>PDWJ01002077.1_pt1 | contig 22309 bp, 18 predicted proteins | sample 1430881 | NCBI WGS metagenome assembly PDWJ01 (sample SAMN01162460, study PRJNA174530) | Oral metagenome, whole genome shotgun sequencing project. | biome: Marine environment; feature: Marine mammal; material: Swab sample of the gingival sulcus; isolation source: swab sample of gingival sulcus... | reverse complement strand
GTTCGACTTGCATGTGTTAAGCACGCCGCCAGCGTTCGTTCTGAGCCAGGATCAAACTCTCCAGTTTGATATCCTAAACCTATAAATAGGTCCTTTTTATACTTACGTATATAAGAGCTCTCTCTTTGAATTACAAAGATTGCCCTGAAGCTACATAATAGCTCTTTGGGCCCGTTTGCTGTTGTTATTCAGTTTTCAAGGATCGTTAACGTCCAAACGGACGCGCTGCAAAAGCAGCGACGAGATGAATAATCTACTAAGCTTTTCCAAAACTGTCAAGATATTTTCTCGTTTATTTTTTGTCTCCATGACGACATTCAATGCATTCTCTCTTCCGTTGCCATGGGATGCGGCAAACTACTTGATCAACTTAATACTGTCAATTACTTTTTTCAGACTTGTCTTCAAATCATTGGTAACTAAGAAGATATTCTGATGTTTACCTTGTCCATTCACTGAGAGCGTCAACAATCTTTTTGGCCTGCTCCGGGCTGGAAATGTTGAATTTCGATTTTGGAATATATTCTCCCTGTCGTTTCTGGTAGCGGCGAATGGAATACATTTCCTTTCCGTAATCACCTTTTGTATTGTCCCAATTCTGATATCTGAAAAGAATTGTTGTCCATGCACCTTTGGAGAGAATCACCTTATCCATCTCTTTTACCAGCAGATGTCCGTCCTCTTCGTAATTTATTGTAATATCCTCGACTGTCTTACTCATATAGTAATCTCTCGTTTTTATATTGTTTCTCTTGTGGTAATAAAGGAGGAAAGCTTGAGTCCTTCCTCCTTTATTGCGAGACAAGAAAACATATTCAAAAAGAAAAAGAAAGCTGGAAGGAAGAGAAAATTATGATTTTTCCCTGTTTCTGAATATCAGTCTGTTTCCTTTTGCTTCTACCAAAATATGAGCACCTTCTGAAAACTCTCCGTCAAGAATATGCAGGGCAAGCGGATCCTCAATGAGTTTTTGAATAGCCCTCTTTAACGGACGCGCGCCAAACGATGGATCATAGCCGGCATCAACGATTACTTCTCTGGCGTTTTCGTCTATATCCAGTGTGATATGCTGCTCCTCAAGTCTTGCCTTGAGTCGTCCCAACTGGATATCGACAATTTGTATCATTTCCTTTTTATGCAGACTGTGGAAAAGAATGGTTTCATCAATTCTGTTGAGAAACTCAGGCCGGAACTGGTCGCGTAATATTTCTTCTATCTGGTGCTCTATTTCCTCTTCATTGCTGTTTTCTTCAGTCATTTTCATGATGAGCTGGCTGCCGAGATTCGAGGTCATAATGAGAATTGTATTCTTGAAATCGACTGTCCGCCCCTTACCGTCGGTCATCCTTCCATCATCTAAGGCCTGAAGCAGGACATTAAATACATCGGGATGGGCTTTTTCAATTTCATCGAATAAAATAACTGAGTAGGGGCGTCTGCGCACCGCCTCGGTAAGATATCCCCCCTGGTCGTATCCCACGTAGCCTGGGGGGGCTCCAATGAGACGGGCAACGGAATGTTTTTCCATATATTCCGACATGTCGATACGTATCATTGCCTGCTCACTTTCAAAGAGAAAGTCCGCAAGTGATCGGGCCAGTTCTGTTTTACCTACGCCGGTTGGGCCAAGAAAGATAAAGGAGCCAAGTGGTCTATCTGGATCCTGCAGACCTGCCCGTGCCCGTCTTACCGCATTGGCAACTGCATGAATAGCATTATTTTGGCCGATTACCCGTTTTTGCAGAAAACTTTCGGCTTCGACAAGTTTTTCCTTCTCACCTTGCAAGAGTTTATCAACTGGAATACCTGTCCATTTGGCTACGACAGTCGCCACATCTTCAGCGGAAACTTCTTCTTTCAGCATTTGATGATTGCTTTGAATTTGCTGGAGCTTTTTATTAGCCTCTGTGAGTTGACTGTTGAGATCTACGATTTTACCATATCTGAGTTCCGCAACTTTACTGAGATCACCGTTCCGTTCGGCCATCTGCTCTTCGTTGTGGGCAGTATCAATTTCTTCCTTGATTGCTCTGATCTTCTGGATAATATCTCGTTCAAGATTCCATTGCCCTTTCATGGCGTTGAGCTGATCGCCCAAATTGGCAAGCTTTTTCGTAGTTTCTTCCAGACGTTTTTTTGATGGCTGATCCTTTTCCTTTTTTAATGCCTCAATCTCGATTTCATAGGTAATGCGCTGTCTGTCAAGCTCATCGATTTCCGTGGGCATAGAATCAATTTCAATACGCAGGGTGGATGCGGCCTCATCGATGAGGTCGATGGCCTTGTCTGGTAAAAATCTGTCACTGATGTATCTGTTTGATAAGGTCACTGCAGCAACGGTTGCTGAATCCTGTATGCGTACACCGTGATGTACTTCGTATTTCTCTTTGATACCTCGCAGGATTGCGATGGAATCCTCTTCACTAGGTTCCTGGATGAGTACGGGTTGGAACCTCCGTTCCAGTGCGGTGTCTTTTTCAATGTATTTTCTGTACTCATCAATGGTTGTTGCACCAATACAGTGGAGTTCACCGCGGGCAAGGGCTGGTTTCAGCATATTGGAGGCATCCATCGAACCTTCTGCAGCACCTGCGCCGACCAGAGTGTGAATTTCATCTATAAATAGAATGATTTCTCCAGATCTGGCCTGGACTTCCTTGAGTACTGCTTTCAGGCGGTCTTCAAATTCTCCTCTGTACTTGGCACCTGCCACAAGCGCGCCAAGATCCAAGGTGATTACCTGCTTGTTCTGCAGCGTTGTTGGAATGTCTCCATTGACGATTCTCTGGGCGAGTCCTTCTGCGATGGCGGTTTTACCTACACCCGGTTCGCCGATAAGAATCGGGTTATTTTTCGTTCTGCGCGACAGGACCTGGACAACCCTGCGTATTTCTTCATCCCGGCCAATGACCGGGTCGAGTTTGGCATTTCTGGCGGTGTCGGTCAGGTTTATCCCATATTTCTCAAGTGCCTGGTATTTTTCCTCGGGATTTTGATCTGTTACTCGTTGATTACCGCGAATTGAGGTAAGCGCTTTGAGGAAATCCTTTTCCTTGACACTTTGCTGTTTCAGTAATGTACCGACTTCTCCAGAGTTTTGTAGTAGAGCCAGAAAAAGATGTTCTTGAGATACATAGTCATCCTGCATTTTGGCGGCGGCCTTGAGAGCATTTTCCAAACACTTCTGGCAATCATTTGACATGTATATCTGGCCAGATCCACTACCTGAAACTGAGGGTTGTTTACCGAGAAGTGTCTCAGTTGCAGCTGCAAGATCACCTGGTTGTACCCCGATCTTTTGTAATGTGGGTGCTACTATGCCGTCCTGCTGGTTGAGCAGTACAAAGAGAAGGTGGGCTGCAGTGATCTGCTGATGTCCCCTTTCCTGAGCTAATCGCTGAGCAGACTGGAGGGCTTCCTGACTCTTTATCGTGAATTTATCAAATTGCATTGTTCTCTCCTTTCTCTGACAAATTTCATCTATCAAAAGTGCAATGATTGTTTTACGTATGCAGAGGAAAGATAAGAACGAACTACAAGAGTGTCAATATTTTGACTTTTCTTTTTTGTGAGCGGGAAGGAAGGGGAAAAGAAGAAGGGTCACCTTGAATGTGACCCTCAGGGCATTTGAAAAAATTTACATGCCGCAACTGCCATCGCCGCACGATCCACTACTGCAGCCACCACCGCCTAAGGGGTTTGCAGAGGTGATGCCAAAGCCGGAACGCACGCCAGCTTCAATGAAATCTACCTTGATTTCACCGCAGGTTGTGAGGAGTTCCTTATCAACAAGGAACTTGATTTCATCGTTTTCATACACGTTGTCGTTTTCTTTTGGCTCATCCAGAGCCAATCCCAGTGAGGGGCCTGATCAGCCACCTTGCATAAGTGCAACTCGAAGAGCGGAGTCGATTTTGTTAACCTCCAAATATTCTTTGAGCTTGGTAACGGCGATATCGGTTACTGTAAACTCGGACATTTAGTTCTCCTTTACTAAATTGTTTCTTTTTTCTGTTTCAATACAGGAAGAAATTCCCTTGCTTGAAAGGATAATAAGCCCAGTCAAAGAAGTCAATCTTCTCAGGTACGAAAAAACAAATTATTTTAGATTTTCATTTAATAATGAGTTTTCTTTTCCCTCGCTTCTTCCTGGAGCAGAATGATACATTTCGAGAAATGTAAAAATGTTTATTCTGTTATCATAGTTTAAAATGTATTATAGGTAGGAATGGTAAAGATATTTATTCATAGAGGAAACGAAAATGAAAAAAGTAGTGATTTCAACAGGTGGTGGTGATGCACCGGGCTTGAATGCAGTTATCTATGCTGTGGTTCACGCTTGTTATAGACGAGGTTGGGAAGTATATGGTTCCCGTAGCGGATATCGTGGATTTCTTGACTATGATGATATGGTTCAACTTACCCCGAAAATGGTTGACGGAATCTATGCAACAGGTGGAACGATTCTGGGTTCCACCAATAAGGGCAGTCCTTTTAATATGCCTGTTGAAAATCTTGCCGGTGAAATTAAGTATGTCGATGTTTCTGATAAAATACTCAAAAATTTCAAACGAATGGGTTTTGACTGTCATATTGCCATTGGTGGAGATGGAAGTTTGCATCTGGCCCAGCAATTTGCTGAAAAGGGGATGCCTGTTATTGGCGTTCCCAAAACCATTGATAATGATCTGGAGGCAACAGACAGAACCTTTGGCTTTGATACGGCCGTATCGACAGCTACGGAGGCCTTGGACAAGCTGCACTCGACAGCAAAGTCTCATGACAGGGTTATGGTTGTTGAAGTTATGGGACGGGATTCAGGCTGGATTGCCCTCTATTCAGGTATTTCAGGTGGAGCCGATGTAATCTTGTTGCCTGAAATTCCTTTTGATATGGAAAAGGTCTGCGATAAAATTACCGATAATGAATTACACGAGAAGCATTATTCTATTGTAGTAGTTGCAGAAGGAGCCGTGGAAAGAGGCGGCAAGGTTTTTAATAAGGGAAGTGGAGAATTGGGACGGGAAGAAGCCATACTTGGCGGTGTCGGTGATTATGTCGCTGATGAAATTCGCAAAAGAACCGGAAAGGATACACGCTCACTTGTATTAGGACATTTGCAACGAGGCGGCTCTCCTACCACATTTGATAGATTACTTGCCCTGCGCTTTGGTACTGCTGCTGTGCGCATGGTTGAGGCAGGCATTTTCAATCATATGGTTGCTCTTGCAGCATCGCAGATGAGTTCTGTACCAATAAAAGAAGCGATTCGTTCCCGTAAAAAGGTGAAGTTGGAGAGTGATAAAGTGTTGACGGCCAGAAATATAGGCATCTGCCTGGGGGATTAATGGCTGTTAGCCGGAAAAAGAATCCTGTCGTGGACATCTATGAACGGATGTTGCTGCATTTTGGTGCACAACATTGGTGGCCTGCGGATTCAACATTTGAAATACTGGTTGGTGCAGTGTTGACGCAAAATACCAACTGGAAAAATGTGGAGAAAGCACTGGATAATCTGAAACAGCATGGGCTTCTTTCCTACGAAGCTTTGCTGGCAATGGATACCGGGATACTCGCTGAATTTATCAGGCCGGCCGGTTTTTTTAAGGTCAAGGCAAAACGGCTGAAAAATCTTCTGACCATGATAGAGGCTGAATATGGTGGTGATCTCGTACTCTTACAGGAAGATGATCTGTGTTCCAGCAGGGAAAAACTGCTCGGTGTCAATGGCATTGGCCAGGAGACGGCTGACTCGATTCTGCTATACGGATTTAATAAGCCCGCCTTTGTTGTCGATGCATATACCCACAGAATCTTTCACCGCCATGGACTTATAGGCGAAGAATGCTCGTATAACGAGCTCCAGGATGAGTGCACGGCGAACCTCCCGAAAGATGAACAGCTCTATAATGAGTACCATGCATTGATCGTGCAGACAGGCAAAGAGTTCTGTAAGAAAAAAACACCTCTCTGTGCCGGCTGTCCTTTGAAGGATTTATTGTAACAAAGGCTTATGATACTTTTTACGCTTTTAGATTGAGCACTGATTGCATCATCTCATCAGCCGTTTTCAAACTTTCCAGATTTGCCTTGAAATGATTTGCGTTGAGCATCATGTCTGGAATTTCCTGAGTCAAATCGACATTGGACTGTTCAGCTGGCACCTGGCTGTTTTTTGTTTCCTCAGGCCGTAATGTATTCGAATACGTTGTTTTTTCAACGACCGCTTTTACGCCATCTGGCCGGGTATTTTCTAATAGTACACGTGTTTTTTTGTAACCTGCTGTATTGCTGTTAGCTATATTATTGGCGTTCGCACGTATCCTTGTTGTAAATGATTTGAGTCCGCTCATTGCAGAATGTATTGATGACAGCATCTCTTTACCTGTAATGTGATTGTATAGTTTGTTCGCTGTAGCAGATACCATATTCGATCTGATTACTTTAGTTATATTTGAAAAAGAGCAAGTATTCAAGCTGGGGTGCAGCTTTTTACGGAATTTGAAAAGGAGGAGGCCGCAAGAATGATCTTCATAGGTCATCCTTCTGTTATTTTTGCCAGTTAGTTGCATCCTTGACAGTCATATGGTTCTGGTAAATATCCTTGAAGAAGGTATCAGCTATAGTGCAGCTCAATACCGTGGCAGGTGTATCAGCATAAAAGACATTGCTTCGATTAGGAAATACTTTAGAATTCCATATTAGAAGTAGCTGCTGCTTGTATTATTTCCTTTGTGGGTTTTTATTTTTCTGATACCAGAGAAACTGGCGGCATATACCTCGAATAATATTTGAATCTTTTGATGTGAGCTGCATCTTTCCCAGGAACCGTCTGATGTTGTTCATCCAGTACTCGTGGTTTTTTTCTTCTAAAAAATCTATGGTTATCAGAGCCTCTTCCAAATGGCCATACATTCCTTCGAGTTCAAAGGATGAGGCAATTTGCGGTGCAGGAGCTATGTCTTTTCCATCATGGACAAGCCCGTGATACAGCTCATAGCAGTGAATAGCCACGGCCTGAGCAAGATTGAGTGATGAAAAATCAGCAGTGGGAATCACTGATGTCGCGTGGCAGTATTTTAATTCATCATTTGTCAGGCCGCAGTCTTCACGACCAAAGATAAATGCGATCTGATTATTTTCTGCTAATACTGACAAATTTTTAATTACCTGTCTTGGACTTCTTTCTTCTCCGCGTTGTCTTCCTCTGCGGGCAGTGGTGCCCACTATATATGAAAACGGAGCAATGGCCTCTTCAAGAGAGGAATATATCTGCATCGATGACAGGAGGTGAGCAGCCTTATGGGTGGCCATTTTGGCCATGTCCTCGTACTTTGGCATTTCTTCTCTAACCAGAATCAGCCTTGTAATTCCCATGTTATGAGCACTGCGTGCTGCCGCTCCGACATTTTCTGCAAATTTGGGATGAACAAGGATGATTGCTATATTGTCAAGTAAGGAGTGTGATAAGGACATGTTCAGGGAAATTGGTGCGATTTATTTTGAAGCGTTCTCCGGTTGGAATCAGAAATCAGATAACATGGGGAGATTGGGGCTATATCAGTTCAGATACATCTATATGTCTCTGAACTGATATAGGGTGGACACCTTTTTTAGAAAAAGCAGGGATTATTTAGAAGTGGAGCGCAATCCGTCTTCCATGGAAATACGGCTGATTTTCTCGTATTCTTCAGCCTGCTTGTTTGCCGTTGAAGGCATGAGTCTTTTGAGTAGAGGAACCATTCCCTTTTCTGATTTATCAAAAACTTCTTCCGCCTCCTTCAGTGTGATCTGCCAGGCAGGCGCAAAACCAGGTGCTTTCTCGAACATGATATCAAGGGCAGTCTGGTAAATAAAATATTGACGAATTTCTTTTCTCCCAGGTTTCTGGTTCAGAGATTGAACGGTAATCCGCAGGTTATCACGTTCCTGCTTGAGTTTTTCAAGCTCACCTTTTCTTCTCTCATTTTCACTGGAGTCTATTTCCAGCTTGGTATGCAGGTGATTACGCAACCTGTCAACTTCTCGGCTTAATTCACGGCGTCGTAAAAGCCCTCTGATGTAAATAATAAAGCAGACAACAAGGCCGACAATTAATCCTTTGCTGAAAGGGTTTGCAAGTATACTCATGATCCAGTTTGTTTCTTCCATCTCATTCCTCCGGTGTGGATAATAATGCCAGTTTATTTGCACGGCATATATCATCTGCGTTAAACGTCAATTGCTACCTTAACCTCTTTAATCAGGGTATTGTACTAAGTTACGCCGTAAATGAAAAGAGCTCTTTACAGCAGGGTAAAAAATGGGCCAGAAATGTTTATGTGAGCTTCGAAAATTCTGAATTAAAAGGAATCAGACGGTCCAAAGTAGATTCGTCTGTTGCGAAGATCAACATCAATCAATTGTACTGTTATTTCATCTCCCAATGCGTATATTTTACCCGAGATTTCGCCAATAAATCGATATCTTTTTATATCGTAGAGATAGTAGTCATCGCGTAGGAGAGAGATATCCATGGATCCGCTGATGAAAAGATCAACAAGTTCGACAAAAATAACAGTTTCCAGAAGACCTGAGATTACCGCCTTGAAGTGTTCACCAATACGGTTTTCCATATAAAAGACCTTGAGTCTCTCTTCTATTTCCCTCTCACTGTTTATCGCGACTCTCTCTCTGGTGGAAAGGTGCATTTCTGCTGACTCAGGTGGAATATATGCTGTCTTTTCTCTTGTTATATAATCGTTGAGCAATCTGTGCACGATGAGATCCGGATACCGTCTGATAGGGGAGGTGAAATGGGTGTAATCTGTTGCGGCAAGTCCAAAATGTTCCTGGTTGACACAGCTGTATCTTGCCTGTTGCATGGTACGAAGCAACAGGTTGTTGATAACATATTCGGCAGGAGTTCCGGTAGCAAGGGCTAGAACCCTGGCAAACCAGGAAGGTGATGGCTCTTGCTCTTTTGGGGGTAAATCCAGTCCCAGGGTGGCGGCAAATCTGGAGAATTCTTCGACCTTGTCCAAAGCTGGTTTTTCATGGATACGATAGAGGAAATATTTTTCTTCCTGAGAAAAGATTGCTGCCACGGCTTCATTCGCAGCAAGCATAAACTCTTCAATAATCTGATGGGCCAGATTTCTTTCCCTTCTGGCGATTGTTTTAATTTTGCCATCTTCAGCAAGCAAAATTTCAGGTTCCGGAATATCAAAGCCAAGAGCACCTCTATTCATTCTGTTGTGGTAGAGCTTTTCGGCAAGTTCTTTTGCCAGCCGAAGAGAGACAAGAAAAGGCTGGTACGCTTTACAGACATCCGCATCCTCATCCACAATGATCTGCTTTACTGTGGTATAGGTGAAACGTTGTTTGCTGCAGATAACCGATTTTGTGAAATTTTTCTGTAACAGATTTCCTCTATCGTCAAAATCAAGGATGGCAGTAAAGGTCAGTCTGTCTTCATCGGGGATCAGGCTGCACAGATTGTTTGAAAGATTTTCCGGGAGCATGGGGATGACCCTGCCTGGGAAATAAATTGATGTGCCTCTCTGGTATGCTTCTCTGTCCAATGAGGAACCAGCAGCTACAAAATGGCTCACATCGGCAATCGAGACAAAAAGTTTGTATCCCTGCTCAGTTTTTTCGATGCATACAGCATCATCAAAGTCCTTTGCACTTTCTCCATCAATGGTGTAATGCAGTGTATCTCTCAGATCTGCTCGTTGTGAATAATCTTCCTGGGAAAAACTGAGTTTGTCTGCCTCTGCCAGTACATCAGCAGGGAAAATATGCGGCAGTGCGTGATTTTCAATGACGATCCGCATCTGCACATCAATATTGTCAGGATTGCCAAGGTATTCACGTATCTCTCCATGCAGTACATTTGCTGCACCGCTTTTTTCAGGGAGAATTTGCACGAGAACGATACTGTTTTCCGGGATTGCCTTGCCTTCCATATTTTTAATGACAATTTTGGCAGGAAAACGTGGATCTTCAGCAATTACGGTTGGTGGAAGGGTGTTTTTAAAAAAGCCTGCGACGGTTTCAGAACCTCTTTTCAGTACAGCAATAATATCGGCTTCAGGTTTAGTTGTATCTTTTGAGTGACGCAGTTTAACGAGTACTTCATCACCATGATGTGCGCTGCCTATACTGTCTTTGCCTATAAAGGGATCTTTTTCAAATTGTTTGGCTATTTCTTTTGGCTCAGCCCTGATTGCAAAGCCAAAACCACGTCTATGCATTTCCAGTGTTGCTGTCAGATATCTTGATCTATCAGCTAGTTGAAATGTTTTTTTCCCAGACTGGAATATCTCTTTATCTTGCAAGAGTGCCGCAATTTCTTCCCGTACTCTCCTTGCCTTTATGGCAGGAAGAGAAGCTGTAATATCATGTAATGTGACGGGGCGTTTCTGTGAATAGAGAAAAGCAAGAATCCGAGAAGATTCTTTTGTTTGATAGGATCTTCTGTTCCGTCTGCCTTTCCTTTCTGTTTCTTTCCTTGTATGTCTGTGTTTCCTTTTTTTTGTCATGGGGCTTTTTTCTTTTCCCTTGAGTTGGAATTGTGTATAACTGGAGTCAGTTGTTCTATTGTGAAAGAGTTTTTATGCTATACAGGGACAGGCTTACTTGAGTGCAGATTATTGCTGTGACTATCTCTCATCCTGTTTCTTTCTGGCTTTCCTGATGCTCATCATAGCACAGACGATAGTACAAACAAAGTACTATACTTCAAGATTCATAACGTAATGATACTTTATTTTAGTGTGAGCCCTTATGCAGAAGATCCCGTTTGATTTGGAAGTGTATCGCTCTCAAATGGAAGTTTATGTCGATGGTAAGGAAGGAGAGGAAATCTTCTGGAATGCCCTCGATTTTGCTGCAGAAGCGCATGCTGATCAGTGGCGGAGATCAGGAGATGCCTATATTCTGCATCCTTGTTCAGTTGCGATGATCCTGGCAGCGGAAATGGATATTACCCATCCTGAGATTCTTGCTGCCTCCCTGCTGCATGATACTGTAGAGGATGTGGAAGAGGTCACAAATGATGTTGTCCGTGAGAAGTTTGGTGTATATGTGGCAGCGATTGTTGAAGGGTGTACCAAGGTTACAAAAGACTCTGGCGACAGACAGGCCCGTTCAAAAAAAACACATCGAAAGATTTTTTCAGGAGCTGCCCTCAGGCCTGAGGTAATGCTTGTCAAACTGGCTGACAGACTGCACAATCTAAGAACCCTGCAGGCCATGCCAAAGCGTAAACAGCAGCAGGTTGCAGATGAAACCCTGGATGTCTATGCTCCGCTTTCCACAGTGTTTGGCATGTTCAATATGAAGAGGGAGATGTATAATCTCGCTTTGACCTTCAAGTTCAGAAGGCAGTGGTCTAGGGTGAATGCTACCATTGACAGGTTGAAAAATGATCATAAAACCCATGAGATTATCAATACACTGCGCGACAGTTTAAAACGGGAAGGTATAGAAGGTACCGTTGATCTCCGCGTTAAGGATCTGTGGGCATATTATGATATAAATAACCGGATTCTGTTACAGGAGATAGACTTTCCCTATGAAATACTCATTGTCGTGGATTCAAGGCAGGCCTGCTACAGGGCTTTGGGTTGTCTGAACCAGACATACAGGCCTATACCCCGGACGGTTCGGGATTTTATCGCCAATCCGAAACCCACCGGGTATCAGGGACTGCATGCACGGGCGATCATAGGGGAGAAAAAATATTTATTCAAGATCCGTACAGCAGAGATGGCAAGACTTGCTCAACGTGGACTTTTTAAAAACTGGAGCTCGAAAAACACCAATCAGCGCGATTTTATTTACCATCTGAAAGAGATGTTTGATGTTATTGGTTCTGATAATACCATCTCATACAGGGATGTAATCGCTGCCAGCGGGAAAAAAGAGATATACACCTATACTCCGAAAGGAGACCTTATCTGCCTGCCTTTTGGTTCCACGGTACTGGACTTTGCCTTCAGGGTTCACACTGATATTGGACATGCCTGTATTGGTGCCATGGTTGGTCAGAACAGACGTGATATCAGACATGTCCTGCGGGACGGTGATATGGTGAAGATTATTCGCTCAAGTGAACCCAGACGATTTGATCCAGAACTGCTTACAGTATGTAAACTGCCCAAAACACGGGCTGAACTCTCCAAAAAATTCAGAGCTCGAAGAGCCGAGATAAAAATGCGGATGGGCCAGGATATTCTTCAGCAGGAAGTGGAGCGCTACGGGATAGATCGCTTATTACTGGAATCGCCTGGAATGCTTGATGTATGTAAGGGTTGCGGGGTGAAAGATACTGACGAATTCTATTATCAGCTGGGTAACGGCATGTTGAAATTATCCGAGGCTGTCAATTCGATAAAAAACAGTTTTCATCTAAATAAGCTCAACGCAGTCACTGCTAATGAGGCGTATAATACGATTGAACTTAAAAGCCTTGATCCTGTCTTTTTAAAACTGTCTTCTTGTTGTGAGCCGTTACCTACAGAAAAAGGAAACGTAGCACTGCTCACCCCTGAGCGGCTTTCTGTACACAGGGGAAACTGTACGCGCCTTGCGGAAGACATCGCCTTTCAGCGGGAAGATGCGGTGAATGTAGTCTGGTTAAAGGAGGAGACATCTGTGCGAAAATCGCAGGTTATTCATGTCCTTGAGGCTACGAGACAGCGTATTATGATGGTACTGGGTGTTGCCCCGTCCGGTATGGTCATTACCGAGCTGACAATGCTCAGTCCCATTCCCATGAAATCACCGGCATGGCAGGTTTCCTTTGACGTCGCTAACCTTGCTGTATTGCGTGATATCCTGCTTCATTTTCACAAGTCAGAAGTTCTCTTTGAGTTTACTCTTGATTACTGATCCGAGTGGAGTCTTCGTTTACAGGGACAAATTAGAAATCAGGGGAAAACATCATTTTTCTTCTAATATCTTTGTAATATGCTGGTCAGCATCTCCGGGATGTCGTCTTTTTGCCTGGAACTCTTGTCAGCCTGATACAGCCTTTATTGCAATCAGCATCACTGAGCAGTTTTAGCCGGGTTCAGCGATTATGGGGTGTCATTTACCGAGAATCTTTCGTTGTTCCAGTGCCCCTCGGGTGATAATGTTGAAATGCATTTTTGTAGATATTGGCTGAATTTTTTGCCTGGTACTTCACATGCTCCAAACTGCAGGAGGTGGGATGTTGTCATTTGGCAGTCGATCATCCTGTAATCCTTTTGCTGCAATAGTCTTGACAATGCTACAAGCGCAACTTTTGATGCGTTTGTGGCATACGAAAACATGGATTCACCAAAAAATACCTTGTCGAGTGAAACACCATAGAGACCGCCTACAAGCGTGTCATTTTGCCAGCATTCGACCGAATGAGCATATTCGAGGTGATGTAGTCTTGTGTAGGCTTTTTTCATCTCGTTTGTGATCCATGTTTCCTCTCCTCTGTTTTGCCGAATGGAAGCGCAGGCGTCAATAACCTCTTCAAAGGCTTTGTCATAGCTCACTGAAAAATGTGATTTTCTGATAAATCTTGCAAGTCTTCGGGGGATATGTATCTCATTTGGAAACAGCACCAGTCGGGGTGAAGTAAACCACCACAGAATAGGATCACCTTCTGAAAACCAGGGGAAAATGCCCAGCTGATATGCTCGTATAAGTCGCTGTGGGGACAGATCACCTCCCACTGCCAGCAGGCCGTTTTCATCTGCAAATTCCGGATGAGGAAAGAGGTATGTGTCGTCTAACAGCTGAAAAATTGGCATAAAATGTCACATAGGTATTTGGTATATACTGGCATATTGAAACATAAACCATCACCGTCTTCATCATTCTTCCTGAAGGAGAGTTTTTTTATGTGGGCGACAGTTTTTCGTCCGGACAATTCCTTGTATCTTAATAGGGAGGAAGAAGCCAATAAAGAAGGAGAGGGATAGCGGGTGCGGAAAGACAAATCTTATATAGACAATAAAACTGAGAAGAAGCAGGGGCATACATGCAAAAGTAAAATCTGCGGATTCCTCCGCCAGACTTGCGAAAAAAGAAAGAGAACGTATCAAGGGAAATGTCGTCATTACCTGCTATCCTACAAGAAAAATAATTAATTCGTTGTTTAAAATATTCTTTATAAAAAATACAGGTGTTTCATAGAAAATGGAAAAATAGTTGATAGTGGTTCCACTATTGTAACTATGGTCAAATGTTTACCGGGGAATAACCGGTTCTGGTTGCTTCAGTAACACCTTGATGATATTATGTTATAGAGCGTGGAAGACTCCTTCCTGTTAGTATGAATAATTTACTGTAATTAACGAATAATGCCAGTACCGTATGACATCAGAAGATAAAAACGACAACATAGATGGACTGCAGCCGGTTCCTTTTGCTGAGGATATTCAGGTCGATCTCTTCTATCCAGGAGCCAGACGCCGCCTTTTACTTGAAGAGGTAAAAGCGGCAATCATCGATGAAGTGGCTGTTATTACACTCACAGGCGATGAAGGCTCCGGCAAGAGTATGATCTGCCATATGGTAAAAAAAGAGCTTCCAGACAACTTATATCGTATTTATTTCCCTGATCCTTTGGAATCATTTAATGATGTTCTGCGGGCAATAGCTCTGCAGTTGGGAATTGATGCAGCAAATACGTCTGCTTCAACATCTGAACGTGTTACTGAAGGTATTGAATTGCTGAAGAGAGAAGGAAAAAGGCTGGTTGCGATCTTTGATGAATCTGACAGGATGTATCTTGCCACGGTGGAACGTATCCGCAAAATGCTTGATCTCGCCAATGAAAATGAAACGATCCTGCAAGTTATATTTGCGGGAAGGACGAGTCTTTTGGAAAACCTTGATCGGCTTTCGATTGTCGAGTTTTCATCGAGTAAAGAGGCCGCTTTTTCTCTTGCTCCACTGGGGCTTTCTGAAACATTTGCATATCTGAATTATGCCTCTCAACAGCATATCCATGGTCGAAATAAAAATCTGTTTACCCCGGAAGCTGCCAAAAAAATATACAGCATGGCCAGGGGCAATCTGCGAGTTACCAACATGCTTGCAGCAAAGTCTCTTGAAATGATGGATCCTGAATCATCATCCATGGTGCTTGTGGAAAATGTTTACGAAGATGTACCCCCCAAGACGGAAGAGAAAAAGCAAAAAAAAGCTCTTTTATCCCTGTTTTTTAGTGGGAAAAAAATATATTTGGGGGGAAGTATTTCAATTCTTACGGTGATTCTTTTGATTTGGCTGAACCTGGATTCCGGCAATACTGAAAAACAGACTGTGTTGTCTGAAAATGAACAACCGGTTATCGCAGCTGAAACACCAGATCTTCCCTCTGTTACGGAGTTACGAAAGAACAATTCCGAGAAAAAGAGAAAACCCGACAATCAGAAAAAACAGAAAAAGGGGACAATACCAGCCCAGGTCTCGCAAGAGGGTGGAGTGGAATCGAGTGTTCAGGAGGTTCGGAATAACAAAGATTCGGTCAAAGAAAAACAGATCGTACTCAAGGAAATAGATGCATCGGAAAATCTGGAGACGTTAAAGATTATAGAAGCAACGCTGCGTCAAAGTGCTGAAAGAGATATTGATCAACCTGCTGTTTTTCCGGAAAATAGGGTGACGGGGAAGGGCAAGGACGCTGAAAATGTGGAAAAGGCCGAAATGAGGTCGTCTGAACAAGCGAAGGAAACAGAGGATCCGGTTATTCCTGCTAATGTGGCGCAGTCCTCAGTTGCTAAACAGGAAGAGGAAAAGACACTGGCAGCTACAATGGAAAAAGAAAAAGAGCAGGTAAAGCTGGTGCCGGAAGACGGAGATGATGTATCACAAGCGGTTGTCAATGAAAATGAAGAATTTGCGGATTCTGGTAACACTGTTGTTATTCAGGAAGGTGATAAAGATGAGGAGCGCAGGGGGCGAGAATTAGAAGAAGTGATCCTCGAGATACACCGGAATGGTCGGGAAAAGATAGTACATGATATCACTGTGTCTGATGAGCAGGTAACTCAAGGCACAGGAGTGGAGAATACATCTCCTGAAGAGCGTAAAGCTGGAGAAAAAATCACTGATGAGTCTCAAGCCGGCAGTGCAGATAGCGAACCTCTTAATAATAAAAAGAAGAATGCTGTGGCTATCAATGGGAAAGGGGATGAAAAAATGGAGGTCTCTCGGGATGTTCAGCTCGCTGGGCAAACTGGAAGTGAAGGCTTTGAGCCCATTATTATTGCCGAAATGAAAAAGAGGTTTCCTCTATCTCAAATTGATAGAGATAATGTTCCCGGAGTGTCTCCATCTTCTGATGTTGCTAAAAAGGCTGCCCATATTGCACCTGTACGTGTGATTCATCAAAATGAAGAAAATGAGCGCATGAATCCTGCTGTGATACCAGACGGGAAAACGCTTTACAAAGAAGCTTTACAGACGGGAAAGCGTTGGCTCAGGGGTGAAAATGCTTCGTTGTATACCCTGCAGCTCATGGTTGTTCCTCTAGCTCTTTCAGAAAAAACATTGGAGGACGACTTTGAGACTATGGTATATAGAAAATTACCAGGTCCATTGAGTGTTCTTCGTAATGAAGAGAATCTTTTTCTTTTTTATGGGAACTATCCTGATGTAGAAACTGCCAGACAGGCACGTAGTCAATTGCCTGAAAAACTGAAAAAATATGAGCCATATCCACTTTCTGTGAATGAGGCTGTTGAAAAGAGTATTTTGGAATGAAAAAGTCAGAACAATGTATTCGTGTTGCCATTAATGGCTATGGTCGAATAGGGCGATGCATTCTCAGGGCTCTGTACGAAGGTAATTACAGAAGAGACATCAGGATAGTCGCAATAAATGATCTTGCTCATATCTCTGCGATGACGCATTTAACCAGGTTTGATTCTACACATGGAACATTTACTGCTGATGTGTCTGCATGTGATAATGTTCTGTCTGTCAACGGCGATGATATACAGGTGTATCGTGAATCGGATATACTTGCCTTGAACTGGGCAGAGGAAAATGTTGATATTGTTTTTGAGTGCAGCGGATGTCTTGGTGAAAGAAAGTTCGGGCAGTTCCATCTTGACAGAGGGGCTGGCAAGGTACTTTTTTCCTCTCCTGCCACAAGTGATGTCGATGCTACAATTGTTTACGGGTTCAATGAAGACAGTTTACTCAAAGGGCATCGCATCATATCAAATGCTTCTTGTACAACCAACTGTTCCGCTCATATTATCGACGAACTTGATCGCACCTTTGGGATTGAATGCGGAGTGATCAGTATCATACATTCTGCAATGAACGACCAACCTGTAATTGATGGGTATCATGATGCCGATCTGAGAAAGAACAGAAGTTCTGCAAACTCCATTATTCCAGTCAGTACCGGTCTGGCCCGTGGCATTGAAAGACTCTTTCCTCATATGGCCCAAAAGCTTGAAGCGGTTTCGTTGCGTGTTCCGACAACAAATGTATCTTTGATGCAGCTCAGTGTTCATCTTGGCAGAAAAACAGATGTTGCTGAAGTGAATGCAATTTTTAAAAATAAGGCAGAGAAGCAGCTGCCAGGTATTTTGGGATATACTGAGCAGCCTCTTGTTTCATGTGATTTCAACCATACAGCCTGCTCGGCAGTTGTTGATGGCTCGCAGACTCTGGTGAGCGGCGGGAAAATGCTGACTGTAATGGCCTGGTTTGATAATGAGTGGGCATTTGCCAACAGGATGCTGGATACGGCAAAGGTTATGATGCGCTGTTGAGCCCTTTGAGTAATATTATTTCCACGAATATGGAAGGGGCTTGCAGTAATGTGCAGAGCTAATAAATTATTGTTATAACATTACCTTAATAGAGTTTTGCGCCAAGCGGCACCTCTCCCTCAGGGACGCAAAGAAAAACTGCACCTTCAGAATCGGCAAAACCGGTGGTTAAACACTCGGACATAAACGGGCCTATCTGTTTTTTAGGGAAATTGACGACACATACCACCAGTTTGCCGGGGAGTTCATCAGCAGTATAATGATCAGTAATCTGGGCACTGGATTTCTTGATTCCGATCTCTTCGCCAAAATCGATTTGTAACTTATAGGCCGGTTTTCTGGCTTCCTTGAATACTTCGGCCTGGATTATCCTGCCGACCCGTAACTCGACTTTTTCAAAATCGTTCCATGATATTGTTTTCACCTGCTGTCTCCAGATAAAAATAGTTTTTCAGAAAGGTAAAAGTAATCAGATTATATGCGCTGCTACAGCTACATGTTCGATTGGAGCAGCAGCTGTCGGGGCTCTTTAATCAGGTCGTGCGTAACTCATGATCACAAAGGCAGCAAGGCTTACGATCTGGGTGGGAACAATGGCATGGATTCCTCCCATATCGGGTTTGAATGTGCTCAGGAGAATATAGATTGTTACTCCTGTGAGCATTGAGCAGACGGCACCTGCAGATGAGGCCTTTGACCAGTATAATCCAAGCACCAGCGGCCAGAGAAAAACAGCCTGCAATCCACCAAGAGCAAGCAGGTTCAGCCAGATAATCATATCTGGCGGGTTGGTCGCTGCGATAAATACAATGAGCATAAATATTGCTGTTACGAAGAACGAGATCCTGCCAATCTTGCGTTCATTTTCAGGTGTATCCGTTGGCATCGGGTTTATATAGTTCAGGTAAAGATCTTTAACCAAAGTAGCCGATGCCTGGATCAGTTGTGAATCGATGGTCGACATGATTGCAGCCATTGGGCCTGCCAGAAAAATACCTGCAAAAACGGGTGGAAGTACCGTTATCATCAATGTAGGCATGATCTGGTCGGCGTTGGCAATTTCAGGAACGATGGCTCTGCCCAGGGCGCCCGCAAGGTGAGTACCAAACATCAAAAAGGCAACGACGATGGTACCAATGATCATGGCTCTGTCAAGAGATGCGCTATCCTTATACGCCATACAACGAACCGCAGTATGCGGCAGTCCTATCATACCGAAGCAGATCAGTATCCAGAAGCTGAGCATAAAAGGCTGGCTGAGAAAGTGTTTGGGGCCATATGGTGTGATCAGCGCGGGGTCTATCTGATGCAGTCTGGTTATTATACCACTCATCGAACCTCCTGCATTGATAACCGCCGCAAGTAGAGCCACTGTTCCTATTATCATCATTATTCCCTGAACAGTGTCTGTCAGTACAACTGCTCTAAAACCCCCGATAACCGTGTAAATACAGACGGAGAGCGCGAAAAGAAAAAGACCATAATGATAGGGGAGTCCGGTTACTGTCTGCAGCAGCCTGGCCCCACCGACAAACTGTACCACCATGGTGCCTAGAAAGGCGAGCAGCAGGGCAAGGGATGCAATGATAACAACAGCTCGATTCTGAAAACGGGCATAGAGGATATCGTTCAGCGTGATTGCCTTATGCTTTCGTGCCGTGATTGCAAATTTCTTTCCCAGTACCCCCAGGGTCAGCCATGCTACAGGTAACTGGATCATGGCAAGAAGTACCCAGCCAAGCCCCATCTTATAGGCGGCACCGGGACCGCCTATAAAACTGCTGGCACTGGCGTAAGTGGCTGCCAGGGTCATTGCCAGTACGAACCCTCCCATACTGCGGTCACCAATAAAATATTCACTGAGAAATGAGCCGCTCCGCTTGATCCGTTTGGAATAGGCGGCAAGTCCATATACAGCAATGAGGTAAATAACAAGCGGAATGAAAAGTTTACCGTTCATTTTTCTTCTTCCAGGTTGGTGTCAAAGGGAATATTTTTGAAAAAACATCTGACCATAATAAAACAGAGGAGTGTGAAGAGAAGAGGCCCCACTATGCATGACATAAAAAACCAGCTTGGCAGTCCAAATAGCAGCTCTGGAAAAACCGTATCACCTGGCGGTGGAGCAAGACCATATGCGAAGCCGTACCACCAGATGAAGTAGAGAATTGCCAGGATACATGAAAACAACGCCTCTCTGTGGGTCTGCTTGTCTATGTCCGTTTTTTTATACATAGTAACTCCGCTGATGAGGATATGGAAATATAGTGCTGGAACAGAAAATACATGGTGATGCGCAGTTTTTCAATAGGGCTAGGCTGTGAGATGGTAGATCATACTCCAGTGTCTGGTGAACGTTGTCGTATGTGCCAGTTGCTGAAAAGTGGAGATGATTATGGAATTGTGAAAGAGTGATTTTGATGTATTTCTTCCCGTAATTAATTGAATTTATCTTAGTAATTCCTGTTTGAGTTGATTTTTATGAATCTGGTGGGTGATTAGATAAAAAGAATTTCAATCCAGATATACGCGGTTAAAAGTAATGTGATAAATACGGCTGCAGAACCCATATCCTTGGCACGTCCGGCCAATATATGATGTTCATTGCCCAGCCTGTCAACCGCAGCTTCGATAGCCGAATTAAGCATTTCTACGATAAGCACTAAAAAAACGGGTGTAATCAATAGAATGCGTTCTGTCTTGCTGACATCTAAAAAACAGGCAAGGGGAATTAAAATTACCGCCAGGAAACATTCCTGTCGAAATGCAGCCTCGTTTTTTATTGCACTTACTATTCCCTGAAACGAATACCCTGCTGCCAGAAAGAGACGTTTTACCCCTTGATTTTTACGCATGGAAAATCTGCCTTTATATGAATAACTGTTAATTCCTGTATTTCTTTTGAAGTAATCTGTTGCATTTATGTTGACTGTTTTTTTCAAAAACAGGTTATTTCATTTTCCCTGAAGATACTGTCTATTCTGGTATGTTACCAAAAGATAAGGCTGATACCAAATGGTTTTCTTTTCTGGCTGCGAGATTATGGAGGGATTCTGCTTGAAAGTACGTAACTTTATGTTTATATTGTTTTTTTTGTTAAAGAAACACAGGGTTCTTTTGAGAGCTGTTACCCCGCGTTTTATCATCTCTATTGCTGCCCAGCTTCAAACCATAGTGGAGGCGTTATGAGATATGTACAGAAAATAATTCCATTTGTTATTGTACTCACCTTTTGCTATACGGCTCTTCTTTCTGCAGCAAATCTTACACCGATCATGCCTCTTTTGCTTTCCTCAACAGATAAGATCAAACTTGTGAAAAAATTTACTCAAGACATGAGAATAAACTATCGTTGATGGATGCGAAATATTTTGATACTAAGAGAGCATACGAAAAAACTTACGGAGAAAAATATGGTTAGAACTTTTACACTAGACTATTGGATTGACGACGGATGGTATGTCGGAAAACTTCGTGAAGTCCCTGGAATTTTTAGTCAAGGAGAAACTTTTGAAGAGTTAAAACTAAACATTCAAGATGCTTTTACTCTTATGTCTCAAGAAGTACCGTCAATTCCTGTTCAAAATTTTAAGTCCGCTGAACTGCAAATGGAAGTGCTGTGAAGCGTAAAAATTTTATCAAATACCTTGTCGCCGAGGGCTGTTATCTTAAACGGCATGGCAGCAAACATGATATTTACGCTAATCCCACAACTGGAAAACAAGCACCTGTTCCAAGGCACCCAGAAATTAAGGAAAGTTTATGCAGACTGATAAAACAACAGTTGGGAGTATGATGTCCTGACAAGTCATTTCATTGGACTCGTTCCACTCGCCGGTTAACTCTGCATTAACTGGATTGCTGGTATACAGGGGCTTGCTCTTCTTTGTAGCTAATGACGGAATCTATGGCAATGAGGTGTGGCGGTCAACTGGTACCGACGCTGCTACAGTGCGGGGCACTGACATCAACCCGGGGAGTGGCAATACTGATCCTGCATATTTGATGGTATTGAAATCCCCTACGAATATTATTTTGATATACTTGTTTTTTCCGCCGACGATGGCAACCATGGCCGGGGAACTATGGAAGATCCCCAAAACCGATTATGTCTCCGTTTATCGTTATTCTTGTAAAAGATATCAATATAGGAGATGCTGGCAGTATTCCAGAGCCGTTTGGCTGGTTACAGATACGAGTTATTTTTCCTGCAGAAAAATCAAAGCCCCAAATCCAAAAAGCAGGGCCAGGCACCAGAGGTGAACAACGATATCCAGTACGTCATGTAAGCCAGTGCCAAGCTGGTTGAGTTTCAAGAGCCCGTTTATTCCCGGTACTGCTGGAACCCACTGGACAAGAATTGTGAGCCAGCGAGGCAGGGCTTCAACGGGCCAGATAAAGCCTGATGCAAAGAACAGCGGTAACGAGGGAAGAACTACGACTACGGTAACGAGTTCCGGCCTGGGCAGCACTCTTCCTAAAATGATACCGATACTGGAAGCAGCAATTACAAGTGGCAGCCAGATCATGAAAAGATCGGCAAT
>PDWJ01002076.1_pt1 | contig 22310 bp, 17 predicted proteins | sample 1430881 | NCBI WGS metagenome assembly PDWJ01 (sample SAMN01162460, study PRJNA174530) | Oral metagenome, whole genome shotgun sequencing project. | biome: Marine environment; feature: Marine mammal; material: Swab sample of the gingival sulcus; isolation source: swab sample of gingival sulcus... | reverse complement strand
TAATTAACCTTTTCTACCGACATATCTGTTTTGACTTCCAATACTACCACTTCCGCTCCGTTTGCCAAAACTATATCAAATTCTGCATCAATATTACCTTTTTTAATTTTTATGTTTTTGTAAGTACGAGTTACATCTATATTTCGAGCTTTAAAAAGTTTTAAACATGCCGGTTCAACTAATGCTTCCATTAATTTTCCCCATTGTGTAGAAAACAAACCTGAAATTTTGTTGATTTTTTTATCAGTTTCTTTAGACATACGAAGCATGTCCTGTCTGGTTTCTTTAAACATTTCCCTTAATTCTTTGAACATAAACATTATTTGGTCGGGTGTAAGTTCTGTTTCTTTCATTTTTCTTGTTTTTAAATTCTATAATACAAATATAAGTAAAAATAGTTTAAAATTTATTCAACAGGCTAAAAGTTTTGCTTTATAATTATTAAACTTTAAGTTTTATAGCAACTTAAAAAATGTTTATTGTGTTTTGTAATTGACTGGTAATGAAAGGTTTATGTTTGTTGTTCGCTTGTGCTATATAACCGGCTTGTTATCAATAAATTAGCTTTTAACTTTTAATCTAATTTATGCAATAGAAATAGTTTAATTAAATGAAGTATTGCAAATTTATATAAACACACAATCAGTAAGGGACTATTAAATTTCTTTTTTTTAAAAAAATAATTCTTTACCTTTGCGGCATATGCCGGCTTTGTACGCCGGATTTTTATCAAAAATTTTTAGTAGCCTGAAAAACAAAAACTTAAAGAATATTTGATAATCATAGAAATAAAAATAAAACCATAAATAAATGAAATTTATTGTAAACAGCACAGAACTACTTTCGCACTTATTGAGTGTTAGTAAAGCCATAAGCGTAAAATCTCCGGTTCCTATTTTAGACCATTTTTTGATTGAACTCGAAGACAATGTATTAACAATTACCGCTTCCGATTTGGAGTCTACCTTAATAACCAAAACAGAACCCGTAAGCTCCGAGGGGGAAGGTAAAATTGCACTTGAAGCAAAACGCTTACTTGATATATTAAAAGAATTTTCGCAGCAGCCCCTTACTTTCGAGATAGATACCGAGAGCTTTGCAACCGATATTCTTTCAGAAAACGGAAAATTTAGTGTTGTAGGTTCGCCGGCAGATGAGTTTCCAAAACAACCGGAATTAGATGATGACCAGGTAGTTACATTATCATTTGCAGCCGAGATGCTTGATGAAGCAATAAGCAAAACCTTATTTGCAACGGCAAATGATGAGTTACGTCCTGTGATGAACGGAATTTTCTTTGACATAAAAGAGAACTCGGCTACAATTGTTGCTTCCGATTCGCACAAATTAGTAAAATATCGTAGAAATAATATTACGGCTGAGAAAGAATCGTCATTTATTTTACCAAAAAAACCCGCCGCTTTATTGCGAGCCGTTTTGGCTAAAGAAACAGAAGACGTTAAAGTGGAATTTGACTCAAGAAATGCAGTATTTACACTTTCGGGCTACAAACTTATATGTCGCCTTACGGAAGGTAAATATCCTAATTATGAGTCAGTTATACCAATCGATAACCCTAACAAAATAATTCTAAACAGGAATGATTTTTTTAATACCGTAAAACGTGTTTCTGTTTTCTCCAATCAAGCCAGTAATCTTATAAAATTACAATTGGAAGGAAACCAAATTACAATTTCGGCGCAAGACATTGATTTTTCAATATCGGCATACGAACGTCTTAATTGTCAATACGATGGCGATGAATTAGAAATAGGCTTCAAATCTGTTTTCCTTACAGATATTTTATCCAATATGGATGCAGAGCAGGTTGTTTTTGAATTATCAGACCCATCGCGTGCCGGTATTATTTTACCTTTTGAACATGAGGAAGATGTTGAAGAAGTAATGCTTGTAATGCCTATGACTGTATAGAGTTTAGATAGTATTCAGTAATACTTCTTCGTTAAATTATGAACTTAACCACTGATAGTAAATAGATTACCAAAATAATAAGTTTATTATAAGATATTTATAATAAAAGATAATTTTAACATTTAAAACAAAGATTTATACGGAAAAAATTTCTAAAATGTAAAAATAAAAGCGTTTAGCTTACTTTCTTGCTTTTGAAATCGACCAAATTTTGAAGAGTTACAAGAAATAAGATGAATGCTCATGCTAATATTGCGTGGGCTGTTCTTATTTGTAACTCTGGGTTTTTGGTCGAACCTCAAAAGCGAATAAGACTTAACAGTTCCCACGCTTTTTTATGTTTATAATTCAAATTAATAATCTTGCCAAGTAGGGAATTGGGAGGCAAATAAATATATAATTATATGAAGAAAATATTATTAGTATTAGCATGTGGTCTGTTATCAAATTTACTATTCGGACAAGCAAAAAATTCAAAGTATTACATTGAGGGAGATTTTGAGCCCAAAATTGAAGATGGTAAATTTAAGTACGAATTGTCGAATATTGTCTATAAAGGTATTAGTTCAATGAGTGGAAGCTATTTAATAAGTAGCAAAAGCGACGAAGGTTCAGTGGTATTTACTTTTAGAGGTGTTAAAACTGATTGTCCTAGTAGATTTAATAATGTCAGATTTTGGAAGTGGCAAAATGGCAAATGGCAAATAGATAATGAAACCAAAGAAGGTGATGAGTCATTTCAGTCTACGAAAGAAATGTCTATGGTCTTGGTTCTTGACTATAGTAGTTCAATAGGAGAGGACTTTGATAAATTAAAAGGAAGTGCAATAAAGTTTATTGAGAGTATTTATGCGAAATCTTCAAATGGAAATGTAAAAATAGGAATAGTTCTTTTTAATACTATGGATAATACTGACAAAATGATTTATCCTATTTCTGGACTAAATAGTACAACTAAATCAGAAATGATTAGTTTTATAATGAGAAATTCTTTGAAAAAGAATACTGCTTTGTACTATGCAATGAGACAAGGTATAGATATGCTTAAAGAATATAGTAATAATATTAGTTCTGAGAAGTATGATGGTTCATATTTGATAACATTTACAGATGGTATTGACAATCAATCTACTGATGCAATGCTTGGAAATCCTGCTGATGGAATGGATGACCCTTATTTTAAATATATAAAAAATCTTTCTGAAAATACTATAATAAAAGGTAAAAGAATTGCAAGTTATGTTATAGGGGTGCAAGGTGATGATGTTGGAGATAATAAACTTTTTGAGAGTATTCTTAAAAATTTATCAAATTCAAATGGTGAGTACATTCTCGCACGAAATTTTGACCAAGTAAATGAAACATTTGAAAAAATTGCTAATGATTTAATAAATAAATGGCAAGATTTGATTTGTTATGTTCCACCTCGTTTTAAAGGTAGAGTTAGATGGACTTTGGATGATGTAAAAATATCAATAAAAACAAAAGGAACACATTTTATTATGTTAAATGGCACAATTCCACATGCCGCTTCTATTTATTATTCATATGTTAATAAATGGGGAATTTATTTAGGACTTGGTGGATTAACAAAAATGTATAATGAATATGAGCAAAATAATTTTATTATTTATGGCGGTGTTGCAAAAAGATTTGGACATTCTAATTTTTACGGTAACGCTGGTTTAGGTTTTATGATGAGTGAGAAAACTTATATGGATTACTACTACCCAACTAATTCTATGAATGAAAATCATATAATGCATGATGTAGCAGTTTTATACAAATATAAAAAATTTGCAGTTAGAGCGGGCTTGGGAATAGGCTCTTCATTATATTTATCTATAGGTGCAGGGCTAGCACTTTAAAATTAGAAGTCAAAAACGTATTCAAGAAATTTAAATAATCAGTAAACCGGCAACTAAATGATATAGCCTTGTAACTTTCTGGTTTACTGATTGTTTAAATTAAGTATACCATAGAAGCTATTTTTTTATATACTTTTTACGTTTTCTGGGTTGTTTATTCCAAAATCCATATACCTCATTTACATTACCGGAAGTCATAAATGTTTTTATGTTATGTTTATCAATAAATTTCATTAATTTGGCAAACTCATCTTTAGCCAAAATTGTAACAACCTCCATAAAATGTTCCGATGAATACCCACCTTGTACTTCATAAATTGTAGCTCCTCTATGTATCTCATTTATAATGTATTCTCTAATTTTTTCACTCTCTTTAGATATTATACAAACTTTCTTTTTAGTATTTATTCCGGCAGTGAAATGATTGAGTACTAAACCATTAATCCATGTCCCGATTAAGCCCACAATTACCAATCGGAGGTCATTTATAGCAAAAGCAGTACAGCAAATTGCAGCACCTGCAAAAGTTACAGAAGTACCAATATTAATATGTAAATATTTATTTACAATTTTTGCCAAAATATCCAAACCGCCTGTTGAAGCATTTATTTTGAATAAAACAGCTTGTACAAAACTAATAATTACAACAAAACATAATAAATCAAACCAAGGGTCTTTCATTATGCTTTCTTGCAAAGGGAAAAGTTTTTCTAATAAAAACAGCCATGGAGATAAAATTAATGCCGTGTAAACTGTTTTCAAACCAAACTCTTTGCCTATTAAAATATAGGCTAAAACTAACAATCCGCCATTTATAACAAACGCTACAACAGATACCCTAATACCCGTAAGTTCGTATAAAACAATTGATAAACCGGATATAGAACCAATAATCAATCTGCTTGGAACCAAGAAAAAGTGAACTCCGATTGCACCTATCAACATGCCGAATGTCATTAAAAACAATTCATACCAAAATTTTTTAGTGTTTAATGCTTTAATCATAACTATAACATTTTAAATTATACAATTTTGTTATTTTATTGAAAAATATTTATTATAGTTTTTGTTTTTTTTGCAAATGTAATAAAACCTTTATTATTTTTACGAAAATTAAATTTGAAAAAATATGACTAATACATCAAAACAATACGACGAGGTAATAAAACATTGCAGGACTTTATTTTTAAAGAAAAAAAAGGATTACGGAACAGCTTGGCGAGTACTTCGCACTGTGTCATTGACCGACCAAATATACATTAAAGCGCAGAGAATAAGGAGTATAGAGACAAAGGGCAATCAAAAAATTTCCGATAATGTAACTGATGAATTTACAGGTATAATAAACTATTCGGTTATGGCACTAATTCAAATGGAATTAGGTGTGTCATCGCAACCAAATACCCCCGATGAAAATATTGAAGCAAAATATGATAAATATTTATCGGAAGCTAAGTCTTTAATGATGAAAAAAAATCACGACTATGGAGAAGCATGGCGTTCCATGCGCATAAGCTCCTATACTGATTTAATTTTAATGAAAATTTTTAGAACTAAGCAAATAGAAGATAATCAGGGTAAAACATTAGTTTCGGAGGGTGTTGATGCTAATTATTTAGACATGATAAACTATGCCGTATTTGCTCTGATACGATTAATTGTTGAAAAAGAGTAGGGGAGGTTCTACTTTTAAAATTAAGATGCTTTTATTCTAATTTTTTATAATAATAGAAATTTGAATTTTTCGTATCGGGCTGTATAATTTTAATTAAATCTTTTAAAATAACATCGGGATTTGCAATACCGGATTCCATAAAATCATTGCCGCCCCCGGGTGATAGTTTGGCATTTCTATTGTATACATTGCCGTTTTTAAAGGCTTTAAAATTTTCTAATCTGCTGTCGGTAAGCAATATATCTTCTAAACTGTTGGCTTGTCCGGTGTTTAACCACAAGTCGATGCTGTCGGCTTTTAAAAATAGTGCCTCAATATCCATCGGGGAGCTGTGTGTGTCGGTATTGTCTTCATTAAAATATTTGCCGCCGGCATCTTTCACCAAAACTGCAATATTCGATTTTCCGCCCGGCACATACCATGTCCCTTTGAAAGGCATATTTAGCAATACTTCGGGCTTTTTAACATTTTGAGGAACTGTTTTTTTCAGATTTAAGTAATTTTCGGAAGTCTCGTAAAACAATTTCAAACTTTTGTCGTAACTGCCTGTTAATAAGCCAAATAACTTAATCCATTCGGCTTGTCCGAGCGGACTTGGTTCTAAATATTCCGACACCGCTATAAAAGGTATTTTGTATCTATTTGCCATTTCTTCTGTTTGTGATATTTCTCCCTCTACTTTGAACCCCATGATAAGGTCGGGTTGCATTTCTATGATTTTTTCCCAGTTAAGACTACCTTCATAGCCTACGTCAACAATTTTTCCTTGCTTCACATATTCGCGTAATTTGGGGTCGTAGATATAATTTGTGCCGCCCACACCACATATTTTATCTCGCATATCTAACCTATTTAAAAATCCTAAGTGCGTGGTTGACAAGCAGATAATTTTCTTTACAGGTATTTGTATACATCCGGTTTTGGCGCTATCGCTCAAACGGAAATCTTTATGATTTTTACGTTCTTTGTCGTATATGCTTACCAAAAAATCTTTTTTATCCTTTTTTATTTCAAACAATTTTGCGTATGAAGGATTTAAGTCCGATTTTTCTTTATTTTCAATTGTTTTATTTTCGGAATTACAAGCTGCAAATAAGACAACGAAAAGTAATAATATTTTATAACTAATTATTTTTTTCATAATTTTTTTTCATTAAAATATCTGTTAATGAGTTGTTTGCCCACCTTTTTTTAATTCTTTTATTAATTGCATACCCCAGCGAAGCTATGATTATCCCCAAAAGCGAACCTGCAATAATATCTTCGGTAAAATGCCACGATAAATAAACTCGTGAATATGCTGTCAGAAATGCAATTGTGAAAAAAATAAATTTCAAATATTTATTTTTTGAAATCAAAGTTAAGAAGAAGAATAAAACGAATGCTGAGGTACTGTGTCCTGACGGAAAACTAAACATTTGTGCAGGTTCTACACCTCTTGCTATATGTAATTTAATGTCGGGGAAATTGTCGGAAAAATATCTTACAGGACGCGATACTCCACTGAATACCAGTCTTTTAAGTCCTTGTACAATAATTAATGTTATTACCCCCGATATTGCCAATGATATTGCATTTTTATATTTTAGAAAAAGTAAAATAACGACTACAATGCTTAAAGTTATACCTAAACCAAGGTAGGTTATATATTTGAAAAATATATCAGTAGGCAGGCTATGTATTTGATTTAACATTAAATGTAACTCAGCTTTTGTGTATATAAAAATAAGTCCCATCCCTATTGCAAAAAACACTAAAAAAGGAATAAGAAACCATTTATTTTTAGTAATGATTTTTTTTATAAAAAGCATCGTTTATTTTTCTAATTTTCGTTTTTCTCTCAAAAGCAATAAATATTCGTAAGCATAGGCTAAATCAGGGATACCATAGCCATAGTCATTATTTGGTGTTTCAAAATTATCCGACGATAATTTGATTACGGCAATAATTTCTTGTGCCGTAAATTCAGGAAATGCTTGCCATAAGCTTGCTGTTGCACCTGCCATTATGGGACAAGAAAAAGAAGTTCCGAAAGTGAAAGTTACTTTCTTGTTTGTACCTTGTACATAGGCAAAAGAGCCTTGTGCCATAACATCGGGTTTTATTCGTTTGTCGGGCGTGGGACCTCGCGAGCTGAAAGAGGATATTCGTTCGCGTCCGTTCACAGCGCCTACCGTGAGGTTTTTGTCGGCATCAGCCGGACAACTTACATACTTCCAATCATCATTGCCCTCGTTACCGGCGCTTATTACCACTAATATTCCTTTGTCGGCAGCAATATCGGCGGCTATTGTTATGGGTGCTGTGTCACCGTCCAAATCTTCGTATTTATGAGAACACGTGGTGTCGTCAAATCTTGTGTAACCTAAAGAGCTTGTTATAATATCAACTCCACAGCTGTCGGCAAATTCAGCACCTGTTATCCAATAATATTCTTCTACTAAGTTTTCGGAACTGCCATCTTCTGTACGCACGAGCAAGTAGTCGGCTTTGGGAGCAGTGCCTACCAACTCTTCGGGGTAATTGCCGCCCATAGTCGACAATACTTGCATTCCGTGTGTGCCATCGGCATAAACATCACCATCTCTCGATACGCAATCTTTAATCCCCAAAATTTGATTATTAGCAAATAAACTATCGAAAGCCGGTAACTCATCTGCATGATAAAAACCTGCATCTAAAACACCTATGAGCATTCCTTGCCCCTGAAACCCCCTGTTGTGTAAGTAATGCCCGTTTAGCATTCCAATTTGCGATTCGCCGCTGCCGTATTTAAAAATGGTTTTGTTTTCTCTTTTTATTTTCAACTTTTTTTTCTCAAAAGGAAAAGGTGTTGTAATTTTTTCCATTTTTGTAATCGGCTTTTCTTTTGTTTTTATAAAAGAAATATTTTTAAGAGGCTCAAGTTTCGTGGAGTCTTCAGTGTATACAACAGCGTGGTTTAACCATTTAGAAACGGCATAAATTTCTAATCCTAAAGACTTTAACGTGTCAAGATAAATTTGAGTAACCGGTAAATCTTGTTCGGTAACAGAAATATTATATCTTTGTCTGCGTTCTATGGCTTTTCGACTTAAAAAAGCATCAGGATTGTCAATTGAGTAGTTATTATTATTTTTGTTGGTAAACTGCACGAGGTAAGTATTGGGTGCAAGTTTTTTAAACGGAAATTGTCCCATTGCGCTTACATGCAGTAAAATTGATATTAATAAAACTGATATGTACTTCATTTATATAGGTTTATGAAAAATTAATCATTCTATTGAGCTGATAAAATTATAAAATTTAAAATAAAATCAAATAAATTATGAAAAATTACTTTTCACTCATTTTAATAACTTGTTTTTTATTGATAAACTGTGCGACATCAGTAAAAAAAAGTACAAAATCAAAAATTGAAGCAAACGATGCTATGTTTTTGTTTTATAATGTTGAAAATCTGTTTGATACCGAAAATGATATAAAAACAAACGATGACGAATTTACACCAAAAGGCAGAAAAAAATGGACTAAAAAACGCTATGATAAAAAATTGGAAAATCTTACGGTTGCCGTATCATTGGCAAGACCCGATAATTTCCCTGAATTTATAGGTCTCGCCGAGGTAGAAAATAGAAAAGTTTTGGAAGATTGGACAAATACTTCGGGTATGAAAGCAAATAATTACAAAATAGTACATTACGATAGCAACGATGGCAGAGGTATTGATGTTGCTTTATTGTATAAAGAGGCTGCTTTTAGCCTGATTGACAGTAAGTTAATTCCGGTAGGAAAAACGCAAGATAGTAAATATCCTTTGCGTGAAATTTTATATGCCAAAGGTATATTGTATAATACAGACACACTACATATATTTGTAAACCATTGGAAATCAAGACGTGGCGGGGAAACAAAAACCGAAAAACAAAGGATGAAATCGGCTAAAATTTTACGTAGAAAAGTAGATGAATTATTGGCAGAAAACAAAAATGTAAAAATAATTATTTGCGGAGATATGAATGACGAACCTGAAAATAAAAGTTTATCAGCCGTATTGAAAGCTCAAAAGACTATAAATGAGGCAAATACAACAGGTCTTTATAATGTAATGTTTCAAAAATCTTTAAAAGAAAAAGGTTCATACAGTTACAGTGGAAATTGGTTGATGCTTGATAATTTAATAGTTTCAAAGGCATTAATAAATTCCGAAAAAGGCTTTATTATAAATTCCAAAGAGGGCGAAATTGTTTATGATAAAAAAATATTATATAAAAATTCTAAAATAGGTCAATTTGTACCCTCAAAAACTTATGGAGGTGAGAATTATTACGGCGGATATAGCGATCATTTGCCCGTATATTTTACAATGAAAAAAGCAAAATGAATTTTAAATTAGAATCGGATTTTAAACCCACAGGCGACCAGCCCGAAGCTATAAAACAACTCATTGAAAGTATAGAAAGTAATGAGAAATTCCAGATATTGCAAGGGGTTACAGGTTCGGGCAAAACTTTTACTGTTGCCAATGTAATTGAAAAATTAAACAGACCGGTTCTTGTTTTGAGTCACAACAAAACGCTTGCCGCACAATTGTATGCCGAATTTAAAAACTTTTTTCCGAATAATGCAGTAGAATATTTTGTGTCCTATTATGATTATTATCAACCCGAAGCCTATATACCTGTAACAAATACATATATTGAAAAAGATTTATCAATAAATGATGAAATAGAAAAAATGCGCCTGCGTACAACGGCTTCACTGTTGTCGGGTAGGCGAGATGTTATTGTAGTCTCTTCTGTATCATGTCTTTACGGAATAGGCAACCCTGAGGATTTTCATGCAAATATTATAAATATTTCAGTAGGACAAAATTATCCGCGTAATAAATTTTTAAGAGATTTGGTGGCTGCTTTGTATTCTCGCAACGATATTGAGCCTATGCGAGGCACATTTAGAGTACGTGGCGACACCTTATATATATATCCGGGATATTCCGATACAGGTTTTTGTATAAGTTATTGGGGCGATGAAATTGACGAAATACATACGATTGATTTTACAGAAAGTAAAACGATTGAACAATTATCTTCGGCTCGAATTTTTCCTGCGAGTATCTTCATGACCACCTCTTCTCGACTCAAAAAAGCTATGAAAAACATTCGGCTTGACTTGGGAAAACAGATTGATTTTTTTGTTAAAAAAGGCGAACATGAAAAAGCAAAGCGAATTGAAGACCGCGTAAATTATGACCTCGAGATGCTTTTAGAACTTGGACATTGTCCGGGTGTTGAAAATTACTCGCGCTATTTTGACGGTCGCGCTCCCGGCACGCGTCCTTTTTGTTTGCTCGATTACTTCCCGAAAGATTATATAACAGTGATAGACGAAAGTCATGTAACCCTACCGCAAATACACGCCATGTACGGCGGCGACAGGTCGCGTAAGGAAACTTTAGTTGAGTATGGTTTTAGATTGCCCGCAGCTATGGACAATCGCCCTTTGAAGTTCAATGAATTTGAGCTTTTGTCTAATCAAATAATTTACCTTAGTGCAACGCCCGGTGATTTTGAATTAAAAAAGACAGAAGGCATTATAATAGAACAAGTTATACGTCCCACGGGCTTACTCGACCCCGATATTGAAGTGCGACCATCGATGAATCAAATTGATGACCTTTTGAATGAAATAAATCAACGTTCAAAAGCTAACGAACGCACTCTGGTTACCACTCTGACCAAACGAATGGCAGAGGAACTCACTGATTATCTGACCAAAGCAAATGTACGTTGTCGATATATCCACTCCGATGTAGATACAATGAAAAGAGTGGAAATAATGCACGATTTACGTAAGGGGCTTTTTGATGTGTTGGTGGGTGTGAACTTATTGCGTGAAGGTTTAGATTTGCCGGAAGTTTCCTTAGTTGCTATTTTAGATGCAGATAAAGAAGGTTTTTTGCGCTCGGAACGTTCTCTCACGCAGACAGCAGGGCGTGCTGCACGTAATTTAAACGGTAAAGTGATAATGTATGCCGATAAAATAACGGGTTCTATGCAACGCACCATAGACGAAACAGACCGACGACGAGAAAAACAATTGGCTTATAACAAAGCAAATAATATTACTCCAAAACAGATACAAAAGAAATACACCAACCCGATGGGAGTAGCCGGCGATGAGCCGAATAATCAACATGTACAATATTCTCAACAAGAGCCAAAAACTGATATGGCAGCCGACCCTGTTGTTAAGTATTTATCTGAACCTGAACTACTTGCAGCAATAAAAAGGGTAAGCAGCGACATGTATCAAGCGGCTGAGGATTTGAATTTTTCTTTGGCGGCATCGTTGCGCGACAAAATGTTTGAAATGAAAAATTTGTATAAAGAAAAATTTGATAAGGAGCTTGAGATTTGATATTGAAAAATATGTATATTTCAAAAAACATTCCTGTCTAAAAATTTGTAAATCAATAGAGAATCTTGATTGTGTCAATATATTTATAGCTTAAATTTTCTAAAATTATCAAAAGTTTTAGATTTGTAAAAAATTTATCAATTAATTTCACTTTTGCACCAATTGAAAATAAAGTTACAATTGTAAATTAAATATATCTTTGTAAAACCTAATAAAATTAAGCTCTATGAACGTAAGCGTATTTTGTAAAAAACACAACTCGGGTTTATTTCTTATATTTCTGGTAATCAGTGTTTTCCAGTTTCAGTGCAATTCTTCTGAGAATGAAATATCAACAAGTTCAAGTGCAGAGACTACTCTGGCTACGGACTCTTTATTTGTAGTAAATGAAGGCGAACAAGTTAAGGAAACTGTTGCCTACGTGAAAAATAAATCCTTAATATTTTTTGTGAAAAACAATACAGAATATCAAAGTTTACTAAATCGTTCGGGACAAGTAGCCAATTTTGACCTAAAATTACTTTTAAAACGTTTTAAACGCCTTGCTAAAGAATTTTCGGGCAACATAAAAAAATACGGTATTCAAAGTGAATTATTAGAAGAGAAAAAAATAATTTTTGTAAAAGATAGTGGTCAATATGTTTTTGAAAGAGCAAAATTAGACCTCGTTTTGGGGCAAGTTTTTTTCGATGGTCACGATAGTATCTATATAATTGACGGATACATGGAACCCGCAGACCTTAGAGCAGAAGTGAAAAGTTTTTTTAAAATAGATTCATTAAAAATCAATGCAGATAATATTCATCTAAAGATAGACACTATATATAATAAGAAGAAAAATAATTCTACTAAAGAAAAATCTACAGAGCAACCTGTAGATACAGCAAGTTCTGGCATGTAAATTGAAACATATTTATAAAACACAAAAATAAAAAGACATGAAAAAAATAATTTTAATATTTATAGTAGCATTGACATCTGTTAGTTTATCGGTGAATGCTCAGCGTTACCAAAGGACTAACTCGGCACTAACCATTGAGAGTTGGGACAATAATTTCTTTCAGGTAAATATAGAAGGTCGCATTTATGATGCACACAACGGCGTTTTTTCAAGTTTTGATTTACCTTTTGGCAACACTTATGTACGCATATTTCGACTACGCGGCAGTAGAAATATGCTCTATGAAGTATACAGAGGTGAAATTTACATTCCTCGCAATACACATATTTTTGCAATGCTGAATAGGTATAACAGATTAGAAGTAATAAGAAGAGAACCTATGAGCTATCATAATAATCATCATCACAATGGCTATGATGACGGACCTTATTATAATGATAGACAAGTAGATATTCCTTCACTGGTAAGTGCCATGCGGCAAGCCTCATTCGAGAGTAATAAATTAACCATAGCTAAACAAGCATTGAGAAATAACAATATATATGCGGCAGGGGTAGAACGTATAATGAGGCAATTTAGTTTTGAAGATTCTCGTATTGAATTTGCTAAATACGCATACTCACACTGCATAGATCCACAAAATTATTACAGAGTAAACAATGCGTTTACATTCAGCAGCAGTATCGAAGAATTAAGCGAATTTATAGATGGAGACGATGATTATTAATAATTCCTATAAAAGAAATTACTAGCTAAAATATTAATTGATAGGCTATTAAAAAAAAAGGATTAAAAATAAAATTAACATTGTTTGGAGCATAAAACAAAAGTACTTATTTTGCGAACCTAATTTTAATAATAAGCTTTTTAATGGTTAAAATAGACAAAATATAACATAGTGTATTTTTCGTAAATTAAACTTTAAATATTTTTTGTTTTTATAAAATAAACATCTAATTTTGTCATATAATAACTAATTGAAAAGCAATGTGTATTTTTTATAGTACAAAATGGATTTTCTGTATGAACAATTTGCCTTTAAACTCAGGAATATTAAAAATGAGTTCAAGAGGTCTCTATATGACACTATCGATTGGACTAAAAACCCTATCGTTATAAAAGGTGCATGTGGAACAGGAAAAACATACCTTGCTTTACAATTTGTAAAAAATAATTTTAAAATTAGTTATAAAGTTCTTTACGTCAGTCTTGATTATATTTACTTTTCGCACTATTCGTTTGAAGAATTTATAGATAATTTTGTAGCAAAAGGCGGTAAACTTCTAATTGTAGATGATATACATAAATATAAAGAAGGTTCTGAAGTAATTGAAAAAGTTCTAAAAAAGTATGAAAATTTACGCTTAATTTTGCTGGGACACAGTTTGGAAAACTACACTACAAACCAATATATAGCCTCTAAGGCAGCGGTTTATGATTTGCCGATTATGTCGCTTAGAGAGTTTATGATTGCACAGGGAGCAGATGCGTTTTCTGCGGTAAGTTTAGAGGATATTTTGAACAATACTTTTGAAATAAGCTCGGAAATAACACATTTAGTTGATCCTAATTCGTTTATAAATGCTTATTACCGATACGGTTGTTATCCGTTTTTTCTGTGTGACAGAAGCAACTTCAGTGAACAATTGTTAACAAAAATAAATGGCTTTCTATATTCTGATTTAACATATACTAAATCTTTGGATGTCAAAAACATATCAAAAATACGCCAGTTATTATGGATAAGCATTAATTCATTCGGAAGTAAATTAAATATTACCGAAATGAGTAGCCAAATAGGAGTTACTCGTGCCACCTTGTTACAATATTTGGATTATTTGGAGAAAGGTAAACTGTTGAATTTGCTCAAATACAAAGATAAGCAAGAAAGTATTATGACAAAGCCGGATAAAGTTTTCCCGGGCAATGTAAATATTGCTTTTTCCTTGTCTGAAAAGAAAATCAATAAACGTTTTTTAGATAAGACGTTTTTGCAAAGTCAATTTGCAGCACTTGGTTCTATATATTTTAACGAACATGCAGATTTTGAATTTAAAGATAAATTATTTCAAAGTCTCAGTAATATGAAAGCAAAAAATATAAATGAAAAATTAAAAATACATGCAGTGGATATGCTCGAAATAGGAGTTAATAACAAATTTCCACTATGGTTATTCGGATTTATGTACTAATCTTCGTGATTCTTTCTCAGATTTTAGGGGTATTATATTGAGAATACATAATTCGAATTTTAAGAGGTCTGCTCACTTGGGTACGACCTCTTTCTTTTATTAAAAAAACTACTTCTTAAACCCGAAATATTCAATATAAAATCTATACACACTAAAATTACTACAAAACAAGATATTCTATTTATTTACAAAGCCTTATATTTTGTAAACCAATGTTTTAGTGTAGCTTGAACGCTTATAACTATTTATATTGCATATTTCGGGTTACTTTGTATAATATTATCATACAATGGTTCGTTATTTTTTTATAAATTATTGACAATCAGGGAATTATAGTAGACTTACTTCGCTCTTTGTAAACCGTTGATTGCCAGGAGGTTAGACTTAAGTTTCCTTGCCTAAAGGCTTTGCTGTTTGTAATTTAACGAATTATTGAAATAGGTCTTTTTTATAAATTGTTAGATGCCATGAGTATTTAACAATTTGTAATTGTAAAGAATGATAACAAATCATAAAAATAACAAAATAAACTTATGCTTAAAAGTAGATATTTAACAGAGACAGATTTGAAAGATTTTGGCTTTAAATCCATTGGCAAAAATGTGAAAATTTCAAGTGATGCAAGAATATACGGACAAGAAAATATTAGTATTGGAAACAATGTGCGTATTGATGATTTTACTATTTTATCAGCAGTTAATGGATTTATCAATATTGGCAACTATGTTTTTATTGCACGTAATTCACATTTAAGTGGATATTGGGGAATAGAAATGCGTGACTTTAGTAGTATGGCTGCTAACACTGTTATTTATAGTGCATCTGATGATTATAGCGGGGATTATCTTACGGCTCAAGCCATACCTCAAAAATACACCGCACATATAGGCGGTCCTGTAATTATAGGAAAACATGTAATAATAGGGAGTTCGTGCAATATTTTAGGACCTGCCAATATTGGCGAAGGCTGTAGTATAGGTGCAATGACACTCGTGCAAAATGAATTATTGCCATGGGGTGTATATGTTGGTGTGCCTTGCCGAAGACTGAAAGAGCGAAAAAAAGGATTGCTCGAGTTGGAAAAACAATTTTTAAAAGAGCAAAATGAAAATCATTGATTTTATAGTAGTATATTGACCTTTGTAAATGCCTGGTAGCCAGCTGATTATATTGTTGTGTGTATGTGCGTGTAATTTCTTTGTTTTCAGCGGGTTAAATTTTCAATTACTTATGTGAGAGCCTTGCTATTCTCAATTTAACGAAATATTGCATCATATTGACTAAGTTTTTTTATAAAAAAGTTGCTATATATGTAAATTATATGTATATTTGTAATATGAAAAGAGAAAGAATTATATATAAAACACCGGAATATGAAACCTTTTGTAATAGTCTTGACGATATTATTGTAAAAAAAATAAACTATCTTGAAACAATTCTAAGACGTTCGACAGTCGTATCCGGCAAGGTCGCAAAAAAATTAGTAAATACTGACCTTTACGAATTACGAATTTTATTAAATAATCAATATAGAGTTTTGTTTTTTACTGTAGATAGTGAAGACCTTAATCAGGCAACAGAGCTTCTTTTTCTTTGTGGTTTTATAAAAAAATCGACAAAGGATTATAAAAAACATGTCAATAAAGCAACTAAAATATTAGAACAATGGACAGACGAAAAATAAATTTGGAAAAAGTAAGACAATTACCAACTACCAATGAATTATTAGATAAGAAATACGGCAAAGTAGGCTCAGAAAAAAGAGCAAAGTTTGAAGCAGAGGCTTTAAATTTCTATGCCTCTCAAATTATTCTACACAACAGAAAAGAAGCCAAAATGACTCAAAAAGAATTAGCTGAGCGGTCGGGTATAAACAAAAGCTATATTTCAAAAATTGAAAATGGATTGATACAGCCTACTTTTTCTACTTTTCTTAAAATTATTAATGCAATGGGACGTGGCATTGAGATAGTTTAACCCGAATTATGCAATAGACCACCCCGTTCTTTGGATACCCTGTCGGAGAAGCGAGGATGGTTTTCTATTGCATATTTCGGGTTTAGGACATTTACCATAAGTCAAGATCTTGTTTTGCTTTTTCCATACGGCTTGTTAATTCCTTTAATTCAGATATTACAGGGTTAAGCTCCTCTTGCAGAATAGATAACTGCTCTTTTTCAGTTGTACTTATATCGGAAGTGGATTGTGAATGAGTCCAATAAAGATTTATTAAACGCCTGTAAATCGGCAATTTATGCGGTGGTATTTCTTCATAACTTACTCGGGATTTTACACCGTACATTTTGAAGTGTAAGTCGTACAGTTTTTGGTCTATTGATTTCAATTCTTTATCTAAATTAGCATCAATAACAGATTTTTTCAGTAAGGTTTGCCGCATAAATGCTATTTCTTTACGCATCTCTTTTAGTTTTGAATCGGTAGAATGTATTTTATGTGCCGTTTCATGTAAATTTGTAAAATATTCATCTTGTTCACTTATGTTCATTGCAGGGAAAGTCCTGTCCTTTAAGCGTTTAACTTTGAATATAATCGGCTCTGTAAGTTTTTTATACTCCGACTTGTTGTACAAGCCCATTTCAACAGAATATTTGCCCGGCGCAACAGGAAAGCCGCTTTTACTTTTTTGCAGCGGGTTGTATTTTCCTTTTGGCGGAATTGCAAGCCTTGCACTTTCTTTACTCAAATCCCAAGTTATTCTGGATACACCTTTGGTAGGAGAGGCAGTAAATTTTTTGACTATATTTTTATTTTTATCCCTTATCGTGAAAAGTAGATAAGGGGTTTCTTCGGCAGCTTCATCTTCAAGCTCTTTTAAACTTAGTTGGGGTATTTTTTCACTACTTTTGAAAAGCTCGGCTTCCTTCTCTTTACGCAATTGCTTTTGTGTTTTCGGAACTTCTTTTAAAAAATAAGTAAAAGTAGCACCATATGCAGGATTTGGGGCATACCATACAGTGCCACCTTGACCATATTTCTTTTCGGTTTGTATGAACTGCAAAGCATCTTTTACGGGGAACATGTATGCTTCGTTTTTTTCTGTAAATTCTTCATCCAAAATGCGCAAAGGCGAGTAGTCGTCGAGAATGAAAAAACCGCGTCCGAAAGTTGCTATAACTATATCATTTTCACGCTGTTGCAAAGCAATATCGGATACCTGTATATCGGGTAAACCATTGTTTAATTGTATCCATTTTTTACCTCCGTTGATAGAAAAAAAGAAGCCAAACTCTGTACCAGCAAAAAGGAGTTCGGGCTTTTTGAAATCTTGTTGTATTGCCCTTACTGAGCCGTTTTCAGGTAAATTATTGCTTATTGATTTCCAGCTTTTGCCTTTGTTTGTGCTTTTATATAAATAAGGTTTAAAATCGTCTCTCTTTATGTTTATTAATGAAACATATACGGTGTTTTCGTCAAATCTGTCGGCACGAATATCGCTTACATAGGAGTATTCAGGCAGGTTGGGAAAATTATTTGCTTTTCGCCAGTTTTTTCCGCCGTCGTCGCTTACTTGAAACATGCCGTCATCACAACCTACATACAAAAGTCCTTCTCTTACGGGAGATTCGTCAATTGCTGTAATAGTGCCAAAAAGCGAGGTAGACATATCCTTTACCACAGCATTACTACTCCAAAATTTGCCCATAACTTTCCATGTATTGCGGTCTATGTTGGCAGTCAGGTCTTGGCTTATTGTAGTCCATGAGTTGCCTCTGTTTTCGCTGCGGAATAGTTTATTGGCTGCAATATACAATCTTTTTGAATTGTGTGGGCTTATCATAAAAGGTGTATTCCAGTTCCAACGATAAGTAAGTTCATCCTTTTTTGGACGGGGTTTTATACAAAGCGCTTCTTTACTTTTTTTGTCGTATCTGTATAGGTTTCCATATTGATATTCGGAATACACAATATTAGGATTTTCAGGGTCTACTGCACCTTGAAATCCGTCGCCGCCGAGAGTTGCAAACCATTCGGCAGCGGTAACTCCGTCTTTGGAGGTGTTGCGCGATGGTCCTCCTATGCTGTTGTTGTCTTGTGTGCCACCGTATACATTGTAAAACGGTTTGGCATTATCTAAATAGACGCGGTAAAACTGAGTTACAGGTAAATTGCTGATATGTCGCCAATTAGCTCCCATGTCGTATGTTTCGTATATGCCACCGTCGCCGCCTATTATCAGGTTGTTGGTGTTGTTTGGATTTATCCAAAGTGCATGGTCGTCTACGTGTCGGTCGGATAGACCTAAACCTTTCCATGTTTTCCCGCCATCTTCGGTATATTTGCTGAAAGTTTCTGTGGCAAATACTTTGTCTTTATTTTTTGGGTCGCAATATATTTCGCCGTAGTATTGTCCGCTTGTTGAGTAATCGTTCATTTTTTGCCAAGATTCGCCTTTGTCGGTTGAACGAAAAAATCCTCCTGTTTTGCCTTCTGCCTCAATTATTGCATATACATAGTTTGAATTAACGGGCGATACAGCAATGCCTATTCCGCCCAGATGACCGGTTGGTAAGCCGGAAGTAAGTTTTTTCCAAGTTTCGCCCGCGTCGTATGATTTGTATATTGCACTTTCGGGGCCACCGCCTATTTTGGTTTGCACGTGTCTTCGTCTTTGTTCCGAAGTGGCATATAGTATATTTTCATCATTTGGGTCTGCTATAATGTTGTTTACTCCTGTATTTTCAGAAATTTCTAAAACTTTTTTCCAATTTTTTCCCCCATCGGTTGTTTTGTACAGTCCTCGTTCATTACCGGCTGCCCAAGCCGAGCCTTCTGCTGCGGCAAAAACAACATTGGAATTTCCTTTTTGTATTAAAATCATTCCTATTTGTCGTGCATTTTTCAGACCCATATTTTTCCATGATTTTCCACCGTCGTTACTTTTGTATATTCCATTTCCGTATCCCAAAACGCGTTGGTGGTTGTTTTCGCCTGTACCCAGCCATATTATATTATGATTGTTGGGGTCTATACTGATACAGCCCATTGAGTAAGCACCGTATTTGTCGAAAATGGGTTTAAAAGTTGTACCTTTATTGGTTGTTTTCCAGACATGTCCGCTTGCTACGGCAACATAATATTCTGAATGATTGTCGGGGTTCACTGCAAAGTCTGCAATTCTACCGGAGGTTAGGGCAGGTCCTATGTTTCTAAAAGTTAATCCTTTAAGTATTTGACTGTTAAGTTCCTTGGAGTCGTTTTTGTCCTTTTGTGCCAACGATTGCCGACTTGCCAATGCAAGTATAATTATTAGAATAAAAGTAATATTTAGATTTTTCATTTTATGAGAGATTAAAATTTTAAATTAAAAGCTGTTTGAATTTTCGATGATAAACTGTTGATTATCAGTTGTTTATAAATGTCAGACGTGTAGTTTTTAGTTAAATAAAATTTTTAAAATTAAAATTGAGAAACTTCATAAAATTAGCTTATAAAATTTAGTAAAGATTTTGTCCTGCATAGAAATCAAGTATTTTTTTTCTAAAAATAAATTCATATTTACTCTGTAAGAATTTAGATTTTGCATTTTGGAGTTGTATTTTTGCTTGTTTATAGCTTGCTGCATCTGTCATGTTTAGTTTAAATCTATTTTCGGTATTTTGAAATGCTTTTTGGTTTGCATCGGCGGCTTTTTTGCTGCTTATGTATTGCGCTCGGGCAGCAATTGCCTGTGAATATGCGTTTTGTATTTCTTTATACAAATTATTTTCAACAGTTTTCATATTAAGTTGTGCCTGTTGTGCGTATAAAATTGCATTTTCGTGCCTTGTTTTCGTTTGTCTTTGGTTGAATATAGGCACGGTCAGTCTGAATGATATATTTTGGTTTCTGTTATCTTTCAGTTGGTCTTTAAATTCGTATGGAACTTCTTTATATGTAGGCATTGCGGAGTATACTATTTGTTCGTTATTATTTGTAAAACCTATTGGATTTATCACGGTGTCGCCGTATTGAAAAAGTTTACGGGCATCGGAAAAACCTGTGGCGTAGCTTGCATTTAAGCTAATTTGCGGATAATATGCACTTTTGGCAATAGCAATATCTTCTTCGGCGCTTTTGGTTTGATACATTGCTATTTTGATTTGGGGTAATGTTTTTGATATTTGAAATAAATCTTCAGGAGTATATTTTATATTCAAATTTGGTTCTGTAAATTCAGAGGTCGTAATTTTGAATGCGTCTTCATTGCGAATATCCATAAGTTGGTATAGTACCAGATAGGCATCTTTCAAGTTGTTTTCTGCTTGAGTTTGTTGAAATTCTTCGTTGGCAAGTTGTGCTTCTATATCGCTTAATTCGCTTTCGGGGATTTTTCCCGCTACCGTCAATTTTTTTATACGTTCCTGTTGTAATTTGGTTGTTTCTGTCTGTTGTTCAGCTATTTGCAGCAATTCTGTATTAAATAAAATTTGCAGATATGCAGCTGCAATATTTAGGGCAATGTCGTTTTTTATTTTTTCTGTTGTTTGGTTGGCAGCGAGGTAGTTATATTTATTTTTTTTGATTAGATGTTGTTTATAAAAACCTTGAAAAAGTACAATTGAACTGTTGGCATAAAAATTCATTGATTTTGCATCAGTTTCGGTAAATTCGTTTGTGTAAGGATTTACGACCCTTCCGAAAGAGAGCGTATAATCTGAGCCTGCGTTCAGATTAGGCAATAAATTCCATTTGGATTGCTTATAATTATTATTTTGAATATCGGCATTAATGCTTTGTTGTTTTACAGTAATATTGTGTTGTTTTGCGTATTCTATACATTCAGCCAAAGAATTGGTTTTATTTTGAGAAAAAGAAAATTTCGTGCATACTATCAGCGTGATTATTAGTATGATAGCTTTTAAATTTTTCATGTTTACATTTTTGGTTAAAAAAAATAGCACGCTAAGGTATGATTATTTAATTATTTTTCATTAAAATATTATTTCAATATTTTGTTAAATTAAAAGTTAAAAGGGAATATTTAAAGTTTAATCTGGTGATAATTAATTGATTATATGATATAAATAGGTTTTAATTATTAATTGTTTACTCAAAAAAATGACGAACTATTAACCCGAATTATGCATTAGAACTTCGTGATGAGCATTCAAATTACAATAAAACAAGAATTTACAAAACTGATACATAGCACCGCTATGGTGAAGTTTTGTAAATTAACGAAGTGCCTTGTTTTGAAGTAATTTGAAGGCGTACTAGATGGTCTAATGCATATTTCGGGATTGGGAGGTGATTTAAAAAGTATGCTCTTGTAATTGATTGATATTATGTATATTATGCGTATTTATCAGAAATTTTAATATTGTTTTTAATTTAAGCAACAG
>PDWJ01002200.1_pt1 | contig 22312 bp, 25 predicted proteins | sample 1430881 | NCBI WGS metagenome assembly PDWJ01 (sample SAMN01162460, study PRJNA174530) | Oral metagenome, whole genome shotgun sequencing project. | biome: Marine environment; feature: Marine mammal; material: Swab sample of the gingival sulcus; isolation source: swab sample of gingival sulcus... | reverse complement strand
AGGCTGTCAGGAATAAAATGTTTTCACAAACATTCCAGGAGTTTGGCCAAAATGCTGTTTGAAAAGGCGGATAAAATGAGAGGTGTCGTAAAATCCCAATGCCTGGGCAGTTTCATCAATATTAAGCTGTCCTTGCTTCAGAAGTTCACGAGAACGCTGGATCCTTGTCATTCGGTACCAAGCAAAAACAGTCATACCAAATTCCTGACGAAATCCCTTATTAAGCTTGTTGGGATTGAGACCCACAGCCTTTGCCAACCTGTCAAGGCTGGGTGGATGTGCCAGATCACGAAGCAGAATGTCTTGTGCCCTGTGGATTTGATCTCTTTCACAAGGCCGCAAGGGACAACATGCCTTGTGCTGGGGAGCGCGGGTAAGTTCCCAAAGATGCCTGACAAGAATTTCCATTGTCTTAGCTTCCAGATACAATTGCTGCATAACTCCCTGATACGGGCAGTCAACAAGCTGCTCAACCAAGGCTCTCAATTGACCAGACATGGGAAGCGTCCGAAGATAGGGAGAGTGTTTGTTCGTTGCCAGAATCTTCACCAGATCGTGTGGAAGGAAGTCAAACTGGTTGTCAAAGGTCTCCAGAAAAACAGAGACAAGGGATGAACCCGCTGTGCAGATCATTTTTTCCTGGCGTTGCAAGGAATAGTGGAGCGTTGCCTCGCAATGACCTGCAAAGTAAAAGGAAAATTCAAGAGGTGCCTGGTCAATGGCAATCTGATAGGTTCTCTGGGTCACTGAAACAACATCCAAGAGCACCAACTCAATGCGAGAAGGAAAAATAACATGCCACTTTTTTCCCTGGGGAGGGAGTTCTTGCAGTTGGGTCACAAATTCCCAGGACGTTTCTTGTGGCTGACGAGAAAAATGTTGTTCCACGATGCAAGCTCCTTGAAGCATCCTGCCGAAAAACATGGACACGATAGTAACGAGTGACCACGCAAGCAAAGGCTTGTTCCAATCCACAAGCCAAGTCCCTGGTTTCGTGACAATCATGCCTCGCCTACAACAATGGCAGATCCCAATTCCAAAGACCAGGCCGATCCTTGATGGCCACCTTTTTGGGGATCCGCTCCCGCAGATGAACCACAAGCTGATAACCTGCCTTGACAAGCTCATGCCTTTTCGCCCGAATATCAAAAAACCAATTGGGAAATGTCCAGAAGAGATCGCCGTATGGGACTGTCCAGGCCGTTTCACCCTTGGGACTGGTAAAGGGTTCTGCTGCGTGTAAGTGGTCGGCCTTGATGCGGGAGAGACACAGGGGCCAGATGCCGTTTATCACCACGCCCAGGGGCAGTGGAGAGTGCTTAGGCAGGGCCAAAAAATCCGGGCCAGAGAGTTCAGGGCTCACGATCACGCCTGCCATGCCAAGCTCCTTGGCCGTCTGGACAGCCAAGGGGTTAGCCATGTTGCAAAACGGCCCAGCCCAGACCTGGCAAGATGCAGGCAGATCAAAGAGTGCCACCTGCCACGGGGCATTGACCACCAGGGTCCTGGCCCCACGATGCAGCAGGGAGGCCACGGCCTTGTGCCACCCCCTTTCCTTATCCGGCCAGATGACCGGGGGAAGCCACCACCATGTCCTGGCAACCAGGGATTTAGGCAGCTTTTCCACCTGACCAGGTACAATCCAGGTGCCCATAGGCGGCCCCTTGCGTTCCACCGGTGGCAGTTGACGAAACACACGCAGTTCCATCACTCTCTTGTCCTTACCCGCGCCTCTGGGAGGACTCCAGACCCTGGGGGTCTTGAGTTGGAAATCCGAATGGTCGATTGCCTGGACGGCAATATCCTGCCACTGGTTGTTCAAGGCATTGATATGAGCAGAAAGCTCTGGCTCCCGCCTGTCAATAAGAACAACCTGCGTGCCCTTGGGAGCGGGCCGATGGCTCCCTGAGGAAAGATCCAAACGCCCTTTTTTGGGCACAGAACGCCGGATACGCAAGGTTCGATGCCAGGGCTGATCCTCACACCCGATACGGAGCAGATCACCGCCCAAAAGTTTTATGCGGGGAGAAAACCACGTCTTGCCGCCCCTTCCCTGCACCACCCCCACGAGCATCCCTGACCCGGTATCCTCGCCCTGGGCAATGGGCTGAATCGTGCGCTGGGGCAAAAACCCATAATGCGTGGTCTTGCGGGAAAGGGCCATGTTAAGAAGCTCCTGAGCCATCTTCCGGCTGGCCGGATCATCTCCATGATCCCGCAACAAGGTATAGGCCTTAACCGTATAAAAGACATAATGCGGCCCCTTTTTGCGGCCCTCAATCTTCCAGGATCGGACCTGCGGGATCTTGGCCACGGGCCGCACCAACACGTCCAGGCCCAAATCCTGACAGGAAAAAAACCGTTCCTTCTGCCCGTCCTGGTCGTAAAACCGCCGACAAGGCTGGACACAACGTCCTCGAAGGCCGCTGCGGCCTCCCAGAAAACTCGACCAGTAACATCGACCGGACACGGCGTAGCACAAGGCCCCGTGGACAAAAATTTCCAGATCAAGACCCGCAGGACAGGCCGCTGCCATCTGCTTGAGTTCGTCAATGCTCAATTCTCTGGGAACCACCACCCGATCAATGTTCAGCTTGTCACGTAGCAAGGCCAGGGCCGCAGGAAAACTGACATTGGCCAGGGTAGAGAGATGCAATTCGCCGGTAAATCCTGCTTGTCTGGCCAGGGTGGAGAGACCAGGATCCTGGATGATCAGGGCATCAGGATGAACAAACCGCTGCAACCGATCAATCATGCGTCCGGTGCGGTGGAGTTCGTTATTTTTGAGCATGGTGTTTAAGGCAATATGCACCCGAACGCCGTGGGCATGGGCCAATTCGGTCAATCCGGCCAGTTGACTCAGGGAAAAATTATCCGCCTCCATACGTGCGGAAAAATTCTTCAAACCACAATAGACGGCATCAGCCCCGGCAGCCACAGCTGCCAGAAAACTTTCCCTGCCCCCGGCTGGGGCCAGAATTTCAATGGGTGATTGGTGAGTTGTCATAATGTCTGTGTATGATCGCAGTACACGATGGTTAGATGCAAAAAGCCCCTGCTCGCAAACAACGCACCCTATGGCCCGGCTCTACTTCTACCTCTGAAGGTATGGTACGGGAACACTCGTCTTCAGCCACAGGACATCGGGGATGAAACACACAGCCTGAGGGTGGGGCCAGAGGCGAGGGAAGCTCGCCCTCCAGGACATGATCGGGAACAGTCCGCAACGGGTCAGGCCGAGGCACAGCAGCAAGCAGGGCTTTGGTGTAGGGGTGACAAGGGTTCTCGTAGAGATCATTGCCATATGCCACTTCCACAATGCCTCCCAGATACATGACTGCTGTGCAATGACAGATCTTCCTGACAACGGCCAGATCATGGGAAATAAATATATAGGTCAGGCCAAGTTCCTGTTGCAGGGCAAGAAGCAGATTAACAATCTGGGCCTGAATAGAAACATCCAGGGCGGAAACCGGTTCGTCGCACACAATGATCTCAGGTTCCAGACTCAGGGCCCTGGCAATAGAAATCCGCTGCCGCTGCCCTCCGCTGAACTCGTGGGGATAACGGCCTGCGTGCTGGGGCAGGATACCGGTCATCTCCATAAGCTGGGCCACCCGTTTTTTCTTTTGAGACCTGGTACCCATGCGGTGAATAGCAAGGCCCTCGCCAATGATCCTGCCAATCCGCATTCTGGGATTAAGGGATGAAGACGGGTCTTGAAAGACCATCTGAATAGCCCGTCGTATGTCTGGCTGACGAAATCCCTGAGAACCCCATAAGGGCCGTCCCTGCAAATAGACCTCGCCCCTGGTTGGCGGCAGGAGTCCCGCTACCATCTGCCCCAGGGTGGATTTTCCGCATCCTGATTCTCCCACCAGCCCCAGCGTCTGCCCACGCTCCACCTGGAGCGATACATGATCCACCGCCCGAAGACGTGTCCAACCGGACAGCCTGCCCTGGGCCTTTATGGCAAAATCACGGGTCAAATCCTTAACAGCGAGAAACGGGTCGTGTGTCATGGTCGCACAGAGTTGTGGCAGGAGGTGTCCAGCCAGAGGGAGTTAGTGATACAGCCAGCAGCAGACCGTATGCCCTTGTCTGGGCAAGGATGGGCCGGGCCGCTCGGCCAGACAACGGTCAAAGGCCTTATCGCATCGGTTGGAAAAGGGACATCCTGCGGGCACATCCAGCAGGTCTGGGACAACGCCTGGAATCGTGGCCAAAGGGCCTGTATCAGCATGATCCAGGCTGGGCACACAGGCCATAAGGCCCTTGGTATAGGGGTGCAGGGGATGGGTGAATAATTCGGTGACTCCACAGGTTTCCATTACAGACCCAGCGTACATGACCGCCACATGATCACAATTTTCCGCCACCACACCCAGATCATGGGTGATGAGGATCACTGCGGTACCTTGTTCTGATCTCAGAGAACGCAGCAGTCCAAGAATCTGGGCCTGAATGGTCACATCCAGGGCCGTTGTGGGTTCATCTGCCAGGATAAGGGACGGACGGCAGGCAAGGGCCATAGCAATCATAATCCGCTGACGCATCCCTCCGCTCATCTGATGGGGAAAATCCCTGACACGTTGCTCAGGAGAGGGAATACCCACCTGTTCCAGCAAGGAGACCGCCCTGGCCATACCTTGCTGCCTGTCCAGCCCCAGATGATGGCGCAGGGATTCGGCCACCTGATCGCCTACCCGCATAACAGGATTCAGGGAGGTCATGGGCTCCTGAAAAATCATGGCCATGTCCCGCCCACGAATTGTTTGCAGGGCCTTTTCGGGAAGGTGCAGCAGATCTCGTCCCTGAAACAGGATTTCACCTCCCACAATCCTGGCCGGAGGATAGGGCACGATGCCCATGATGGACAGGGCCAGCATGGATTTCCCGCATCCAGATTCACCAACAATACCAAGGGACTGGCCTGTATCGAGCTGCAGGGAAACCCTGTCCACCGGCTTGGCCCTTCCCTGTGAGGAAAAGATATGGGTGCTTAGATCATTGACGTGAAGCAGAGAAGACATGGGTTCTCACGGATAGCTGACACAAGGGATGGAAGGCTGGGTGGTCATCTCTGGGATAGTTCTGGATATTCTCCAAATAAACGAACCAAGGCCAGAGAATGGATCTAAAATAGTAATTTTCCCTCTGGCTTGCAACCAAGAGGAGGTCAGGCCCATATCCTGAACAAGAACGCCCGCAGGTGGTCATCGCCTGCGGGCGTTAGCGTTGTGATCAAAAAAGCATGTAGGGACTAAATCTTATGGGACGACCCAAGCACCTTGGTAATCTTATGGGCAACCATTTCCTTCACCGCCTGCCTGGCCGGGCCAAGGTATTTTCTGGGATCAAAATTGGCGGGATTGTCCACAAAGGCCTTGCGGATGGCTGCTGTCATGCCCAGGCGGATGTCTGTATCAATGTTGATCTTGCACACGGCCTTGGAAGCTGCCTTGCGAAGCAGCTCTTCAGGAACACCCTTGGCCCCTTCTACCTGACCGCCGTATGCATTACATGCCGTAACAAACTCCTGGGGAACCGAAGACGCCCCGTGGAGGACAATGGGGTAGCCTGGCATTTTCCCGGCTATGGTATCCAGACGGTCAAAATCAAGTTCTGGTTCAGCATCCATCTTGAATTTGTAAGCCCCGTGGCTGGTACCAATGGCAATGGCCAGGGAATCACATCCGGTGCGCTCCACAAATTCCACGGCCTCATCAGGATCTGTATAAATGGATTTTTCCGAATACACATGCTCTTCCATACCGGCCAGGCGACCCAGTTCTGCCTCAACCCAAACACCCTTGTCGTGGGCGTATTCTACCACTTTTTTGGTCTCTGCGATATTTTCTTCAAAAGGCAGGTGAGAACCGTCGATCATGACGGAGGAAAAACCGCCGTCAATAACCTCCTTACAGATCGCAAAATCGGCCCCATGATCCAGGTGCAACACAACAGGTAAATCACATTCTTCCAGCGCGGCTTCCATCAGCTTGCGGATGTACACAAGCCCTGCGTATTTCTTGGCCCCGGCAGAAACTTGCAAAATGAGCGGCGATTGTTCCTGTTCGCAGGCCTCCATAATGCCCTGGATGATTTCCATGTTGTTGACGTTAAAGGCACCAATGGCAAAGCCTTCCTTGTAGGCACGGTCAAACATTTCCTTGGGTGATGTCAGGGGCATATTCTTCTCCTTGGCAGCAGTGATAGTGAGCAGGGGTGGGCGGTTTATGGCCCAGCCCGGTTATGAGATGAGCAGGGTTTCAAGGATTGGCAGCAATTCTCGGTCAGTCATATCAAATTGCAGGGGTGTCAGGGTGATATAGCCCTGGGAAAGCAATTCCCTGTCCGTACCTGGAGCCACCTCTTCTGGTGGGATCACGCCTGTAAGCCAATAGTAGGTACGGCCTCTGGGATCTTTGCGTACATCATAACCGTCCCGATATACAGCACCTGTCTGGGGGCAGACCCGAAGGCCCTTGCCCAGGGAACGCCCCTGGGTGACTGCGGGAAAATTCAGGTTCAAAACACATTGAGCGGGCAGGTGCTGCCATGCCTCGGTGGCTATGAAATCTCGGACAAATCCGGCCTGGGGTTCAAAATCCTCATGATCGAAATCATCAATGGATGCGGCCAGGGCAGGGATACCTGCCAGGGCACCCTCTGTCGCGGCAGACACGGTTCCTGAATACAGCACATCCACCCCAACATTGGCCCCGTTATTGATGCCCGAAAGGATCATATCAGGCCGTGTGTCCAGCAAGGTGGTCAGGGCGAGTTTAACACAATCCACGGGTGTCCCAAAGACACCAAGACCCGTAAACGTCGGCTCCACCACTTCTTTGACCCTCAATGGAGAAAAAAAGGTGATGGAGTGTCCCACAGCGCTTTGCTCGGTCATGGGAGCCACCACGGAAACCTCATGACCCGCCTGCACCATTGCGGCATACAAGGCCCGCAACCCTGGGGCCCTGATACCATCATCGTTGGTCAATAAGATATGCATGGAATGTCCTGATCCTCCTGTCAGGTGCTGGACTTGCCAAGCATGAAACCGTATACGGACGCCTTGATGTTTCGGCTCCAGCACATATACGACGGGCACATACCCCAACCCCCCTGCCTTGGCAATATCAACAATGGAAAAGCAAACCTATATCAGTGACCTCCAGGACGGGATGACCTTTAACGACATCTTTGCCCTGGCCTCGGCACGGATGAATCAGGCCAAAAATGGCCCCTATTGGCTCCTGACCTTACAGGACAAATCAGGTACTCAGGAGGCCCGAATATGGTTCCCGGCCAGTCAGAACTATACCGGGCTGGCTGCCGAACAATTCGTGCGGGTTCAGGGTCGTATCAGCACCTTCAAAGACCAGCTTCAGGCAACCATCACCACCTTGCAGGTTCTTGATCCAGCAGGCATTGACCGATCCCTCTTTCTGCCCTGCTCGGCATCGCCCCCCCAAAATCTCCTAGAGGAAATTGAGACCATTCTTAAAAAAGAGGTCGTGTATCCGGGCTGGAAAAAATTCTACACAACCATTCTGAAAGATCAGGACATCCGCCAATCCCTTCTTACCGCACCTGGCGGTAAATCCATCCATCATGCCTATATGGGCGGGCTTTTGGAACACACCCTTGGGGTTCTCAAGGCCTGCCTGGCCATAAGTCAGCTTTATCCGTCGCTGGATCGGGATATTCTTCTGGTTGCGGCTGCCTTTCACGACCTGGGCAAGGCCTATGAAATCAGTCATGGTCTGTCCCGTGAATACACCGCACCGGGCAAGCTGCTGGGACATATCCACCTGGGGCTGGAAGTGCTTACTCCCTTTCTGGCGGCCTCGGATCTTGACAAAGGATTGATCCTGCACTTCAAGCACCTCATCTTAAGCCATCACGGTCAGTACGACTACGGCTCACCCAAATTGCCCATGACCCAGGAGGCTATGGTTCTGCATCTGGCCGATAACCTGGACGCCAAGATGAACACCATGAGTGAGGCCCTGGAAAACACCGAAACAGGCCAGTGGTCAGGGTATCAACGGTGCCTGGAACGGGATCTCTATGCCCCGTCACGAACCCCGCACCAGCCCAAAACCACCCGCACCAGCCCGAAAAAAAAGGAAGGCCAATGTTCATTACCCTTGAAGGTATAGAAGGCTGTGGTAAATCAACCCAGAGCAGGATGATACGTGACTATCTGGAATCCAGGGACTTTAAGGTCACCCAGACCCTGGAGCCTGGCGGTTCCGCCCTGGGCACGACCCTGCGACAGCTCCTTTTGGATCCGGCCAACAATGACATCACAGGACTGACGGAATTATTCCTGTATCTGGCTGACAGATCCCAGCATGTTGCCTCGGTGATCCGTCCGGCTTTGGAACGGGGCGAGGTAGTTCTCTGCGACCGGTTTGCCGACTCCACGGTTGTTTATCAGGGATATGGACGAGGGCTCGATCCCAAACTCCTCCATCAATTAAACGAGGTGGCTGTGAACGCTACCTGGCCTGACCTGACTCTGCTTTTGGATCTTGATCCTGAGATCGGTCTCAAACGGGCCTTGACCCGCAATCTCAAGGACAACAAGCATCAAACCGAAGGACGTTTTGAGGCCGAAGACCTCAGCTTCCATATACGGGTGCGCGAGGGCTATCTCAACTGGGCAGCCCTGAACCGAAAACGATGCGTGGTCATTGATGCCTCTGGCACCAAGGAAGACACCTTTGCAGCCATCCGCACGGCCATTGACGCCAGGTTCTGAATATCATGCCAGGTTCTCCACGCACCATTCACGATGCCAATGTGCTCACCTTTCCCAGGATCACAGATCCGCGAGGGAATCTGACCTTTGTGGAACAGGAACGTCACATTCCCTTTACCATACACCGAGCCTATTGGATATATGATGTGCCTGGCGGGGGTAAGCGGGGAGGCCATGCCTTTCAGAACCAGCACGAGTGCATCATTGCCTTGTCAGGCAGCTTTGATGTGTATCTGCACGATGGCTCTACCCAGAAAACCATCAGCCTGAATCGGGCCTATTATGGACTGTATATTCCCAATATGATCTGGCGCAGGATGCAAAACTTTTCCACTAATGCCGTGGCCCTTGTCCTGGCATCTCATCCTTACGATCCCAAGGATTATGTGCGTGATTTTGCAACCTTCAGCACCCTCAACCCGACCGGCCCATGACGACCACCATTGACGATTGCCAGCTTATCAAGCTGGACAGATTCTATGATGTTCGAGGTTCTCTCACACCGGTTTATAACCAGGTGCATATTCCCTTTGACATCGCCAGAACCTATTATCTCTATGATGTACCCGGGGGCATGAACCGAGGCGGCCACGCCCATAAGCAGCTCCAGCAGCTTATTGTCTGTGTCATGGGTGCTTTTGACGTGGTGCTGGATGACGGCACACAGCAAAAAACCGTTCGGCTGGAACGGGCCTATTATGGATTGTATATTCCTTCCATGATCTGGCGGGAGCTTATTCATTTTTCATCCGGGGCCATTTGCCTGGTGCTGGCCTCTCTGCCTTATGATGAACACGAATATCTGCGTCACTATACAACCTTTCTGAAACGGAAACAGGCAGGCCATGATCCCCTTTCTTGATCTTGCGGCCATCAACAGGGCCTATGGTGACGAACTTGCAATTGCAGCAAAACGGGTCATTGATTCAGGCTGGTATATCCAGGGGCAGGAGGTACAGGCCTTTGAAAGCGCATTCGCTGCCTTCTGCGGGGTCTCCCATGCCATAGGGGTTGGTAATGGTCTGGATGCCCTGACCCTCATTCTGCGGGCTTACAAACAGTTGGGGGTCATGGAACAAGGCGACGGCGTCATTGTTCCGGCAAACACCTATATTGCCACCATCCTGGCCATCACAGAAAATCGTCTCACACCCATCTTGGTAGAGCCTGACCCGTCAACCTGTAATCTTGACCCTGACGCAGTGCAGGCATTTCTGGAATCAGGCCGGATCCCAGGAACCCAGGAAACCTTCCCTCTCCACCGAGTCAAGGCCCTTATGCCCGTGCATTTATATGGTCGTCTTGCACCCATGCAGGAACTCAATGCCCTTGCTGCCGCCTACGGCCTCAAGGTCATTGAAGACGCGGCCCAGGCCCACGGGGCCATGTACGAGGGACAACGGGCCGGAAGTCTTGGACATGCTGCGGGATTCAGCTTCTATCCGGGCAAAAATCTGGGGGCCCTGGGCGATGCAGGCGCCGTGACCACCCATGATCCTGAACTGGCCGACACGATCCGAGCTCTGGGTAATTACGGCTCGCACACCAAATATATCCATGCCTTTCAGGGCATTAATTCCAGGCTTGATGCGATGCAGGCCGCTTTTTTGCGTGTCAAGCTCGCCCATCTGGACGAAGAAACTGAACAACGAAGGGCCATTGCCCGTGCCTACAGCACAGGCATTTCCCATCCCCATATCACCCTGCCTGTTGGCACCATAGACACCTCCCATGTCTTCCACCTTTTTACGGTGCGAACAGCTAAGCGGGACGCCCTACACAACCACCTGACCCAGCAGGGCATTCAGACCCTGATCCACTATCCTGTTCCCCCGCATCACCAAAAGGCATACGTCCATTGGTTACCCAGAAACCTGCCCATTACCGAGTCCATCCATCAGACAACGCTGAGTCTGCCTATAGGGCCGCACCTTTCCCAGGAAGACGTGGAGCAGGTTATTGACGGTATCAACACCTTCGATCACGTAAACCACCATTGACACCATCTTAGGCAGGGCATAGGCATCACCACCCTGCCAGCATACAACCTTCTGATAGTACCTAACCATGTCTTTTTCACTAACTGGCCTTATCTGTACCTTTAACGGCGAACGTCTTCTGGCAAAAACCCTTGCCAGTCTTGACTTCTGCGACCATCTTCTGGTGATTGATTCGGGCAGCACAGACAGATCAACAGCCCTTGCCAAAAAGGCCGGTGCCGAGGTGATCTTCCACCCTTTTGAAGGCATGATTGCCCAGCTTCAATTCGGTCTGGCCAGGGTCACAACTCCTTGGGTGATCACCCTGGATCAGGATGAATATCTTTCTCCGGAGCTTCGGGCCAATGTCCAAAAAGCCCTGCATAATCCTGAGAGATACTCAGGGTTCTTCATGTCCCGACGCTCTTTTTACTATGACCGATTTATCATGCACAGCGGCTGGTACCCGGACTATCTCCTGCGGTTATTCCGGCCAGACAGTGTGGATATCCGGGGCACTCTTCCCCATGAAGAAATTCATCCCTGTGGAACAACAAAGAGGTTGTCCGGTGACATCATCCATTACCCCTACCACAACCTTCACGAACACCTCTCCAAACTCAACGCCTACACCCAGACAGCAGCCAGTGAATTAGCGGCAAAGGGTGTTTCTGGTTCGCTGACCAAGGCCCTGCTCCACGGACTGGGCAAGGGTTTTACGCACTATATCCTCAAGCAAGGATTTCTGGACGGCAAGGCAGGGTTTATCCTTGCTATCCATGCCTTTCTATACGGGTTTCACAAATATATCCGCATCAACGAACCCCAACCGCAACCCCTCAAGGAGCCACATCATGAAGCATGATATTATCCTTTATGCGCTGTCCACCTGTATCCACTGCAAACAGACAAAAGAATTCTTAGAAACGGCTGGAGCAGATTACCATTGTTGTTATGTGGATACTCTTGAAGGTGAGGAACGCAAACAAACCATCACAGATATTAAGAAGCTGAACCCGCGTCTCTCCTTTCCAACTCTGTCTATCAAAGGAACGGTTATTGTCGGATACAAAGAAGATGCTATCAAGGAGGCCCTTGATATATGACCCCGGAGAAACTCTACACCCAGCTCAAAAAATTCCAGGAGTCCAAGGGATATTTCTTTAATAAGGACAAGGATATGGTCATGGCCCTTCTTGTGAGCCTGTTGGAAAATAAGGAACGCTATGGGTATATGGTCTGTCCCTGCCGTCTGGCTTCAGGCCAGTACGACCAGGACAGGGATATCCTCTGTCCCTGTGATTACCGCGACAAGGATGTGGAAGAATACGGGGCCTGTTTCTGTGGACTCTATGTTGCCGAGGCATGGAATAATGAGACTCTTCCCCACGAGACGGTTCCCGAACGAAGAGACCCGGAAAAGGTGCTGGCCGGTTTGGGATTATGAGATACAGAAGGATAAACTGGTAGCCAGTTAGAGAAGGAGCAAACAAAAATGGAACTGAAAGAAAAGGTGTTGCAGATTTTGGATCAGGTGCGGCCAGCCCTCCAGGCCGATGGTGGTGATGTAGATTTTGTGGCATTGACTGACGATGGTGTGGTCAAAGTCCGTTTACAAGGTGCCTGCAAGGGCTGTCCCATGTCACAAATGACCCTCAAACAGGGGATTGAAAAATTCATGCTCAAGGAAATTCCAGAGATCACGGCTGTGGAATCTGTGACGGATTGATTGGTTTTTTTGGTTTTAGGTTTTTGGTTTTAGGTGTTAGGTTTTAGGTGTTAGGTTGGGTTCCAAACCAAACCTCACGCTGTCCACCCAGGCCGAAACGATTCGGCTGCCGTTACCTAAAACCTAGATCATGGCTGTGGAATCTGTGATCAATTGATTGGTTTTTTTGGTTTTAGGTTTTAGGTTTTAGGTTTTTGGTTTTAGGTGTTAGGTGTTAGGTGTTAGGTTGGGTTCCAAACCAAACCTCACGCTGTCCACCCAGGCCGAAACGATTCGGCTGCCGTTACCTAAAACCTAAAACTTAAAACCTAAAACCTATAACCTATAACCGGAGCGAAGCGACCCCATGCAACCCCTTGTTACCCGTTTTCCCCCCAGTCCTACAGGCTTTTTACATATCGGCGGGGCGCGTACTGCCCTGTTTAATTGGCTTCTTGCCCGGCAGCAGCAGGGAACTTTCGTCCTGCGAATTGAAGATACAGACCGCGCCCGTTCCACCCAGGAAATGACCGACGCCATTCTTGAAGGCATGACATGGCTTGGTATGGACTGGGATGAAGGCCCATATTTCCAAAGCGAGCGTACAGATATTTACAATAAGTATGTGGATCAGCTCCTGGAAACAGGCCATGCCTATTATTGTCAATGTACGCCCAAGCAGGTGGATGCCATGCGGGATAAAGCCCGCAAAGAGGGCAGAAAACCCAAGTATGATGGAACCTGCCGGGAATGTGGGCTTGGCCCCGGCCCTGGCAGAGTGGTTCGTTTCAAGACGCCCCTTGCGGGCAAAACCGTGTATGAGGATCTCATCAAGGGGTCGGTTGCCGTGGACAACCAGGAACTCGACGACTTCATCATCCGCCGGGCCGATGGAAGCCCCATCTATCACATGTCCGTGGTGGTGGACGATGCCCTTATGAAGGTCAGCCATGTCCTGCGGGGCGATGATCATGAGAGCAACACTCCCAAGCAGGTACTGCTTTACAAGGCCCTGGAATTTGACCTTCCCACCTTTGGCCATGTTCCCATGATCCTTGGCCCGGACAAGAAAAAACTGTCCAAACGTCACGGGGCCACATCGGTAATGCTCTACAAAGATATGGGATATCTGCCTGAAGCTATGATCAATTATCTGGCCCGACTGGGCTGGTCGCATGGTGATCAGGAAATCTTTTCACGGGAAGAGCTTATCACACATTTTTCCACAGACCATCTGGGTAAATCTCCCTCAGTCTTTGATATGGATAAGCTCAACTGGCTCAACGCCCATTACATCAAAGAGGCTGACACGCATCGCCTGGCCGACATCCTGGCCTGGCATTTTCACAAGATGGGCTATGATAATCTGGATAACGATCTCCTTGCCGCCATCATTCCCCTGTACCAGCCACGCTCCAAGACCATGCAGGAGATGGCCGAGCAATCCCTGTTCTTTATCCTGGAACCAGAGGCTCTTACCTACCAACCCAAGGCGGTCAAAAAATTCCTCAAGCCCGAACACAGAGAACATCTCACCTGTCTCAAAACGCAATTCGCAGCATTGACCACCTTTGATCAGCCATCCCTGGAAAAAGTCGCTGCCGCTTATATTGCCGACAAGGATATTAAATTTAAGGCCATTGCCCAGCCCATCCGGGTTGCCTTAACAGGTACCACCGTCAGCCCAGGCCTGTTTGAAACAATGGAAGTCCTGGGACGAACCCAAACCCTGGCCAGGATAGAACGGGCTGTCCAGCTTCCCCAGCCTTCAGAAGAGGCCTCCTAAGCTGCCCTACAAGCATCCTCTGCTGGGCTTCGCTGTTGTTTGAACGTTGTTCTATGCCGGAACCTGCTGGAGGTTGAAGTTTACGGCCTGCAAGCAAAGGGGCGGCCACCTGCCGCCCCTTTGCCATTTCATGTTGTTTTCCCTCTGTTCCCAAAGATATTCCCATGTACGACTACCAGAAAAGCCATGCCTATTTCGCCCAGATAGCTGACGGGCTGGAACCCCTGGGGGCTGAAGAACTGGCCCGATTGGGAGCTACCCAGATCTCACCGACCTTTCGGGGCCTTTTTTTCCACGCCCAACCGCCTGCCCTGTACGCCATCATCTATCAATCCCGCCTCATCACAAGGGTTCTTGCCCCCCTTTGTTCCTTTACCTGTCATAGCACCAAGTACCTGTATAAGCGGGCACGAGCCATTTCCTGGTCTGACTTTATGAATGTAAACCAGACCTTTGCTGTGTTCAGCCATATCTCAGGCTCGGCCATTACAAATTCCCACTATGCCTCCCTCTGTCTCAAGGATGCACTGGTGGATTTTTTCCGAGACACCACGGGTACGCGGCCCAATGTGAACGCCAAAACACCCGATGTCTGGTTCCATCTTCATATACGCGAGAATCACGCCACCATCAGCCTGGAGCTTTCAGGCGGTTCCCTGCACCGACGGGGTTATAGGGTGCAATCCATTGACGCCCCCATGCAGGAGACCGTGGCAGCAGCCCTTGTTCACCTCTCCGGCTGGCAAGGGACAACGCCCTTGTGTGACCCCATGTGCGGCTCAGGCACCCTGCTCTGCGAGGCTGCTATGTCGGCCCGCAACATGCCTGCTGGCTATTTTCGCAGACATTTTGGTTTCGAGCAGATGCCGGATTTTTCCCCGAACATCTGGCAGCAGGTCAAAACCGAGGCCGACAGCCACATCCTGCCTCTGTCTGCAAACCTCCTTTATGGTAATGACCGCAACCCACGGGCCATACAGGCTGCGGCCAGCAATCTGGCCGTCCTTGGTGCAGCCTCAAAGGTTCGGCTCACCCAGAAAGACTTCCGCTCTCTCCCAGACTTGGGGGGAACAACGATCCTCACCAATCCCCCCTATGGCATCCGGCTGGGCAAGGAAGAGGAACTCAAAACATTCTACAAGGATATGGGCGATTTTTTGAAACAACGCTGCCTTTATGCCACCGCTTATATCTATTGCGGGAATCGGGAACTCATCAAATCCATCGGCCTGCGTACCAGCTTCAAAAAGGCCATCAAAAACGGTGGGCTGGACGGCAGGTTGATCAAAATTGAGGTCTATCCCAAGTCCAGAAAACGCATCAACCAGCCATGAGATATGAATGCTTTCCCATAGCACCAAAAAAGGCGGCCTGAAGAACAGACCGCCTTGGATAATACAGGGAAGGTTGGCTCAAACGCTATTTGGCCACGGGCTTGGTCACAGCACCGGAACGGATACACCGTGTGCACACGGACATCTTCTTAACCGCTCCTGAGGGAAGCTGCACCCGAACCTTCTGGAGATTGGGCATAAAACGACGTTTACTCTTGTTGTGGGCATGGCTGACATGATTGCCGACCTGGGGCTTCTTCCCGCAGATAACGCATTCTTTAGACATTATATCCTCCTGAAATAAATATAACTTTCTCTGGTACAGATAAAAAAACAGGGACGCTTAAGGCTAACAAACATCCCACGCAGGCTTTGAGAAAGACGGTTTCTTATCTGGGCTGCCCCAAAATAGCAAGTCCAAAATCCTTGACATGGAAAATGATCTCACTATAGAAATTTTTTCTTTGAGGCAAATATGCAGACACAGTGGATAGCTCTCCAGGATGTCCCGGCACATGGCCGGGAATTTTCTTTTCAAGAAAAGGACATTTGGACGTCGCTCTTTGACGACTATGACCTGCTATGCCGGATTGATATCCCGCTGTGCGTCCGATTTACCATCATACCGTCCAATGACGGGATCTTTGTTCAAGGTACCCTACATGGTACCGTTATTCTGGAATGCAGTCGTTGTCTTGAAGACGCCAGAGTTACCCTCAGCCAGGACTTTGACTTTTTTGAACCCCTGACCGCCGAGGACACGGCGTTGCGAAGCAGCCTGGTCAGGCAGCAAGGCGACATGCTGGAGTTCAATATAATCGGCCTGGTCTGGGAACAATTTCTCATGGCCCTGCCTGACAAGGTGCTGTGTTCCGAAACATGCAAAGGGATTTGCCCCCATTGCGGCCAGAATCAGAACCAGACACCATGTCTGTGTCACGAACCATCCGGGGATCCCCGACTCAGTGTTCTCAGAAATCTGACCCTTTCCAGGAACTAATTCTCTCCCCTTTTTACCATAGGTTATTATTACGAGGTGGAACCATGCCATTACCCAAGAAAAAAACCTCCAAGTCCAAGCGCAACATGCGCCGTTCCCATGACCATGTTGCTGTGCCCAATTTCATCTATTGTGAGTGCGGTGAAGCCACCATGCCCCACACCATCTGCCCAGGCTGCGGCAAATATCGCGGTCGAAGCTATGTAACAAAGGATGCGGATGCCTAACCGTCTTTCAGACGTATGTATAGCAGTCGATGCCATGGGTGGCGACTTTGGCCCGGAAGTCGTGATCAAAGGTGCCATTGAGGCCGCCCAGGCACGGGGCATCTCCCTGCTCCTGGTGGGTCGAAACGAGGCAATCCGCCAGGAACTGACCAAGTACACAACCGACAACCTGAACATCCAGGTCATTAACGCAGCGCAGGTTGTCGGGATGACGGATAAACCTTCGGACATCCTGCGCAAGAAAAAAGATTCATCCATCCACCTGGCCTGCCAGATGGTCAGGCAAGGACGGGCTGACGGTGTTGTCAGCGCAGGGCATTCCGGTGCCACCCTGGCCTGCGGCATGTTTATCATAGGCCGGATCAAAGGGGTGGAACGCCCTGCCCTGGCCACGATCCTGCCCACGGAAAAAAACCCGTTGGTCTTTCTGGATGTAGGCGGCAATGTAGACTGCAAGCCCTACCATCTGGTTCAATTCGGGGTGATGGCTGAGGTGCTTTCCAGGGATCTTTTGGGTGTTGCCAACCCCAGAGTCGGCCTGCTCAGCATTGGCGAAGAAGAAGGTAAGGGCAACCTGCTCGCCAAAGAGGCGTATAAGCTGTTCAAGCTTTCCTCAGTCAATTTTGTGGGCAATGCCGAGGGCCGGGATCTCTTTGCAGGGCATTTTGACGTCATGGTCTGCGATGGTTTTGTCGGCAATGCCGTGCTCAAGGTCAGTGAAGGGGTTGCCGCATCCATCTCCAACATTCTCAAGGCAGAGATCAAAAAAAGCCTCTTGTTCCGCCTTGGATGTTTCCTGGCCCTGCCAGCCTTCAGGCGGCTGGCCAAGCGTCTTGATTACGCTGAGTATGGGGGAGCCCATGTTCTGGGTCTCAATGCTACAGCCATTGTCTGTCATGGGGCTTCCAATGTCCGGGCCATACGTATTGCCGTAGAAAAGGCCGCTGAATTTGTAGCCAGCAAGGCCAATGAAGAACTCGTCAAAGGCTTGAGGGCCAATAAGGATCTTGCCTTGTTTGGCAAGCATACCCCTTGAAACAGGTATCCCATCCATGACCCACTCCACCTCTCTTCTTGGACTTGGTTTGTATGTGCCTGAACAGATTCTGACCAATAAGGATCTTGAACAGACCCTTGAAACCAGCGACGCATGGATAACCTCTCGCACAGGTATCAAGACCCGTCATATCGCACCTTCGGGCACTGGTTCAGCCAATCTGGCCCTTGAAGCCGCTCACCATGCCTTAGCCGATGCAGGCATGACTCCCGCTGATCTTACCCACATCATCGTCCCGACCTTTACCCCTGACTCCTATGTTCCCAGCACCGCCTGTATCCTCCAGCACCGGCTGGGTATTGCGGGTATTCCAGCCCTGGACATCTTTGCTGCCTGTTCCGGTTTTCTCTATGGCCTGGAACAGGCCCGTGCCCTGATTGCCCTGTACCCTAAGGCACGGATTCTGGTAGCAGCCAGCGAGGTGATCTCCTCCCGCACGGACTTTACCGACCGTTCCACCTGCGTCCTCTTTGGTGATGGGGCTGGAGCTGCCATTGTGGGAGGTATGACCGACCAAAAGGCAATAGGCCATATCCGCGATATGATGCTGCAGGCCGACGGTTCCCTGGGACATCTTCTCACGGTCAAAGGAGGTGGCTCAGCATCACCTCCCATACGCGGCCAGCATATTGGGCCCGAATTTTTCATCCAGATGGAAGGCCGAGATGTCTTCAAACATGCTGTCCGATCCATGACCCAGGTGTGTCAGGCCATTCTTGACCGAAACGGTTTGACCGTCAGCGACATTGACCTTGTTATTCCCCACCAGGCCAATATCAGGATCATCCAGGCCCTGGGTAAGCGGCTGCACGTCTCCCCTGACAGAATCTTTGTCAACGTGGAACGCTACGGCAATACCTCGGCGGCCTCCGTGCCCATTGCCCTGGCAGAGGCCAGGCAGCAGGGCAGGATTGCTGCGGGTGATACCGTGTTGCTGACCTCCTTTGGTGGAGGATTCACCTGGGCAGCGGCATTGATCCAGTTTGAGAACCCCTTCTGATACAGGTAACGATCATGAACGAAGAACACATGAGCACAGCCCTTGTCACTGGCGGCTCCCGTGGCATTGGCAGGGCCATTGCCCTGCGTCTGGCCCAGGACGGGTATCAGATCTACCTGACCTATGTGAGCAATGCCCAACAGGCTGAAGAGGTCTGTCAGACCATTGCGGCACAGGGGGGCAAGGCCCAATGCTTCTGCCTCAATGTGGGAGACTGGGATCAGGTTAATACGTTCTTCCAGCAGGAAATCAACAAGAAAGTCCGGCTGGACATACTCGTAAACAATGCAGGTATCACCAAGGACGGCCTGATCATGCGTATGAAGCCTGCCCAATGGCAACAAGTGCTTGACGTGAACCTTGGAGGATGCTTTGTGTGCCTGCAACAGGCTGCACGGATTATGATGCGGCAGCGTTTTGGAAGGATCATCAACATCACCTCGGTTGTAGGTCAACGGGGCAATGCAGGCCAGGCCAATTACGCTGCTTCCAAGGCAGGAATCATTGGCTTGACCAAGACAGCGGCCCTGGAACTTGCCTCACGTTCCATCACGGTGAACGCGGTAGCACCTGGGTTCATCCAGACGGACATGACCTCGGTCTTGCCTGAAACGATCCAACAAACATTTCTGTCCAGTATCCCTTCCGGGACACTGGGCACCCCTGAAGACATTGCCGAAGCCGTTGCCTTTCTCGCCTCACCAGGGGCGAGCTACATCACCGGTCAGATTCTGGGAGTCAACGGCGGCATGTATTAACGGAGTCCTTTGTCCAGCACGGTGACTCTGCCCGTTGCCTGCTGCCCCTTCAACCATCAAGCATTGTATTCCCAATATGGAGGCAACCATGTCTGTAGAATCCAAGGTCAAAGAAATCGTCATCGAACAACTCGGTGTCAGTAGTGATGAAATCAAGCCGACCTCTTCCTTTGTGGAAGACCTTGGGGCCGATTCCCTGGACCTGACCGAATTGATCATGGCCATGGAAGAAGAGTTTGACATTGAAATCGACGACGAAGACGCCCAGAACATCACCAATGTTCAGGATGCGGTCAAATATATTGAAGCACATGCCTAAATGATTGCCCAAGGATGTTCGTATCGTATGAACGGCAGACGAACATCCTTGGGTACAGCCAGATACCGGGGCAACGGCCAGACCGTTGTTGTCAGTTGGTTATTGTTATTTGCAGATGATCGTCTTCCCTCATGCGAGGGAGGCATTGATTCCACGTCTCTTGTATCCTTCCTCCTTCATCTTTCCGACAGCGCCCGCCCCAGTCAGTGTCAGGCTCTTGCCTTTTGCAACAGGGACTTTGCCGCAAGGTATTACCATCAACCACAATGTCGTGAGGACAGCATGATTGGACAACGGGTTGTCGTTACAGGGCTTGCAACCATTACCCCCCTTGGCAACGATCTTGAAACGAGCTGGTCACATCTGATTCAAGGAAAATCCGGGATAGCTCCCATCACCCTCTTTGATTGTTCGGACTTTCCCACCAGGATAGCGGGTGAACTCAAGGATTTCCAACCCCAGGAGATCATCCCGCCCAAGCAGCGCAAACGCATGGATCGATTCACCCAGATTGCGGTTGTTGCGGCCCATCAACTCCTGGAGAACGCTGCCTTCACTGTCAGTGAACACGAAGCCGCCCGATGCGGGGTCATCCTTGGCTGCGGCCTGGGCGGTCTCAAGACCATTGAGGATTTTCACAGCCGTCTTCTCACGCGGGGGCCCAATAAGGTTTCTCCCTTTTACATCCCTGAACTTATTGCCAATATGTCCGCAGGCCAGATATCTATCATGTCCGGGGCCAAAGGCCCCAACCTGACCACGACCTCGGCCTGTGCCTCTGCCCTGCACGCTATTGGCTACGCCTGTTCGGATATCAGTCTTGGCAGGGCTGATGTCATGATTACCGGCGGCGTAGAATCCACCATCACCCCAATGGGGGTCTCTGGCTTCAACGCCATGAAGGCGCTGTCCACCCGCAACGAGGCCCCGGAAAAGGCCAGCCGTCCCTTTGACCGGGATCGGGACGGATTTGTCATGGGTGAAGGCTGTGGTCTGCTCCTTCTGGAATCCCTGGATCATGCCCTCAAGAGAGGGGCAAGGATCTATGCCGAGGTGGGGGGATACGGGGCTTCTTCTGATGCCTACCACATGACCGCCCCAGACCAGAGCGGGGCTGGTATGGCTCTGGCCATGCAGGCAGCCCTGGCTGACGCCCACATCGCTTGTCAGGATGTAGACCATGTGAATGCCCACGGCACATCCACCAAACTTAATGATATAAGCGAAGCTCAAGCCCTTACAACCGTATTTGGCGACCACCTTGACAAGGTATCTGTCACAGCCAACAAGTCCATGATCGGCCACCTTCTGGGGGCAGCCGGAGGGGTAGAAAGCGCCTTTACGGTCATGAGTATTGCCAAGGCATTAGTTCCTCAAACCCTCAATCTGGAAAACCCTGATCAAAAATCACATCTTAACCATGTCATAGGCAGTGCCCGCAAGCAGCATATCCGCAATGCCCTGTGCAACTCCTTTGGATTCGGTGGAACCAACGCATCCCTTCTGTTCAAGGAGTATATATCCTGATTTTCTCTCAACACCGCAGCGCGAAACAAAGGGGCTCTCTGGCCTTGGCAATCCCTTCTCACCCCAAAGGCCAGACGTTTTACCAACCATCAAGACCCACAAAAAAAGAGTGCCAAGTCGTAACCAGGCACTCTTTTTTTGTGGGTCTTGGGTTCAGGTAATGATCATGGACAGCCAGGATACCTTGTATATCGGCACCATCAAAGGCGTTGGCCGCATGTATCAACAGACGAATGCAAGCCCTCAATCAACGACCTGATTGCCTCAACCGGCATGTCTGTACATTCGCTGATAACAGCAAGATCAAACCCGAGATTGGGATTTTCTTCCAGCAAGGTACGCATTTTTTCATCCTCCGTTGTCTGACCTTCGTGTTTGAGAAAGTACAGCCATTGTTCAAGTTCGTTATCGGCACGGTAGTCTATGAGGTGGGGTAGTTCAAGATAGTGGATGGCCAGGTGGTCTGTGAGAAACAGGTCAGGATCTTCTCTATCCCTGAGCATAAAGCACAGGTGGGGTCTGTCGGTGTTGGCAAACAGGTTGAAATCCAGGATGTTGATGCAGATGGTCGGGCAGAGTTTGGTGTACTGCTCTCCTTCTTTCATTTGTGAGCTGTACACTTTGGCCCAATAGTACAGAGAGCGGTTTTTGAATACGGTATTGCCCTGGTTTTGTACCTCAATATGAACTATTTCCCCGGTTTGGGCAACGGCCTTGATGTCCAGAATGGAGTCTTTGTCGGTAGAGAATGTCTTCAGGTTAAAGGGATTTTTCACCTCAACGCTCTTGAAAAGGGGTAAGTCACAGTTTTTCTGCGTGGCGTTGATAAAATTGACAAGCAGGT
>PDWJ01002074.1_pt1 | contig 22328 bp, 17 predicted proteins | sample 1430881 | NCBI WGS metagenome assembly PDWJ01 (sample SAMN01162460, study PRJNA174530) | Oral metagenome, whole genome shotgun sequencing project. | biome: Marine environment; feature: Marine mammal; material: Swab sample of the gingival sulcus; isolation source: swab sample of gingival sulcus... | reverse complement strand
GGGTCTGTTGCAATGATGGCCGGGCGGATATACAAAGATGTTCCCGGTGCGGATGGCACCCAGGACTTTTCAATTTTCAGCAGTTCGGTCAGCCCTTTAAACAGCAATTCCTCATCAACTTCAGGCATGCAGAGCATCTTGCCTGATCTGTTTAAACGCCTGAGATTATCCCTTGGTCTGAACAGGCGAACCGTGCCGTCTTCTGAACGGTAGGCTTTTAATCCCTCAAATATCGCCTGCCCATAATGGAGCACCATCGTGGATGGGTCCAGAGAAAGCGGGGCATAGGGTTCAATTCGCGGATTATGCCAGCCCTGTTCCGGGTTGTAGTCCAGATTGAACATATAGTCGGTAAAGCAGGTACCAAAACCGAGTTCGGAGTCGGCAGGGTGCGGCTTCAAACTATCGGCTTTTATAAAGGTAATTTCCATTGTTTCCTCTGTTGGTTGTGTGAATATATGATTGTATGATTGTTGAAACCGATGGTGTCTGCAATAATGTTAAGTTCCAGATTAAAGAAAGTATGGTGAAAGTCATACATAACAAGGTAAAATACTGTGTAATATTAGTAATAATCAACAGCTAAATGCAGATTTCTGTCTTTTGTCTGTATTTTTTCGGGAGCGGAAGTATGGCATACATTATTGGTATTGATATCGGCGGTACCCATGCGGATGGTGTTTTACTGGAAAATGAACGGGTTGTTGCCAGACAGAAGGTTCCCGCAGACCAGGATAATCTGGTGAACTCGGTCATTATCCTTCTGGGAAGGCTTCTTGAAGGAGAAATGGTATCCCTGACAAGAGTCCAGCTGAGCACGACCCTTTGTACCAATGCAATTGTTCGTAACGTTGTTGATCCGGTAGCTATGTTTATCCAGGCCGGGCCGGGGATGAATCCGGAGTTTCTGAATTGCGGAGAGCATGTTCATTTTGTTGACGGGGTAATTGATCACCGTGGTCATATCCTTAGGAATCCGGATATCAATTCGGTTCGTTCTGCTGCCGATCGTTTTGCCCGGGACGGGATTGTCAGCGCGGGTATCGTTACCAAGTTTTCCCATCGTAACCATCTCCACGAGCAGCAGATTGCCAATGCTGTTGCGGGCAGGTTCGAGTACAGCTCCCTTGGACACCGGATATCCGGTCTGCCTAATTTCCCTCGCAGGGTGTATACAACCCTTTTGAATAGCGCATTAAAGCGTCCTTTTTCTCATTTCAAGACAGCTGTTGAAACGGGGCTTGCCGAGCTGGCAATTACCGCCCCATGTTTTTCCCTGAAGGCCGATGGAGGCACAATGCCCTTTGTGGATGCTGCATTTTTGCCCTGTGAGAGCGTCCATTCCGGGCCCTCTGCCAGCGTAATGGGCTGTATGGCTCTGCGTTCTGGTGTAAGGGATGCGGTTCTTCTTGATATTGGCGGCACCACAACGGATATCGCAATCCTGGCCGGTGGAATCCCGGTTTTTGAGCCTTATGGGGTAACTATTGCCGGCCGGCCGACCCTGATTCGGGCGCTGAATACCAGAAGTATTGGCATTGGCGGAGACAGCGTTGTGCGCTTCGATGCAGAGCGGGACAGGTATATTATCGGCCCGGAACGTGATGGTGCTCCTGCGGCTTTCGGCGGCAGGGAGCCTACCCCTACCGATGCCATGGTTGTCGCCGGACTGCTTGCTGCCGGCTCTGTTTCCAGGGCAAGGGAGGCGCTGATAAAGCTACAACCTCGCCAGGATGCCGGGAAAACTGCTGATGAGGTATTGACCGCAATGGTATGTCAAATCAGAAAGGCCGTTTATGAAATGATTGATGATGTATTCAGCCGCCCTGTTTTCACCGTCTCGGCCCTGCTCGAGAGGCAGAAATTGCAACCGGAGGAAATTATAGCGGTGGGCGGCCCTGCAGCTGCCTTGCAGAATCATCTCAGTCTTTGTTTTGATTTACCTTGTGACGTACCCGAGTTTTTCGATGTGGCCAACGCCGTGGGAGCGGCACGAACCAGGCCGACCCTCCAGGCATCGCTTTATGCCGATACCAGTGATGGCATCTTGAGCATTCCCGAGATGAGCTGCCGCGAAGAGATTAATAGAAGTTTTGGTCTTGAGCAGGCAAGAGAAAAACTTGCCAGTTGTCTTGAGAGGATGGCCGGAGAAATGGGGCTTGCTGCCGATTCCGGTGCCGATTTTTTTGAAGAACAGGTGATGAATACTGTACGCGGTTTCCAGTCCACTGGTAAAATTATACATTTGAAGGCGCAGATCCAGCCCGGCCTTTTAACATTCAAGGAATAAGGAGACACAATGACTTTTATGCCCAGGGCAAAACACGCAACCGGCCTGGTGCTCTTTCCCGCGTTTGACTGGTGTATCAGCCCTGATCACCCGGAACGGGAGGAACGGCTCCTTTACACCAGGGATCAGCTTCTTGAAGAAGGGTTGGAGGATGTGCAGAATATCACTTTCTATAATCCCGAACTTGCCAGTTACAGGGATATTGACCGGGTTCATTTCTGCCTGCCGTCTTCCCGTGAGTTGTTGACAGAATCCCATCTTATCTCGGCAGGCGGGGCGATTCGTGCTGCAAAAGCCGTTATGGACAGGGAGGTGGAAAAATCCTTTGCTATCGTCCGTCCTCCGGGGCATCATGCCATGCAGACCGTCTTCGGGGATCGCGGTTTTTGTATCGTAAACATCGAGGCTGTGATGGTGGAGTATATCAGACGCCACTACGGGATAAGAAAAATAGCCATAGTCGATACTGACTGTCACCATGGCGATGGGACCCAGGATATTTTCTATAATGATCCCGATACCCTTTTTATTTCCATGCATCAAGACGGACGAACCCTCTATCCCGGTACCGGGTTCCTCTCGGAATCAGGTGGAGGCGGGGCTCCTGGGTACACGATCAATCTGCCGCTTCCGCCACAGACTTCCGAGGAAGGCTTTGATATGGTGATGGAAAGGGTTGTGCTGCCGGTACTTGATGAGTTTGAGCCGGAGTTGATAATCAACTCAGCGGGACAGGATAATCATTATACCGATCCTCTAACCAATATGAATTTTACGGCTCAGGGATATGCCCGGCTTAATAAGACTTTGAATCCTGATATCTGTGTTCTTGAAGGCGGCTATTCCATTGAGGGGGCGCTGCCGTATACTAATCTGGGAATTATCCTGGCTATGGCGGGGCTGGATACCTCCCATGTGAAGGAGCCTGATTATCACCCGGGGAATTTTGTTCAGTCGGCGGAGATGAACAGCTATATAGAACAACTCTGCGCTCAGGCTTTGGCGCAGTTTCGCAGCCGGGATGAACTGAAACGGCAATTTGCAGGAATGAGTAATACCGTGGAAAAGAAATCAATCTTCTATGATACCACCGGCTTTTCTGTGGATGAAACCCGTATTGTCCATCTTTGCAGCGAGTGCCCCGGCTACAGGGAGACCAAGGCCTCAGCTCTCGGTAACCGTGTTCACGCGTTTTCTGTTCCCATTAACTGCTGTCCCGGATGCCATGCCGCTGCAAAGGATAAGTTCATTCAGAACTGCTCGCGGGGGACAGTCAAGATAAAAAGGGCAAGGCGGGGAAGGGCTCAGGTTATTCTCCAGGATCGTATAGATGATCTCTATGAAGTTTATCATGTGTGAGTTTTTTTCAGCCCGTGGAAATCCTCAATGATCAGATAGAGGCTGGGGATGAGTACCAGGGTGATGACCGTGGCAAAAATAATCCCGAAACCAAGAGAGATTGCCATGGGAATGATAAATCTAGCCTGCCTTGAGGTCTCCATAATCATTGGTGCAAGCCCGCCAACGGTGGTGAGGGTTGTCAGCATAACAGGGCGAAAGCGGCGCAGGCCTGCTTTGGTGATAGCCTCAAGTGGTTTGTCTCCATTTCTTTTTTGTTTGTTGGCATAGTCAACGAGTACCAGAGAGTCATTTACCACGACTCCAGACAGGGCAACGATTCCCATCATGCTCATCAGCGAGATGTTATAGCCCATGATAAGATGGCCGACCACTGCGCCAATCATCCCGAACGGAATAGCAAGCATGATTATCACAGGCTGGGTGTAACTCCTGAAGGGGATTGCCAGCAGACAATAGATCCCTCCCAGCGCAAAAAGAAAACCAACAAGCAGGCTGGTCACGCTCTTTTTGCGGTCAGCCTGCCGTCCCTTATAGTCATAGGTCAACCCCGGATAATTGGTAGCAAGTCTTGGGAGAATTGTTTCGTTGAGTGAGCCCATGATAACAGGTGTCTCGCTAATAGGACTCACGTTGGCGGAGACAGTACATGTTCTTCTGGAGTTCCGATGTTTAATACTGGTGTAGGCACGGCTTTTTTCAATAGTAGCAATTTCGCCAAGGGGTACATAGGAACCGGCTGGGGTCACTACCATCATGTTTTCCAGGCTGTATTGATTATCTCTTTCTTTTTCCGGCAGGCGAACACGTACTGTGACTTCATTACCTCCCCGCTGCTGGCGCAGGGCGATGGTTCCCTGAAATGAATCACGGAGCTGACGCCCAACTTCTGCTGAAGTCAGCCCCAGGCTTTCTCCCCAGCTATTTACCTTGTAATTGTACTGAATTTTTCCGGTGGCATAACCGCTGTCCACGTCCTTTATCTGGCCAAATTCTTCCAGTTGTGCGGCAAGCTCACTGCTGGCCTGGTCGAGGATTGTGATATTTTTATGGCTCAGTTCCACAGAGATTGCGGCTCCTCCGCCGGGGCCGCCGCGGTCTGACTCAAATCGTAAGGATTCCAGTCCAATGAGAGTGCCGGTGGCCTGTCTCCATTTTTTGGTAACCTCTCCGGTGGAAATTGGCCGGATTTCAGGATCTGTGAGAAAGGCATCCACCCTCACCGTGTTATCTTTAATCAGGGCAAAGGAGCCTTCAAGCAGTTGCTCTCCCCCATTTTTTTTGGCAACTTTTTCCAGCCCTGCCATCAATCTGTCCCGAATGTGCTTCAATTCGTCTGATGAACTGCCAGGGGGAAGGGTGGCTGTGACTACGGCCCTGTCTGATTCTACCCTTGGAGCGAGTATCATCCGTATTCTGCCGCTTTTAACGTAGGCGGCAGTGATCACAAATACCGCAATAAGTCCGGCAACACTGAGGTAACGGAATTTAAGGACGGCAGCAAGAGCTGGCGTGTAGAGTTTTTCTATCACCCAGGCGAGTCGGGCTGTGGAAAACTGGTGAACGGAATTAAAAAATCGGGTGATGAAATTTGCTTTGTTTTTTTTAGAGTAGGCCAGATGAGCCGGAAGAATAAATAATGATTCAAACCAGGAAATAACAAAAACGGTGATAACGACGTAGGGAATAATCCCCAGCACCTTCCCCATTACTCCCGGTACAAAGGCCATTGGTACAAAGGCGATAATGTTAGTGAGGATGCTGAAGGTAATCGGCAGGGCCACATCTCTTGCCCCGGCTATGGCTGCCTCTGTATATGTAAGGCCCCGCATTCGATACTCGAAAATATTTTCTCCGGCAATAATGGCATCATCGACAACAATTCCCAGCGCGATAATAAAGGCAAACATGGAGATCATGTTTATAGAGATATCAAACTGGGGCAGGAAGAGCAGGCCGCCAAGAAAGGAAATTGGTATTCCCATGGTTACCCAGAAGGCGAGCTTGAATTCCAGAAACAGCCCAAGGAAAAGTAGTACCAGCAGTAGTCCGATAAAGGCATTTTTTAATAGCAGTTCCAGCCGCTGTTTATAAATCCTCGATCTGTCTGAGCTTATCGACCAGTCTAACTGTGGTGGCAGATCGCTTTCAATTTCCTCAATTGCTTCCCGAACGGCAGTGGAAATACCGATAGGTGTTTCCTTACCCGCGCGATATACGTAGAGGGAGAGACATCTTTTGTTGTTACAGGTTGCGGATGTCCTTCCTTCTTCAAAGGTTTCTTCAACTTCGGCAATGTCGGAGAGGTAGATCTTGGAACCGGTGTCGGTTGTGATAATCGGGATTTTTGCAAAATCGGCGGCCCAGCTGCTGCGGTTTTTTACCCGAAGCAGGATTTCGCCCCCACTGGTATCAAGTTTCCCTCCAGGGAGCTCTACCGAGTGGCTTTTTATCCGCGCTGCAATCTGACGCAGGGTGAGGTTGTATTTTTGCAAGGTCTCCAGAGAAACTGAGATATGGATTTCATAGTCGCTTCCGCCAACAATATCCACCTGGCTGATTCCATCGTCCTGCAGAAGACGATCCCGTACATTTTCTACATTTGATCTGAGTATATTTTCGCTGACGTCTCCAAAAATATTGAGCCTGAGAACCTGTCGTTTGATCTTGTCTAAAGAGACCAGAGGATCTTCGGCGTTTTCGGGCAGGGTGCTGATCCTGTCCACTGCCTGCCGGATCTCCTGGTATACTTCCTGTCTGTCGGCTGTATCGCGCAGTTCTGCCCGGATTGTGGCAAAACCTTCTCCGGCTGTGGCGTTGATTTCATCGATATCTGAAATACCGCTGATGGCCTCCTCCACAGCCAGTACAATCCCTTGTTCAACTTCGTCAGGGCTTGCGCCGGGGTAAGCGATACTAATGGTGACCGTATCAAGTTCAAAGGCCGGGAAGACTTCACGGGTGATCCTGGTCGTCATAAAGAGTCCGCCCAGTATCAGGACGATCATCAGCAGGTTGGGAGTAACCCTGTTCTGAACCATCCAGCTGATCGCACCGGATTTCTTTGAGCTGCTATCGTCCTGTCGGTTCATGGAATTTCCTCTTGCTTTTTCACGTTTTCTTCATCTTTTGGAGGAGTGTCCTGTTTTTTGTCAGCTTTTAACTGCAGCTGCATACCTTCAAGGGGAGCGTTGAGAGAGGTGGTTATGATGCTTTCGCCGGGGTGCAGGGCTGCGTTGACATACAGTTTATCCTTTGTCTGTGTAATGATTTCAACAGGTTGAATTCTCAAGGTGCTGTCGTCTGTCAGCACCCAGATTGTATTGTTTTCCCGGAGATGGTCCCTTGCTATAACGGTCACATCCTGCAGCTGTTTTCCGGTAATATCCATCCGAACAAAAGAGCCAAGCAGGAGCTTTGGTTTATCCTTGTTTTCTTCACACAGACAAAGCGGGTCTTTGACTGTCGCATAGAGTACCGCCATTTTTCCGCCTTGGTCTACTGCGGCTTCCAGCCTTGTTATGCGGCCTTCCCGGTAGTTGCTGGCCGCTTCTTTTTCCGAGAGATAGATTTTGATTTTTGAGCCTGTATTGCTGCTGTCTCCGGGAATAGTCAGCCAGGGGAGGGCTTTGGTCGGCAGGGTAAACCGAACCTGAAATTTGTCAGTTCCCGCAATTTTGGCGATGCTGCTGTTGGTGGTGACTTTACTGCCAAGATCAATGCTTTTGCTGAGAACCACCCCATTAAACGGGGCCTTGATTTTTGTTCGCGCGAGGTTGAGCTGCGCCTGCCTTACCCTGGCTTCTGCTGCTGCAAGATTTGCCTTTGCTGTTTCAAGCTGGGGCTGGCGAAGCATGAGATGCTTTTCTTCCGGGCGTACTTTTTGATCCAGAATTTCAAATTCCCTGAAGGCAATTTTCTGATTTCCCATCTCAATGCTCAAGGTACTTCGTGCCTTTGCTGCTTCACTCTGTAACTGGAAAAGGCTGAGTTCAAAATCGACGGGATCTAGTATTGCGAGGGTTTCCTGCTCATTGAAAAAACCGCCCGGTGTAAGGTCGGGATGAATTTTGATAATCTCCCCCCCAACAAGGGGAGAGAGGGAGATAACCCTGGACTCAACCACAGTCCCCATTGCCTGGGTTGTATAGTGAGGAGATTCTATGGCTGGCCGGGTAGTTTGAACCAGAGGAATTTTGTTTTTTTTGATTCCGGGCTTTGCCCTTGGAGGTGTTTTCAGATAATAGCTGGCTATTATTATGCTCCCGCCTATAAGGGCTGCCGCAAGGATCAATTGGACCAGAATCTGTTGTAGGGACTGCTTGACCGGTGTTTTTTCCTGGACTGTTTGTTTTTGTTCCACGGGAATACCTTTTTGCCTTTTACTGCCTAGTTTAATATGCTATCGGACTCTTCAGGATGGTGTCTGCCTGATTTTCCTTTTGCTTTGGTTCGTATGGAATTCTTCCGCTGATAGCCCTGTACAGACTGATCCTGGTAAGTATTTGCTGTAGTCTTGATCTCAGTATATCCCTTTGCAGGTTCTGATGTGAACGCAGGGCTGTAAGGACCCGCTGATAATTTTCTGCCCCTTGACGATAGCGGATAGTGATATGATCAACTGTGTCTGCTGCCAGCTTCAGCTGTAATTCCCGGCTGTGTAATATTTTCTGCTGTTCTTTCTCTTTTGTAAGATTGGTTTCTACCTCTATAGCCGCCTCGAGCAGTGTCTGGCCAAAAGAGTAGTATTGCCTTCTGGCGGCGGCTTTGGTTCGGTCAACTTCTGCCAAACGTTTCCCTCCATCGAAAAGGGGTCCGACAAGGTTTGCTCCCAGATTGATAAACCAGGTATTAAATATATCTGCAAACCGGGAGGATGAGTCGTAGACCGATGCAGACAATGAAAGTCTTGGTAATCTCTGGGCTACGGCTATTGCCACGTTCTTGTCGGCTGCTTCAAGCTGATAATAGGCCGCCTGGACATCTGGTCTTTTCATAATGGTATCGGCGGGGATTCCGGTTGCGGGCAGGGGCGCAAGCTGTGGTAAATCTTTCGGCAGGGCTGGAATAGGGGAATGTACAGGCTTGCCCAGCAAGGTATTCAGCTGAAATTCCAGTCGCCTGCCGTTTGAGTTAAGGCTGGCGATATCTTCATTGCCGGCCTCAATGAGCTGCTCCTGCTGGAGCATATCCTCGATTCCAGCCTTGCCGGTTCTGAACTGGACAGAGATAACTTCCTGCATCTTGCGATTAATCTCCTGTTGTTTTTTCAGGAGCTTGAGCTGCAGGTAGTTTTCTATAAGGGAAAACCAGGTATTTGCAATTTCTGCCGAGAGGGTAATAAGAACGGTATCAAAATTTGCTTTATTCGTTTCAAGATTCAGCAGGGCTGTCTCTTGTTGCGCCGCCAACTGTCCCCATAAATCTATTTCGTAGGACGCGGAAAAACTGGGGGTAAAGTTTTTACTTGTTGTGCTTTCCTGACCATTGTGTATCAAGCTGGCTGCAACGCCTCCTTCAAGATCTGGCAAAAGTTCTGCATCTTTTTGTCTGGCCAACGCTCCTGCTTCTTCAATGTGTTCTTTTGCAGAAAGAAGGTTGTAGTTATTGTAAAAGGCTCCTTCTATAAGGGTATTGAGCGTTCCATCATTAAAATCGAGCCACCATTTTTTATTTGGTTTGACAGGGTTTTGTTCGTGAGAGGAAAACGATTCGGGAAGTACTGGAGGCAGGGTGTCTCTTTTTATTGTGCTGATACAGCCGCTGAGCAGTATTATGGGAATACAGTATAAGAGCAGCGAACCGGGGATTTTGTCTTTGTTATATTGCATATAAAATTATTGCTATGTTAAAAAAGGAACAATCCGTTTGTTTTTCTGTTAAAGATGTTCTCTGCGGCTGAGGCTTGCTATGTCCGTCAGTTGCATTGTCTCATAATAAAGTGAACGTAATTTATCCACTGTTGTTTCTTTTGGCTTGCGGAAAATGTGAATTACGCTATGGATTTGTTTTTTATTGTTCTTGGCTGGTTTATTGGCGGTTTTGTCAACGGATTGGCTGGATTTGGGGCTGCAATGGTTGCCATGCCCCTTATTGCGCCATTTATTGAATTGTCTCTGGCTGTTCCAAGCTGTGTTATTATCGTGCTTTTACTTAATTGTCATGTGGGATGGACATTTCGCAGGCACATAGAGTATCGGTATCTGAAAGGAATTTTTTTTGGTGCTGTTGTTGGTGCGATTCTCAGCATTTTTGTCCTGGACTATATTGCTGAAAGTTCCTTAAAGATCGGGATGGGTGCATTTATCACCCTTTATGCCTTGAGTGGTCTCCTTGTTGCTGGTGAAGTGACCAGGGTTGTTAGCCCGGCATGGGGTTATCTTGCTGGAATGCTTTCCTCATCCCTGGGAATGGCTTTTGGTTTTAATGGTCCGCCTCTTGCTGTTTTTGTGGCCTGTTGCGGTTGTCCTGCAAAGGCGGTGAAGGGAACCCTGGGGGGAGGTTTTATCATAACCGGGCTGTTCATAGTGATTGCCAAGGCATCAACCGGGCTGCTCACAGCTGATGTTCTGCTTTCTGCCGCAGCCGCTGCTCCCGCTGTCATCCTTGGGAGTAAGCTCGGTATCCGGTCTTCTTCCTGTCTTTCTGAAAGAGTGTATCGAAAAGTTCTTTTTGTGGCGCTTGCAACAATGGGATTGAATATTATCTGGTCGGCGATTGGTACAAGCACAGCATTGTTATAGTCAGAAATGAGGCTATTAATAAGAAATAAGGAGTCTTCCCCATATTATTCCTTATCGGGCTCAACCTCCCTGACAACTACATTACTGGCTGCGGAAGGAGATTGTATACATCGTGATTTGTATAATATTTCCATCTGGGTGAATGCCTCTTCTATATCTGCCCCTTCATTTTCCGATATCTCTTCAAGGGTAGGATCGGATTTTGACTCTTTCATTGCGACTCTCCTGTATTGAATTTGGTTCTGAAGCCCCATGATAACCGTTTTTCACAAAAAAAGCCGCTTAATCAGAGATTGATCAAGCGGCTTGTCTAAATCAATTGTAATGTTGATTTTTATTAGTAGCCCAGCAGTCCTGGCAGCCAGAGAGAAAGCTGCGGGAAGAAGGCGATAATGAAAATAGCAACAATTGCCAAAAGTGAGAATGGTATCGCTTTAACCGAAATATCCTCAAGACTGGCTCCACCGATACCGGAGGCGACAAAGAGATTCTCTCCAAGAGGCGGTGTCTGAAAGCCGATTGCAAGAGTGGCGACCATAACAACACCAAAATGTACAGGGTCAACGCCAAGGGTGTACATAACTGGCAGAAGAACCGGGGTAAGAATCATGATTGTTGCAAGGGTTTCCATAAACATGCCGACAAAAACGAGGAACCCGATAATGAGCGCCCAGATGAGGTACATGTTATCGGTGAAGTCGAGCAATGCCTGGGCAACAATTGCCGGGATCTCGTTTTCAACAAGGAGACGCCCGAAAACGGTCGCGGTGAAAAGGATGAGAAGTACCCGGCCTGTGATCCAGGTACAGGTTTCCAGTGAGTGGAAAAAATCCTTAAGTTTAAGCTCCTTGTGGAGGAAAACCCCTACAAAGATTGTGTAGAAAATTGCAACAACAGCGGACTCGGTAGGAGTAAAGAATCCAGTGTAAATACCGCCAAGAATCAGCAATGGCGCCATAATGGACCAGATACCGCTCTTGAGGGTCTGGATGATTTCTCCCACTGACCAGTTGTCTGAAATTCCGGTGTATCCCCGCTTTTTACTGCGGAAATAGTTCGCAATAAGAACACCGGTTGCAACCAGCAGGGCCGGGATAAAACCCGCGATGAAAAGTTTAGGAATCGAAAGGGATTGAAATTGGCCAAACTTTTCAATAGCTTCTGGCGGCGGCTGCATTCCCATTCCGGAAATTCCAAAAATAACCATCGGAATCGAGGGGGGGACGATAACGCCAAGACCACCGGAAGATGCGGTAATCGCCGATGCGTAACCACGGTCATAACCACGGTTAACCATTGCAGGAATCATCAGCATTCCAACCGCTGCGGTGGTTGCTGGTCCCGAACCGGAAATTGCACCGAAAAAGATACATGCAAATACGGTTGCGGCGCCGAGGCCACCGGTGATTGGCCCGGCAAATGATTCTGCTATTTTAACCAGCCGTTTCGATACCCCAGCTGCCTCCATCAACGCTCCTGCCAGAATAAACGCAGGGAGTGCCATCAGAGGGAAAGAGCCGACCGAACGGAAGGCAATTTGTACAAGTTTAATCGGGTTTTCATCAAGGTACATAAAGGCGGCCATCGCTGATACACCAAGAGAAACGGTAATTGGTGCTCCGAAAACCAGCAACCCTAAGAAAGTACCGAATAGAACCCAAACTACAGTAGTGTCCATTGTAAATCTCCAGAGTTAATTGTTTAGCTGTTAGCCTTGGAAGCTGCGGTTTCAGTTGAATCCTTGTCAAGCATGGTATCTGCAATACTCTCAAGCTCGCATGAGTCGGGATCCCTGATATCAACGCCTTTGACCAACTTAAGATAATTAACCTGGATGACCCTGATGGACATGCAGGCAAATGCAACAGGAAGTACGGCGTAGAAATATTTCATTGGTACGCCGAGGGTCTGTGATTTCCAGAAGAGGTTCATCTTGTGGAAAACAAAATCGTAGCTCAGATAGATAAAGTAGATATTGAACGACAGCCAGATCGTATCTGCAATAGTTTCGCATACCGTCTGTACTATCTTGGGGAAAGCTTTAAATTGAAAGGTAACCCTGTTGTGGGCTGCCATTTTTGCTGCATGACTGGCACCAAAATACGCAAACCATACGAAGAGGTAGGTAGATAACTCTTCAATCCAGGAATAGGAATAGCCGAAGACTTCACGGGAGATAATCTGTACCATCAGGAGCGATACGAAGACGATCAGCAGGGTCCGGCAGATATAGCTTTCTATGTTGTTGAGCAGGGTTAAAAAGAATGATCGTATTTTCATTCCTGGCTCCTAATTTCTTGTTACGTAGTTTCTGAAAAGCAACCCCTGGGCAAGACAGGCCCTGCCCAGGGTCGTTTACTTCTTTAAGAGAGGCAGGATATAACCATTCTGCCTCCTTTTTTAGACAGTATAATAGGCGGGATTAACGTCCGAGAGCCTTGAGAACGTGATCAAGCTTTTCTTTACCACCGATGGACTTGTAGTATTTAGGCCATACTGCAGTAGTCGCCTTTTCAATCCAGTTCTTCTCGTCATCTGCTGGTGCAGCAATTTCCATACCCTTAGCCTGAAGGTCCTTGATAATAGATGCTTCAGTATCTTTGAGGTATTGCTCGGAGTGAAGAGTTGCTTCCTTACCGGCTTCAAGAACAATTTTCTGCATTTCCGGTTTCATATCCTGAAATACAGCTTCACTGATTACGAGGGGCTCAAGAGAGAAGATGTAACGAATAGTGGTGATGTACTTCTGTACTTCGTAGAACTTCATTGCAGAAACTGTTGCAAACGGGTTGTCCTGTCCATCAACAACTTTTTGCTGAAGAGCGGTGAAGGTCTCAGACCATGCCATAGGGGTTGGGTTGACACCCCATGCCTGGTAACAGGCGATCATGATTTCATTCTTGGGAACACGGATTACAAGACCGTTGAGGTCGTCAAGGGTTTGTACTGGACGCTTGGAGTTGGTGAGTACACGGAATCCTGAGTATGCCCAGCCGACAATACGAACGCCTGCGTCACGGATGGTGTTGTCGATAAGTTCCTGACCAATTTCACCACGGGTCAATTTTACAGCGTCGTCAAGACCGAGGATCACGTATGGGAGGGTAAGGATACCGACAGATGGAGAAAACGGGGTGATGTTGTTTACAGCGAGAAGCGAGAAATCAAGGGTTCCCATTGATGCATCGTTAATGGTGTCCTGCTCACTTCCGAGCTGGCCGTTAGGGAAGAGGGATATCTTGTGCTTTCCACCGGTCTTTTTTTCGAAAAGCTCAGCGAACTTGGTACCAAGTTCCCACTGGGTTCCACCTTGTGCATCACCAATTGCCATCTTGTAGGTTTTTGCAGTTACGGCAGTACTTCCCACAAACAGCATTGCGGTTGCAGCAACAGCAGCAGAGATAAGACGTGCTTTCTTTGTAAACATATGTAGCTCCTTTTAAGCTATTGAATAAAAATATCAATGTGATTTACACATTGACGTTACCAGCATAAAAAAATCCTCGTAAGAAGGAATTGATATCTGACAGAGAAAAAATGAGAAGGAAGAGGCAAGAAAGAGGATCGTGCAGATGATTTCAGAAGGTAGCAGCAACATGAAAAAACATGCAATAAAAAACTGCGTCCAGGATAATGTGGTGAGAGAAAAATCAGTTCTTTCTTCATTTCCAATGTGTCTGTAAATGGTCGATTTTGTCCTTTGAGTATTGACCCTGATTTCTGATGCTTGATGTATCAAATACCATGGAAGGTGTCAAGTTTAAAAAAACTGCAGTTCCCAACAGAAAAATTGATGCAGAACTGAAGGTCGACTGAACATCTGTGTTGCGAGTTCAGGTAAGCGAAGACTCCAGATATCATGTGTCAGTGATCAAACCTTCTGATTACAGGTTAAAAAGGAAACTTTATGTGGAAAGTGAGGATATTGCCGTTGATTAATGAACCGGCTACTATGGCAATTCCAGCAATCATAACCAACAGACTACTGAGCAAAGGGAGGCGTTTGATCCATTTTTTGCTCATGTCAAAATTCTCCAGGCTGCGGGAAGCGGTAACGGCCAGGACTGCAAGTACAATAAGAACTGCTGCCAGTCCAAGGCTGAAGGCAAAAATGATAAGCAGCCCCAGAGTAATCTTCTGCATTGCAATGGCGGCCAGCAGAACAACAATAGCAGAAGGGCAGGGAACCATACCTCCCGCTATGCCCGTGGTGAACAGGCTGGTCAGTGAATTTGTCCCTTTTGCCCCCGGTTCGTGGCTGTGATGGTGGTGATGGTTATGATTGTGAGATACCGCCTGGCTCGCCAGTATCCAGTAACCAATAAAAAATACAAGACTGCCGGAAGCAGCGCCAATCCATGGCTGGATAGCCCGAATATCGGCAGTCTGGGAAAAATAGAGGATGATAAAACCAAGAAGCAATACGCTGGCAACGTGGGTAAAGGCTACAGTTCCGCCAATTATAAATGCATCCCGTATTTTTCCCCGGGTTCCCACCAGAAAGGCGCTTACCATTGTCTTACCATGACCCGGAGTCAATGCATGGGCTGCACCGAGAAACATTGCCGTTAACAGGGTGCTGGCAATAAAAAGTGCACTGAAGTCTTTTTCCTGCAAGCGATTGAGCAGGCTGCTTTGTTCTGTCTGGCCTGCTGTGATTTTGACTGGTGGGCCGCCTTCGGGAACCAGTGTCGTGTCGGCTGTTGAGGTTTTGTTTTTTCCGGGAGGGAGGGTGAGAGCAAGCTGCCAGAAGTTGCCGCCAGGTTGTACCTGCATCGGTTCTATTGCGGCGTCTATAAAAAAGTTCAGACTATCTGCTGGCCCTGCAACACTAAAGCTTTCATCGGCTATGATTATTTCGGTATTTTGGGTGCGAGTGGCTGGAAGCGGAATGAGATAGTAAAAGGTGCCTGTCGCGCCGTAACTCATCCCTCTTGGGTCAAAGGAGAGATTTCCGGGAGGCTGAAAGACTGGCTTGATTAATTTGTTATTTATCTGAATTCTGAGCCTGGAGCGGAGTTTTGATTCTATCCTGTTCAACAGATCATTCCACTCAGTAAAATCAACAATTCCATCCTGATCCTTATCGGGGATAAAGGTAAGTATGCCTGCATCCATTTGCATGACCAGAGACAGCATCAAGCCTTTTTCGTGGGCCTGGAGATAACAGTTCTGCTGGACCTGTCCGAAGCTGTGGGCGTAAAGGTCGTCGGTTGGCAGCAATAATGCCAAAAGGAAAAAAATGGAGAGAAGGGGCTGTATGGTACGGGTAGGGACGTTGCAGAGTTTTGGAGCAATGCAAAAAATGCCGTTCATATCCGTGGCCGCAGTATAAGGTGTGCTATCAGCTTTTATGCTCATTTAAGGTCGAAGGCAAGTCTTGAACTGATATCGAACCTGAGCAGACTCTGTTTTTACCGTTTGTTTTGGCGCTGTACAGGGCTATGTCTGCCCTGTCGATAAAATTTTCGATAGTTTCATGCGGTGTGTATAGAGTGTAGCCAATACTGACAGTTATTCCGGGAATATTCCCGTATTTTGTTCTGGCTATTTTTTCCCGCAGCTTGTTTGCCATATTGAAAGACTGTTCTTCATTCACCCGTGGAACAAGTACGGTAAATTCTTCTCCGCCAAACCGGGCAACAATATCGTTTTGCCGAAGCGAATTTGACAGGGTGCTTCCCAATTGCTCCAATACGGCATCTCCAGCCAGATGCCCGTAGGTGTCATTGATCTCCTTGAAGTTATCTATATCGATAATGAGCAGTGTTAATGAATAATCAAGCATGATGCTTCGTCTGATTTCATCTCTTAATAAATCCATGAATGTGGCTTTATTAAAAATCTTCGTCAGATCGTCGATACGTGATTTTTTCTTGTAGTACTCAAGATTAGAGGACATATTGCGATTCTTGAGAACCTGGGTACGTGCGTGGCGCAGTCCCGCAACACGTTCCTGGTAATCCCTGAAAAGACGAATCATAAGAACCTGATGTCCCTCATCATACGTTGCGGCCATGGAAATGAGCGCTGTTTCCTTTGTCGTTTTTCCATCTTCCTGCCACATACTCGATGCAAGAGTTCCTGGTTCTTTCTGTTCAAAAAAGGATTCTGCGTCTTCCAGAAAAAAATTCAGCATGGGTGATAATGTCCATGGCTGGCAGCTTGGTTGACCTGTTTCATCAGAAAACATTTCACAATAAAAATCAGGAAGACTGCCGAAAAACTCGTATGTTCGCGGGGCAGTTCGTTTGAGAACTGCAATGTCCATGGATTTTAGAATGTCACAGGCAAGAGTGTGTTCTTTTCCCATCTTTACCCCCGGCACATATCCTGCCCTAACAGGGTAAAGGCTTCTTCTACTCCTGTCCCTGTCTTGGCGCTGGTTAAAAGGGTTTTAACTCCTTGTGCCTTAAGGGCATCAATCATGGAGGGTGTCACTTCCCATTCGTTTTGCAGATCTGTTTTGTTTAAAAGAAAATAGCATGGAATATTACCGACTTCCTCCTGAACAATACGGTACAGATTTAAGGCAAAATGATAGGTTTCCTCACGCATACCGTCAACAACGATAAAATATCCCATTGCTCCGCGTAAAAAGGCCGTATTTATCTCTGTGTACAAATCCCGGCCTTCCATATCCCAGAGAACAAGGTTCACATCATGGTTGTCCACAAGCACTTTTTTTTTGCTGATTTTAACCCCAACAGTAGACAGATAGCTGTCTTGAAATATCGAGTGGACAAATTTTTCAACAAGCGACGTTTTGCCTGTGGCAAACGCGCCAAGCATACATATTTTTTTGTTTATCATGATACTCTTTACTTTCCAGGAAAGTAACTACTCGTCTCCGAACAAACTATCAACGGAGACAGCCCTCGAAAGGGTTGCGTGAAACTCGATTTTTCTGCTGGATTGATCCCCTGTGTACATATTTTCTCTGGAGCAATCCTTGCTGAACTCCGAACCCATACCGTACGTGGAGATGAGGATGTTCGAATGTTTGGCGTACAGTCGGGCTGCAACTGTCTTTGTTCGGGCCTGGCTGATTTCGTAATTCTTTTTCTCAGATCCGACAGCATCTGCATGGCCGTAAATGGTCAACGATAACACCAGGTCATTTTTTCTGGCAATTTTTTCCAGTTGGACAAGTTTGTTCACGACCTCTTCCAGCTTAGCAAGTTCTTTGCCAACAGGAGTATCTTTGCCCAGTGGAAACAGAACAGAGGCCCCGTTAACCTCCCTGATCAACTCCCAGGCCTGGTCCATGAGGGGATTGTGCAGTCCAGAAATATCTACATCCTTTACTCCGGGAACCGTTTTGACCACATCACGGGCTCGAAATATCCAATTCATGGATGCGTCTCCGGTCAGGATGAGAGCTCCGTCTTTTTTGAACTCCATTGTAACGGTATCAGGAGGAGAGAGTACGTCCTTTATTCTACGTAAAATAATGGAAGAATCATAGGAAATAAACGGGATAGTTGTGAAATCAATTAAGGTTGGAGAAAAACCGTTTTTCTGTAAAATTTTTTCGGGAAAAGGTGCGAGTTCATCCCTGAACGTCAGAGCTTCCCATGGGCCATTACCGTGTTCAACAACATTAGTCACGATAATTCCAGGGAACTCATTAAGCAAAAGCAGAGCCTTTTTAATCTCTGTATTCCTGGTACGTTTTTCATGCCAGATATAGCCACCCCAGGAAAGGATGCCAAGAAGACAAATAACAGAAACGCTCTTTGCCCAAAAAGGGATCTTTTTTTCTTCTTTTGTATAGCGTGATAATAAGAGAGGCTGTAAATAGCGGACAGCTGTTAAAAAGGGTGAGGTGTCTCCGGAAAATTCGGCAAGAGGTTCTGCATATTCTACCAGCATCATATCAAAAGAATCCTGTAAGGACGCACGAAAATCTGCAGGAGGTGTTCCGCGGACGACGCAGGCGACGTAGGCCATATCGTTCTTTTCGATAATCAGGGATATCTCGCCCATATGCAGGGACTGCAGGGTGTTGTCTTCATTTCCTGAAAAGCTGTCCTGGACAAAGTCCTGAATGGCGGTAAGCATACCGGAAACCATATCCGCATCCTGGGCCGGGACCTTTTCATTCACAACGTGGGAGAGAAGTAAACCTGTTTCACTGTGAATGAAAAAAATCTGTTCTACCCTGTAAATAACGCTGTGTAACAGCACTATTTCATTGAAAGGCCTTCCTGAACGCCAGGATTCAAAACGCCACCGCAATCCACGCCAGGAAAAAGCGACCTCCAGGCTCTGACTGATATTGCTCAGCATGGAAAGAAGGGTTTCTGAAATGGATTTGCGGATAACGGGGCCGATAAGCGGAAACAGCAATTTAACAAAATCGTTTTTTCGACGAGTTAACGATTTTTTAAATATATCATCAACAACCGGTTCCAACGCAACATTGATTTGTTTATCCCTTCCTGCTCGCAGGGTAATGGACTCCGCGATCACTTCACTGATCTTTTCGGCGTTGAACCTTTTTTCCCTTTGATTTCGTACAACGTCTTCAAGCAAGGCAAGCTCTCGTGCGAAAAGCAGCTGACGCAGACTTTCAAGTTCTTTATCGTGTGGGAATGCCGACGGGGCCCCGGAAGAATCAAAACTGTCTTCAGAAGGATCTTTTGTACCACCGGGCGTACTTTCTTCAGAAAGAAAGTTGCTCATTTTTAAGACTCTTTGCTGTCTTCAGGTTTCTTGGATGCTTCTTCTGCTGGTACATGCCCGGTATATATCTGATCGTCCTCTTCCGGAAGATCGGAAAAATGCAGAACTGCTTCCGCGAACATGGCAGAAATTTGAGAACGGGAAACGACATCATGGCGGATTTGTGAATCCATACTGGCAAGATTTTCCTTGATTTTCAGATATCTTTCCTCAAGTGTCTGGGTAAGGCGGGTATTTTCAGAAAGTACCAGCTCGCGAAGTTCTTTTTCCGCAGCTTCCAGAGAAGAGGATACAGAGACAAATTTTCGTTCTATTTCTTTTTCCCTGGTGGCAAGATCCTGCTCAAGGCGCTTGAAAGCCTGCTCGCGTCCTTTTCTTTCTTCGTTGGAACTGTTGATGCGCTCTTTTTCTTCTGATTTGATTGCCTCAATACGTTCTCGATGTTCGTTTTTTAATAAGGATGAACGTTCATCCTTTTCTTCCTGCAATTTACGGAGGAACGAGGCAAACTCGTTTTTCATGAAGTTCTCAAGGGAGTCTACACGGTTTTGCATGTCATCACGCAATTTGGTTATCTCGCTTAAAAACAGCTCTTCCTGTCGCTTCATCCGGGTTTCCATATTTTTCATATGGGTTCCCATCAGAAGCTCCCGCACCTGATCCATTGACGAACTTTCTGTATTTTTACTAGACATATATCTCTCCTGAAATCACCTTTTCTCGCTTGAACAGGGGCAGGATTTAACTCAAAAAAAGCTCAGTTAACAGCCTTTGGAAACAAAACGTAATTGTTGTAATCCTGCATGGATTCATACTTCACAGTTTAACTTCCTTATTTATGGTGTATGTCAAAAGTATGGTTTATGTCAAAAATTTTTTTCAATATATTTCCCGGCAATACGCAGCAGGCTTTTGTGGTCGTTGATTCGCTCGCCTTGTTCCATAACCTGATCCAGAAGGTATCTCTGAAGTTCTCCGACCTGTGGTCCTGGAGAAAGTTTGAATCTCTTGATTAATTCGCCACCGGAAACAGCGAGGGAGTTGACTGTAAAGGGAAGTTTGCTGTTGTTGACCGAGGCGGCACGGTCAATCATTGCTGCGATCTCTTCATCTTTATAGGGGCGCTTTTTTCTGTTGGCGGCTCTATCAACAATGCGCAGTCGGAGAAATTCTTCAAAAGAGAGGTCGTGGTCAGCAAGTCTTTTGAGAAATCTCCGCATGCCCTTGTCTGAAATATCTCTGATATTGGCCATATGCATCGCGACAAGGCTGGTAATCCTGTGGATTTCAGCATTGGAGAATTTCAGGGCGTGCAGTTCTCTGGTGATATGTTCTACGCCGATGGCATCGTGATTGATAAAGCTGCCGTCATCTCTTTGAGCGTAGGCCTCTGGTTTGCCGACGTCGTGCAGATAGGCGGCCAGTCGCAGTATCGGATCCTCACTGCCGGCAGCATCTCCGGCAAGCATGAGGTGAACAAAGATGTCTTCAAGATGATACTTGCCGTGTGGATGACTGACGCAGCTGTCCATTGCCGGGAAAATATATTTTAAAACATCTATCGAATACAGGGCCGCGAAAAAGAGCGATGGCTGTTCAAGTTCCATCGCTTTAAGAATTTCCAGCCGGATGCGTTCAGGGGCTACTTGGTCCCGGACAAGATGACCATTTTTTTCAAGGGCGAATCTGGTGTCAACGGCAAATTCTCCCTGTAGTTTTGCCAGGAACCGGCAGGCCCTGATTATCCTGTTTGGATCCTCCAGAATGCGTTCTTCTGGATCGCCGACAAAGCGGATGATTCGGTTTTTCAAGTCATTTTGTCCGTTGTGCTCGTCGACGATTTCGCCTGTCAGCTCACAATAGGCCATGGCATTGATGGTAAAATCGCGGCGGCTGAGATCCTCCTGGATGGAACCGGCGAAACAGACGGTGCGATTCTTGTCGCCGATACCGTGGTGCCGGTTGTGTCTGAAGGTGGCAACCTCGTAGCCGTCGACCAGCACAACACCGAATGACTTGCCAACAGTCTTTACCTTGCAGTCCTTGAACAACTCGGCGATGATTTCCGGGGTAGCTGCGGTGACGATATCAAAATCCTTTGGTTCACCACCGGACAGAATATCCCTTACACCACCGCCGACAAGATAGGTGTCATGGTCGTGGTCACAGAGTCTTTTGATTATTTGCAAATGGTTGACGACGGTCATCGTTGTTTCCGCTGTGTTAATTATTCTACCTTGATCTCCCAGCATAATGCATCGTGCTGAGATATCAAAATACTGACATCAAGAAATTTCTGGATGACTGCAATGTTGGTCAACGTGTGTGCTGTCGGGCGAGAGGTGCGAAAAGCTCCTGCTCCTGCCAATGCCAGTGGTATCAGCAGTTGATCAGCAAGGTATGGGCCAACCGGGGCGCCGACCTGTAAATATTTTCGAACCTGTCCGGCAGCTTTCTTTCCCACCTTTTCAGCTGAGACATTTTTCTCGCCAAAGCCGGTAAAGGTTTCTGTCAGCAGCGCAGATGTAACAAAGACAGAGACGATATTACCCGGGCCAAACGAGTCAACCAGCTGGTTTTCGAGTTGTTCCTGTTTCAGGCTGAGTTTGTCTGCAATTGTTTGTAATTCCCGTAACCCGATATGCTCGGGAAGCTTTGCAGAGAGCGCCCTGGCTGTAATGGCGGGCTTACTGAGTTCATCTATTTCAATTGGCACAAGTTGTGGTGCCGGGGTAATGGACGCTTCCAGGCAGCCACCACCCGCCGGGAAAAAGCCGGTACGAACCAGTTTCACGGAGACCTTTGCACCCATTTTTTCAATAATGGGCAGAAAGGTCCGCTGCAAAAAATCAAAGGGCGGGGCGTACTGGTTGTGGGTGCCGCCTTCAATGACCAGTTTCGAAGGCTCTTTGGCCATCAGCAGGGCAGGCAGGACGGCCTGGAATACTAAAGTGCAGCTTCCTGCGGTGCCAATGGCAAACCGGTATTCGCCGCCTTGTATTTTACCGGGGACAAAGGTAAGGGTATCTGAACCTATCTCATCACCGTGGATTTCTGCAGAGCCTATTGTCGCTGCGGCATTGACTGCGGTGAGATGTTGACGCATCAAGCCCGGTTTTTTCCGGCCTGCACGAATGTTTGTGATGGTGAAGGGGCGGCCAGTTACCAGTGATAACCCCAACGCACTTCGCACTATCTGTCCGCCACCTTCACCTATGGAACCATCTATTTTAATCATATCCTTGTTT
>PDWJ01002073.1_pt1 | contig 22332 bp, 23 predicted proteins | sample 1430881 | NCBI WGS metagenome assembly PDWJ01 (sample SAMN01162460, study PRJNA174530) | Oral metagenome, whole genome shotgun sequencing project. | biome: Marine environment; feature: Marine mammal; material: Swab sample of the gingival sulcus; isolation source: swab sample of gingival sulcus... | reverse complement strand
AAGAGGAACCGGATCTACCCGCAGCTTCCCCTCCCCTAGTGGTGCCACAACGCACTGATCGGCAGCACATCAAGCCAGCCGTCGATACGCGCAGCCTGTTGCCCCGCATGTAGGCAGACCCCGACAATCTCGCGCTCTGGAAACATCTCGCGGAAACGAACCACATTTGCCCAGGATTTCTGTGTCGGCGAGGTGGTCGACTTCACCTCGATTGCGATCAATCGACCGTCGTGCAATTCGACGATGAGGTCGACCTCAAGTCCGTCCAGGTGGCGGAAGTGATAGAGGCTGTACGTCTGCTGGCTCCAGGTTCGCTGTTTTGCCAACTCAAGGGCAATGAACAGCTCTACCAGGCTGCCGTACTGTTCTCGGCCGCCGACCATGGCTGCCTGCGACTCACTGAAGGCCGCCATGGCTGCCGCCAGCCCTGTGTCATTGAGGCCAATCTTCTGCCGTCTAGTGATCCTGCCACGCGGAGTGCGACCCCACGATGGGAGCGTATGGATAAGCCGCATGTCACGTGACAACCGCAGGTACGACCTCAGCGTCGACTCCGAAATACCGATTTCTCTTGCCAGCCTGGCTTTGACAACTTCGCTTTGCCCACCTGCAGCGATGAGCCGCAACAGAGCCTCTAGATGATCCGGGAACCCTCCCCCAGCCAAGTCGCGGGCGTCGTGATCGGCTAGTCGGGTGATGTAGGAATTAAACCAGCGCAGCGCTCGCGCAGGAGATCGCGTCGTCGCCTCTGGATAGCCGCCACGAACGACAGTTTTGATATCCAGTGCGGTTCCTTCGGCCAATGAGGGACGCTCTAGCACCCAAGTCACGAAATCCTCGGGAGATGAGCGACGCACCAGCTCGCCTTGGCTGAATGGCCACAGTTCGATGGTCTCCGCACGACCCGCAAGTGAATCCCCAGCTCCTTTAACTTGGAGCAAATCGGCAGAGCCAGTAAGTAGAAATCGCCCTGGGCGGCGGTCGCGGTCAACGGAGGCTTTGATCGGCAGAATTAGCTCGGGCGCCCGCTGAGCCTCGTCGATCACCAGAACTCCATCAGGGTTCTGATCGACGAAGAAGGAAGGATCGGACTGCGCGATGGCAAGCGTGGCAGGGTCGTCGAGAGTGAACGACTGAACCGAGGGTAGCTGGCTGCTGATCTGGCGCACCAAGGTGCTTTTCCCGACCTGCCGCGCCCCTTGCACGACGACAACCGGCGTGTCCGCCATTGCTTGGCGCACCGGAGTCTCGGCGAATCTCCGGTATTCATTCGCTGTTGCCATACCCTGATTGTGCCAGTTGCTCGCGGATTTGAGAAGCTCTTCTCGCGGATTTGAGAGCCGAAACTCGCGGATTTGAGAAGCTCTTCTCGCGGATTTGAGAACCAGGCAGGCATGAGTCAGCCGCGCCACCTGAGCCGCCGCACCCGGTTTCCTAACATGCGGATCCGCCAGGCCGAAGGCAGCCTTCCGACCCCATAGCGTCCCCGTCTGATCGTGCTAGCAAAGCCCGGTTGATAAGTTCAATTAGGCAGCGGCCACCTATGACTAAGCAGGCCGTGCCAGATATTTTCCCTAGCGAGCACCTGAATCAGCAGCCCCAGAGCCTCACCCTTGCTGGAGTAGCCACTCATTCACCCGGGCCTCAGATTCCGCGTCAGTCAGCTCCGCAACTAACCCAGAAGCGCCATGTCACCGAAGACACCGCCGCCCGCCTAGACGATCTAGTTTCGCAAAGGGCGGGCAGGCTTACTGCCCCACGATCTTCTGAATTTCCAGCAGAGTGGCCTCTCCTACTCCTTGAGCAGATTGCGGATTCTGGCCTGTTACTACTCTGTGATCGACCGCAACATGTTTTTCCCAAAGCCCCGATTTTTCAAATTGGGCCCCGCGTTCGATTAGCACGCTTTCAAGCAGGAAAGGAACGACTGCTTCCAACCCAACAGCAGTTTCCTCTTCATTCGTAAAAGCATTGATCATCTTTCCGTCGACAAGGTATTCTCCAGTGCTTAGCCGGATGTTGACCAAGCCCGCTGGACCGTGGCAAACCGCACTGACAACGCCATTATTTTCATATATTTGTCTTGCGATCTCCGCGATTTCTGCATTGTCTGCGAAATCCCACATTGTTCCGTGCCCGCCAGCATAGTGAATGGCAATGTAATCTGCGGGATTCACTTCATCCGGCTTCATCGTGTTTTCAATTTTATTTCTATAGATGTCGTCTTCCCAGAACTTCTTGTTTACCGGGTCACTCAAATCGAACCCATCAACGGGGGCCTTTCCGCCCTTCGGGCTAACGAAATCAATCTCATAACCTGCTGAATGCAGCACGTCCCACGGGTGCGACACCTCGCCTAGGTAGTATCCGGTCTTTCCTCCGGTGTCTCCTTTTTGGTCACAGCTTGTCACTACAAATAGGATCTTTTTCATTATTGTCACCTACTCCTCTGGCGAAGCAATCGTTGCGGGGACGCCCTAGTCCCCTGGGCAGACATGGAGCAAAAGAGACTCGGCAAAACTGCGGTTTTCCCTCGTTGCCGCCATACTCTAATTCTGCCAGCAGCAGGCAAATAGTCAGCAGCCTTGCTCGCGGATCCTAGAACCCACCCGTGCGGAGCGGAGGACCCAACAAACCCGTCTACGGGCATCTCCCCTAGCGAGCGCCCGAATCAATAGCTCCGGGACCTCATCCTTGCTGGGCTAGCCACTCATTCACCCGGGCCTCAGATTCCGCGTCAGTAAGATCCTCGACGCGGGTCATGATCGTCCAGCGCACCCCAAACGGGTCTTTTACGCCACCGAAGCGGTCACCGGACACGAAAGTCTCGACCGGCTCTCGCAGCGTGGCGCCATGCGCGATCGCGCGCTCCACGACGTCGTCAACGGCCGCACAGTAGAACGCCAACGAATAGCTGGTCTGGTCGGCCTGCGGATCGACGGCCACGGTCTCATAGTCGGGGCTAGCGGCACCAAGCTGCAGGCGGCCGTGAGCGAACTCGATTTCCGCATGGACGACCACGCCCTCGTACTTGTTGCAGCTGGCAAGGCGCGCGCCAAATACCTCTTGATAGAAGTCGAGAGCAGCGGCGGGGTCTTGCAGCACTAAGAATGGCGTGATCGTCGAATAGCCGCGCGGCGTGCCGTTGTCGGTATTTGGTCCGGTCGCAGCGATGGGATGCATAGTCATGGCAACGAGCGTATGCATCAACCAGCGAGGCGTTCTTGTATATTCCTGCCATGTGCTCCGTGGCCCCATACGCCGATCGCGGCGTGCTGTGGCCAGAGCGGCTGCCCACGACTTTTCGCCGACTTGCACCCTCGGCAAGCGCAGCTGGGCTGGTTCGTTGGTGGTGGGTGGCCAGCTGGAGCTTTCCGCCCGGAGCGTCTTCAACCCAGCAGACCCTCCCCTTCCCCGCCAGCAACCTCACTTTCGAGCCGGGCGAGGTCAACGTGGTGGGGCCAACAACGAAAGCCAGCACCAAGGTACTGACAGGCCAGGGTTGGGTGGTGGCAGCCCTGCTGCAACCGGCCGCAGTTCCAAGCCTTACCCCGCACCCCGCCGAGACGCGGGATCAAGTCATCGCAATATCGGCGGACCACACGCTGGCGGCCGTCACCGAGGCCGTCGCTACGACCGGACTCGAAGCCGGTACCGCAGTGGCCGAGGAGTGGTTGGTGTCGCACGTAGGTGAGCTGAGCGCCGAGATGAAGTTCGCCAACCACATGATGCAGCTGCTGCAGACGGCTCCCGGCATCACGTCGGTGCCACAGGCAGCCTCGGCGCTTGGGGTCTCACAACGCACGCTGCAGCGGCTCACCAGCCGCTACGTCGGGCTCACTCCTTATGCGATCATCCCCGACGCCGGCTCCAAGAAGCCGCGGCGGCGCTACGCGAACAGCCCCGTCAGGTCGCCGACGCTGCTACTGCAGGGCACGCCGATCAAGCTCACCTCACCAAGGAAATGCGTAGCACCATCGGGGTTACCCCGCGCCAGTACCAACGAGGCTTCCAAACGGATTCAGATCAATAGGCGTAGCTTTGCACTTCGCGCTAGCGGCGCTAAGCGCGGACAGGATCAGCGTTCGCGGCCGACCGATTCTCCGCCGCCAGCTCCGCTAGATACAAATACAAGGGAAGCCCTGCAGAGACCCCTATGGTGAGCGTGGCGATGATCGGCAACCCGTAGAGCCGAATGAGCTTTCGATGCTGGGCGACCAGCACCACAACGACGACTGCTGAAACCAGCACGTCGTACATGAAGAACTTGCTGACCCTGGTGGCCAGCAACTGCTCGAAGAACAGCGCCATGTTGAACCCGTTTTCGACGAAAAAGTTGCCGAACTGCCAGTACGGCAGGATCGTCCCGACGATGAATGCCACCAGCCAGAAATGTTTCATCTTCATCTTCCAGACTCCGTTCTATGCTGGTTTGGCGCCACGGTGTTGGCACATCCAATATTGCGCCGAACCCTCTCCCAGCAACACCACAAGCCGACTCATGCGCCGCCTGGCGACGTTGGGAACGCCCCGTAATACAAAGCAGCGAGGCAGCAGAGGTGCCGCGGAGACTACAGAGCTCACCCTGTCAAGAGCGTTGGATATCAGGGAGATGAGAACCTCTCCCTCTGAAGTTACGCTGAGTTGCTTGGTATCCTGTGGTCAATCGTTCAGCCCGCTTCAGCCTCTCGGTTGGAGACGGGCTGGATTTCTAGCTGGATAAGTTGCCGAAGCGCCTAAACCGGGTGGCTCTTAACGCTCAGCGGCACCATGCGGCTAGGGAGTTCGGCCATACTGCAAGACAGCCACTGCGAAAGACACTCCGCAACCGACAGGCTAGGGATTGTTCCGCCGATAGCTGATATATGGAAACACTCTTGCAGGATTATTCAAAAAGTCCGACTCCTGATCTTTCAGCTCTTTGTCAAAGAAATTGACCGTGAACTCATAGATCAGCGTATGAACCTCTTGCGTGTTAACGCTACCAGTCAACCCGACATACTTTCCGAAGGGAAGCCAGAGCGGAGCGTCTAAGAAATCAATGTGGAACATGCCTGGCACTTGAACAAAATATCCTTCGGTAGAAAGACTCTCGAAGGTGCTGGTCATCGTGCGTAAATGCTGCTCAATTTCGTTTTCTGCCCAACCACCAGACTTTTCTCTTTCAGTTCTCATAGTCTCAGCGTCCCGAGTCATGATCATTGTTGGCACTTTCAAGCCATGTTCCATGACATATTTGGTCATCCGTGATTCCATGATCATGCAGGCGCGGATTCTAGTATCTTTGGCAGCGGCATCAGCAACGACAATGCCTCCAAGCGAAACACCGAATACGCCAACCTTGGTAACATCAATTGCGCCTGTTAAGACACCAAGCGGATCGTCTCGGTTAATTTGCTGCAGGCTATCAATTGCAAATGAAATATCCTTCGCAAAGTACGGGATAATACCATCGCTCATCTCAACTCCATTTAGCTGAGGCGTCACTGGCAAATCTTCGATACTTTGATTCACCAACGACTTCATCTCATCTAACGGCAAGCTTGGGATCTTCCGGCCGCCTGAAAACTCTGCCACCGCGACCGCACCAGGGTTATCGACCCCCACGACGATATACCCATGCGAAACCAGCTGCTCGATTTGGAACGTGTTGAACTTCCGAGAGCCAAACAGTCCGAAATGATAGATCACAACCGGATATTTTTCTTCTTCGTTGCTGACCGCCGCGGCTGCAACCGCATTGGTTTCAATGTACTTGAAGTGCGAAAACACAAAGCTTGGGTAACCAAACTTTTCAGCTAGTGCAGCTGGCAGCTCAGGCGTATCATCCATATAGAAGGCATGATTTTGGCCAGCATCTAGCGGCGCAGGATACCATGCTTGCAGTATTATTTCTCGTCTTTGACCCGCACTTTCATCGAAGAGCTCAACCCTAGAATCATCGACGACTTGATAGGTGACAGTACCTACTCCGAATTCCCCATTCGGCTCCGGAAACTTAAAGACCGGAAAGAACGTTCCCAGAAGCCCCGACGAGACGGCGAATAGAGCTATGATTACACCAACCGAACCCCGCCAGATAACATTCGTCACGAAGATCATTACAGGAATCAGCACGATTGCAGCGTATACTAGATACATCTGCCATCTAGCGCCTTCGAGCAATAGCTGAATACTCACAGCAACCAAGAACACGGCCAAGAGATAACCATGTATTTTGCGCTTTGGCGACAATAGCACTGCTGCTACCGCGACCAACAAAGAGAAGATGGAAATGATCTCAAAGATTCTCATTTATGCCTCTTCCCCCTAACCAGTCATGAAAAGAGATCTTGTAGCACGCCACAGGCCGCCCAATCACCCTAGCTTCTGCTAGCGACCCGTAACCCTCACCCGCGCTTCAACGCGAATAGATCGACGAACTGCTGAGCGACTTGCTCGTCCCCCGATAGGCCGATGACCCCTTCACTCACCAGGTGGGCCACCGGAGCTGGGCCGTAGACAGCCATCGCCAGGGTGTTGCCGTTGCCTGACAAGACGAAGTCTCCGTGCGCCTGTTCAACTACTTCGGGGCGCGGCACTCCGTCGCCAGTCAGCCGCATGACGAATTGCTCAGCTCCCATGTCGAATCCGGCGTCGACCGTTTTGCCGTGGGCCGCATCGGTCGTCATGCAGGTCATCGAAATCATCAATGAGGTGGGGCTGATGAACCGCTTCGGGTCGTGGCCGGGCTGCCGCACTCCCCACTCACACAGCGCAATGATCACTGGCCGCAGCCCTAGCCCGGCTTCGGTCAGCGAGTAGATGCCGAGCCGGGCGTCGTGGTTAATGATCCCAGCCTGGCCGAGTTGCTTGAGCCGCCTAGTCAGCACCCCGGCGGTGATCCCGGGCACCCCTGCCCTGACCTGCTGGAATCTCTTAGGGGAGAGCAGCAACTCGCGCACCACGAGCAGCGCCCAGCGATCCCCAATCAGGTTCAACGCATGGGCGGCGAGACAGCCCTCGTCGTATCGAACCTTCCTACCATCAGCCACAGCCACATCCTAACAGTTTCTTTTTCATACCGACCCCCCCTTCCTGATCACTGGTGGCGCCTCGCCCTCGACTCCAGTTTTACAATAGTATCATCAATTGCTTTTTCATACTGAAGCTAGTAGAGTTGACCACACCTCAACAATGACGAGAGGACGTCAAGATGACTTACTACAACGGAATGATGTTGCCGATCCCCCTAGGGAACAAAGAAAAGTACCTAAAGCACGTACGCGAAGTTTGGCCGATGTTTCGCCAGCATGGCGCCCTACGCCTAGTCGAGCTCTGGGGCGACGCAACGCCGGAAACCGACATGGGCCAAATCAGACCCTCCGTACAAACACGCAACGATGAAACCGTCGTGTTCGCTTGGATTGAGTGGCCCGACCGCGCGACCGCCGATGCCGCCTGGGCGAAAATGATGAGCGGAGACCAGGGGCCTGAGGATGGCGTTGACGCCGACTGGAGCCGCATGGTTTGGGGCGGTTTCGAGCTGCTGTTTGACTCAGCTCAGGACGCCTAAGCATCAAGCAGTGACGGTAGCTGGCCCAGACTGATCTGGGCCAGCTACTTTGTTGCTAAGCGGCTCTTTGAGTTGTCGCTGAGGCAGTGATCAGCATCGTCAAACTACCTCGAAATCACTCCATTAGTTCGCCCGCATAGGCCTTGACCGCCCGGCCATAGCGGGTCAGGTGTTGCGCCAGTGCCCCCAGCGCGACCTGCAACGCCTCGTCTTTGTCGCCGGCGCTGTGCAGAGCCAGAGCTAGGAAGGCATCGGCCCAGTCGCGCTCAGCTCCCTCGCTGCCGTCATGAGCCTCGCGGAGCATTGCGACGGCCTCAGCGGATTGGCCGACATTACGCAAGGAAGACGCCAACTGGATCGTGCACCGCAGCCTTTCACTCCCCCTCAAACCCAGCGCTATCGCTTCGCGGTAGAGCGGAATAGCCGCCGCCTCCTGCCCCAGGTAGTCGAACGCTCCAGCCCGCTCGAAGGCGGCGATGGCGGGATCGGCATTGAACTCGACAAGGATCCGGTCGACCTCAGAAACCAACTCTGGTTCGTCACCCATAGTGCGATACGCCGCAGCTAAGGCATTCTCTAGGGATTCCATGCCTTTATTGTCTAGTCAACGCCGTAAGCCAACCAAGTTGAGTAAGTCACCGCAAAGCAGCCACAGTAAACGCGACAGCTACGAGCGTGTCACCGGCAAGCGTGTGACATCTTCGGCACCTTGCTGGCGAATGCAATCAACGGGGCGCCTAAAGAAACCCTCTTGGTTGTCTTGCGCAGTTTCCAAAGCCGAGACCTCCATCACGATTTATTGCTGGTGGCCAGTGGCGAGTTCCAACACAAGTCTCGTGACGAAATACAGTCCCATGGCTACGTCGTATACACGCTGAAAGCCGACTTATGGGCTTTCGCCCACACTGATTCATTTGCCGATGGCGCACTGCTAGCTGTAAATCTTGGACATGATGCAGACAGGGCGGGTGCCGTCTACGGGCAAATCGCTGGCTCCTGTTACGGGCATGACGCGATCCCAGCAGAGTGGATCAACGCTGTGTACGACGCTGAAACTATCGCGGCAACGGGACAACAGCTGCACCTTCTCTCGGGGAAAATCACGCCGTCTCAGGAAGCTCAGATACTCGCGAAGAAGCTTGAAAACGAGAAGAAACGCAACCGACGCACGCAAGCCTAAATTGCACCCGCGTGAGACAAAACTATCCTCACCTGAATCGCATGCATCCAGGCGAGGATCTAACCAGTTATGTAGACACTGTTATCACGATGAGCGGCCCCGCACCCCCGTGAGACTGCACCCCATTATTCCTTTTGGCCCAGGCAATATAGGGGCTTGCTGCCCCAGAGTCGTCCAGCCGGAGCACAACCTGCCTACGCGAACACAGAGCCACCCGCACCATCATCTACGAAGTGCCCGCATCGGCAGGCTCCGAGCCATCCTGCTGTCAATGATGAGGGGCTCCTTGCAAGGTCGCCATCATTGCGCTGTGCACGCATCACGCACTCGTGTAAGACAGGCGCGCTACACTGTCTTACGGAGGTGATTGTGGTGGCATCGGTGACAGTGAGGGTCGATGAGTCGACGAAGGAGCGCGCCGCTCAGATCGCGGAGGAGTTCGGGTTCGACCTGTCATCGGTTACCCGTGCCTTCTACCGGCAGATCGTGCGTGAGAATCGCATCCCTTTGAACCTCAGCCATGGCGAGCCCAACCGAGAGTCGCTGGAGGCTCTTCGCGAGGCGGCACAGATCGTCGAGCGGGGCACGTCACGCTTCGCGAATGCCGACGAGATGTTCGACACCCTCGGCATGTGAGGTCTGACTTGCTGCGCCCGGAATACACGTCGAAGTTCGAGCGAGACGTAAAACGACTGAAGAACAAGCACGTGGATGTCGAGCCGCTCAAGGACGTCATCCGCTTGGTGCTGACCAATGATTCCGCGTCCTTGGAGGAGCTTCGTCGTCGGCATCGCATGCATGAGTTGAAGGGCTCGTGGCGTGGCACGAAGGAGTGCCACGTCGCCAACGCTGGGGACTGGCTCTGCGTGTGGCAGACCACCGATGACTTGGCTGTTTTTCTGCGGACGGGCACACACGATGAGATCTTCGGGTGAGGACGCGGCCTGCGGTGGGCATGCCACTTGATCTCCTCACTGCGGGCCTGCTCATCGACCAGACACTGGATGACGGGACTTGCCCCACATAGCAGCGGCAGAAAACCTAGGAAAATTCACGCTTAAGCACTCGTTCACGAGCTTGAAAATGAGAAGAAACGCAACCGGCGCACCCAAGCCTGAGTTGCTTCCGCCCGAAACAAAACTATCCTCACCTGAATCGTATGCATCCAGGTGAGGATCTCAACAGTGGAGGTGGCGGGAATCGAACCCGCGTCCTTAAGCGGCGAACCAGGCATTCTCCGGGCGCAGCCGATCTGGCGTGTTACTTGGTTCCTGCGCTCGGATCAGCACGTCGCAGACGAACCCAGTCACAGCAAAGTCCCGACTAGCCCCTGTAACGCAGGCTAGCCAGCAAGCCTCCTAGCTGAGGCCAGACACTGGACGGAAGGCACATCCAGGCTGACCCTTCGGTCGCTGATCAGGCAGCGAGAGCGAAGTCAGTGCGGTTGTTATCGGCACTTATTGGTTTCCATACATCGTTTACGAGACAAGCATGGTTTCTCGGCCCGCTTCTCCTGGGACTACCGTCCCAAGTCGAAACCAGTCACCCCCTGTGAAATTGTCGAACCAATTCTACCAGATACTCGATACTGCCCTACTGCTCGAGCATCGGGCGCGGCCACTTGGTCTCAAGACGCAGCATTTTCCACGATCAGGCTCACGAGCCATCGACGGCACGCCAGACATAGGAAAATCACACTCAACGCAAAGCTCCTGAATCCGTAAGCAGCCAGGACCATTGATATGATCGTGCAGATCTCGCACAAGCAAGGGCTACGCAACCACAGTTGCTGACGCAGCTTTACGCACCCTTCCGCGCAGGATCGATCGGCAGCCAGCCAAGCCCGAGTGAACTGGCGATGGAGGGACGATGGCAACGTCAGAAGCAAAACCGCAGGGAGACCCCCGGCGCGCGCGAACTGACGCCCGCCTCTCGGCAGTGGTGAACGATCACCTGCAGCGTTATGGCTATTCGGGTCTGACCATTGAGCGGGTTTCTTCCGAGTCTGGCGTAGCGAAGACCACCATCTATCGCCGCTGGGCATCCAAGGCAGACATGGTATTCGACCTTACGATTCACCGGCTCGAAGAAGACGCAATCGCAATCGATACCGGCAGCCTCGAAGGCGACATCCTCGCGCTCAGCGAGCGCACTGTTTTCACAGTTATGGAATCCCCTGGGCGCGAGATCCTCCCTGGCCTGCTCGCAGACGTGGCCGCAGATCCCGAGTTGCGCAAGCGGATGCGCGACGGCTTCGTGACGCCAGCTAGAGAAATCATCGAAACCATGTTTGCGCGCGCCGCCGCCAGAGGTGAGTTTGCCGGCCAGGTGGATCTTGCCGAGTTTCATTCAACCCTGCTGGGCGTGCCCTATGCCTGGTTTCACATTCTCGGCAGCACCGACGCTGAACACATCGTCGATCAGCTGTCGGCACACCTACTCCGCCTGGTCGCCAAGTAGCTCCCCCACTCAGCGGGAGATGAACGCTCAGCCAGATCGTTGCAACGACTCAGCTGGCCCCGGCTGCTAGCCGAAAGACACTAGGCACCACCCGAGACAGCCCCAACAACGCTATGCTACGCTACGTAGCGTAACTACGCTCGCGGGAAGGTATTGAGATGCAACAGGACGAAATGTGGGCCGTCCAGTACGGCTCATACGGCGGCCCCGAAGTGCTGACGATTGGCTCGGCTCACAAGCCCAAGGTAGGCCGTAGCGAAGTGCTCGTCGAAGTCGCCGCATTCAGCCTAAACAACGTTGACGTTGAAAAACGCCTAAGCAACATGAAGGGAGTAAACGGATTCGGATTCCCGAAAGGGATCGGCGTCGATTTCGCAGGTGTGGTGGCGGAGATCGGCGCGGATGTGAAGCGATTCCAGGCGGGAGATCGAGTCTGGGGATATCTAGGCATCAAGCCCTGTGGCGAGAGCGGCGCCGCAGCTCAGTACGTAGCAACGCACACGAAAAAGATCGCTCACGCGCCCACAAACATCCCTCTCGAGGAGGCCGCAGCATTGCCGCTAGCGGGGCTCACCGCCCTGCAGGCGCTGCGCGACACCTTGAAGGTTGAACCAGGCCAGCGCAGCCTCGTCGTTGGCGGCAGCGGCGGCGTGGGTTCGACCGCCATCCAGATCGCAGCCGCCCTAGGTGCCGAAGTCGACGCCGTCGTCGGCAGCCAGGCAAGCGTCGCCACAACCGCCGGAGCCAGCCGCACTTTCGACTACCACAGCGTTACCCCAGCCGCTATAAACGAGCGATACGACGCCATTCTCGACACCGCACCCAAACACGCCCACGACTATCGCCAGTTGTTACGCGCAGGTGGGCGAATGGCCGTCCTATCCCCAGCAGCCCTGCCCGCAATCGTACGATCGCTGTTCACCTCTGGCCCGATCATTCGCATGGTCTCCGGCCAGCCAAGCGCAAAAGAACTTGATTGGCTCAAGTCTCGCGTCGAGAGCGGCGAGATCTCCCCCGTCATCGATCAGTGTTACGAACTGGACCGCGTCTCGGACGCGCACCGTGACTTCGAGGAAAAGCCAGCAGCGGGCAAGCGCATAATCACAGTCGCCGGATGCGACTACAAGTGAGCTGATCACGATGCCGATCAGACCTCGGGTGGCGCGGTGGTTCCAGCGTACTGGCGCGACCGATGACGGCCACTCGCCGCTGGCGACAAAATCATGGCCGGGCGACAGCTTCGCCGCCTCAAGAAACTAGCGGAAAAGACGCCCGCCGAACCCGATGTGAATCGATGAACCGAACGATTGCCGCCGCTCATGGCTAGGAAGAACGGTACTGGGTACTCGGCACTGCCCTACTGCTCGAGCATCGGCCGCGGCCGCTTGGGCTGAAACAGCAGGACTTTCCTAATCGGGCTCGTGCTGTTTAGGCCCATAAACGCCCGGATCGCCAACGCAATAGTGCCGACGCCCCACAGCGCCATGTCGGTGAAAAGCAGCCACTCGGCGGTGCCAGAAATCAGTACCCCGGCCATTATCAGCAGCGTCACCAGCGCCATCGTCAGTTGGAAGCTCAATGCGCGGCCGGCTTCCCACCACACCCGGCTGCCCGGGCGCGCCGCCGCCTTGACCAGCAGCGGCCCAAACACCGACAACACCATCGGCGTCAGGTGCGTCACCCCGGCAAGGAAGTGTTGGGACGTATCGACCACCGGCGGATACGCATAGGGCACCACCTCGCGACGCCCCTGCTCCACGACCACCGGGGCCACTCCCCGCAACGACTGATTCAGCTGCGGGCGGGTGTCAGCCAGCAGCGCCTGCTCAATGCGCTTCTCAAAGTCTTCGGTGGACAATCGTTCCGTGGCGTACGCATCCTGCAAAAACCGCACAGCTTCTTCTCGCTGTGCGGGCGTCACGGGCGATAACTTTTGCACGTCCACACTCCCATTATTGCGCGCGGCCCCAAAGCAGCGAACGCAGCGCTGGCTAGCTAGCTCCGGCGATTCCGGGCTGCCAGGGCCCGGCGCGCCTCACGGTCAGCGTCGCGTTTGGCGATGTCTTGCCGCCGGTCCCACTCGCGTTTACCGGTTGCCAACGCCAATTCGACCTTCGCATAACCATTGAGAAAATACAGCGATAGCGGAATCAAGGTAGTCCCAGCCGAGGTCAGCTCCCGCTCGATCTTGGCGATCTCCCGGCGGTTCAGCAGCAGCTTGCGGCTGCGGGTGGCGCTGTGATTGCGCCACGTGCCGAACTCGTACTCGGGAATGTTGGCGTTGAGCAGCCACACTTCCCCATCAGTGACGCTCGCGTATGCCTCCGTAATGTTGGCCCGCCCGGCCCGAAGCGACTTCACCTCGGTGCCGGTCAGCACCATCCCTGCCTCGAACGTCTGCCCGAGGGCATAGTCGTGCCGGGCCTTGCGGTTTTGGGCGACGAGCTTGCGTCCCTGTTCTCTGGGCATTGCTCTATGATGCCACGAACTAGTCGAACCACCTGCGCATCGGGTTCACCTTGTCGCCGTCCTCCCACACCATCAGGTGCAGGTGGCAGCCGGTCGAATAGCCGGTCGAACCGACATACCCGATCACTTCGCCCCGCTTGACGCGTTCGCCAACGCTGACGGTGTAACGCGAGGCGTGGTTGTAGCCGGTGGTGACGTAGTGGCCGTTCACCCGCCCGTGGTCGATCATCAGCCGCTTGCCGTAGCCAGAGTTGTAGTAACGCGACGCCACCACGCCGTCGGCCGCCGCCCGGATCGGGGTGCCGCAAGAGGCGCCAAAGTCGGTGCCGTCATGCAGCTTGCGGTACTTCAAGATCGGGTGGAACCGCATGCCATAAGGCGAAGTAATCCTGCCTGGCACCGGCCGCATGAAGCCAGTGCTGGAACTGGTGCGGCTATGCGAAGTCGGCTTCTTCCTCGACGTCGAATTGGATCGCGACGACGACCGGCGCTCGGCAGTTGCTTCACGCTCAGCTTCGGCCTTTCGTTTCGCCTCCTGCTCAGCCTTGCGTTTCGCCTCTTGCTCGGCCTCGCGTTTCGCGGCTGCTTCAGCCTTGCGCTTGGCTTCCTGTTCAGCCTTGCGTCGCGCAGCCTCCTCGGCCTTACGTTTGGCCTCTTGCTGCCGGATACGCTCTTGGATCGCCTCATCAACCTTGCGGGACTCCGCCTCAAGATCTGCCTGTCGGCCACGTTCGGCAGACAGCTCCGACTCAGCCCTATCGCGTGCGCGATCGGCGTTCTTTACCCGAACCGCAACCTCGGCACGCAACGCATCTGCTTCGGCCTCATTGTTTTCGGCCACCTCGAGCTGCTGATCAGCTTCTTTCTTGGCCGCCTCAGCATCGAGCCTCGCCTGGGCAGCCACCTTTTCGGCTTCCTCAAGCTCGATTCGCCGCGCCTCCAACTCATCCAGCTCCAACGCGGACGAATTCAGCAACGTGTCAGCCAACTGCATTCGCTGCTGCATCTGATTAATTTCTAGATCCGCGACGATCAACGCCAAATCGAGCATCCCAGCATTTTGCTGAGTGATGACGGTGATCTCTTCGACCGTTCGCTCGTCCACGGCGTCGTAGGCCTGCTGGGCGCGTTCAACCGCGGCCTCAGCTTCGGCAAGCCGCTGCTTAGCCGCAGCGTATTCTTCGGCACGTTTCTTACTAAGAGCGCGGGCCTGATCGGTCAGCTCTTCGGCAGCGGCAAGCTCGTCTTGCGCCTGGGCAAGTTCAGCGTTCGCAGCTTCAAGTTTCCGCACCGCGCTGGTGAGTTCATCAGAAGCCGCGTCAACCGCATGCTCTTGGGCAGCCAACTCGGCATCGAGCTGGTCGCGACGATCGTCGAGTTCGTCGGCAATGCCCTTTGGGGCAGCAACCATCCCGAGTGTGATGGTCAGCACAGCGGCCAATAAGACCGCCATCACGGACCGCGTTTCGGGCAGCGGGGGAAGGTCCCGATTCACGTCTACTCCTAACGTGCGTTTATATCCTTAGATACTTGCGAGTAGCCAGCAATGTTGGAACTACGGATAGCACCACGCCAACTACTGCAATTACCAGGATGGCAGCAAACACATGGGACCAGTCAATCCACGGTAAAGCAGTGATTGAGGTTTTAGCGCCGCGTTGAATCACGAAATAGAAGCCGGTAGCCAGCGAAAGTGACGACACCGCGATGCCGATCAGGCTGGCAAATAGGCTCTCCAACAGGAACGGCAGCAAGATATACAGGTTGGATGCACCCACCAATCGCATGATGCCAATTTCCCGCCGCCGAGTGAACGCAGCCATCCGAATCGTGTTAGCGATCTGCAGCGCCGCCGCGACCAGGAGCAAGACGCTCATTCCGATGGTGGCCCATTGCAGCGCGTTGAGCCAGCGGAAAATCGGGTCCAGTACGGAGTGCAGGTCCTGCACGTTCTGCACTCCGTCCAGCCCCTCGGCCTGGCTGACCAGGCCCTGATACTGCTCGGGGTCCTTCAACTTCACGCGGAACGAATCCTGCATCTGGTCGACAGTGCGCGAATTCACGATCGGGGAATCCCTAAAGACGCGCTTGAACTCCTCGAAAGCAGCCTGCTTCGACTCGTAAAAGACCTCTTCGACCTCCGGGTTACTCTCCAGCGCCTCCCGGATAGCCGTTCGCTGCGACTCGGTCGCCGCCTTCTTGGCCTCGCACATGCCGCCCTGGGTGTAGTCGGTGCACAAGAAAATCGAGATCTCGATGCGGTCGTACCACCGTCCCTTGACCAGATCCACCTCCTGCGAGGTAAGTACGCCAGCCCCAAACAGGGTCAATGACACGGTCATGGTGACTACGACCGCAACCGTCATGCTGATGTTGCGGCGAATGCCCGACCACGTTTCCCGAAATGTGTGTCTCATATCTGATCCCTCCGCGCCTACGCGCTGCCGTAAACGCCCTTGGCCTGGTCGCGTACCAGTTCACCGTCACGCAGCTCCAGTACTCGTCTTCTCATTTGATCGACGATGGAGGCATCGTGGGTAGCCATCACCACAGTCGTCCCTGTCTTGTTGATCCGGTCAAGCAGCTTCATGATGCCGACGCTCGTCTCCGGGTCCAGGTTCCCGGTGGGTTCATCGGCGATCAAGATCTTGGGACGGTTAACGAACGCCCGCGCAATCGCCACGCGCTGCTGCTCACCACCTGAAAGCTCCTCGTTTAGCCGCTCGCCCTTGCCCTCTAGGCCAACCAGTTCCAGTGTCTCTGGCACGATTTTGCGGATCGACTTGGTGGATTTGCCGATCACCTGCAGGGCGAACGCCACGTTCTCGTAAACGGTCTTGCCTGGCAACAGCCTGAAGTCTTGGAACACGGTGCCGATCTGGCGGCGCAGACCGGGCACCCGCCACTGGTGCATGGTCGTGAGGTTCTTACCCGCCACGTACAACGTGCCCTTGGTGGGTCGATACTCGCGAAGGATCAGTCGCAGGAAGGTCGATTTACCCGACCCTGATTGACCCACAAGGAAGACGAACTCGCCCTTGTCGATATGCAAACTGACGTTGCGCAGCGCAGGCTTATCCTGCGCATCGTAAAACTTCGTTACTTCTTCAAACGTGATCAAGGCATACTCCAGCGGAGAGGGTTCCTGAGAAACTCTCAAGAAAGACTGTTAGCTACTGTATCCGGCCGCAGGCGGCCCTTCTGCTGCAACACGCCGGGGCCTATTCAGCCTCGGTGCGTTTGCGCCAGCGGATTCCGGCGTCGATGAAACCGTCCAGATCACCGTCGAACACCGAATCCGGGTTGCCGACTTCGTGATTGGTGCGCAGATCTTTGACCATCTGATAGGGGTGCAGCACGTAAGAACGCATCTGGGCTCCCCACGAATTGCCACCATCGCCCTTTAGGGCGTCTAGCTCCCGCTCCCGCTCCTGGCGGGCGCGCTCCAGCAACTTGGCCTGCAACACCTGCATCGCCGCAGCCTTGTTCTGGATCTGCGACTTTTCATTCTGGCAACTGACGACGATTCCGGTGGGCAGGTGAGTGATCCGCACAGCGGAATCGGTGGTGTTGACCGACTGGCCGCCCGGCCCCGACGACCGGAACACGTCGATGCGAAGCTCGGCTTCGGGAATCTCGACGTGATCGGCTTCCTCGGTAACCGGCAGCACTTCGACTCCGGCAAACGAGGTTTGCCGACGGCCCTGGTTATCAAACGGCGAGATCCGCACCAGCCGGTGGGTGCCCTGCTCCACCGACAGCGTGCCATAAGCGAACGGTGCCTTAATCGCGAACGTGGCCGACTTCAACCCGGCTTCTTCGGCGTAGGAGGTGTCATAGATTTCCGTCGGGTAACCATGCCGCTCAGCCCAGCGCAGGTACATGCGCAACAGCTTTTCGGCAAAATCGGCGGCATCGACTCCCCCGGCCTCGGCCCGAATGGTTATCAGCGCGTCCCGGTCGTCGTACTCGCCCGACAGCAACGTGCGCACTTCCAGTTGATCAATTGCGGTTTGCAGCGAGGCCAACTCGGCCTGCACCTCACGGGTGGTGGCCTCATCGCTCTCTTCTTCTGCCAAGTCGAGCATCAAGCCTGCGTCTTCGATGCGGCGTCGTAGCCCGGCCAGGCGATCCACTTCGGCCTGTTTGGCCGATAGCTGTGACGTGACGCGCTGCGCATTGTCTTGGTCATCCCACAGGTCAGGTGCCGCGACCTCGGTTTCTAAGTCGGCGATCTGGGTAAGTAAACCGGGCACGTCAGCCACAGCCTCAATGGAAGCCAGCGAGTGCTCCAGCTTGGCCAAGCTATTTCTCAGATCATCAATCGCCACGACGTGTATCGTACCCCGTTTCGACTTTTGGCCCACACCTGGCACAATGGGCGGGCCAGGGCGCATAGCTCAGTTGGTTAGAGCACCTGCCTTACAAGCAGGGAGTCGGCGGTTCGAGTCCGTCTGTGCCCACAATGTGACCACAGGCTGCGCGGGAAGATAGCCCAGTACCGCCATGTTAGACAAGAATAAAATAGGTTCTTTGTTGCCGATAACGACTAAAGTACGGGTTTCGAAGGCTTAGCTGAGAGGGAGACAGGTGAAGAAGGTAGCGCCACGTCGAGCGGGGGATGATCCCTATCCGCTTCGCGCTGCCGTGTCCCCTGCCCGCTTTCTAATCGCTGTGACAGTTGCGGTGGCGCTGAGCCTGGGAATTGCATATCTCCTAGTGGGGATGCGCTCAGCTTCGTCGAGCGCGGTGCCGGATCTGTCGAAAGTAGCCGCAGCTGACTCACCTGCCCCCGATAGTGAAACCACCGCCGGCGACTCTAATGTGGTCGCCCTAGATGACACCCACTTCGTGCTGCCCCCCGGCTGGTCCATCTACGCAGACGGTTCAGTGGCTGGTCGTCGCGTGGTCTGGGTTAGCCACCCCGAAACCGACCTACGCCTCCAAGTTGGCACCCTGGTCGACGTGGACGACCTGGCTGAGGCCTGCCAGGCGCTCGTCAATGATCAGTCGGCCGAATACCGCGATGTCACAGTTCGCGAACCCAAAGTGCTCGAAAACGTCCCTGGCGAAGCCGTAGCTTGTGGCTTCGCCGGAGTTCGGATCGCCGACGATGTCGCCAATCATGTCATGTTCAATCTGAATCGGCGCCCCGGCGACAAGCATCTGCTGCTACTACGCCGGACCGAACCGAAAGAGTTGAGCACAGTACATCCGGCCCGGGCCGAACAGATCTCGCTGTACTGCCAGGCGAGCCGTTCGTTCGGCACCCCGCTGCCGTTGTGCTGAGCCGCGATTAGCTGGCTCAGCGGCGCCCAGCCTTCGGGCGAACCACCTTGTGAGCCTGCCAATCGTCGCTGGCCGCCACCGTTTTCGTTAGCGCCACTCCAGCCGTTCTCGCACCTTCAACTAAATCGGTGGGGTCAATGAAACCCGGTCGTCCGACTTTGGGGGTGAGCAGCCACAGGCAACCTTCGGCGGTCAGGTCGGTCATCGCATCAACCAGGCCATCTACCACATCGCCGTCTTCGTCACGCCACCACAAGATGACGGCGTCGACGGCCTCCAGCGGATCTTCGACCATGTCGGCGTCAATGATGTCCATAATGTCATCGCGCAGATCAGCGTCTACATCGGAATCCCAGCCCAGTTCTTGAACCACCATTCCCTGGGCCAGCCCCAGCGAATCAGCTCCCTGCTGGCTTCGGCTACCAGACACCATCACTGCCGTCCCACGTCAATCATCACATGCCCAGCCTGCCAGAAATATCGGCGTTGCGGGTCAGGATTCATCGGCATCCAAGACCACGACCTTGCCAGCGCTGTCGGCCAGGTTGTACTGCTCGGCCGCCCGAATAGGCCAATCAGCGGGTACTTCGCCGGCTGCGGCGAGCCGCTGCAGCACACACGTCGCGATCGACGGCGCGTCAACGTGGAAGAACCGGCGGGCGGCAGCGCGGGTGTCGGCGAAGCCGAAACCATCTGTGCCCAAGGTGGTGTAGTCGCCCGGCACCCACTGCCGGATCTGATCTGGCACTGCCCGCATATAGTCGGACACCGCAACCACCGGGCCGGGACGGCCGCGTAGTTTCTTTTCAACCCACGGCTGCCGGTCATCGGATCCAACCAGATGCTCAAACTTGGCGTCTTCGATCTCCATACCTTCGCGACGCAGCTCACCCCAAGAAGTGACGCTCCACACATCGGCGACCACGCCGAAGTCGTCCTTCAGCAACTGCTGGGCTTCCAACGCCCACATCACGCCGACACCAGAAGCCAATATCTGGGCACGACGGGCATCGGGTCCGACGCCTTCCATCGAACCCGGCTGCAGCAGGTACATGCCCTTCAGCAAGCCTTCCACATCCAGGTTTTCCGGCTCGGTGGGCTGCACGATCGGCTCGTTGTAGACCGTCAGGTAGTAGATGATGTCCTCTGGCGAGGGACCATACATCCGTTGCAGCCCGTCCTTCATGATGTGCGCGATCTCGTAGGCGTAGGCCGGGTCATAGGAAACCACCGCCGGGTTGGTGGACGCCAGCAGCGGCGAATGGCCGTCCATGTGCTGCAGGCCTTCGCCGGTGAGTGTCGTCCGGCCGGCGGTGGCACCGATCATGAACCCGCGCGCCATCTGATCCGCCGCCGACCAAATCGCGTCGGCAGTGCGCTGGAACCCGAACATCGAGTAGAACACATAGATCGGCACCATCGGCTCGCCGTGGGTGGCATAGGAAGAGCCCGCAGCCTGGAAGGCGCCGATCGAGCCATCTTCGTTGATGCCAGTGTGCAGAATCTGGCCTTGTGCCGACTCCCGGTAGCTAAGGAACAGATCCGCGTCCACCGGTGTGTACTGCTGACCGTGTGGGTTATAGATCTTGATCGTCGGGAAGAATGCATCCATGCCGAACGTGCGGGCCTCATCGGGAATGATCGGCACCACGCGTGCTGCGAATTCCTTGTCGCGCATCAGGTCCTTCAGCAGCCGCACGAAGGCCATGGTGGTGGCCACGGGCTGATTGCCAGAACCCTTCCTGGCGACATCGTAGGACTTGTCGCTGGGAAGTGAAATGAACTTGCGGTCCCCCAGTCGTTCCGGCATGCAGCCGCCCAGTTCGCGCCGCCGCTCCCGCAGATATTCCAGCCGCTCGTCATGCTCATCCGGCCGGTAGTAAGGGGGCATATAGGGGTCTGCTTCTAACGTGGCGTCCGAGATCGGCAAGTGGGTTCGATCCCGGAACTGCTTCAGATCCTCCAGCGCCATCTTCTTCATCTGATGGGTGGCGTTTCGACCCGCGAAGTGCTCGCCCAAGAAGTAGCCCTTGATGGTCTTGGCGAGTACCACCGTCGGTGCACCGGCGAACTCGGTGGCAGCCTTATAAGCCGCATAGACCTTGTGGTAATCGTGCCCGCCGCGGGTGAGCTCCCAAATCTGGTCATCCGTCCAGTCTTGGACCATGGCTGCGGTCCTCGGGTCACGGCCGAAGAAATGCTCGCGCACATGCGCGCCATCGTTGGCTTTGAAGGTCTGGTAGTCACCGTCGCGGGTGGTGTTCATCAGTTTCACCAACGCGCCGTCATTGTCGGCTTGCAGCAGCGGATCCCAGCCGCGGCCCCAAACCACCTTGATGACGTTCCAGCCAGCACCACGGAAGAAGGCTTCCAGTTCCTGAATGATCTTGCCGTTGCCACGAACCGGGCCGTCCAGCCGCTGCAAGTTGCAGTTGATGACGAAGGTGAGGTTGTCGAGTTCCTCGTTGGCAGCCAGATGCAGGAAACCGCGCGATTCCGGCTCGTCCATTTCGCCGTCGCCGAGGAAAGCCCACACCCGCTGCTGCGAAGTGTCCTTGATGCCCCGGTTGTGCAGGTAGCGGTTGAACTGCGCCTGGTAGATGGCGTTCATCGGCCCGAGACCCATCGACACCGTCGGGAACTCCCAGAAGCCGGGCATTTGCCGCGGATGCGGATAAGAGGGCAGGCCTGCGGGCTTGCCATCGATCAGATAGCTTTGCTGCTGGCGGAAGCCGTCCAGGTCGCGCTCGTCAAGCCGACCCGAGAGGAACGCCCGGGCGTACATGCCCGGCGAAGCGTGCCCCTGGAAGAACACCTGGTCACCGCCGCCCGGATGCTGCTTGCCCCGGAAGAAATGGTTAAACCCAACCTCATACAAGGTCGCTGACGAGGCGTACGACGAGATGTGGCCACCAACGCCAATTCCTGGACGCTGAGCGCGGTGAACCATGACCGCAGCGTTCCAGCGCAGCATGCGGCGGATCTGCCGCTCAAGAGTTTCATCGCCGGGATACTGCGGTTCCTTTTCGACCGGGATCGTGTTGACGTAGTCGGTGCCAGTCAGTGACGGAACGCCCACCTGGCGTTCCCGGGCACGATCCAGGAGCTTGAGCATCAGGTAACGAGCCCGATTGCGCCCTCCCGAGTCGATGGCTGCATCAAGCGAGTCGAGCCATTCCTTAGTTTCTTCAGCATCGGTATCTGGAAGATTGGTCGGAAGCCCATTAATGATCGGGCCGGCCTCGTCAGTCACGTGGTGCCTCTCGATAGAAATTTCCTGGCTACCAACATACTGCCTCAGCCACTAGTTCAGCATCATCTATTGGCGATAAAGCCGCCTTACCGATATTGGCCGTGATATCGAGCTGACCCGGGTCAG
>PDWJ01004429.1_pt1 | contig 22349 bp, 17 predicted proteins | sample 1430881 | NCBI WGS metagenome assembly PDWJ01 (sample SAMN01162460, study PRJNA174530) | Oral metagenome, whole genome shotgun sequencing project. | biome: Marine environment; feature: Marine mammal; material: Swab sample of the gingival sulcus; isolation source: swab sample of gingival sulcus... | reverse complement strand
CCGCGCCCAATAACACCGCGTCCGCGGTGAGGCAGGCCTCGACGGTGGCGTCGGGGAGCGGCTGGCCCGTCTCGTCGATGGCGACGCCGCCGATGAGCTCGGTGGACAGCGACAGCGACAGGTCGCAGCGCGAGGCGACCTCGACGAGCACGCGCTGTGCCGCCTCGGTCACCTCGGGCCCGATGCCGTCGCCCGGCAGGAGCACGATACGAGATGTCATGGAGTCCCTAGGTCCCAGGACGACGCTCATAGGCTTCGATCGCAGCCTCGAACGACAAGATGTAGCCGATCTCGTCGATGCCGCCCAACAGGCAGTGGCGGCAGAACGGATCTACCGCGAAGGGCACCGTCTGGCCACCGGGGATCGTCAGCGTCTGCTGCGCCAGGTCCACGCAGACCTCGGCGCCCGGGTCCGCGCAGACCGCCGCGACCAGCGCGTCGACCACCTGCCGGGGCTGCTCGATCGGCAGGATCCCGTTCTTCAGACAGTTGTTCTTGAAGATGTCCGCGAAGCGCGTCGACACCAGCGCCCGAAAGCCCCAGTCGTACAGCGCCCAGGGCGCGTGCTCACGCGAGGAGCCGCAGCCGAAGTTGTCCCCCGCCACCAGCACCTTGGCGCCGCGCGCCTGCGGCCGGTTGAGCGGGAACTCCGGCGCCTGCCGCAGGTACGCGAACAGCACCCTCCCCAGCCCCTCGCGGCTGCTCGACTTGAGGAACTCGGCAGGCGTGATCTGGTCGGTGTCGATGTTGTCGCCGGGGACGACCACGGCCGTCGACCTCAGCGTCGTGAAGCTCGGCGCGCTCATTGGATCACCTCCGCCACCGGGGGCAGCGCCCTCGGGTCGGCCACCGCCCCCATCACCGCGCTCGCCGCCGCCGTCGCGGGCGACGCCAGGAACGTGTGGGAGCCCTTCCCCTGCCGCCCGACGAAGTTGCGGTTGGACGTGCTGATCGCCCGCTGGCCGGGCGCGAGCATGTCGCCGTTCATCGCGATGCACATGGAGCAGCCGGGCTGTCGCCACTCGGCGCCCGCCGCCGCGAAGACCGCGTCGAGCCCCTCGGCCTCGGCGGCCTGCTTGATCTTCCAGCTGCCCGGCACGACCAGCATCCGGACGCCGTCCTTGACGCGGCGCCCCCGCAGGACCTCGGCGGCGTCTCGCAGATCGCGCATCCGCGAGTTCGTGCACGAGCCGACAAAGACCACGTCGATGGGGTGGCCCGCCATGACGCCGCCGGGCTCGAGCCCGCGGTAGCGCAACGCCGCCAGGGCCTCGTCCCCCTCGGTCGGCAGCGCGCCGTCGATGGGGCCCGCCATCGCGGGGTTCGTGCCCCAGGTCACCATCGGCCGAACCCGCGACACGTCGATGGTCACGCTGTGGTCGAAGGCGGCGCCCTCGTCGGTCCGCAGCGCCCGCCAGCGCGCGACGGCGGCGTCCCACTCGGGGCCCTCCGCGGGCGCGTGGGGCCGCCCCTTCAGGTACGCAAAGGTGGTCTCGTCCGGCGCCACCATCCCGACCCGGGCGCCGGCCTCGATGGACATGTTGCAGATGGTCATGCGCCCGTCCATGTCCATCGCCTCGATGGCCTCGCCGCGGTACTCGATGGCGCAGCCCGTGCCGCCGTCGACGCCGATCTCGGCGATGAGCGCCAGGACCATGTCCTTGGGCCCGACGCCCGGCGCCGGCAGCCCCTCGAAGCGCACCTCCATCGTCTCCAGGGGCCGCTGGAGCAGGCACTGGGTCGCCAAGACCTGGCCGACCTGGCTCGTGCCGACCCCAAAGGCGATGGCCCCAAAGGCGCCGTGGGTCGACGTGTGGGAGTCCCCGCATACGATGGTCTTGCCGGGCTGGGTGGCCCCCAGCTCCGGCCCGATGACGTGGACGATGCCCTGGCCCGGCGTGCCGAGCCGGTGGAGCTCGACGCCGTGGGCCTCGCAGTTGGCGACGAGCTGATCGAGGGTCTGCCGCGCCACCGGATCGCTGACGTCGGAGAGGCTGAGGCTCGTCGTCGGCGTGATGTGATCCATCGTCGCCAGGGTCAGCTCCGGTCGGCGCACCCCGAGCCCGCGCTCGCGCAGCATGGCGAAGGCCTGGGGCGAGGTCACCTCGTGCACCAGGTGCAGGTCGATGTAGAGGACCGCGGGGCTGTCGGGCTCCTGCGTCACCACGTGGGCGTCCCAGACCTTGTCGAAGAGCGTCCTCGCGCCGTCGCTCATGCCGTGTGCTCCTTGCCCGCCTCGGCCGCCCCCGGCTGGACCCGCTCTTGGGACTGCAAGAGCCGGTTGAGCGCGGCGATATAGGCCTTGGCGCTGGCTACGATGATGTCGGTGTCGGCGCCGTGGCCGTGGAAGACGGGCCGCCGCGCGGCCCCATGGGCGTGGACCCGCCGCGTCGGCGCGTCGCCCTTGATGCGCACGGTCACCTCGCCGAGGGCGTCGATGCCCTGGGTCACGCCGTGGACGAGGTACTCGAGGAGCACGCACTTGGTGCGCACGACGCCGTCGATCGCCTTGAAGAGGGCGTCGACCGGGCCGGTGCCCACCGCCGCCTCGACGCGCGTCGCCCCGTCGGGGCACTTGAGCCGCACCGTCGCCGTCGGCAGCCCCATGGACCCGCAGGCGACCTGCATGCCGTCGAGGGTGTAGAGCGGCTCCGCCTGGTAGATCTCCGAGGTGATGACGGCCTCGAGATCGGCGTCGGTCAGGTGCTTCTTCTTGTCGGCGAGGGCCTTGAAGCGAGCGAAGGCCCGGTCGAGCTCGTCGCGATCGCAGGGGTAGCCGAGCTCCTCGAGGCGCACCTGGAAGGCGTGGCGCCCCGAGTGCTTGCCGAGCACCAGCTGCGAGGCCCCGGCGCCCACGGTCTCGGGACGCATGATCTCGTAGGTCGCGTGGTGCTTGAGCATCCCGTCTTGGTGGATGCCCGCCTCGTGGGCGAAGGCGTTTGCCCCCACCACGGCCTTGTTCGGCTGCACGTTCATGCCCGTGACGCTGCTGACGATGCGCGACACGCGCGAGATCTGGGTCGTGTCGACGCCGGTCCTCAGCCCGTATGAGGGCGCGCGGGTGTGCAGCGCCATCACCACCTCCTCGAGGGCGGTGTTGCCGGCGCGCTCGCCGATGCCGTTGATGGTCACCTCGGCCTGACGTGCGCCAGCGCGGAGCCCCGCCAGGGTGTTGGCGGTCGCCAGGCCGAGGTCGTTGTGGCAGTGCACGCTGATGATGACGTCGTCGATCCGCGGCACGTTCGCCTTGAGGTAGGCGATGCGCGCCCCGAACTCCTCAGGTGTCGTGTAGCCGACAGTGTCGGGGATGTTGACCGTGGTCGCGCCGGCCTCGATGGCCGCCGCGACGCACTCGGCCAGGTAGTCGAGCTCGGTGCGGCCGGCGTCCTCGCAGGAGAACTCGATGTCCTCACAGCGCGACCGCGCGAACCCCACCATCTTCCTGATGTGCTCGACGATCTCCGCCTTGCTCATCCGGAGCTTGTGCTCGCGGTGGATGGGCGAGGTCGCGATGAAGGTGTGGATGCGCGGGTGCGCCGCCGGCTCCACCGCCGTCCAGGCGCGCTCCAGGTCGCGCTCGTGGGCCCGCGCGAGGCCGCAGATGATGGCGGGGGTCGGGTTGGGGCGCCCGGCGACCGGGGCGTCGCCCACCTGCCTTGCGATCGTGTTCACCGCGCGCCAGTCGTCAGGCGAGGCCGCCGGGAAGCCCGTCTCGATGACGTCGACGCCGAGGCGCGCGATGGCGCGGGCGACGTCGAGCTTCTCGGCAGAGGTCATCGTCGCGCCCGGCGACTGCTCGCCGTCGCGCAGCGTCGTGTCGAAGACGCGAACGTAGTCTGAGTTCATGCTGCCTGTCCTTACGCCGCTCTAGACCTCGACGGGGTCTACGAAGGTCATCATCTTGCGCAGCTCGCGGCCGACCTTCTCGAGGGTGTGCTCGCGCTCGCTGGCGCGGGCGGCTTCGAAGGTGGGGCGGCCCGCGGCGTTCTCGTCGATCCAGCGCCTCGCGAAGGTGCCGTCCTTGATCTCGGCAAGGATCTTGCCCATCTCGGCCTTGACGCCGGCGTCGACGACGCGCGGCCCGCTGGCGTAGTCGCCCCACTCGGCCGTGTCGCTGATCGAGTAGCGCATGTAGGACAGGCCGCCGCGGTACATGAGGTCCACGATGAGCTTGAGCTCGTGGAGGCACTCGAAGTAGGCGATCTCGGGCTGGTAGCCGGCCTCGACCAGGGTCTCGAAGCCCGCCTTTACCAGGTGAGAGGCGCCCCCGCAGAGCACGGCCTGCTCGCCGAAGAGATCGGTCTCGGTCTCCTCGGAGAAGGTCGTGGTGATGACGCCGGCGCGGCCGCTGCCGATGGCCGATGCGTAGGCGAGGGCCTGGGCGTCGGCCTGGCCGCTGGCGTCCTGGTGGACAGCGAGGAGCGCCGGGACACCACCGCCCTCGGCGAAGGTCTCGCGCACGCGGTGGCCCGGGCTCTTGGGCGCGATGAGGCTGACGTCGACGCTGTCGGGGGGCGTGATGGTGCCGTAGCGGATGTTGAAGCCGTGGGCGAACATCAGGGTCCGGCCGGGCGCCAGGTGCGGGGCGATGTCGCGCTCGTAGATCGCCGGCTGCTTGGTGTCCGGCACCAGGACCATGATGACGTCGGCCTCGGCCGCCGCGTCGGCGACGGACAAGACCCGCAGCCCCTCGGCTTGGGCCTTGGCGCGGCTCTGGGACCCCTCGTGGAGGCCGACCCGGACGTCCACGCCGCTGTCGCGCAGGTTGAGGGCGTGGGCGTGACCCTGGGAGCCGTACCCGATGATGGCGACCTGCTTGGCCTTGATGAGGTCGATGTTTGCGTCTTGGTCGTAGCGAATCTGTGCCATGGCGTGGTCTCTCGTGTGGGGGGGCTGCGGGGCTCTGTGAATGCGGGGTTGCGCGAAGCTACGCGACCTTGATGTCGGGCTGGTTGCGGCGCTCCATCTTGGCCTCGGTGCCGCGGGTCATGGCGATGGCCCCGCTCTGGACCATCTCCTCGATGCCGAAGGCCTCGAGCACGCTGACCAGGCCGCGGATCTTGCCGGGCGCGCCGGCGATCTCGATGACCAGGGACTCGGGGGCGACGTCGACGATGCGCGCCCGGAAGACCTCGCAGAGCTGCATGATCTCGGCGCGGGTCTCGCGCTTGGCCTTCACCTTGACGAGGGCCTGGTCCCGGATGATGGAGGCCTTGTGGGTGATCTCGTCGACCTCGAGGACGTTGACCATCTTATAAAGGTTGGCCTCGATGCGGCGCGCGGTGTCCTCGTCGGCGTGGGTCACGACCGTCATGCGCGACACGCCCGGCTCCTGGGTGACGCCGACGTTGAGGCTCTCGATGTTGTAGGACCGGCGGCGGAACAGGGAGGCGACGCGGTTGAGGACGCCCGGCTGGTCCTCGACCCAGACGACGAAGGTGCGCTTGACGGACTCGCTCATCGGTCCTCTCCGGTCTCGTAGATGGGGTTGTGGGGGGCGGGGCGCCCGTCCACCTGGCGCGAGGGGCGCTTGATCATGTCGTCGAGGTCGGCGCCGGCGGCCACCATCGGGAAGACGCTGTCCTCCTGCTCGACGCGGAAGTCGATGACGACCGTGCCCGGGTGGGCTTCGGCCTCGGCCACCGCGGCCGCGACCTCGGCGCGTGAGGTCACGCGCAGCCCCTTGAGCCCGTGGGCCTCGGCGAGCTTGACGAAGTCGGGGCTGATGATGGGCGTCGCCACGTAGCGCCCGCCGTAGAACAGCTCCTGCCACTGGCGGACCATGCCCAGGTAGCCGTTGTTGATGATGGCGATGTTGACCTTGAGGTCCTCTTGGGCGCAGGTCGACAGCTCGCAGGCGGTCATCTGGAAGCCGCCGTCGCCGACGATCACCCAGACGTTGGCGTCGTCCTTGGCGAAGCGGGCGCCGATCGCCGCGGGCAGGGCGAAGCCCATCGTACCCAGGCCCCCCGAGGTCAACAGCGTCCGCGGCGCGTCGTGGTGGTAGTACTGAGCCTCCCACATCTGATGCTGGCCGACGTCCGTGACCACGAGGGCCTGGCCGCCGGTCAGCCGCCACAGGTCGTGAATGACGTGGGCCGCGTAGAGTTTTCCGACCTCGGGCATGTGCTTGATGTCGCGCACGGCCGAGTCGCCGCGGACCTCGTCGATGCGGGCGATCCAGTCGGGGCGCTCGCGCTCCTCGATGTGCGGGATGAGCAGCTCCAAGATGCGCCGGGCGTCGCCGATGATGGGGACGTCGACCTTGACGTTCTTGTTGATCTCCGACGGGTCCATCTCGATGTGGATCTTGCGCGCGCCGGGCGCGTAGGTCCGCAGGTTGCCCGTCACCCGGTCGTCGAAGCGCATGCCGACCGCGATGATGAGGTCGGCCTGCTGGATGGCGTGGTTGACCCAGGCCTCGCCATGCATGCCCATCATCCCCAGGTTGCGTGGGTGGCTGGCCGGGAAGCCGCCGAGGCCGAGCAGCGTGCAGGCGACCGGCGCGTCGGTCTTGGCGACCAGGTCGATGAGGGCCTTGGTCGCCCCCGACTTGATGACGCCCTGGCCGCAGAAGACGATGGGGCGCTTGGCCTTGCGGATGAGGGCGACCGCCTCGGCGAGGTCCTCGGCGATGGGGGTGTAGGTCGGGCGGTAGCCGGGCAGGGTGGGCGGCGTGTCGTCCCACTCGAAGCGGCAGCTCTCCTGCAGGGCGTTCTTGCAGATGTCGACCAGGACGGGCCCGGGACGCCCCGAGCGCGCGATGTAGAACGCCTCGTGGAGCACGTGCGCCAGGTCATCGGCGCGCGTGACCAGGTAGTTGTGCTTGGTGATAGGCAGGGTGACGCCCGTGATGTCGGTCTCCTGAAAGGCGTCGCTGCCGAGCAGGGGAGCGGGCACCTGGCCGGTGATGCAGACGATCGGGCTCGAGTCGAGCATCGCGGTGGCGATCCCCGTCACGAGGTTCGTCGCGCCCGGGCCCGAGGTGGCGATGGCCACGCCGACCTGGCCCGAGGCCCGGGCGTAGCCGTCGGCCATGTGCGCGGCGCCCTGCTCGTGGCGTGTCAGGACGTGGCGCACCGGGTACTGGAGCATGGCGTCGTAGGCGGGCATGATCGCCCCACCCGGGTAGCCGAAGACGACGTCGACCCCCTCGCGCACGAGGGCCTCCCAGACGATCTGCGCGCCGGTGAGCACCTGTGCGCGCCGGTCGGGCATCGTCTCCCGCGTCAGCGCCGGCGGCGCGGCGTCCTGTTCTGCTTTGGCGGTCATGGGTCTCCTTGTCGTGGGCCATTGAACAAAACCCCCGTGCCTGGCGGCGCGGGGGTCGGTGGTTGGGTCCGAGTCGTGCTGTCTCGCTACCTCACCGACGCCCGCCGGAGGCAAGGAGGAGTACGAGGGACAGGCGCAGGCCAGCACGCAGACGGTCGCCGGCCACCTCGAGCAGGGGCGAGTCGTTCTGGGTGTGGTCGGTGGGCGTCATCTCGGACAGGTTGGAGTGAAGCGCCGACCATGTCAACTCGACAGACCGCCGTGAGGCGTCGCGCCACACCGCGCGGCGCGCCGCGGAGCCTGGCGGCGTCTGAGTCGCGCGCACCCAAGGCCTTGGTAACCTGCGGCGCCGAGGGCCCTGTGACAAACCGAAGCCCAGCCTGGTGGTCCCCATGAATCGGTGAACACGAGGCTGGGCCCCGGTGGGCTCCCGTTCGCGCGCCCTTGGCCCGGACAGGGGGCGGGTGACGGGGGCGCGGCGCGCGGGATGTGACGGGCTCGACGGCCACAATATCGGCCGTCGCTCGGCGATCCGCAAGGGGTGGGAGCCGCTATCGTCATCACGGCGACCCGCCTGGCGCCGCGTGCCCCCCCCGGGGCCATGCCCGGGGGCCGCCACCGCCGGGGGGCACCGAAAACGAGCTGTTCCGTTGGCCACGAAGGCGCCGCCGGAAGCGCGTTGTCGAGACCGCGCTCAGATCGGGTGCCTCCCAAGGTCTCGGGGGCGCGCGAGCGCCGGTGGACCTGCCATCACGACGGGCCGCCCGTTGCCGGACCGCCCCCAAGCCTCCTCACCCTGATGCCGGCTTCGTGTCGGCCGGCTTCGTGTCGGCCGGCTTTGTGTCGGCCGGCTTTGTGTCGGCGGGCTTCGCGCCGGCGGGCTTCGTGTCGGCCGGCTTCGCGCCGGGGGCGAGCACCTCGACGGCGCTGTCGTTCTTGGTCGTGGGCTCGGTCTGAGCGCGGTCGCGCAGGATCGCGATGAGCTTGGCGTTCGAGGGCGCATAGACGTAGGCCATGCCGCTGCTCCATGACGGGTCGAGGGTCAGCGACGCGCGGGATACCTCCGCGTCGCCTCGCCTTACGACCAGCGCCTTCGCGTCGCGCTCGACGTGTAGCGTGCGCCCGTCGCTCAGCGCCGCTTCGGCGTCCTGGCCCGGGGGCAGCGTCGCGTCGATGTCGGGGTAGGTCTCCTCCCAGCGCTGTCGACGCAGCTGCTTGTTGACCTTGCGCAGGGGTCTGTTCATGAGGTGGAGCGGGCGGTCCGGGGCGCCATCGGCCGCGTGCCAGGCGATGTCGTGTGGAGCGATCCGGCCGCGGCGCAGATCGACGAAGACGGCTTGCCAGCGACCCTTTTCCGCGTCGCTGAGGTAGCTCATGCAGAACAGGGTCCGCGAGCGCGGCGCGTAGAGGTGGCACTCTACCGAATCGGCGCCCAGCATTCGCAGCGCGTCGAGGTCGAGCTTCCCCGCGCGCGCCGCGTCTCGGAAGATCTCCACCTCCGACGCGCCGAGGGCGGGGCCGGTGACGAGCAGCGCCAGGGCGCTCATGAGGGCTCTTGTCAGCACCTTTCGCATGCTACCGCTCCTTTTTTGCGCCGACGCGGCGCGCCTGAGCGCCGTCTGAGGTCTGCTTCTTCGCCAGCGCGCGCATCTCCGTGGGCGACAGGCTCCGCAGCTTTTGGGGCACCGCGCGGGTCGCGTAGGAGTGCTCCTCGAAGTCGACCACCGACGGACGGCCGACGCCAAAGATCGTCGCCCCCCGGCGGCCGAGGTAGGCCCCCTTGGGCTTGGCCTTTGTCGCCTTGTCCTTGTCCTTGTGGACGGTATCCCAGGCTGCGGCCGACGCGGCGCTCATGGCGGTCATGTCGCGCGTGTGGAGGCCCGCGCCATCAGGGCCTCGGTGCTTGCGGGGGTGCGCCACTCCTTGGGCATCCTTGACGGGCTTGTCGGCGGACTGGATCCCGCCGGTGTTCCCCTCGATGGTCACCAGGGTCTGGGTCGCCGGATCGTAGGACTCGACCATCGTGATGTGTTGGGGCGACTTCTTCAGGCCGCTGTGGTCGATGAGCACCACGTCACCCGGCCGGATGTCGAGGGGGCTCTTGTTCTCCATCGCCGTGGTGATCGCCGCCCGCGTCGTCCAGCGCCGCTGGGAGCCGCGGGTGCCGTGGTAGGTCTTGAGGTCATGCCAGGACCCATCGGCCCAGATGGACTTCGGAGCGCGCTTGGCGTTGGTCTTTTGCTGGTACTGGAAATAGTCGAGCACATTCGAGGTGTGGAACATGCCGGCCCGCAGCTCCTCGTCGAGGCCGCCGCCGCGGTAGAGGTGGGCGCCCACGAACATCCCACACCAATCGCTGACCTTCGTCTTGGCGGAGTTGGTCGTCACCTTGCTGCTCCAGCCGGCGTCCTTGAAGATCTTCCGGAGGGGGTCACCCTTGGGGCGCTTGCCCGCGTCGTCAGCCTTGGGCTCCTTGACGCCGCCCTGCCAGGTCGCGCGCGCCGCCAGCACGCTGAGCCCCTGGAAGATAGCCAGCGCGCCGTCCTGGGCGGTCGCGACCGCCGCGCTGAGCGACGCGCCCGCGGCGCCCGTCGCCGCGGTGGCCGAGTGGCCGCCAAGAGCGCGCAGCGCCTCCTGATAGCAGCGGGCCTCTGCCTGGGTCGGCAGCGTCGGCTGCTTGGCGTCCTTGTTCATCAAGCTGGAGCTGTTCAAGAGCTGGACCGCGTGGTCCCTGATGGCTTTGCCATTCGCCTCGAGGGACTGCGCCGCCGTGAACGTCGCGTCCTCCATGGCGCAGCCGAGCTCCTGACGCTCGGCGGCGTCGTCGGGCAGCGCGTCGAAGGCCGCCACGGCGTCTTTGAAGACCGGCTCCACCACCGCCAGCCACGCGCTCATCGGCGCGAGCTCCAGCTTGTCCTCGGCCAGCGAGATCGTGGGGGCGCTCTGGCCGATGAGGGCCTGGACGCGCGCGAGCACGGTGGCCACCTCGGGCGGGGCCGCGTCGCTCGCCTCGGCGCCCTGCTTGTCGGCGGTCTGTGCCTCTGCGTTCGCTGCCTTGACGGGGCCCGGCGTGGCGAGCGGCGCCTTCGGGTTGCTCGCTGTTGCGGGGCCACCCTCGGCCGGCGCGTCCTTCTTCGGGGCTTCGAGCTTGCCGTGAAGCGCCCGCTTCGTGTTCCGGCCCACCTTGCCGTCGACGGTCAAGCCGCCGACCCCGTCTTGGAAGCTCGCGACCTCTTGGACCGTGGCCTCGTCATAGGTGCCCGAGGTGGGCACTCCCAAGAAGGCCTGAAGCGCCTTGACCCACCAGGGCTTCTGACGGCGCTGGTGCCTGTGGTTGTAGGCCAGCGCTTCCTTTGCGCTGGCCGGCGAGAGCAGCCCCGCCCCGGGCGATAGAGCGGCCTGCTGGGCGTCATGGCCCTTGGCGGCCAGCGCGCGCTTGGTCTGTTGCCCTCGCTCCTTGGCGGCTTGGGACGCGCCGGCCGCGGGGCCAGCCCCAACCCGAGCCTCACGGCGCGCGATCTGTCTCGATGACGGTGGCATGACAGCGCCTCCTGTGCTCGATGCGAGCAGACGTGCCTCGGACCCACCCCAACCAAACCCACGGTACGGCGATCGTCGGGCGGGCGCAAGGCCTGGGGTCGACCCCGATCGACCAGGACGAGGGCACACCAAGTCACGCTCCTGCCCACCGCTGAAGCGATCGACGTGGACGGTGGCGCTGTCGATGTGACAGGCCTGCCGAAAACGAAGAGCGCGGCGCGCCCCCGGGGGCGCGCCGCGCTCAGCTGTCGAGACGAGGCCCGGTGCTACGGAACCTCGACGTAGGTGTTGCCGGCGCCGGCACCCATGATGGTGACCTCGGAGAAGGTCCCGTTCGCGTCGTCGAGGTAGGCACCGACGCCCTCGGCGTAGCCGACGTTGTTGCGCTTGTACTCGTCGGCGTCGCCGTTAGGCCGCTCGAACACAAAGATGAACTCGGCCTTGGCGCCGCTGCTGAGCTTGCCGTCGTTCGGGTTCTGCGTCTTGCTCAGGGTCCAGGTGTAGATGCCGTCGTCGGCGGCGGCATCGCCGTGGGTGCCGTCGTCGTACATCGGGGCCAGCTCCCACGCGGTCGCAGAGCTCTTGACCTCAGGGTTGGTCCACGCGACGCCCGTGAAGTCGACCACATGCGGGTCTTCGCTATCCTGGTAGAGGTTCGCGCCGTCGCTGGACAGGTCCAGAGTCAGCCGAAGGTCCGTATCGCCCCACGCCGGGATCGACATTCCCGCCGCGTCGATGGCCTCGGTCGCACCGCTGGTCACCGTGAAGCTGCCGTTGCCGTCGCCGTTCCAGATCCAGCCGCCGTTCGAGCCGTCGACGGAGCCGCGGATGGCGCCGTAGTCGAACGCCTGCTCGGCCGTGTTGTCGATCCAGATGGTGACGCACCAGATGTGGTCGCCCGCGGTGGCGCCGGCCGGCTCGTGGCCGCCCTGGTCCCAGGGGCCGTCGTCGTAGAGCATCGGGAACGGGCCGCCCCAGCCGTCGTCGTAGGAGGCGACGCGGGTGTCCGCGTCGAAGCTGAACGACCCCGACCACGCCAGACCGTCCTTCGTCGCGTAGGACTGGTTCGCCGTGTCGTCCACGCAGAAGTTGACCGCCACGTGGTTGGCGGGCGGGGTGAAGGGCGCGGGCTCGACGTAGGTGTTGCGGTCGCCGTCAGGCTGGTTCTGGATGGTCGCATCGACGAAGCCGTTGCCGTAGTCGAGGTAGGCCATGACGCCGGTGGTCGGCGGGAAACTCCCATCTTCGTCCGACACCTTGTACTCAAGGTTGCCGCTGGCGTCGAACGCGAAGACGAACGTCGCCTGCTGTCCCGCGACCAACAGGCCATCGTGCTTGCCGAGGTTCTTGGAGTATTGGAAGGTCCAGACACCGTCCGCAGCGACGTCATCACCTTTGGTGCCGTCATCGGTCATGGGGATCACGTTCCAAGCCCAGGCGCCACCCTTGACGTAGACCTCATCGTAGGTGCCCGCAAAGCTCGGAGCGAGATTCGCCCCATCGTTAGAAGTGGGCGGGGGTCGCGACCTTGGCCGCGATGGTCCAGATGTTGTCGTCGGCGACCGCGTCGCCGTGGGTGCCGTCGTCGTAGAGCGGCGCGAAGGGGCCGCGCCAGCCGCTATCGAAGACGAGCTCTTCGGTGGTGGCGTCGTAGGAGAAGCTGCCCTTCCAGGTCAGGCCGTCGATCTCTTCGTAGGTCTTGTTGGCGCTGTCGTCGATGGTGAAGACGACGGTCGCGTAGGTGGTCTCGGTGGTGTCCTCACCGGTCGAGGTGTCCTCACCGGTCGAGGTGTCCTCACCGGTCGAGGTGTCCTCACCCATCGAGGTGTCCTGCACCGAGGTGTCGGTCTTGCCGCCGTCGTCGTCGTCGCCACAGGCGCCCACGAGCACGAGCCCGCCGAGCGCGACCGCGACGGTCACTGCCTTTGTCCAATCCTTCATGAACCTCTCTCCTCTGCTTGTCATCGAGCGTGACACCGCGGCCGCCTGTGGCCGTGGAGCGCGCGCCCCCTGTCAAAAACGGACTCTTCAGTCGGCGTGACGCTTCGTCGGGTCACGACTCGATGGGCGGGAGTATCGTCACGACATGGCTTCGATACAAGCAAATCCAGCCAGCGATGGAACCGCGCTCATGGGCGCCCTGCGGCGGCCATCACGGCGCCCCGAGGACGACCCCCGCGGCCCCGTCGAGGTCGGCCTCGCCGACCCGCTTGAGCGATGCGGTGTCGCCCACGACGGCGATGACGATCGCCGAGGCCAGGGGACGCCCGTCGGCGTCGACCACGGTCGCGGGCTGCCCCTCGCGGACATCGCCCGCGCTGACGGGCGCCGCACCCAATAGGGCGCCGCGGGTGAAGACCACGGGGACGATCGCGGGAGCGGGGCGCTCGCCCTCGGCGTAGGTCAGCTGGATGGGGCGCCCGGGGGCGACCTGGCTGGTCGCGTCGAAGACGGCCGGCCCCTCGCCGGCGACGGTGCAGCGCGCGTCGTCCCAGGCGTGGCAGTTTCCCGGGCCCGGCGTCACTCTGCGGACCCACCCCTGGCCCCGCGGCGAGGTCGCCAGGACCACCGCCAAGTAGCCGCGGATCGGCGGGGTGATGGCGTCGGCGTCGAAGACCGCGACCAGCCGCCGGCCGCGGACGATCGTCTGCTGCGGGCGCCGCAGGTCGTCGTGGCGCAGCCCGTCGAGGGAGCTGACGACCAGGGCGCGGTCCCAGGCTTCTGCCGCCGGCACATCGAAGCCGCGGCCCTCCAGCGCCCCGACGTGCCCCGCGTCCGCGGTGGTGTCCAGGTACAGGTCCAGGGTCTGAGGCAGGAGGTCGACGACCTGATCCTCGGAGCGGCGCTCGGCGGTCAAGGGCCGCAGGGGCTCGGCGAAGGTGGCCGTGAGCTCCCAGCGCCCGTCGGCCCGCCGCGCCAGCGTCAGCGCCTCGAGGTCGAAGGTGCGGTCGGAGATCCCGCTCCTGGGCGGGTGATCGAGGCGCACATCGCCCCGCGGATCGGTGGCGTCGATGAGAGGCGGCGACGTCGGCGCCGAGGCGCAGCCGCCGCCTGCCAGACCGAGCGACAGGGCCGCGAGCAGGCCCGCGGCGCGGCGGGGCGTCGCTACTCGTCCTCGCACGGGACGGTGAGGGGCGAGGCGGCGAAGAGCGTCGGCCACACGTCCGTCGACGCGTCGCAGTCGCGGTCGACGTCGATGGGGCGCTCGAGGGTGTCGTCCACGCATCCCTTGTCGAGACGCGCCTCGTCGATCTCGCTTTGCCAGACGACGCTCCCGCATCCGCCGTTGCTGGGGGGACGGAGGTTCTTCTTGTCCTTGTTGGTGGCCTCATCGGCCCAGACGTCCTGGCGGACGATCAGGTGGTCGCCGTTGACGTCGCGCAGCTCGAGCAGGCGCCGGTTGCCCGGCCACTCCTCGCTGCCCGTCCACAGGGCGCCCTGGGTGCCCCAGGTGTATTTGTAGGTGATGCGGACCCAACGTGCGGTTGGGTCTCCGGCGTCGAACCAAGGGAGATCGAGGGTGATCGTCCAGAAGTTGTCGCCCGCGACGGCGTCGCCGTGGGTGCCGTCGTCGTACATGGCGATGAGGTTCGGCGTCCAGTTGCCCATCAGCTGGCTGGCGGCGTCGTAGGTCTCGGCCGTCAGGCACGGCGGGTCGTCGGTGTCGCACGAGGGCGTGTCCGGGTGCACAGAGCCCGTGATGAACATGGACTTGTCGTCGGTCATCACCTTGGGCTCGAGCCACTTGAAGCGGTTGATGCCGCCGCAAGACCCCTCGCTCATCCCACCGTCGCGGAAGTCGACGATGAGCACGACCCGGATGGTGTCGGGGGCATAGCAGACCGCGACCTCGATGCCGAGGAGCGCCTGCATGAGGGCGGCGTCGAAGGCGGCGGTGTCGTCGTCGCTGGTGTCGGCGTCGCCGTCGTAGTCGGCGCCGGGGGCCAGCGCCGTGATGTCGAGGTAGCTCTCACCCTCGGCGACGAAGGGGCGCAGCGGCGGCGCGGTCGTCGTGCCCGGCGTCATCAGGCGCTCGACCATTTGGTAGAGCGGCATCAGGAGCTCGTCGCCCCGGTCGATTCGCTCTTGAATGTCGCCGAGGGCCCTGATGACCGTGTTGGGGGACCAGGCGCCGACGGTGGTGGAGGGGTCGCTGTGGTAGGCCTTGGCTAGCAGCAGCAGCGTCGCCACCGTCGAGTCGACGCCCAGGTCGTCCATCATCGGCACGGCGCCGCCGTCGCCGACGTCGGTGCCCATGGTGACGACCGTGGCGCCCTCGTAGACGGTCTCCTTCTTGGGGAGAAGCGGGACGATGCCCCAGGCGGCCAGGCCGCCGCTGTCGACGGTCACGATGGTGTTGACGAACTCCGTCGAGGCGTCGAAGGCGGCGTCGAAGGCGCCGGCGTCGTCGGTCGTCGCCGCGGCGTCCGCGAGCGTCACGCCGCCCGGCGTGTAGAAGGACACCGCCGCGCCGCTGCCCAAGAGCGTGGAGGCGCCCTTGATGTGGTTTTGGCCGGCCTCGGGGGGCAGGTCGAAGTCGCTGGCCGTGGTCTCGCCCCAGATGAGGGGGTCGAGGCCGCAGCCGAGGTATAGGGACAGCCCCAATCCGATCGCGATGATGCGCTTCACCACGCCACCTCCAGGCTCGCCTTGGAGCGCCAGACGTTGAACAGCCGGTCGTCGTCGCGCTCGCGCTGCGCGTCCTTGTGCAGGTACTCGAGCCGATACTTCAGCGCAAACCCCTGGAAGTTGTAGATGAGGTCGATCCAGGGGCGGATCTTCATGGTCGTGTCGTCGCCGTAGCCCTGGCTGAGGGTGCCCTTGCGGTTGTCCTCGTCCCACCAGTCGAACTGGCCGCCGGCGGTGATCTTGAAGCCGTCGAAGGCCGGGTAGGTCAGCCACACGCGGCCGGTGTAGATCATGCCGGTGTAGTCGTCGCCCTCGTGGCGGCCGGTGTAGTCGTCCTCGGCGATCTCGTCGTCCCCGGTGACGCAGACCCACTCGCCGCCGCGCTCCTGCCAGTCGGGGCAGTGGGAGCGCTCGTCGTGGTCCCAGACGAAGCGCAGCTTGAAGCCGACGTCGAGGCCCGCGCCGGCGCCGACGCGGGTGTGCCACAGGCCCTTGAGCACGCTGATGGCGCTCATGCGGTCCATGTTCTCGTGGTAGACCGAGCGCGGGTCGCGGCCGCGGTCATAGACGTTGGCGTAGTCGTAGAGCGCCGTGTCCGTGTAGCCGTCGGTGTGGAGGAAGTCGGGGTATTTATCGTCGACGTTCCGGTGCTGCCGGTTGGTGTTGTAGGTGAGGAAGGTGCCCTCGAGGGCCAGCTCCAGGTCAACCTCGTAGGCGAGGACGAAGGTGCCGCCGTGCCAGCCGATGACGGTCTCGTACCAGGGCTCGTCGAAGTCGATGAACTCGTTGGCGCTGTTCATCGTGACGACCTGGCCGCCCTCGATGAAGCCGTCGGTCAGCAGCACATCCGCCTCGCGGCGCGCGCCGAAGATGGTCTGGAAGTGCTCGCCGATGTTGAAGTACTCGAGCTTGAGGCTGAGGTTGTCGGCCAGCTCGTAGAGCTCCCCGCGGGCGCGCACGAAGTAGCCGGACATGTCGTCATCGTAGACCAGCGGCCAGACGCCGCCGTTGTTGGCGACGCCGTTGCCGGTGACGTCCGCGCCGATGCTCTGGAAGGAGTAGCCGGCGATGATGTTGAAGGCGCCCTGATCCCAGCTGTCGATCTGGGCCTCGAGGGTGGACACCAGGTTGGTGTAGCGCTCGGTCCAGTCGACGGCGCCGTCGCGCTGGCAGCCGGGGATGGCGTTGCCCAGGCTGTCGACGCACTCGGCGTAGGGTGAGCCGTTGGCGTCGGGGTCGTTGCGGTCGATCTCGCTGTCGGTGGTGACCGTCGTGATCCAGGTGAGCAGCACGTCGTCGGCGATGTCGCTTTCGAGCTTGAGGCCGTAGGCCCAGTCCTGGGAGTAGAAGGGGATGCGCACCAGCGGGTCGCCGACGCCCGTCGACCAGCCGGGGCCCACCCACAGCTTCGGCAGCGCGATGATCGCCGCGTGGTAGCGCAGGTAGTCTTCGTCGATGGCGCCCTGGACGAAGATCCCCTTGCCGTTGTCGCGGTCGATGTAGCGGATCTTGCCGATGGTCCATGGGTTGAACATGGCCATGTCGCTCGACCCGACGAGCACCGTCTCGACGCCCGGGATGGGCAGGTTCGCCTGGATCCAGTAGCCGCGCAGCTTCAGGTACTGGGCGCGGTTCATCCCCAAAGACTCGCCCGAGGTGTTCTCCTGATCGTAGGAGATGTCGCCGTTCTCCCACCAATCCTGCCAGATGGAGCCGAAGCGGCTCTTGACGCGAACGCCCGCCAGGACGGCCTCGCCGACCTTGCCCTGCAGGTTCAGCTCGAACTCCGTCGCGACCCCGTTGTCGCCCGAGATGTTGTCGGGCCAAAACGGGTTCCCGAGCCACAGGATCCCGTCGGTGTCGTTATTGCGGTAGAGCCACTTGGTGTAGAGCTTACCGGAGGCCTCGAAGTTCTCGTTCGCCGCGAGGGCGATCCCGGGGGGACCCGTGGTCGCCATCACGGCGCCGAGCGCCGCCATGAACAGGACTCGGTGGGAGTACACGGCGTCTCCTTACGCTGGTGGGCCCAGGCTGTATGGGCGGGTTACGGCTTGACCATCTTGATGGCGGCGCGCTTGCCGTCGGTCTTGGACTTGCAGGTGTAGGCCTTGAGGTCCGCCTGCTCGCCGAGCATGTCCATGACGTGGGGATCCCAGTCGTAGTCGCAGCCGCCGCCGAAGCGGTGCCCGCCGCCGTACTCGTTGACCTTGCGGGTGAGCAGATCGGTCTTGTCCGGGAAGCCCTCGTTGGACTGCATCAGCACCTGGTAGCCCCACGACTTGGAGACGCCGCCGCCGACCTTGTCCTTTGGGAAGGAGGCGACCAGCTTCTTGCCGCGCGCCTTGACCTTCAGGGGCAGCACGATGTCGCCCTTGAGATCCTTGGCCTTGGAGTTGATCTCGGACTGGACGCGGGTGTTGCCCTGGGGGCTGATGATGAGGACCTTGTCCCACTCGTGGCCCGCCGCGAAGTCGACGTTGAGCCCCGGGATCGTCTTGGTGTGGCCGCCGGCCTTGGTGTCGAGGAAGATGAACACCATCTGCAGCGAGAAACCGTTGCCATCCCAGGCCTTGGAGTCCCACGGGTCTTTGATCTTGGCGCCGACCTCGACGGTCACCTCGATCTCGTCGCCGTCGTCCTCGAGCGCGACCTTGCGCAGGTCGAAGGAGCCCTTGGTGTAGACGGTGTCGGTCGGGTAGGTGTAGCTGCCTGGCCCGTTGTCGTCGCCCTTGGCGTCCTTGAACTTGACGCTCTCGGCGAAGGCAGACGTCCCGGCGAGCACCATGGCTCCGGTCAGCAGTGAGATTGCGAGTCGTGTCACGGGATACCCCTTGTGTCGGATGTCGATGGGCGGGTCGCCCTCCTCGGTTCGACCGACGCGCGGCCGCGGTGCGGTGGTGGCGGCCGAGTCGGCGTGGCTGCGGCCAGGACTGCCCCGGTGGCGGAGCCATCCTAGCGCGGCGAAGCCCAGAACGCCATTGAAACGTGAATCATGCCTGAGATACGGTTGCGCTGTCATTGGCCCCAGACGGCGTATATGGTCTCGGGCGGTCCTTCCCTGAGGGCCGCTCGCTCAAGGAGGAAAGCTCAATGCGGAAGGCGCGTGTCTCGATCTCAATCCTCGGGTCGGCCTGGGCCCTGTTCGCGGCGGCGCCGCTCGGCTGCGACAGCGATGACGGGGACCGTGCGCCCGCCGGTGACACCGCGCCCGCCGGCGACACCGCCGAGCCGGGGGATTCCAGCGCGGCGACAGACACCACCGGCGGTGGCGAGCGCATCGACTGGCCCGGCTGGGACAGCGCCACGGTCTACTTCGTGATGACCGACCGCTTCTTCGACGGCGACCCGGCCAACAACAACAGCTACGGACGGCAGCCCGACAACGACGGCGAGTGGGCGACCTTCCACGGCGGCGATCTGGCGGGCCTGACCCGCAAGCTCGACGAGGGCTACTTCGAGGACCTGGGCGTCACGGCCATCTGGATCACCGCCCCCTACGAGCAGACCCACGGCTGGATCAGCGCGGGCTCGAACTCAAACTCAGACGAACCCGCCAAGCGCCACTACGCCTACCATGGCTACTTCGCCCTCGACTTCACGCGGGTCGACGCCAACATGGGCACCGACGCCGAGCTCGGGGCCTTCGTCGACGCCGCCCACGAGCAGGGCCTGCGCGTCGTCTTCGACGTGGTCATGAACCACCCGGGCTACGCCACCCCGGCGGACCTGGACGCCTATGGGGTCGACGTCCTCCAGGACGGCTGGGAGAGCGCGACGCCCGACAACCTCTACACGGGCGGCGCAGGCGGCGCGGGCTTCATCAGGTTCGGCGACGCCGCCTTCAATGATTGGTGGGGCCCCAAGTGGATCCGCGCCCAGATCGGCACGAGCTACCCGCCGCCCGGCCCCGCGCCGCTCCTCAACAACGTCGACTACCTGCCCGACTTCATCACCGAGTCCACCGAGACGAACATCGGGCTGCCGCCCTTCTACGCGCACAAGAGCGACACCCGCGCCGTCGAGCGCCCCGAGAACACCGTCCGCGACTACCTCGTCGAGTGGCTCACCCAGTGGGTCCGGCAGTACGGCGTCGACGGCTTCCGCTGCGACACCGCCAAGCACGTCGAGCTGGCCGCCTGGAAGCAGCTCAAGGGTGCGGCCAACGCGGCGCTCGCCACCTGGCGGGCCAACAACCCCGACAAGCGCTTCCCCGACGCCGACTACGCCGACGCCGCCAGCCCCTTCTGGATGACCGGCGAGGTCTGGGCTCACGGCGTCGCCAAGGACGCCTACTACACCGCGGGCGGCTTCGACTCCCTCATCAACTTCGCCTTCGCCGACAAGGCCGCCGCCGCCCTCGACGACCCCGCGGTCATCGACGCGACCTGGGCCGAGTACGACGACAAGATCAACGGCGATCCCGACTTCAACGTCCTGAGCTACCTGTCATCCCACGACACGCACCTGTTCTTCGAGCGCTCCGCCCGCAAGGACCTGGCCAAGCAGCGCCGCGCGGGTACGCTCCTGCTCATGACCCCGGGCGCGGTCCAGATCTTCTACGGCGACGAGAACGGCCGCACCTACGCCGGCATCGCCGACAGCGCGCACCGGGGCCGCTCGGACTACGTCTGGGGCGCAAACCCCGAGCTCCTCGCCCACTGGCAGCGGGTGGGCCGCTTCCGCAAGCGCCACCCCGCCGTCGGCGCTGGCGCGCACACCAAGCTCGGCGAGGGCCCCTATCGCTTCAAGCGCGTGGCCGGCCAGGACGCCGTCTACGTCGCCATCGGCGCCAGCGGCGCGGTGACCTTCGACGTGTCGGCCCAGTGGGCCGACGGCGACACCCTCACCGACTACTACACCGGCAACACGGCGACCGTCTCCGCGGGCTCCGTGACCTTCGACGCCGCGCCCGAGGGCGTGGTGCTGGTAGAGAAGGCGGACTAGGGAGGACGGCGCACCAAGCGCCGCCGCGAGCCTGACCCCCGGCGTCGGCGCGCCGGGGGGGCCGGGCTCCCGCTCGTCGGTGATGGCGACGGCGACGGTGGCGGTGAGGTCGGCCGCGCGGCGCCACCCGGGCGTGCGCGCGGCGGCATCGCGCCACCCTCGCTCGGCGGCATCGCGCCACCCTCGGTGGCCGCCGGGTGATCCCCCTCCAGCCTCTTTTTCGCCCTCGGTGGGCTTTTTTCGTGCGTTCTACCTTCGATGTGTGGTCCAAGCGCTCTCGCACGTGGCCGCAGTCGGTCGCGAGATGGAACCGGGCGCCTTTCGCCTGGGAGATGAGAGGTGTTCGCCGACGGCGGGCGCCGTGTTTGTGAGAAGTGACTACATGTCGAAGAAGCTTTTTGTGGGTGGCCTCAGCTGGGACACCAATGATGCCAGCCTCCGCAACGCGTTCGAGAAGTTCGGCGCCGTGACCGAGGCCAAGGTCATCACCGACCGCGAGACGGGCCGCTCCCGCGGGTTCGGGTTCGTGACCTTCGAAGACGCCGCGGCCGGCTCCGAGGCCATCGCCCAGATGGACGGCACGTCCCTCGACGGGCGCTCCGTGCGCGTCAACGAGGCGCAGGACCGGCGCGGCGGCGGCGGCGGCCGTGGTCGCGGCGGCTACGGCGGCGGCGGCCGTGGCGGCTACGGTGGCGGTGGCGGTCGCGACCGCTGGTAGCCCCGCGCGACCCGCCAGGCCTGCCTAGGGGTGAGGCCTGAGCACGACGGAGGCGAGCTCGGATGAGCTCGCCTTTTGTCGTTTGGGGCGCCCCTTGGACGATAGATTGCCCACGACACTTGGCGCCTGTCGCCGCCGAATGTCTGCTCGCAAGCCCCGGGGGAGGCGCGTCCTACACCGTGTCGCGAGGTTGGGCGCACGGGCTCCGACGGCACGGGGCCTTGCATTTTTTGCGGCGCGGGCCTTGCCTATTGGGTGAGAGTCCAACGCGCGCTGTGGCCGCCGGCCGCCGCAGCAGCAGCGGGACCGTCACCTACCCTTGGGATCATGAGGCCCGATGACCAGCGTGAGAGAGGTATTGGAAGGCCACTGCGACTCCGGCGAGGCCGTGGGGGTGCGCTTGGCCGGTGAGCGCTTCGAGGCCGTGGTGATCCAGATAGACGACGACGTCGTGGTGCTCGAGCCGAGTGGCGAAGACCACCGCGTCATCGCGCACCCGACGCTGGTCGCGCTCGCGTAACCGACCGCCTCGCCTGCGCCGCCTACCGCGGCCCCCGGGGCCGGCGCGGGGCAAGGTCGTCGCCCTGATCGCGGCGCGCCCGGCGGACCCGGCACCCATGATGGCGCCTGGGCGCGCCGCGATCGAGGCCCGGTGCAGGGCGTCAGCACGATCGGTGACCTCGGACGCGGTCGGTTGGCGCGATCCGTGGCAGCCCTGGGCGGACGCCTAGGGGCGCGTCTTTGAGCGAGGGCCTGCGGCGCAGTTGGCGAGGCTCCGGATACGGGCACCTCGGGACCAGCTGCTCGACGAGGACCGCGCCTTCAACCGGATCGGGGCCGGGCAGGGGGGGACGAGGTCGATCCGCGTGCGTCGAACGTCTTGACGCCGCGCGTCATAGCGAGCGACATTCATCGTCACGGAGGACAACTATGGTCTCGGTCTTCGTTCCAACAGAGCGCGATCCGCACGAAACCCGGGTCGCAGCGACGCCGGAGTCCGTCCAGAAGCTGCTCGGGCTCGGGCTCAACGTGGTCGTCGAGCGCGGCGCCGGCGGCGACGCCTTCATCGGTGACGCGGCCTTCGAAGAGGCGGGCGCGGAGATCGTGGATGAAGCCGCCACCGGGTACGCCAAGGCGGACCTCATCCTGAAAGTCCAGCCGCTCTCCGTCGAGGAGGCGGGGCTCGTCAACCCCGGCGCCACCGTCGTCTCCTTCCTCGTGGCCAGCGATCGCGAGGCGGAGGTCG
>PDWJ01002070.1_pt1 | contig 22364 bp, 21 predicted proteins | sample 1430881 | NCBI WGS metagenome assembly PDWJ01 (sample SAMN01162460, study PRJNA174530) | Oral metagenome, whole genome shotgun sequencing project. | biome: Marine environment; feature: Marine mammal; material: Swab sample of the gingival sulcus; isolation source: swab sample of gingival sulcus... | reverse complement strand
CGTAAAAGGATTCGGGATTTGAGGCAACCAGCTCCCTTGCCTGGGTGAGTTTTGCCTTGAAAAGAAGCTCGTTGAGCAGCAGGCGCCTGAAAGGGAGCTTTTCGTCATCTGTCAAGCCACTAAACTGGTTTTCATCTGTAAGAAAATTGGTAATGTCCGGATAATCAACTAATTTTGCCTGTCCGTATTGCAATACGGTGGAGAGCAGGTAAAACTGAAACGAGGCGGGTAGGGATTGGAACCATTCCAGATCAAAAGGCATACACACTGTACGGATAGTCGGGGGTGGGTCGGCAACAAGCTCTCCGCACTGGCTTTCGATAAATTTTGCAGCGTCATCAATCAAATCAAATTGCTGGGTATAAAGACCTATTCGCATCTCTCGTATGGCCCGCCAGCAGCGGGTTGTCCACTTACCGTAATAGTATGAGACGGGGGCTTCTTTCTGGATTGTCCTGGCATATAGTTCAAAGCGCTTCTCTTTAACTGCTTTTTTGCTTAAAATTTCAACTATTTCTTCTGCACATTGCTTTTCTTTGGTCAATAGGCCCAGCTGCTCAAATTTTGAAAAATAATGTCCGAGATTTGCTGTAGTCGGCTTATTACCCCTGGGAGTTGTCAGCTTCATCTTTTTCAGACAATTCAGGATGAGCGTCGTGTGGGCTGGTTCATAGGCTATAGACAGGAAGGTGAGGAGTGCCTGCTCAAAGGATGTTAACTTCTCGAACTGTTTAAGGAGTTGTGCAGATGTTTGCATAAGTTTGTAGTGGGAACGCATAATTTTAAGATTTGCGTAAAAATATTTCCCGAAATAATCGGAGCAATGTATGAAGAACCGCCCATTATATCATCAGAAACTGTCAAAAGAAACAAATTCTGTAAAAAACTCCGGGATTTCATGGGCAGGTTTTTCCCGGGCTTGGGCATAAAATATTTGTATGGCGTATTCTGTAATGAAAATCTGCGGGAAATTGTCTATCCGTAAGGATGTCTTTTATGCTGTAGATATTGGTATAAAAAAAGGGCAATGGACTATGATGTCCATTGCCCTTATGAAAAGCAAAAAACGAGAACGTTACAGGCCTTGGTGCCTGGTGATTGTTGCTTTGCTCTCAAGGTGAACCAGCCAGGCTTCAAGAATTTGTTGCTGTTTGACGTTAATCAGATTTGCGCGGTATGCAGCCTCTTCATCGCCGTTTTCCGGGAGCCGCGGAAGCTCTCTTTCAAGCAACTTGTAAACGTAAAATTTACCGGCATCACTACCAACTTCTTTGGCGATTGGGGTGGAGTTGGAAAGCAGAAAACTGGTTTGCATCAGGGCTGCCGGGAATGTAGTCTCTGTTTTTTGTGCATTTCTGCTAAAGAACCCGGATTCGTTCACACCTAACTGCTCCGCTTTTGCCGTATCCTCAAGGTTTTTACTGTCTTGTACCTTTGCAAGAAAATTTTCTGCCTTTTCCCTTGCCAGTCTGCTGGCTTCCTCTTCACTGAAGTCTGCAGTAACCTTCTCTTTTACCGTTTCAAAGCTCGGGACCTCAGGCGCTTTTACGTCTTCCACATAAAGAATTACGTAGCCGCTATCTCCCTTGATAAGAGAGCTGAGTTCTCCCTTGTTTAACTCAAAAGCCTTGCTCAGGAACTGATTATCCTTCTTGATGTTTTCAGGTGCTGTAGTTTTGGTAAAGAAACCGGTTTCCCTGATGTCCGCATCTGGTGTTTTCTCTGCATACGCGACGAGACTACCGGCTCCGATAATCCCCTCATAGGCAGAGTTTGCCAGCTGGAAGGCAAGACTTCGGGCTTCTTTTTCCTGCAGGATCCTGTTGATGGTTTCTGTGCTTTCCTCAAGGGTTTTTGTGTTGGCAGGGATAATGTCTTCTACGAGGATAACATGATAACCAAAAGGAGTTTTTACGACCTTGCTGATTTCTCCTTTGCCAAGAGCGAATACAGCTTCTTCAAATGCGGGAACCATACTGCCTTTTGCGAAATAACCAAGGTCTCCGCCGTTTGTTTTAGACGGTCCTTCGGAATACTGTCTTGCAAGTTCCGCAAAATCGTTTCCATTTTTTGCAAGTTGAAGGATGTTTTCCGCCTGGTCAGATTTTTTCTGGAGTTGCTCTGTGGTATCATTCTCGGTGGTCTTGATAAGGATATGACGGGCTTTCCTTTGTTCTGCCTGTTGAAATTGAGTGAGATTATTCTGATAATATTTTTCAATTCTGGCAGGGTCAATCTCAATTTTCTTGCCAACATCGGTAAAGATGAATGGGAGGTATTTAAGTTTGCGTTCAGGCTCCGTCTTGTAATTATCTTTTCTGGTTTCAAACCATTCCTTGAGTTTTGTTTCATCTATAACAACCTGATCCTTAAAGACTGCCGGGTCAAACTGGACAAACTGGACGTTTATTTTCTCGTTGAGCTGGCTGTAGATTTCTTCAAGCTCTTGTCTACTTGTCAGGGCTGCAAAATTGCCTATTTTGCGTATTGCAACCTGAGCGAGCTTATCGGTTTTCATTGATTGTTCAAATTTTGTAGGGGCAAGGCGATTGCTCGTGAGTACAGACTTGTATTTATCCATATCGAAGACACCGTTTTCCTGGAATTGAGCCATTTCTTCAATTGCTAAACGGACTTCTTCGGAGCTGACGATAATTCCCATTTCAGAGGCTCCCTGTCTCAGAAGGGAGGTCTGTACGAGCTGGTTGATTACCTGCTGCTTGATTCCCAGGGCATCGGCCAGACCTTTAGGTATATTCCCACCAAATTGATCACTTAAACGTTGGTATGCCTGGTCGTAGGCTCGTTGAAATTCCTGGAAAGATATCTCTTCGTTATTAACGGAAATTGCGGCTGTTCTATCGCCGGAAAGGTTTGCGCCAACGCCCCAGAAGATAAAGACAAGAGCAATAATAACGACGATTATTTGAATAAAAGTTGATTGGGCCTTGTTTCGTAATAATTGCAGCATAGTAGTGTAGAATTGAGGTAGTTGGGATTTTTATTGTAACGTCTCCCAAGGTTAAAGTGTAATGCCGACCATTCTGTAACCTGTCCGATTTAACCTTTCTTGTAACTCACTGCAAGAGAAAATAGATTTTTACATAGGTTATGTATCCGTTGTGTGCTGATGGGATCGGCGGTGTCACTGTTATTAATCAAGTCTTTGCGGCATGGGAATCTGTCATATTTGCATTACGTTTTTTAAAAAAATATTTTAAAGAATTTCAGATAAATAGTATCAATTTCTTTGAAAATGGTATTATCTGACTAAAATTCGGTTTGGAATTCGGTATTTGATGTTGTATACTCTCGACCGAATTGATGTCTGCTCTTATTAGATGCGCTTTCTGTGTGTTATGTGCTCTAGTGACATTTAGTGCTTAATACGTTGAGATATGCTGTTTTTTTTATCGTCGTTTTGTTTATTTAAATGGTGAGTCATTCGCTTGACAAATCATTTTGGCTATAGTAATAAGCCGTAGTTGACTGGATTATAGAACGGCGAAAGCTATTAAAATACTATTTAAGGAGGTTGCAATGCCGACAATTGAACACAATGGAAGTAGTTTTGAAGTAGATGAAGATGGATTCCTTCTCAAGGGAGATGATTTCAACGACGACTGGATTGATTACGTAAAGGGAGTTGAAGGTATCGCGGAGATGACTGATGAACATCAAAAGGTCATTGACGCTCTTCAAGAGTACTACAAAAAGAATGGTATTGCCCCTATGGTTCGTATTCTCTCCAAAACCACTGGTTTCCCACTGAAGAGAATCTACGAATTGTTTCCATCTGGGCCAGGAAAGGGAGCTTGTAAAATGGCTGGACTTCCTAAGCCTACCGGTTGTGTATAATCCGGTTTGCTTGCCATAGTCTTTTTTAAAAGGGTTTTTGCCTTGAAAGGCAAAAACCCTTTTTTATTGAGACATGTCTGAAGAGGGCCGCAGACTTCGCGGCTTATTTAAGATGCAAGATACCTCGGATTGCGGGGGAGGGGCCTGTGTGCATCTGAAGTGCAACTGGACGCGACGAACCCACACTCCGCCCGTCGTCGTTAATCTCAAGAAGAATGACCCAGTGTCGTGAAAGGGATGTATCCGAGACTAGCGACGACGTTATCTACTTTAAGAAGACAGCGCGTTATACCCTTTCTGCTTTCTGTTAAGAAGCGCTTTCAATTTTTTTGGGAATTGGTGTGGGGGGTTGTGGTTTCCTTACTATTGGCTTTGGAGTAACTGTGATAGTGCTGGTTGTCGGCTGTGTTGCTGATTTTTTTTGTTGGGTTGTTGCAACGCTGATTTCACCCTGGATAGAAGCACCTGGTTCCATGGTAAGGCTTGCCGCGTCAGTCTTACCAATAATGGTACAATCCTTGCGAGCAGTGAGGAGCTCAGCTTCTATATTTCCTTCAAGAAAACCGTAACAGTTCAAGGATTTAACCTTGATATCCCCGTTAATCTTCCCTGTTTCGCTCAGCACCAGATGCTCTCCTGTCATGTTCCCATTGATTGTGCCGTCGATACGAGCCTTGCCCCTGAAATTGATTTCACCAGTAATGGTCATGGTCTTATCAATAATTGAAGAGATTACTTCGTTTTCTACCTTTTTCATTTCCTGTTCTACATTCATGTTTTTCTGAAACATTCCCATTACCTTATTTCTCCAGAATTTTAGCAATATTTATGAATTTATAGGGATTAATTGGCCTACTGTCCAATAATACCTCATAATGTAAATGAGGGCCAGTGGATCTTCCGCTGGAACCAACAAGACCGATAACCTGCCCTCTTTTTACCTTCTGTCCTCTTTTTACCAGATATTTCTTCATATGTGCAAAAGATGTTTTGTATCCGTTTCCGTGATCAATGGTTATAAAATTGCCGTATCCGCCGTTTCGCAGGGCCCGCGTAACAACGCCATCAGCCGTTGCGTAAATTTTATCCCCTCGTCTGCCTCGTAAATCCACTCCTTCATGCATTGAGACTCTTTTATTAAGTGGGTCCCGACGTTTACCGAAGCTTGATGTAATTCTGCCGGGAACCGGACGGCCAAAGGGGATGCCTTTTACTATTTTGAGGTATTTGTCTGCTCTTTTTAGAAGTTCTTTTCTCTCCTCTTCAGGCATCGGAATAAACGGGCCTCCACTGTTTTGGGGGGTATCTTTACTTGACTTTGGAACCTTGATTCCAATGGCTTTCAATGTTTTTCCAAGTGTTTCTGTTTTTTTCACCAGTTCGTTGGTGGAGCTATCCATTAAGCGTTTCTTTTCCTCTTCAAAGGCAGCAGTCTGCTCTTCTTTTTCTTTAGTCAGAGCTGCGACCCGGGCTTCTAGTTGCTGGATTTTCTTACCCGGGGATAACTCACCACCGATATTTTGTTCCGAACCGTTGGTTAATTTTTGTTTGATTGATTGTATTACAGCAAAATCGCCCAGATGTTCTTTAACGCTGGTCATGAAAAAAAAGCCTGCAGATAACAAAATAACAAGCATGACCCCTGACACAGCGGTAATAGTCTTTAGTTTTTTCTTGTTAAAGGGTATTGTTCGTATCTTTCCATTTTCGCTGGCGATGATGATGTGAAGCTGGTCATCCATTGTGTATCCAAATAGGTTGTTAATCGTCGCAACAGACAGTATGGTATCCATGGTGAAAAACAGAAATTGTCGCTATCTATACTAACCAACTACCCGATTTATACTAAGTTGCGGGTAATTATTCAATAATAAAGAATCCTGGTTGCAGGGAAAAAACTTCAAAACAGCATGAAATTTATGACTTGCAGGTTGTTTATGCTTCTTTGTCTGTTCCTGATTTATACTCATTATGTCCAGTCTTATTACTTGTAAAAATATTTCGAAGTCCTTCGGCGCCCAAACCTTGTTTTCAGGTATCAATCTTGCCGTAAATGGCGGAGATCGCATTGGAGTTATTGGGCCTAATGGTTCTGGTAAATCGACATTATTGAAGATTCTTTGCGGCCTTGAAGAGGCTGATGAAGGGCAGGTTTTACGTCAAAAATATAGCGTTTTCAGTTATCTGGCTCAAAGTGATTCCTTTGATGATGCCTTGAGTATAACAGAAAATCTCTATGCAGCGCTCGCTGAAAGCTCAATCGAAGAAACGGAAAAATATAACCGGATTCATTCTTTAGTCAGTAAAGCAGAATTCCCGGAACCTGACAGCGAGGTGGGATTGCTGTCAGGTGGCTGGCGTAAGAGGCTTGCGATCTGTCGTTCCTTGCTTCTCTCACCGGATCTGCTGGTAATGGATGAGCCTACAAACCATCTTGATATTGAAGGAATTCTCTGGCTGGAGAAAATTCTGAGCGGTGGCAATGCACCCGAGGCATATTTGCTTGTTTCCCATGATCGCCGTTTTCTCGAAAATTGTACAAACAGGGTTGTTGAGCTCTCAGCGGTTTATCCCGAGGGAACCATGCAGGTTAATGGCAGTTACTCCAGGTTTTTAGAGGTACGGGAGGCTTTTCTTGCGGGGCAGCAGGAAGAAGAGGTTCGTCTTGCGAACAAGGCCAGACGTGAGATTGAATGGCTGCGCAGAGGCCCTAAAGCACGAACCTCCAAGGCGAAATACCGTATTGATGAGGCTCATAAATTGACGGACGATCTGGCCGGGGTTAAAGCTCGCAACCGTGCCGTTTCCAGTGTGCAGATTGATTTTGACGCAACGGGGCGAAAAACTAAAAAACTGCTTGAACTCAAGTCAGTTTCCAAGGCCTACGGTGAGTTGGAGTTGTTTGAGAATCTGGATATGGTGCTTGCACCCGGGACAAAAATCGGTCTGCTTGGTCGTAATGGCTGCGGTAAGTCGACCCTGATGAAGATCCTTGCCGGGGCCGCAGATGATGAAAAAATTGCTTTCTTAAAACCAGATTCCGGTTCAGTAAAGGCTGCAGACAATATCCAGGTGGTGAGCTTTGATCAGAAGCGGGAGGCTATTGATCCTGAGATTACTCTCAGAAGAGCCCTTGCCCCGGATGGGGATTCTGTTGTTTTTCGTGGCCGTTCCTTGCACGTCGTTTCCTGGGCGAAGAAGTTTCTTTTCAGGCCGGACCAACTGGAGACTCCTGTAGGACAGCTGTCTGGTGGGGAGCAGGCCCGTATTCTGATTGCCGGTCTGATGAGGCAGCCTGCTGACATTCTCTTGCTGGATGAGCCTACAAACGATCTTGATATTGCTTCTCTTGATGTGCTGGAGGCCAGCTTGCTGGACTTTCCGGGCGCTGTGGTCCTGGTAAGTCACGACCGCTTTTTGTTGAGCCGTCTCTGTGACAGGGTTCTTGGTTTTGGGGGGCCGGATGGAGTTGCCTGGTACGCCGATTACACTCAGTGGATTGCTGAACTTGAGGCCGAAAAAAAGAAAAAACAACAGAAAAAAAAGATTCTGTTAAAGGGTGATGGTTCCGAAAAAAAAATCGGGGCCGGTAGCAAAAATAAAAAACCGGGCAAACTTACCTATATGGATCAGCGAGAATATGATCAAATTGAGGGTAAAATTGCCGATGCGGAGGCCAGGGTAGAGGCGCTGCAACAGGAAATGGATTCTTCTGAAATCGTTGCAAAGGCCAGTGAGCTTGCAAGAGTTTGGGAAGAACTTGAAGACGCAAGGGCGGGGGTTGACGCGCTGTATGCCCGTTGGGAAGAATTGGAAGAGAAAAAAGGAGGTCGTGCGTGAAAAACGGTTTATCCGCTGACCAAAAAAACGTTTTGCAGGAACTTGCCTCAAATAATGGCGAAACCCTCGATGCTGAGCAATTATTGCAAATTGCTGCCGGACAAATTCCTCCTGAATCTCTCTCGTTGGAGGAGGTTGTCTATTTTGTTGAGGCGGCAAATTTGCTGTATCGTGCCGGGGAGCCCCTGATTGATGATAGTTTATACGATTTTGTTTTTATCAAAGAGTTGAAAAAGAGAGAGCCGGCGCATCCTTTTCTTGGTCAGGTGGAGCCCGAACCGCAGATGCAGAGCGGGGCTAAGACAGTGACTTTACCTGCTCGAATGTTGTCCACTGAAAAGGCGTATGATTTTGAAGCGGTGGAAAGATGGGCAAAACGTTTGGAAAAAGGTGCAAAAGAGCTGAAACTTACGTTCAATGAACTGCAGCTTCGAGCTACCCCAAAACTTGACGGCTATGCTGCCTATGATGATGGAAAACATTTATTTACAAGGGGAGATGGCAGGCGGGGCACTGATATAACCAGGGCCTTTGATCGGGGCTTGCGGGTTGCAGGGGCCGGAAAACGTGGGCAGGGGCCTGGCGAAATTGTGGTGAACAAGAGCTACTTTGAAAGCCATCTTGCCGCATTTTTTGATAACTCCCGGAATTTTCAGGCAAGCCTTATCAAGGAAAAGGAGCTGGAACCACCCGCAGCGGAGGCAATTGCCAGTGGTAATGCAGTGTTTTATCCTTTTGCTGATTTGCCGGGATGGACAGGAACCTGGGAAGAGCTTGCAGCTCATTTTGAAGAGATTGTCACCGGCCTGTGGGGCAGTGTGGATTATGATATAGACGGGGTTGTCTTTGAAATACTTGATCCCGTTTTACGGGAACACATGGGGGCTACGCGTCATCACCATCGCTGGCAGATAGCCTACAAGAGGAATACGGAAATTGCTGAGGTTACTGTGCTGAATGTCGTGCCCCAGACCTCCCGTTCCGGCAGGGTTAATCCTGTTGCAGAGATTAAGCCGACCCGTTTGAGTGGTGCTCTTATCCAGCGAGCAACTGCTCATCATTATCAGATGGTTCGGGAAAAGGGAATTGGGCCAGGTGCCGTGATTCGGCTTTCCAGAAGCGGGGAGGTTATTCCAAAGATAGAAGAGGTTGTCAGCGCCGTAACTCCTCAGCTTCCTGTAAGTTGTCCCAGCTGCGGTGGAGAGCTATTCTGGGAAAGTGATTACATGGTTTGTGTTAATGTGTTGAACTGCCCGGCGCAGATTACAAACAGCATTGAGCATTTCTTTAAGGTTCTTGGTAACATAGATGGTTTTGGCCCCTCTTCCATCAAGAAAATTTATGAAGGTGGAATTCAGAAAATCAGCGAGATTTATACCTTGAAGGAGGAACATTTTGAGTCTTTTGGCTTTGGCCCCAAGCAGGCTGAAAATATGGTTGCCCAACTCCAGCGAAGCCTTGAAGAACCCATTGAAGACTGGCGGTTTCTTGCCGCCTTTGGTGTAAAGCGCCTGGGGATGGGCAACAGCGAAAAACTTCTCCGGCATTTCCCGTTGGAGCAGGTGTTGTTTTTAAAGGCGGAACAACTTGTCGATATCAAAGGTTTTTCTGATAAAATTGCCAAAGAAATTGTTTCCGGGCTTGTCACGGTGAAAAACGAGTTTGAAAAACTCTATCAACTTGGTTTTTCTTTGGATAAAACGGCACTGTTTGCAGAGAGCGGAGAACTGGAAAATATTCTTGGCGGTAAGGTGATTGTCTTTACCGGAACCATGCGTCAGGGAAGCCGAGATGAAATGAAAAAACAGGCAAAAAGCCTCGGGGCAAAGGTAGGCAGCTCTATTACCGGCAAAACAAGTTTACTCGTTTGCGGGGAAAAGGTCGGTGCCGCAAAAATTAACAAGGCAAATGAGCTCGGGGTTCAGAAAATGACTGAGGCCGAGTACTTTTCCTTTTTGGCTCAGATTGATGGAAAAATTACCTCACCGACAGAACCCTGAAAAGGAAGGAGTGTTGGTTAGGAGTATTGGGTATACAAGGTCCCCGGATAAGGACCTTGCAGCTGGAAATCATTTCCCTGGGTCGAGCAATTCCCCATTCTTGGCAATATTCTCTTTTTCCACTTCATCAATGAAAATTAATATATTTTCAGGGGGCTTGTTTGCCTCTTTGCTGATGACTTCGGTTACGCCTTTGGCGATACGTGCCTTCTGCGCTGTGGTTAATGATCCTGCTACGCGGATGTTGACATAGGGCATGATGTTCTCCTGGTTGATAATTTGGCGGTATTACTTCTGTGTCCAGTTTGTTATGTACTCTTTTTTTGAAGAAATGACAATGTAGAGTGTTGTTTTGTTTGTTATTCTCTTTACTTGGTGTTACATCAGGGGAGTAGTACACGTGGTACGAAAAATTTATATTAAATTTTATGCAAGAGGTGCAATGTGCATGTGTTAGTTACCGGCGGTGCCGGATATATTGGAAGTCACACCTGTCTGGAACTTTTGGAAGCAGGGCATGAGGTGACTGTTGTTGATGACCTGTCCAACTCAAGCTTTGAGTCTCTTCGTCGCGTCAGGGAGTTAACAGGAAAAAATGTGCATTTTCATGAGGTTGATCTGCTTGATCGTGATCGGCTTGTTCAGGTTTTCCAAAATGCCCCATCCAGATTCGACAATGTTATTCATTTCGCCGGGAAAAAAGCGGTTGGCGAGTCTGTTACCATGCCTCTTATGTATTATCAAAACAATATTACGGGAACCTTGAACCTGATTGAAGTAATGGCTGAATTTGGCCTGAAATCGATTATCTTCAGCTCTTCAGCTACTGTTTATGGTGATCCGGCTACTGTCCCTATCACCGAGGATTTTCCTCTTTCATGTACCAATCCCTATGGATGGACTAAATTAATGGTCGAGCAGATTCTCACCGATGTTTATAATGCGGATAATGACTGGAGTGTTTGTTTACTGCGTTATTTTAATCCTGTCGGGGCGCATAGCAGCGGTCGAATAGGAGAAGATCCCAACGACATCCCAAACAATCTGGTGCCCTATATTTCCCAGGTGGCAGTCGGCAAATTGGAAAAACTCTCCGTTTTTGGTGATGATTATCCTACAAGGGATGGAACCGGAGTGCGGGACTATATTCATGTTGTGGATCTTGCCTTGGGCCATGTTGCCGCAGTTGATAAAATAACAGCACGGCCTGGGGTCAGTATCTACAATCTGGGAACAGGGCAGGGCTATAGTGTCCTTGAGATGGTAAAAAGTTTTGCCGAGGTGTCCGGTCGGCCTGTTCCCTACAAAATAGTTGGACGCAGGGCAGGGGATATTGCAGAGTGTTATGCCAATCCTGCCAAAGCTGCTGAAGAGCTTGGGTGGAAGGCGCAGTTTGGGCTTCAGGAGATGTGTCGTGATGCCTGGCGCTGGCAAAAGAACAACCCGGAAGGGTATTAGTGTGTTGTAATTAAATTTGTTTTGTCTAAGATGTTGTTTTTCTGATTTTTTTGATGGATTGGAGTTAGTTTGCCAATCTGTGTCCTTGTGGTTTTTTTAGAGCCGGGAAAAGTGGTATATCCTTTTTTTCTCGGCTTTTCTTTTTTAGGGGGATTGGTCGTACCAATTCCGATCCTCAATGCCTGTTCGTTGTTCTTGTTTTTAACTTATTGAAAACAAAGAGATTAATTAAGGTGTGCGCTGACTTGCAAGACACCAGTGCTACAAAGCGGTATTTATCTATTTTTTTGAACGAGGATATTAAAAAAATAAAATTATTTTTTACGTATTTTCCATTACCTACGGTAAAACAGCCACTTCCCTTTAAAAAGGCTGTTGCGCTTATGCGGTGTGAATGGTATTTTTCTTGACCTTGATGAAGTTTTGCACTGTTTGCACAAGAGGATTGTCCGTGAAAATTGTAAAAATATTTGGTTGTGGAAATGTAATAATGGGCGATGATGCCTATGGTCCATCTGTTATTGACAGGCTCAATGAGCAGTATTTTTTCCCCGATAATGTCGAGGCGGTTGATGTCGGAACCTGCGTTCGGGAGTATCTTTTTGATTATCTTCTTTCCGCAGAAGGTCGTCCCGACCGGATAATCATCCTGGATGCGGTTGATTTTGAGGATCGGAAACCCGGAGAAGTCTTTGAGATAATACCTGCCCAGATTCCTGCCAAAAAGATTCATGATTTTTCACTTCATCAGTTTCCGACCGTAAATCTGTTACAAGAGTTGCAGGATAATACTGGAATAGAAATTCTGATTATCGCTGCCCAGATCAAGTTTATCCCCGAGGAGATCAGTCCGGGGTTGTCAGACGAAATGTCTGATGCTGTACAAGAAGCGTGTGAGAAAATTGCACAAATCCTTTCTCTAGAAGTCAAGTGAGGTGACCTGAATTATGTATGAGTTTAAAGTCAGCCAGCTTGCAGAGGAATTCGGTGTTCACCGGAACACCATAAGGAACTGGATCAACTCCGGCACCCTGCCTGCAAAGGAAGGACCGGGACGAAAGTACCTTATGAAGTTTCATGACTACCAGAAACTCTGCCAAAAGTTTGGCCTTGAGCCGGTTGTGCGTCCGTCGAATAACGTAACTCCTGAAGAACTGGAAAGTGTTGATATGACTGATGTAGAGCCCATGGCGCTTGATGGTACCAGGAGCGCACTTGCTGTTGATCCTTCCTGGGCGGATGCCTGTCTCACCTGTGGAACCTGTGCCAGCGCCTGTCCTATCTCCGGGGTAGACGGACTGGATCCGAGAAAAATTGTCCGCATGGCGGTTCTTGGAATGGACAAGGAGCTTATAGAATCTTCCTGGCCATGGAAATGTACCATGTGTGGTAAATGTGAAGAGTCATGCCCTGCGAATATCCAGATCATTGGTTTAATGAGGAAAATCAGGAGCGAAAGGGAACGGGATAAGGTTCCAGGCCCGATTCACAAAGGTGTGGCGATGTGCCTTGAGCGGGGGAATAATCTTGGTATTCCAAAGGATGATTTTGTCTTTCTCTGCGAAGATCTGGGAGAGGAACTTGCCGAAGAAGGCTGCCCGGGTTTTAAGACACCGATTGACGTTCATGGCGCGAGAGTCCTGGTAACCATTAACTCAAAGGAACCTTTTGGTGAGCCTGATGATATGAAGTGGTGGTGGAAAATTTTCTACGCTGCGGGCGAATCCTGGACAATCTCTTCCGAAAATTGGGAAGGCGTCAACTGGGGCCTTTTCTCAGGGGATGACGAGGCCATGAAAACTGTTGTTGGCCGAATTGTCGACAATATGCGAAGGTTGAACTGTCAGGTTCTCCTTCTCCCTGAATGAGGCCACGCATATTTTGCAACCCGGTTCGGGTTGACCAAGTGGTATCCTGAAGCACTGGAAGAATTCAAAATTGTAACCGTCTTTGATCTTCTGCTCGAATATATTGAAAGCGGCAAGATACAGGTGGATAAATCAATCCACGATATGGCTGTTACCTATCATGATCCGTGCAACTACGGGCGAAAATCTGAAAAGGTTTTTGGTCACGGTTATTACGAAGAAGGCCGTGCTGTAACCAAGGCATGCTGCGGTGATTTTCGTGAAATGAATCCAAACAGAAAAAGCGCATACTGCTGTGGTGCCGGAGGTGGTGCCTGGGCGATGCCATATGCTGATGAGCGCGTCTACTATGGGCGAACCAAGGCCCGTCAAATTAGGGAGACTGGAGCAAAGATGGTTATTGCTCCCTGCCATAACTGTCGTGATCAACTTAAAAAATCGCTTGATAAAGAGTATGATTTAGGTGTTGAGGTCAAATACATCTGGGAGCTGGTCGCTGATTCCCTGGTTCTGCCTGAGCAGCCATAGTCGGCAGTGTCGATTCAACGTTGTGAAAACGCGGCCGGGACCTGGAAGGTTGAGGCCTGGCTGTAGATGAAAATTTGAAAAGGAGTTACACGTCATGCTGGACACAAAGAAAGTCGGGGCGGTAATGGTCGTGGGGGGCGGTGTCACAGGGATGCAGTCGGCCCTGGATCTTGCTAATGCCGGTTACTACGTGTATCTGGTGGAAAAGTCTGGTGCCATCGGTGGTGCCATGGCTCAGCTGGATAAGACCTTCCCGACCAATGACTGCTCGATGTGAATCATCGCGCCAAAACTGGTAGAGTGCGGTCGGCACTTAAATATAAAACTGATGACTCTCAGTGAAGTTGTTGCGGTTGATGGAACTGCCGGTAATTTCACTGTAACTGTAAAGGAAGCCCCTCGCTATGTAGACGTGGACAAGTGTATCGCCTGTGGCGTGTGCGCTGAGAAATGTCCTAAAAAGGTACTTAGCGGATATGAGGCTAAAACCGGTAAACGCAAGGCTATTTATGTAAAATATGCTCAGGCTGTACCGCTGAAGTATCAGATTGACCCGCAAAACTGTATCATGCTCACCAAGGGCAAATGCGGCATGTGCGAAAAAGTATGTGATGCCGGAGCAATCAATTATAACGATACAGAAAAAATGCACCAGATCAACGTTGGTGCAGTGGTTTTGGCACCGGGTTTTGAGGTATACGATCCGACAGACGCCAAGGTGTGGGGATACGGTATCAATAAAAATGTTATAACCACTCTCCAGCTTGAGAGATATCTTTCCGCATCCGGCCCGACTGAGGGCCATCTTATCCGCCCATCCGATGGCAAACCTGTACGTAAGATAGCCTTTTTGCAATGTATCGGTTCCCGTGATGAGAATCTCTGTGGCAACGGCTACTGCTCCTCTGTTTGCTGTATGTATGCAATTAAAGAGGCGGTCATTGCCAAGGATCACGTGCCTGGGTTGCAGACATCTATTTTCTATATGGATATGCGTACCCATGGTAAGGATTTTGATCAGTATCTCGAACGCGCCAAAAATGACTCGGGAGTGCGTTTTATTCGTTGCCGTGTCAATGGTGTTGAGACTGATGGGGATGGCGGGGACTGTCGTCTGAGTTATGTGAACGAGGACGGGCGTCAGATTGAAGAGTTCTACGATCTCGTTGTTCTCTCTGTGGGGCTGCAAACTTCAAAAAGTGTTCTGGAACTTGCCAGTACCGCGGATATTAAACTCACTGCGGATAACTTTGCAGCAACCTCTGATTTTGCCCCTGTGCAAACGTCCAGGGAAGGCATCTTTACCTGTGGTGCCATCGCCGGGCCGAAGGATATTCCTCAGGCCGTTGTTGAAGGTTCAGCAGCTGCGGCGGCTGTTGCCGAGCTTCTTGCGCCAACCAGAAATGAACTCACTTCCGAGCCGTCCTTTCCCGAAGAAAAGGATATTTCTGCAGAAGAACCGCGAATTGGTGTCTTTGTTTGTCACTGTGGTTCCAATATCGCAGGGACTGTGGATGTAGAGGCTGTAGAGGAGTATGCAGCAACTCTGCATAATGTCGTTTATGTAGAGCGTAATCTTTTCTCCTGCTCTCAGGATACTCAGGATATGATCGCAAAGCGTATCCAGGAACATGGACTCAACCGGATTGTCATTGCGGCGTGTACTCCGCGTACCCATGAGCCTCTTTTCAGGGAGACCCTGAAGGCTGCCGGACTTAACGAATATCTTGTGGAGATGGCAAATATCAGAAACCACAATTCCTGGGTTCATTCCAGGAACCCTGAGGCGGCAACTGAAAAGGCAAAGGATCTTGTACGTATGGCTGTTGCCAAGGTGATGTTTGGAAACTCGCTGAGGCCAATCTCTGTACCTATTGCCCAGAAATCGCTGGTCATCGGTGGTGGTGTTGCGGGTATGACCTCTGCGCTTAGTCTTGCCGAGCAGGGTTTTGAGGTTCATCTTGTCGAGCAGAGCAATGTTCTCGGTGGAAACGCTCGTCAGCTCAAGCACACCTGGTCAGGAGAGCATATCCCGGCCAGACTCGCCAAATTGATTGAGCGGGTGGAGGCAAACGATAAAATTACTATTCATATGGAAAGTGAGGTTACCGAGGTAAAAGGGTTTGTTGGTAACTTTCACTCAACGGTGAGTACCAATGGCTTGAAGCAGGTTATTGAACATGGTGCCGGGGTTATTGCAACCGGTGGTGAGACCTACATTCCAGACGAATACAATTATAACTCCATCACTAACGTGGTGACTGCAGTGCAGTTTGATAAACTCCATGAACTCAATGAAGCCCACGTCAAGAATGGAAAGCGTTTTGTCTTTATCCAATGTGTAGGCTCCCGCGAGAAGGACCATATGTACTGCTCCAAGGTTTGCTGCACCCACTCTGTTCAGAGTGCCATTACCCTGAAGAAGGAAAAGCCGGAGAGACAGGTTTATATACTGTACCGTGATATGCGAACCTATGGTCAGCGGGAAGCGCTGTACAGACAGGCGAGACAACTCGGTGTTATTTTCATTAACTACGAACTACACGGCAAACCAAAGGTAACTGAAAATGGAGCCGTAATTGATGTTGAAGTCTGGGATCACGTTCTGCACAGACCTCTGAAAATTGAGGCGGATATGGTTATCCTGGCAACTGCGGTGCGACCTCATGAAGACGCTGCTGATCTTGGTAAGCTCTACAAGGTTCCTGTGGACGGTGACGGTTTCTTCCAGGAGGCCCATGCCAAGCTGAGACCTGTGGATTTTTCCACAGACGGTATGTTTGTCGCAGGTCTTGCCCATTATCCAAAACCTGTTGAAGAGTCTGTTGCTCAGGCCCTGGCTGCCTCTGCCCGTGCGGCAACGCTGCTTTCCAGGACGTCGATCTCGCTTGATGCTGTGAAAGCAACAGTTGATGAAAACTATTGTGACGGTTGTGCCCTCTGTGTGGATGTGTGTCCTTATGGTGCCATCACTCTTGAGACTAGAGCTGATGGTGAAGGTAAGATAATCCGGGTGAATAAGGCTCAGTGCAAGGGATGTGGGCTTTGTCAGGGCACTTGTCCCAAGCGTGGGGTTCACGTTGCTGGATTTACAATGCAGCAGATCAGTGCGCAGGTTAAGGCGGCGCTGGCGGCCTAGGTGCAATTCACTATAAAGTATCGAAACTCTTTCCGGTACCGTATCTGTTTTTTATGCAGCCTGGGGAGGGCTTTCGAATCAAACATATTAAAGAGGAGTTGATAACATGAGTTTTGAGCCAAAAATTGTTGCATTTTGTTGCAATTGGTGCTCCTACGCTGCCGCTGATCTGGCTGGAACTGCAAGAATGCAGTATCCCGCCAATGTGCGGATCATTCGAGTAATGTGCTCCGGTATGGTCCATCCAGAATTTGTGATGGATGCTTTAGCGCAGGGAGCTGACGGCGTTATGGTACTTGGCTGACATCTTGGTGAATGTCATTACCTGGATGGTAATTATAAGGCGATGAGCCGTTCCGATATGATCGTGGAGTTGCTGGAAGATTTTGGGTATGAGTCTGAGCGTTTTGGGCTCGCCTGGGTTTCCTCAGCAGAACCGGACAAGTTTGTTGAGGCTGTTGAGAAAATGACAGCCCAGGTAAAAAAACTTGGCCCAATTAATAGTGCTGCTGCGGCATAAGGGGGAATTATGGGTGTAACTACTGCTTTAGAATGGCTTGGATCCTGCTCGGGATGTGAGATTGCAATCTTGAACATTGGTGAAGAGCTTGTACCGCTCATCACTGAAGCGCTTGATATTGTCCACGCTCCCGTATTGATGGATCATAAATATTTTGGTCAATGTGGAGAAGGGGTGACCTTGCAAATCCCTGATGCTGTTGTGGGGATTGTTACCGGCGGGGTAAGCAACCACGAACATGTGGAGATTCTTGAGGAGATGCGTGCCAAATGTCAGGTGCTCATCGCCCTTGGGACCTGCGCGACCCACGGCGGAATTCCTGCGCTGATGAACGAGCAGAATCTCAAGGAGGGGCTGCTGGATGTTTTTTCCACTTCTTCCACTGATCCTGGCGCGGATTTGCCGGATATTGAGGTTCCTGAACTTCTTGACCGGGTGTATGCCTGTGATGAGAAAGTGAAAATCGATATGCAGCTGCCTGGCTGCCCTCCAAATCCTGCCCTTATTGCCGAGGTTATTGTCTCTTTGGTTGAAGGGCGTGATCCTGTCCTTCCCGGTAAGAGTGTCTGTGACACCTGCCCAACGTTGCGGGAAGGAAAAGGGGATGTAACCGAACTGAAACGCTTCTTGAGCAATGCCAAGTTCAAGGTTGGCGAGCCTGTTGACAAGATGCGCTGTCTGCTCGAGCAGGGGTATTTATGCATGGGCCCTGTTACTGCTGCCGGGTGCGCCAAGAGGGGGGCTCCAAGCTGCATCAGCGCACGGGTCCCTTGCAGAGGCTGCTTTGGGCCGGTGAGAAAGGATGGGAATCAGCTTCTTGATATGATGAATGCCCTTGCCAGTAATGGAATTGACTTCAAGTCTGTGATAGACCGTCGTTCGATTCTCAGATTCTCAGGGGCACATGGAACACTTCGGCCAGTGAAAAAGAAAAGGGCCCAGAAGGAGGTTTAAAATGGGAAAGGTACTGAATATAGCTCCGGTTTCTCGCATTGAAGGACATGCCAAGATTGCAATCCATCTTGGCGATGATGGAAATGTGGAAGATGCTTTCCTTCATATCCAGTCTCTTCGCGGGTTTGAAAAATTCATTGAAGGGCGTCCTGCAGAGGAGGTTCCCCGTATTGTTAACAGAATTTGCGGCATTTGTCCGTGGATGCATCATCTTGCCTCCAACAAGGCGGTGGATGGCGCCTATGGAGTAACTCCAACTCCTGCAGGACATAAGCTTCGTGAGTTGTGTCAGGTTATGGCGCATATCAATGACAAGATTCTGCATTTCTTCTTTCTGGCGGCACCTGACTTTGTTCTGGGCCCTGATGCCGATTATTCGGTAAGAAATGTTATTGGTGTGGTCAAGGCAGCACCAGAGCTGGCCACTCAGGTCGTAAAGATGCGTCAGCTCGGGCAGATGATGCTCGATAAGTTTGCAGGTAAGGCGATTCATCCGATTGCAGGCGTCGTTGGTGGTTTTGCAAAACCGATGACCGAAGAAGAGAGACTGGAGTTGTTGGAGGGCACCCGTACCCTGCTTGATTTCTCCACCTATGCACTGGATTTTGCCATTGACAATGTATTTTCCAGGTACATGGACGTCATCGGCGAGCTTGGGGTTATTACCACCGGTTTTCTCGGAACAGTTGATCCTGCAGATGGGGCGCTTCGTCTCTATGATGGCAAGCTTCGCATGATGAAGGCGGATGGCAGTTATTCTGACTTCGCTACAGACGACTATCTTGATTATCTGGGTGAGCACGTTGAACCCTGGGGGTACTCCAAGATGCCTTATGCGAAGAGCTGGGATGAGGGTTTTGACCTTTCCCTGACTGCGCCAAAAGGAATCTATCGTTCTAACACCCTGGCGCGAATCAACGTTTGTGACAGAATTTCCACTCCTAAGGCACACGCTGCCTTGGAGGCTTTCCGGGAAGCTTTTGGACGTCCGGCCCAGCAGACCTTGCTCTACCATTATGCACGATTGATTGAAATGGTTTATGCATGTGAGAGATGCATTGAGCTGCTCGAATGGGAAGGGATTACTGATACCAAGGTAAGGGCCAAGGTTGAGCCCAAAGCCGGTCGCGGCGTTGGTGTTGTCGAAGCTCCAAGGGGAACCTTGATTCACGATTATCACACCGATGAAAACGGATGTATTACCAAGGCAAACCTGATTGTTGGCACAACCCATAACATAGCTCCAATGAATATGAGTGTAAAGCAGGCCGCAACAACACTCATTAAGGATGGGGAGTATAATGAAGGGCTTCTTAATCAGGTAGAGATGGCGGTTCGTGCCTATGACCCCTGAATGTCTTGTGCAACCCACCGCCTGGATGGCGGCATACCCGTTTCGGTAAGCATTAAGGATTCTACAGGAAAGGAAATCAAAAATATTGTGAGTTGACCGGGCAACAGTTGAAAATGCCTTTTTAAAAAAATCTTGATACACTGGAAGTTTTCCCTTCCTTGGGCTTTGAGGAATGTCAAGATTTTAAGGGCCTTGCAGAAAGGAGGATCCGGCTCGCGGACTTCTTCTTTCTGCAGATTTTTTTTATGGAATATAGTATCATACACCATTAAGCTTTGCCCGTGACCGAATGGTCCAGGTAAAACAGAATGCAGGAGGCTGCTATGCCTAAAAGACAAAGAACACAGGTTCGGGCTGAGAACCCTGGAGGTTCTTGCGGTAAGCTCGATCATATGACCATTGATGAGTTGAAAGCTCGTGCGGTTGGCGATACATTTGATGGTACCTGTCCGGCTTGCGGTAAGTTTCATCTTACCCGGGCAGAAATTGACAAGATTGAAAGTGAAAAGATTACCGAATCAGAGAGTTTTAAAGAGATGAGAAAGACCGCTGAAGCTTCTGAGTAAGCGTGTCTTTTGGTGAAACCCGGATGGTTTTTTTGTCGTTGTCCGGGTTGGTGTTTTTTATATATCCCGGCGGCAGGATTATCCCGGGGCGGTATCTTGTTGTGGCTGATTTTCAATAGCCAGGTACTGAAATCAGGTAGTAAAAGGGCGTTTAGCGTGAGAAAGGATCTCGTTCGTCAAAAGGGGCTGATCACAGAATTACACGAACTGGTTGACCGTCCCATGCGGTTGATGGTTGTTTGTGGAACCCAGAATAAAACCCTGATTAAATATGGTATACGCGAACAGTTACCAAGGGATCTGGAGCTTGTTGCCGGGCCGGGATGCAGTGTTTGTGTTATGCCTGCCGGGCATATTGATGCATTTGTAAAGATTGGGATGCAGCCTGGGGTGATTACGGCGTCTTGTGAGGATTTGTTAAAGATTCGCGGCAGCAGGGAGTCTCTTGGCTCCATAATCAATAAGGGCGCACGGGTTGAGATAATCGGAACCCCAATGGATGCGCTTGAAATCGCGCTTGAAGAACCCGATTATACTGTCGTTTATCCCGCGGTTGGTTTTGAGGCCACTGCCCCCAGTGTTGCAGAGGCGATTCTTGAAGCAGCGCAGATGGGGGTGGATAATTTCTGTGTTATTCCTTCCATAAGACTTCTTCCTCCCACCATTGATGTCTTGATGATGGATCCTGAGCTTAATATCCGTGGTGTGCTCTGTTCTGAGCAGATTAATACCATTTCTGATACCGAGGCGTACTCCGAGCTTGCACGAAAACATAAACTCTCCTGCTTCATTGCCGGTTTTGAGGTTGCTGATATTCTCGAAGGTATCGTCAGCCTGGTAAAACAGATACGGGAAGGTGTCACCAAATTTGATGACACGTCCTCATTTATTATGAGCTCTTATGATAACAAAAAGGCGAGGCGTATGGTCTCTGAGGTTTTTTTCGCTGTGGATACCGATTGGCGTGGTCTCGGGACGATTGAGGACAGCGGCTTCGTTATCAGGGACGAGCTGGCCCTTTATGATGCGACCAGGAGATTTAATGTGCGTTTCAGGGAGGGTGAGGAGTCGTGTATGTGCAATTGCAACACCATTATTTCGGGGCGGGGTCTGCCTACGGATTGCCGCGCTTTTGGGATGGCGTGCACCCCGGATTTTCCTATTGGCCCCTGTATGATTTCTGATGAGGGCATCTGTCACTCGTATTTTAAATATACCGTCCAGTCCTTTCGGGCTGCGTTGTAGGTTTTACTGAGTCATGCATGAATTTTCTCTAGCTCAGGGGCTTCATGGCCAGATTATGGAGCTGCTTTCTGAACATGGGATGAGTCGCGTTATCCGGGTGGAGGTTCGTATTGGTGCCGATTCCGGGATCGTTGTGGAGTCCTTTGTTTTTGGGGTCAATGTTTTGCTGGAACAATATCCGGAAACAAGAGATGCCAGGCTGGATATCATTGAAGACTCTGGAAGTGATCTTATCTTGCAGCAGCTGGAACTGGAGTGAAATGGTATGCAGGCCGTCATTGGTCATATTGCCGGCGGCATTATAGCTGTAGGTTGCAGCCCTGTTGCATTTATGGTTTGCACAAGATTACCTGCCTCATCGTATTCAAGGTTATTAAATCGTTTCAGTACGAATCAGTAGATTATTTCTGGCATTGTAGGTGTTGGTTGTGATTTGTGATTGTCCGGGGTTGGTTATTGAGTCTCTAGTTATGGTTTCCAACCAATTTCCCGACGTGTAAATATGAGCCGTCCTTTTCTCAGTCTATTATCTCTTCTCTTTTTCTAAGTTTTTCTGTAAATAATTTTAAATAAATACAGACTATTCAGTCAATAAACGAAAGCTCCCTAGATAAGATATTGATTTTCTTTAACAGTTGTGTTACATGTTGTAATACAAAAGGAGGCGATTATGATTACTTTACGACTTGATCCGGCATTAGAACAACAAGTGAACCTTACTGCAAAAAATCTTGGAATTACGCGTTCTGAATTTGTCAGAAAAAGCATAGTTAACTATATCCAAACTCAAAAAAGCAAAAGTGCCTGGGAAATTGGACAAAGTTTATTTGGTAAATATTCAAGTGGACAAACCAATTTGTCATCTGACCGAAAAGAAATCTTAAAAGATAGAGTAAGAGCTAAAAGAGGATATGAATAAAATTTTAATTGACAGTGGTCCTTTAATAGCTTTATTTGATGCTTCTGACAAATATCATCAAAAAAGTATTGAATTTATTAAAAATAACACTTTTTCGCTTGTAACTACTATTGCA
>PDWJ01002068.1_pt1 | contig 22368 bp, 18 predicted proteins | sample 1430881 | NCBI WGS metagenome assembly PDWJ01 (sample SAMN01162460, study PRJNA174530) | Oral metagenome, whole genome shotgun sequencing project. | biome: Marine environment; feature: Marine mammal; material: Swab sample of the gingival sulcus; isolation source: swab sample of gingival sulcus... | reverse complement strand
TCGGGCGGTCATGGTGCTTTGCGATGGCAGCGCTGCCATCTGGAGGCAGGCGCAAGCTCGGGAGGAGTTCTCCGGGGCCATCATGGCTCTGGACTTCTATCACGCCGCACAAAACTTGATGCACGCAGCCAAGGCAATCTTCGGCGAAGGGAGAACGCGAATGCGTGGCACAAGAGGGTCTGGAGGAAGCTCCAGACCTCATGGAACGGCGCAGGCGGCGCGATCCGGTCCATGCGCCGCTACTTCAAAGTGAAGTCCTTGTCGGAGGGGCGTCGAGTGGCACTCAAGCGCGTAATTGGCTACTTCAATAAGCACCACAACAAGATGCGCTATGCCGAGTGCTTAGCCCAAGGGCTGCCCATCGGAACTGGCCCCGTGGAGTCCGCCGCCAAGGACATCGTGCAGGCTCGCCTGAAGCGCAGCGGCATGCGATGGTCCAGGCCAGGCGGGCAGACCATTCTCGAGCTACGCGCTCATCTGAAGTTCGGACCTTGGGACGTCATGTGGAGCACTCTGAAAGCGACCGCATGATCTGCCCGAAATGGAATCTGCACCCGTGTTGGCGTGGCGTCGCTCTGTAGTATTGTCGCTGTTGTTTTCATGGAGGGCTAGGTATGGCTGTTCTCTTTCCGATCGGGGCGGAAGGTGTATTCCCCGCGGTTCCGCGGTTGGCTTGGGATCATCCTGTGGCTCCGTTGCTGCGAGAGGGACCTTTTGGGGTTTACCGTTCCGATGAGGGGTTAGAAGAGGATTTGCTTGAACTCAGGGCATCAGGCTTCGACGTTGAGCGGTTTGATGCGGCCCGCTGGTCGAGATACGAGTGTGCGTCTTATGAGATCGGAGATCGTCTTGATCTCGGAGAAGAAGAGCTGGAAGACTTGGACCTCGTTGATGTTGACAACAGCTCCGGTCTCGCTCTGGGGTTGTTTGGATTTGGTACGTTTAGAAGCCGTCGTGCTGTGGAAGCGGATAAGGTGTTGTGGGATCTGTTCGCAGGCGCTTGGTCGCAAATGTGTTGTGGGCGATTGCTTGTAATCCTGCTGCAGATGGGGGTGGATGAGGCTCGCGAGAAGATTTATGGGCCGTGTTGGTCTGGAATGACTTTCTATGATCGTTAAGCGTTGCTTGATGCCCACCTTGAGGGAGTGTGGGAGTGTCAGATAAACGGTGTAAACGGCGTTTGACGGGTGGGACAAAATCACTAATACACGAACCAAACGGCGGCGAAGCACCCAATGTCCTGTCGAGTCCCCAGTGACCGGATACGCCTCAGGAGGCGCTTACGTTACGGCTTATGGGGTCATCGCTCATGCAACTCTCTCTACCTGCCCGATCACTCACCCTGCAGATGTCCGATACGGACGGCAGGCGCACTGAGATCTTCTGTGCGAACTGCGACGGTCAGCTAGGCCACGTGTTTCTCGGCGAGGGTTTTGCCGACAAGAACACGCGGCACTGCGTCCACTCGATTTCGATGCGCTTGGTGCCGGCGGGGCGGGAGCTGCCTGCGAAGATAACGAAGGACTGATGGGCGCTTGCTCTCGCCCGGTGCTGCAGCCTCAGCGGAAGAAGGCACGCATTTGTTTGACGCCCTGGTAGCCGGCCGCGCGGCGTAGCTGCTTGCCGCTGCTGTCGAGCAGGATCAGGGTCGGATAGCCCTTCACGCCATACTTCTTGACGAGAGCTTTCTCTTTGTCGCCGTCGAGCTTGACGCAGATCACGTCCTTCGCCGCGTCAACGACCGGCTGCTTCGTGTAGACGATCCGGTTCATCGCCTTGCACGGGCCACACCAGTCCGTTTCGAAGTCGAGGAAGACGCGCTTGCCCTCTTGCTTCGCCCGAGCCATGGCGGCGGCGTAGTCGTGCCCGAAGGCGAGCGGCTTCTTGGCCAGCGGCGCACGCCGGTCGGCGAGTGTGCGATCGTTGCGCTTCTCCTCTTCCTCCTGCGTGACGCCCGGATCGAAGGGCTCGAAGCTCAGTGCCCGTCCGTGCGGATCGAGTTCCACCAGCCGGTAGGCCCTGCCGTCGAGCCAGGCGTGCAGCTTTGTGCTACGTGAGCGCGCGGAGAGCAGCGCCTTCTCCGTGCGGGCCAGGGCCCAGGAGTCGTTCCGGTCGAAGACGCCGTCCATGCGCATCTCGCAGACGAGGACGAAGGCCGGCTTACCGGCTACCTCGACCGTGCCCTGGTGCCAGCCGCGACGCGACCAGCGGAGACTACGCGGTGCGTCGGGCTCGCTGGGGTCCTCAACGAACCACAGCGAGATGGGGTAGGGGCGAGGCGTGGGAGCTTGGAGCTGCTGTGGCGCGCTGCTGTCCAGCTTCCGCGTTATCGGTATCGGTATCGGCAGTGTCGTAGAAAAGCTCGACCACCACTTGCCGCGCCGCTCGATGGCCGTGCACTCGAGCCACTCGTTGGCGGAGAAGCTGCCGTTGCGGTCCATATCGACGGCGAGGCGCTCGAAGCGCTCGGCGCCCGCGCGCCTCTCCATTCGGACCTGAATGGGAGCCACGCCCTTCGGTCCGAGCGTGAAGCGTCCGACGAGTGCGCCGTCCTTGTCGGCGAGTGGGACTTTTGCTCCCTTCGGGCTCCATCGCAGGCGGGCACCCTTGTCAGGGGCTCGCGCTTCGAGCTTGGCGTCGAAGCGTGGGGCGTCGCCGGCCGCTTGTGCGACCAGCAAGGGGGAAAGGGGCAGCAAGGCGAGGAGGGAAAGCGAAGCTTTGAACATGGTTGCTCCGTTGCGAGGGCTTGGGCGAGAGCTTGCAGCGAGGACTTGCGGCGAGGATGCAGGGCAAGGTGGCGCAGCATAGCTCGGCGAGCACGGTGCTTTCTCCTCCCTTCGCGTTGCCCCTTTCTCTCCGTTCCGATCAGGAGCCCTTCCATGTCCCATGCGCAACTTGCCGGTGCCTTCAGCCTGGCCGTGCTCACGCTTGGAAGCGCGGTGCGCCAAGCTGAGCTGCGGCTGCAATGAGGTCTCGGTCCTGATTCCCTGCCACCGGGTCGTGGCCGCGGATCGGCGTTTGACCGGCTTCCGCTGGGGCGTCCACCGCAAGCGCGCCCTGCTCGCGCGGGAGGCTTCCTTGGAGCCGGAGCGACTTGTGAAGTGCAAGTTGCGCCCTGGGCGGCTTCAATCGCATCCGTGAGCAACCAGGACGACTACCGCCGCCTTGTGGACTTGATCCCGCGCAGCTTCGACGCGCTGCTCGGGCGCTTTCCGCAGTTACTACCCATCCAGCACGAGGCCATCCCGCCCCTGGCCGAGGGCCGCAACGTCTTGCTCGCGGCGCCGACCGCCGGCGGCAAGACCGAGGCGGCGCTGGCGCCGATGCTGCACCGCATCCTTGAAGAGTCCGGCCGCGAGGTCGAAGGGCCGGCCCTGCTCTACGTCGTGCCGACGCGCGCCCTGGTCAACGATGTCTACCGCCGCCTGCAGGCGCCGATGCAGCGCCTGGGCCTCTCCCTGGCGCGCAAGACCGGCGACCACGGCAGCCTGCCCAAGCGCTTCCCCCAGGTCCTGATTACCACGCCTGAGTCGCTCGACTCGATGCTTACCCGTATTCCGCGGCGGCTGCTGCCGCTGCGCGCCTTGGTGCTGGATGAGCTGCACGCCCTCGATGGGACGCCCCGCGGCGATCAGCTAGCGGCGTTGGTGACACGTTTGCGCCGCGTGCTCGCCAGCCGCTCGGGCCCGCACGCCCGCGAGCTGCAGATGGCGATGCTCAGCGCGACCATCGACCGCCCGGAGGACTTGGCCTCGCGCTACGCCGAGGACTGCGTCTTGGTCAAGGACCATGGCCTGCGCCAAATGCGGGCGCGGCTGGCCGAGTCGCCCTTCGGAGAGAATCCTGCACGCAGGCTGGCGGCGCTGATCGAGCCCGAGCATGGCGGCAAGGTCCTGGTCTTTGCCAACTCCCGGGGCGATGTCGAGTGGGGGGCGAGCAAGCTGCGCGGGCTGCTGCCCTTTGGCGAACGCGTCTACGCCCATCACGGCAGTCTGGCCAAGAGCGAGCGCGAGCGGGTCGAGCGCGACTTTGCCCACGCCAAGACCGCCTGCTGTTTTTCGACTTCCACCCTCGAGCTGGGCATCGACATCGGCGACATCGACCATGTGGTGCTCTACGGGGTGCCGCCCGACCTGCCGAGCTTCCTCCAGCGGGTCGGCCGGGCCGGGCGCCGCAGCGGCTCGCTGTCCTTTGCCGCGCTGGCCCGCGATGAGGGCGAGATACTGCGCTTCAAGCACATGACGCAGGCGGCGCGCGAGGGGCACCTACTCACCGATCCGCCGGTCTACGACCCGGGGACGGCGCTGCAGCAGGCTGCGAGCTTGCTCTTCCAAAACCCCAGCCACGCGATCGCCCCCGAACACCTGATGCAACGGCTGCCGGCTTGGCAGCAAGAATGGTGGAGCAGCGAGCGTTTGGAGCATGCTCTCGAACATGCCGATCGACACTTCAAGCGCGTGCGCGAGGGGCACTACACCGCCGGCGAAGAGCTCGAACGCGCCTACCGCAGCGGCAAGCTCCACGGCAACATCGGCGGCGAGGCCGAGGTCGAGGTCATCGAAGAGCTGACCGGCCGCAGCCTGGGGACGATTTCGCTGATGAAGCGGCGCAGCGAGGAGGGCAGCGACAAGGTCCTGCTCGGCGGCAGCGCCCGCAAGATGACGCGGGTGCGCTCCGACGGCCGCGTCGTCGCCAGCTCGGGAGGCGAGCGCGAAGCGGAGGCGCGCTTCAGCGGCCGAGCCGCCGCGCCCATCCCCGGAGCCCTGGCCGAGGATGTCCTACGCTGGATCGGACTCGAGCCCGGCCACATCTACCGCGTCGAAGGCGAGGACGAGACCCTCTTCGTGCACGGACTCGGCACCCTACGCGGCGCAGTCGTGCACGTAGCCGCCAGCGACCTCGAGACCTTGCCGCGCCCAGGCCGCGGCGCCGCCTTCGGCTTTCGCCTCGAACGTGGCCACCGCGATTGGCCAGCAGGGATCTCCCAAGAAGATCGCCTCGCCCTAGTCACCCGGCACTGGGCCAGCAAACTCATCCGCCTCCTCGGCTTCGGCCCCTGGTTCCCCCTCCTCCCCACCCGCGAACGCGAACACGCCGTCCTCGAAGCCGTCCGCCCCCGCGAACTCAGCGAACAACTCCGCGAAGCCGAAATCATCGAAGTCCACGAAGACGAACAACGCGCCCAGCTCCGCGCCTTAGTCCGAGCCTAGGCACCCGGTCGAAAGCTCCGGCAAGCCCGGCGCCGCCCGGCTAGGCCATCGAGGCCAGTCATCCTTAAACGGGGGGCTGGGATGCGCTGTCGTCCGTTCCGAGTCACCGAAGATCACCGCGACGCTGACGACTCCGTCCTATTCCGTGGCTGGCATAGACCTATCGCTGGTGAAAGCGAAGTGAAGCCGGCTCTTCGCCGAGTCCTATTCAGATACGAGCTCTACTCAGATCTTGAGATGTTCGAGAATGCCTATGGCTATAACGTGAAAAAAACTCATAGGATCTCGACAGGATGACTACGCCAATAGCACATGCCACTGCACCGATCCTTCATCGGACGGGTGTGTGCGTGGGCGTTTTATGGTCCGAGCACTCGCCCTCTAGCTCCGTGGGCTAGCAGCTCAATGGAGGACAGGGATGGCACGCGCAGATCTACTACTGGATATTGTAAAGGCGGGTGCCGAAGGCAATCAGGAACTCTTCCGCAAGGCTCTTGAGGCCTTGATCACCGAGGAGCGTGCCAAGCAGCACATCATCTTGGCCGATCGGCTCGCCGAACATTTGCCGCTGCAGGGGCAACCAACGCGAACGGTCCGGCCCGCCGTTACGACGCCTAACGGCACTGCGAAACTGTTCTACGAGCTTCGCCCTCGTCGAAGCCTTTCAGACCTGCTGCTGCCTCCTCTGGTCGCAGAGGCCTGTCGTGAGCTTGTCGAGGAACACACCCGAGCAGACCTGCTCCGGGCGCACAATCTGGAGCCTCGCAATCGAGTGCTCTTGGTTGGCCCGCCGGGCAACGGAAAGACTTCGCTGGCCGAGGCGTTGGCCTACGAGCTAGGGAGTCCGATGCTCGTTGTTCGGTACGAGACTCTCATCGGCAGCTATCTGGGGGAGACAGCGGTTCGCCTGGCGAAGCTCTTTGCTGAAGCTCGGACACAACGATGCGTCCTCTTTTTCGATGAGTTCGATGTCATCGGGAAGGAGCGCGGTGACATCCACGAAACCGGTGAGATCAAGCGGGTCGTGAGTTCACTGCTCCTCCAGGTTGATCAGCTGCCATCGCACGTTGTCGTCGTCACTGCGACCAACCACAGTGAGCTACTCGACCGAGCCGTTTGGAGGCGGTTCCAGCTTCGATTGGACCTACCTGCTCCTGGCAAGGCCCAGCGAGTGGAGTGGCTGAAGTCGTTCGAGCGACGGACGAGCCTGCCCTTCGACTATACGCACGAGCAGCTGGCACGGCGGCTGTCGGGCCTGAGCTTCGCGGAACTTGAGCAGTTTGCCTTGGACGTCCAGCGAACCTATGTCCTCACGATGCCGAACGCGGACATGCGCGAGATTGTGGGAGACCGACTGAAGCAGTGGGCGAGTCGGTCTACCCCAATAGGACAGCCAGTGGAGTCCGACGATGACTGAACGACCTCTACTGATCTTGCCGAAACCTGATCTTGCCGAACGAACGAAGATGGGCGGCGGAGGTGGAGGCCCAAAGCCGCTAGGCCAGATACGCCAGAAGCAGCGGATTGCACCGCGCTTACTTGAGCTTGAATCAGCCTTCGAGGCGAAGCGCCTGGCCCTCCAGACCAGTACTTCTGGGTTGGTGCCAGAAGACGTGTTGGTGCTTGAGACCGCAGGCTCGGTCGAAGACTTCTTCAATGCTGTGGGAAAGGTCGAAGGGCTGGAGTTCCTCGGCGAGTACGACGAGGAGGACATTCCACCGGACGATGACTTCTTCGTGGAGAAGAAGGGCGTCCACAAGAGCTATCGCGGTCGCGTGTATTTGATGTTCTCGAACCAGGAGGCTTTTCGCCAACTGCTGAAGCTATGGAAGACCTGGCAAGGCGACGAGAAGCTTGCGAGAGGGTTCACCAAGTGGCGTGAAGTGTTCTCTCTCCTCCGAGATATTCGCCCCTGGTCAGTGCGTGATCGCCTGGAAGAGACGGGGGTGCTGGAGGATTGGACATCCCGGCTCGAATGGCAAAAGGACCCTATTCCCTGCGAGATTGAACTTTGGTTCCGTGGAGACGAGGCTCAGCGTCGAGCGGCTTCTCAAGAGGTGCGATGCCGAGTCGAAGCGCTTGGAGGCAAGGTGCTTTCGGAAGCTGTCGTCGCCGAGATCCACTACCATGCTCTTGCTGTTCGGTTGCCCGCGAAGGCCGTGCAGGATCTTCTCGACGAGAGCAGTCGAGGCTCCGTCGCCCTGGTTCAAGCCGAGCAGATCCAGTTCATTCGGGCAGCTGGCCAGATGGCCGGTCGAGTCGGTGCGGACGAAGCGAATCCTCTTAGCCAGCTGCCTGCTGCACCATATCCCCAAGACGGTGTTGACCCTGTTGTCGCGCTTCTTGATGGGCTCCCTCTTCAAGCCCATCAGGCCCTTGCGGGCAGGCTGACGGTCGACGATCCCGATGACTTCGGCAGCGACTACGAGGCTCGCTTTCGCTTGCATGGCACGGCAATGGCGTCGCTCATCATCTGGGGAGACCTTCATGCGCCTGGGCAGCCCATCCCTCAGCCCCTTTATGTGCGGCCGATCATGCAGCCGTTCGTTCAGCAAGAGTTCGAGTGTTTGCCGCCTGAGGAACGGGTGTCAGAGTCGCATTTGATCGTTGACCTCATCCACCGCGCGGTCCGGCGCATGTTCGAGGGCGAAGGCTCAGAGCCACCGTCCGCCCCCAACGTGGCGGTGATCAACCTCTCGATCGGAATCGCCGATCGGCCTTTCGGCGGGACGATGAGTCCGTTGGCTCGGCTGCTGGATTGGCTCTCATGGAAGTACAGCGTCCTATTCCTGGTTAGCGCTGGCAACTGTTACAGCCCGGTCAAGCTAGGGCGGCCATGGGGGGAACTCTCGTCAGTCCCGCATGATGACTTGGTAGAGCACATCGTCAGAGGGGGGGCGGCCGATACACGTCACCGCCGACTGCTGTCCCCCGCGGAAGGGATGAACATCGTCACGGTCGCCGCGCTCCACTCCGACGAGGATCCCTCTTCCGTTCAAGGTTATTGGATAGACGCTGCGGAAGCTGGGTTCCCGAGTCCCATCAACGCCCAGGGTCTGGGATACAAGCGATCGGTGAAGCCTGAGGTCCTTGCGGCGGGCGGTCGCGTGGTTTTCAGGCTGCCGTTCCAGAATGGTCAGACGGAACTAGAGATCCCGCGCCTGACCTACAGGCCAGGGCAACTCGTGGCTACTCCCGGCCCAGCCCAGGGGGATGTTACTGCCACCGTGCCTTCGCGAAGAACGAGCAACGCCACCGCACTCATGTCCCGAGCAGCTGCATTTGCCGTTCCCGTCCTCGATGATCTCCGATTGATGGATGGTGGCGAGGTGCTCAACAACGTGCCGGATGCCTTGTGGCTGAAGGCGCTACTGGTGCATAGCGCGCGCTGGGGTGAGCTAGGGGAGGCCTATCAGGCTCTCCTCGGCTCCGGCGACAACAGTGGCAAGTTGAAGGAATCCCTGACTCGACTGCTTGGCTATGGCGCTGTGGACCTCGACAGCATCCTTGAGTGCACAGAGCATCGTGTTACCGCGCTTGCAGGCGCTAGCCTTGACGCTGACGCTGGAGCAGAGCATCGCTTCCCGCTCCCACCATCCTTGAGCGGAAAGCGTGGCTGGCGGAGCCTGGCTGTCACCTTGGTGTGGATGACACCCATCCATCCCCTCAACCATCGTTGGCGTCGCGCCCATCTTTGGTACAACGCGCCTACGTCCAAGATGAATGTCGGCACGGACGCCCACCTGAAGCGAAACGGTGCCGACTGGCAGGCAACACGGCGTGGGACCGTTCAGCACGAAGTCTTTGAGGGGGAGAAGGCTGCGGTGTTTATCGACGGGGACGATATCGTCGTACACGTTAGCTGTCGCGAGGATGCCAAGGACCTCACCGGATCGGTCCCCTACGCTCTTGTCGTGACGCTTGAGGTAGATGAGGGCATCGACATCGATATCTACGCGGAGATTCGCGAACGCGTGCAGAGCAAGCTCCGGGTTAGCACGGGGGAAGCCCTCTGATGTGGACCCACAGAGACAGGAGCGCATTCAGCGCAATCCTGAGGAGCAAGAGATGAGCAAAAAGCTGACGCTGCGCGAGGCGGCGATGATGCTGCTGAGCAGCGGGTGAGGGTGCCGTTATCCCCGGTTTACTTAGAGCTACGCCACTTGCTTTGAGTCTGGCCTGGGCGGCTGCACAAGCAGATCACTGGCCTGAACTCGACCATTAACGAGCTGGGAGGAAGCCCGAAGAACCAGGTCGATTGGGCTGAGCCCGAGAACTGGAAGGCTGAAGGTGCTAGTTCTGCGGTCTTGCTGTCAGGGGGTGGCTCTGCACTCTCGTGCTCGTAGCTAGCTTTTGCCGCGTTTGGATAGAGAGCGCATCGCTAAGCGGAGCGGACGCATTCGAGGATTCGGGCGATGCGGAGTGTGGCTTCGTAGGCGGCTTAGAGGATGAGGCGGGCGAAGGGCTCCCAAGCGCTTTCGGGCACTTGGCTGTAGGCGAGGGGGAGTGCGGAGCAGAAGGCCTGGGTGACCGGCTGCTCGGTGTCGATGGCTTGGGCATCTTGATGGACTCCGATGCGTAGGAGGCCGCGCAGGGCGTCGCGCTCGTCGTCGGTGGAGCTGTGGATGCGTTCGGCGATTTGCGCTAGGGCCGGCTGCTCTGCCATGGCATAGCCGTTTCTCATGCTGATGAGCCCTTCGCCGAGTTCCTGGCTTAGGTCGGCGAGGTAGTTGATTTGTCGCTCGGCGCTCTGGCCGAGCTGATCCTCCAAGGGCACGAAGTAGTTGCGGTAGAGGGTTCCGCCGCCGCAGGCGATGGCGCAGGCCGGGCCCTGGGTTCGATCGTAGGTATAGATGCCGATGCCTTCTTCGGGGGTGACGCTAGGCCCGGGCATCTCGAGGAGGTTGAACTGCGAGGCGACTTGGAAGATGGCGTTGGCGAAGGCTGGGTCGCGGTGCAGCTCGGAGACATCTCCTACGATCTCGCTGAGTGTCGATGCCTGCTCTGAAGTCTGGGGAGAATCCTCTTTTCGGAGTTCGTCCAGTCGGGGGCATTGCAGCCAGCCACATCCGAACTCAGCGCCGTTGACGCGTGATCGCAGTTTGCGATCTTTGAGCTCGATCAGTGAGCGCACCTGCGCCGGGGATTCTTCGATGAAGCCGAAGCTGGCCTCGAACCAGTTTGCTGCTGCTTTCATGTTTGCTAGCTCAGAGCTTGGACAGGATCGCGCCGGGGCGGAATGCAGAATGCAGCCTGCACGCTGACTTGTGCTGCGACAGCCACGAAGCCCTAGCGGCGGCGGAAGATTGCTAGTTCTTGTAGCCCTGGGTGGCGGACGACGTGGGCGAGTTCGTAGTGGCGGCTGAAGTCTGGGTGTTGGATGCCGGCGGCTTCGACGTGGGCCCAGACGGGGTGGTGGAGGAGGACGAGGTCGGGCTATTGGGCGACCCACCAGTCGAGTTTGCCGTAGAGCGTCAGCAGCTCGGGCAGGAAGTCACCCACGCGCAGCGGCGGCGGCAAGATGCGAAGCCGCGGATGAAGACCGGCGGCTCGTCGAAGACCCCGGCTGTCACCTGCGCCAGTTTGGCGTCCAGGGTGCGCGGCAGCAGCTCGCCGAAGTTCAGCAGCGAGAAGAGATACCAGGGCAGCTGCAGGGCGCAGAAGAGCCCGATCGCGAGCAGCAGTGGCCGCCCGTGCTGGGCGAGGGCGCCGCGGTAGCGCAGGAGGTAGGCGAGGAGCAGGGCGCCGACCAGGAAGATGCCATCGGGGCGCACCAGGCAGAGCAGGCCCAGCGACAGGCCGCAGAGGGAATAGTGGCGGTCGCGGTAGAGCCAGGTGGAGAGGGCGGCGAAGCCCAGGATCAGCGGCGTGTCCATGCCGAAGCAGTAGCCGAGCATGGGGGTGGCGAGGAGCAAGAGCCCGGAGAGGAGCATCGGCACGGGGCCTTCGGGGCGAAGAGCCGCAGCAGCGCAAAGAGCGCTGTGCCTAGGCCTAGGGCGAAGGCGAGGGTCTGGGCCAGGAGCCAGTTCTTGCCACAGAGGAAGCCGAGGGCGACCAGGGACGGGGTATTGCCGGTCGAGGTCGAGGTCGAGCCGTTGACCCAGTCGCCTGGGTTGTAGACCCAGCCTTCGCCGTTCAGCAGCTTGGCGACGTAGCGCAGGTAGATCATCGCGTCGTCGGGGGCGCTGGGGATGATTCACCACCCGTAGCCCGCAGCGATCGCGACACAGAGCAGCCAGAGCCCGGCGCCGCCCGGGGGGCATGCTGCGGGCTTGATGCGGAGCATCTGGCGACAGGCTTGGTGTTGTGGGGCTGTTCGCCAAGCGCCCTGCGCGATGTCTGCGCCATGGCCGAGGAGCATTCCCTCATCGAGCTCCGGCTTCGGGCCTTTTGCCCCATGCCATGGGGCGTGGATCTTCCTAGCTTCTCCTTGGCCATGAGAGAACTCTGGCGAGCCCGCTGAGAGCCAGACTAGGAGGCTTAGGATCATGAAGGTTGCGATTGCCAGCCAGAACCAACGTGATGTCACAGGCCATGCCGGACGTTGCACCTGCTTTTGGATCTATTCGGTCCAAGAGGGCGAAGTACAAGGGCGTGAGCTGCTTGAGTTCGGACCCGGAGAGAGTATCCACGACCGGGGCCACGAACCGGGGCCGGGGCTGATGGACTGCAAGGCCCTGATTACCCAGAGTATGGGGCCTGGCCTCGCCAGCCGTTTGGCGCAGCGAGGGATGCATGCCGTCTGCACCGAGGAAAACGATCCGGAGAAAGCTCTGCGCGCCTATCTGGACGGCTCGCTGCAGCCGCTGCCGAGTTCCGGCGACGGAGGTTGCGGCAAGCATTGATTCGGGCGTAGCAGGTCTTTGTCCATGACCTGCTAGCTTCGATCTGCGCGCAGATCCGGGCGATCTTCAAGACCTGCTCGGTGGGGGACGAAGAGAGCTGCATGCCCGACCCGTCTTCTACTTCAGCAAGGGAGTCCTTTGTCCGCGATTCGCGCCAGGTCGGTCTTCTGCGTTTCTTGCTGACCTTCTCGCTGACCCTGCTGGGCTTGGGCTTTGTGGCGATCCCGCGCTTTGGCTCGCCACTGTCCCCAGAATCGGCGCGCCAGGCGGCGCTTGCCGAGCTGCGCTCGATCGTCGAAGCCCAAAACCGTTGGCAGGCGGAAGCGCGAGTGGATGTCGATGGGGATGGTGTCGGGGAGTTTGCTGCGCTCTTCGAACTGGCGGGAAAAGCCTCGCCTCGTCTGAAGGGCGAAGGCTCCTTCGCAGCGAGCCTTCCGCTGAGCTTCTCGGATGAAGGGCCCAACAAGCGCCTGCGAGTGGGGAGCTATCTCTTCGAACTCTGGCTGCCGGCGAAGGGCGGTGGCTGGATCTCGGCTCGCAAGCTCGGTGAGCTGCACGATGACATCGACGTCGACGCCGCCGAGCAGCGTTGGTGCGCCTTCGCCTGGCCTACGCATCGCGTGTTTCCTGCTGAGGGGCCGGACTGCTTCTTCGTCGACGCGAGGGGGGAGATCTACGGCTGCGTCGATGAGGCCACACATTGGGGTGGATTGCGGCGGGTGCCACATCCCGGGCTACTGCCGAGCACGCCCTACTCCTCGGGCGATACGCCACGGCGCTTGCCCGCGCGGTTTCGAGACGGGGCTGGGCGCAGCTGGGTCTGGCATTACTGAAGGGCTGCCGCCAGCGGCCAGCCCGGTGAAAAAGGCGCTGGGCAGCAGGACCACGCCTGCGTCGTCCTCATGGCGCCGCAAGCCTGCGGCCCATCGAGGGGCTTCGCCTGTGGCTTTTTTTAGCTAAGGAAGCGGCGAATCCGGTGCCTGCCCCTCGCGAGACTCCCTCTCTTGCCTGCTACACTCTCGCCCTTCTCCTTAGGGGTCCCGCCCATGCGCTACCAAGCCGCCCTCCTCGCCCTCCTCTTCCCCGCCGCCCTCCTCGCCCAGGAGGCGGCCGTCCCGCCCCTTGCCAAGAAAAGCCGCGCCGAGCGCTTTGCTGCCCGCGTGCAGAAGGCCAAGGAGAGACAAAAGCTGGTCGGTGTCGCAGCGGCGATGCTGGTGGATCGAAAGATCGCTTCTTGTGTCTATCTGGGCTGGGCGGATCGTGAGAGGAAGCTCCCGGTGACCGCCAAGACCCGCTTCCGCTGGGCTTCGATTAGCAAGTCGGTCACCGCCATGCGGGCGATGCAGCTGGTCGAGAGCGGCAAACTCGACCTAGACCGGGATATTCGCAGCTACCTGCCGAGCTTCCCGGAGAAGCCACATGTGATTACGACGCGGCAGTTGCTTGGACACCTCGGTGGCATCGTGCACTACCGCAATGGCAAGGTCATCCGCAGCAAGCGGGAGTACAAGAGCGAGCACCCCTTCGCCGATGTGGTCCTGGCCCTCGATACCTTCCAGCTGAGCCCTCTGATCGCGGAACCGGGCACCAAGTATTCCTACACCACGCACGGCTTCATGCTTGTTGGGGCGGTGCTGCAGAAGGCCGGGGGGATGCCCTTCGCCCTGCAGGTGCAGGAGCAGATCTCCAAGCCGCTTGGGATGAAGAGCTTCGAGCCCGACTACCAGTGGAAGAAACTGCCTCATCGCGCGGTCGGCTATCGCAAGCTGGGTGCGCTGATCGTTCCCTCGACCAATACCGACGTCTCTTGGAAGCTCCCGGGTGGGGGCTACCTGTCCGATCTCCACGACCTCGCTCGGCTCGGCCAGGCCTGGCTGCGCAAGGAACTCCTCAGCGACAAGAGCTATGCCCAGATGTGGACTGCGCAGACGCTGAAGAGCGGGAAGCGTACCAAGTACGGGCTCGGATTCAGCGTGGCTAAGGAGAAGGGCCAGGTCGGGCACGCAGGGGCACAGGAGAAAACTCGCAGCTACCTGCTGGTCGACCCTGAGGGCGGCTTCGGCGTCGCGATCATGACGAACAGCGAATACGCGAAGCTCCGCCCTCTGGTCCGCGACCTGATGAAGATCGCTGGCTCGGACGAGTAAGGCCCGTGGCCCGGGGGAGCTTCCTCACTGGGAGCTCCTCCCGGAGGGGCCTTGGCAAGGGGCGTTCAGCCCGCCTTGCTCTCAGCCCTACTTGTATTGGGCGGCCTTCTTGCGGAGGGCCTTGAGCCTGTTCTTCATGCTCTCAATGGCCTTCTCAAGGCGGTCCTTCTGGTCCTCGCGAACGCGGTTGCGGAAGGACTCGAATCGCTTGAGCTGCGACTGGAGCTGTCTCTCGATGAAGGGGAAGGCTGCGGTCCAGGCCTCGGCGTCGTTCTGCTTTTCGGCTTCCTGGAAGAGCATGCTCATGTAGAAGGCCTCGAGCCCGTGTCCCTTGGGCAGGCGCCGATTCGACTTCCACATCTTGTAGATCTTCGCCGGATGCGACTTGGCCTCAGGGCTGCGGCTGCGGGCGGCCTGCAGCATGCTCTCGATCTCTAGGGCCAGGAGCATGGTGTCCATCTTGTCGGCCTGAGCGTCGCTCAGTTCGATCTCGGCCATCGCCTCTTTGGCTTCTTCCACGCTTAGCATGCCCATGCCCATCCGGGCCATCAGCCACTCGGCCTTGTCGACGTCTTCGCCGGCATCGACCTGGGCTTTCAGTTTCGCGTACTTGGCGGCCGAGTGAACGATCGCCTTCATCGACGGCAGGTCGCGGCTGACCTTCTTGGTGATCATCTCGCCGTTGGCATCGAGCAAGGCCAGGGAGGGGAAACCTCGGAAGCCGTATTTACTCAGAAGATCATCCTCTTTGCGACCCTGGATTCGGGTCATGATGCTGGCGAAGAGCACGACGTTCTTCTTGGCCCAAGCACGGAACTCTTTGGTCGAGAACACACGGTTCTCGAGTGAGGTGCACGGCGGTCACGGGCTGTAGGAGCGGGTGAAGTAGGCGAAGACGACCTTGTTCTCCTTCTTCGCGCGTTCCTTGGCGGTGTCGAAATCATCGACCCACTTGCCCTTGACGAACCAGTCCTCTTGGACCTTCTTCTCGTAGTTCGCCTGGAACTTCGCTTGTTGCTCGGCCTGGGCCGTAGTGCTGCCAATGGCGAGCATCAGGGCTAGGCCGGTGAGCGGCAGGTGCCGCAGGCTGATTTTCATCACGGAATCCTTCGTGAAATGTGCTGAGGTCGCTGCTCCAGGGCAGAGTGCGTGAGGAGCCATGCGAGGACTACAGTCTGAGGGAAGTGCCGGATTGCTCCAAGCACGAGATTGGAGGCCTCACTACGAAGCTTGCTGCCTCGGTGTTGCAGGCGAAATCGAAGAAAGCCATTCTTAACGCCCCACTGAGTCCAGGACTTTGGGGGGCGGGAGCAAGGCTCCTCGAATCCAGCACTTGCAACACCTTGCTGCAGACTGCACTCTGGCAGCTCGCGAGCCCGGATCGCCACGAATCGGATGGACAACGCAGCACATTTCCAGGTCATCGGCCTGACATGCAACCTCGTGGGGATCTTCCTCCTCGCGAACTCGATCGTATTCCGCAGTCCGCGGCATCTGATCGAGGAGTTTTTTGGAGCCAAGACTGGCTCCCTGCGACCCTTGCGCGACTACGTCGTCAACAAGATCCAGGTCGTGATCGGCTTTCTTCTCCTGACCGCCGGCTTCATCCTCCAGGCTCTCGCGGCCTGGGCCAGCATCGATAAGCCCGTCGTCATCCTGGTGATCTGCGGCGTGCTGCTGCTTCTCGCCTTCTCGATCTACTACTTTGGCGACAAATACTCGCGGCGCTCGTTCCGGCGCTACCTGAAGGATTTCTTCCGCAGGCACCCGTACAACTTCGCGCAGAACATCGAGATGACCAAGCAGATCGGGCAGCTCTTCGACGTCCCCAGCGATTCGGAGGAGACCGTCGAGGCCTATGTCGTCAAGGTCATGCGCGCGCTCGGCCTCGACCCCCTCAACCCGCCGAAGGGCGATGAGGAGTCGCAGCGGCGGCGGCGGCTGCGCGAAATGGCGCCGCAGATGCCGGGCAAGCCTTAGGGGTCTCGGGTTCGGCTCAGCTCCGGTTCTTCCCCAGGATGATCTCGAAGGGGTGGGCGGCAGCGCCAGCGCGGCCTTGCACGGGGCAGCAAGCCCGCTTAGGCCGTGCAGACTTCGATGCGGCCGGCTGGAGAAGGTGCCAGCTCGGGACCGGGGAGTTGCCCGCTCCCGTTCGCAGGCTTGGGGTCGGCGAAGGCTGGCGGCGCCGATGCCACCGAGACTACGCACAACGAAGGGGTCCGGGTGCTGCATGGGCGGCTCGGTATCGGTGACCCTGGCATGCCGGGAACGGGGGGAACGAGGGCCCGCCGGGTACGAAGAAAATGACAGAAACGGCGAAACGAAAGCACTTTGCGAACTAGGATCTCTGTTGTCAGCCCCCAGCCAAGGCCCTTCGATGAATCCTGCTCGCCCCCTTTTTCTTCTCTGCCTCTTCCCTGTCTTCCTCCTGCTTGCTGCTCGGCTGCCCGCGCAGAGCCTCATTGATTTTGGCTCGGCGCAGCGTCCCACGGGCAAGGCGAAGCTCTACTGGAACGACGTGACTCCGGCACTGGGGAGCGCTGCGCTTCCACTGGTCGATGCGAAGGGGTTTACGACGGGAGTTACGCTGCAGTTGCGGCAGCCCTTTCGGGGGGTTGGCATCGGCGGCACGAGGAGCGCGGCGACGGGCAGTCGCCTTGAGCAGCTCGGGTATCCGGCGAGTGCCTACTCCGATTACCTTTGGGGGACCCGTGGCGCCGGGCCGGTCAGCATCGTGCTGAGCGGGCTGGACCGCAGTGCCAGCTACGACATCGATATTTTCGCCTCGCGCATGGGGGTTCGAGATGTCCGCAGCGGCCTGTACGACGTGCTCGGCGCGACGCGGGTCAGCGTCGTGCTCGATGCGGCGCTCAATCAGGGCCGCATGCAGCAGGTGCGGGCGATGAAGCCGGATGCCCAGGGGCACATCACGATCAAGGTCTCGACGGCGAGCAGTAACACGAACCCAGCCGGCTACTTTTATCTAAGCGCTTTGGGGCTGAGCCATAGCAGTGGATCCTCGCAGCCCCAGCGTCTCGGCTTCTTTCCTCGTCGCCTGGACTTTTTGCGCACTGTGGGGAGCAGCCCTTATGCCCACCAGCTCGATCTGCGATCGAGTCCTGCGGCGAATCTGAGCGTTCAGCTCAAGGCTACCGACTCGAAGACCAAGCTCCCCCCGACCTGGCTTGCGCTCGCTGCCAGTGGCAGAAGCGGCAAACCTATCCCGATCTCTGTTGGAGGAAGCTCTTTGGCAGCGGGGAGCTATCGAGCGGTGATCGAGGCGAGTCGGGTGGGATACCGTTCGGCCCGACTCGAGATTACCCTGACCGTGCGGCCGGCAGGCGGCGCCCGCAATCTTCTCTGGTACGGCAACAGCTTCACGATGGGGAACGCCACCGTGTCCGACCTGATGCGGCGTCTAGCCAAGGACATGGGCGAGCCTGAGCCGGTCACCGTTACGCGACTCGCCGGTGGTAGAAATCTCTCGTACCATCTGAAGAATCCCTACCAAGCCGAAGCCATTCGCAAGGGATTGCCGCTCGGCGGAGAGTGGGACTACGTGATCCTGCAGGGGCACTCGGTCGAGGCGACGAAAAGACTGGGGAACCCGGACGGCTTCATTGCCGATGCGAAGGCCATTTTGACCAATGTCCGCAAGCACAGTCCGCGTGCGCGGGTGGTGATGTTCCAGACCTGGGCCCGGGCGCAGGGGCACAGATACTACCTAGGCAGCAAACCGATCTTCGCCAATCCCATGGTGATGCACGGGGAGATCGCGCAGAGCTATCGCCGCGCCGTGCAGGAGATCAACCGGCAGTTTGGTGTCGATACGGCGCGCCTGGCGGCGGTGGGGGATACGGCGATGCTCGTAAACTTCGCTCCGAGCTACTACGCGAGCGACCTCTACCACGCAGGCCGGCGGATCACGACGCTGGCGGCGATGGCGATCTACAGCGCGATTTATCAGAAGCCGGTTGCGCCGCACCTTCCCAATTTTCAGGGTCAGTCTGAACTCGTCGCCAGGCTCAAGAGCTTTGGCATGAAGGCGAGCGACTGGCAAGTCCTCTCGGGGCTCGCCGATCGCGTGGGCGCGCGCTCGCTGCGTGCTTTCCCGGGTTCGGATGAGGACCTGCTTCTGCGCAGCGCGGTGAGTTCTGTGCCAAATCCCACGATGACGGCGGTGGCGCGAAAGGGCGTGCAAGTCGGCCAAACTCTCTACGTCGAGCTGTCTTCGCCGGCGGGCAGCTGCGATCAGGCGCCCGCGCTGCTCCTGCTGACTGGGTACCTGACGGGCCACCCGCCAGCGCCCATCCCGGGCCTTGGCGAGCTGCACCTCGATCCGAAGAGCTTTCTCCCCGTGGCCGTGAGCGCCTCGCTCAATCGTCTGAGCTGGCAGTTCCCGATGTCGCAGCGCTTCTCGGGCGTGAGCTTCCTCTTCCAGGGGGTTGCGCTACGCCCCAGTGCGCGGATGAAGAATCCTCTCTTTAGCGCTACCGACGCCCACGAGCTGCGCGCCCGTTAGAGAGTTCGCGCAGGCGTCTGGTCTTCGGATCTCATGCTTCCGACTCAGGCTAGCTCTGGCCTCGACGTCCCGAGACGAGCTGCTCTGCCGGGCTCCAGTGCAGCTCTGGATCGAAGGGATAGATCGGGCGGGCGAGGCGGCGATAGGGGAGGGCGGCAAAGTCCTGGCTCACTGCTCCGGGGGTCAGGGCGATGCGGTCGCGGCCGGCGAGGGCGCGCAGTTCTGATACGAGGTAGCCGATTTTGACGACCAGCAGGGCGCAGTCTCTGGGGTCGAGTCCGAGGCGCAGGAAGTCCTGTAGTCGGTGAAAGGCGGCCCGCTCTTCGGTCACGATGATGCGCACGCCGCCGCAGCGTAGGACGACGTTGGTGCAGCAGGCGGGGGTGCGCGGTCGCGGCTGCGGGTCGGGCGGGACGATGGCCTGGAGCTCGGCGCGGAGCGCTAGTGGCCCGCCGTGGCCCGGATCTAGGTGGCCACCTAGTGAGAGTTCTAGCTCGGCGCCCACCCCGGCCTCGAGGCAGAGGCGCACGGCGGCGGGGTCGGGGATGCTGGCGTAGATTGCGTCTTGGGTTGGCGCTGAGAGCATCCTCTCAAGGGCGAAGCTGAGATCGCCGGCCCCGCCCGCCGTTGGGTTGTCTCCAGAATCGGAGAGGACGACTGGCGTCGGACCAGGCTGCTCGGCCCAGGCCAGGCATTCGTCCATCGATGCGGCCGGCGACTCGAAGTCGAAGTCGGCGCGAAGCTCCCAGAAGCGTTGTCCCAGTTCGAGGGCTGCGGCACGCACCTGTTCGGCGCTGTTGCCCATCGTCACGACCGATGCGGCCGATCGCGGCTCATCGGCCCATATGTAGCCGGCGAGGATGGAGGCATCTAGGAGCTCAAAGCGCTCGATCAACGGCTCGATGCTGGCCCAGAGTTGTTTGCCGGGCTCCCAGTTCGTGCTCGTCTGTTCGCCCGAGTAGAGCACGGGCACGCGGATCATCGCGCGCCAGGGGCCTTGCCCAGATTGCGTCGTGTGCAGGAGCAGGTTGCATGCGCGTTCGAGAGTCTCGCGCACGTCGATGTGCGGCGCGGTGCGATAGGCGGTAAGGAGGTCCAGCTGCGCGAAGGCCGCTTCGCTGAGATTGCCGTGCAGATCGTAGGAGGCGGAGAGGATGCAGTCCTCGCCGACGATCTCGCGAATGCGGCTGAGCAGGACGGCTTCGCAGTCTTCGCTTCCCTCGACCTTGGCCGCGCCGTGCATGTGCAGGAAGAGCCCGTCGAAGGGAGCCGCGTCGCGGAGCTTCTGCAGCAGCTCCGCTTCGAAGCGCTGGTAGAAGCCCCGTTCGATGCAGCCGCCCGGCAGGGCTCCCGCCCAGAGCAGCGGCACGAACTCGTGCTGCTCAGGCAGGAAGGGATACTTGGTGAGCAGCGCCTCGCCGCGAAGGAGTTCGAAGTCCTCTTCCCGCGAGAGCAGCGGCGAGAAACTGCTGCACTCGCAGTGCAGTCCCAGGACGCCGATGCGGCTCATGCGCGGCTCGCCTCGGCGATCCGGCAGATCTCGCGGAAGGCTTCTGCGTCGCTGATCGGGATGGCGAACTCGTCGAAGTCGGGGTCGCTGCCCATGAACACGGCCTCGTTGCGGAACTGCATGGTGCTCGCCGCCTGACGCTGCGCGAACACGTGGTATTCCCTCGCGCCGGTGCGGCGGATCAGCTCGCCGATATTGCCAGTGTTGATGCCGACGCCGGGCATGATGAGGATCCTCTCTCCAGCCTTTTCGACGAGTTCGGCCAAGAGCTCGCTGCCTTCCATCGCCGAGGGGCGCTGCCCCGAACTCAGGATGCGGTCGACGCCGAGTTCGATCAGCTGCTCCAAGGCCTCCATGGGATCTCTGCACATGTCGAAGGCCCGGTGGCTGGTCACGCTCATGGGGCGGGCGAGCTCGATGAGCTCGCGGTATTGCTCGAGCTGGAGCGAGCCGTCCGGGTGCAGCATGCCGATTACGATGCCGTCGGCACCGAGCTCCTTCGCCAGCTCGACATCCCGGCGCATGATCGCCATCTCCAGCTCGGTGTAGACGAAGTCCCCTCCGCGCGGCCGGATGATCACGTTGAGTCCGATCGAGAGCTCTCGCCTGGCTGCTTCGATGGCGCCGGCGCTCGGCGTCGTGCCGCCGTCCCAGAGGTTATCGCAGAGTTCGACACGTCGAGCACCGCCGCGCTGGGCTTCCATGGCGCAGGGCACGGAGCTGACACAGGCCTCGATCAGGATCGCTTTCTTGCTCATCGGGTCTCGTTCCTTTGCTGCGGAGCCGGGGATTCTCCGAGCTTGCCTGGCATGGCGAAAGGCTTTGTGCCGGCGATTGCGTACGAGGGGACATGATGAGCTTGCCCCGCTTGGCCGTCTGGTGCGGGAGGGGGCTAAGGAACTCCACTTCCTCGGAAGACCAGATCGTCGACTCGTGCCCTCCCGCGTGCCGCAAGCTTCGTTCCTGCTTTTCACTCGGCTCAGACGGGCAGCCTCACCGTTGTCGGCAGCGCCTGCGCGAACACGGGGGCCGGCGGGGGCCAGGCTTGCATTGGCAAGAAGAAGACGGGGGGCTGTTCGGTGCCAAGCGCAAGGCTAACAGCTTCGAGCTGGGCGATTCGATAAGCAGCCCTCGTGTTGGCCGGACAGGTCAGGCAAACACGAGGGCTGCGAAGATCGCAGGGGCGGGGCCCCTGCGATGGGCCCCTGCGATGGGCTCAGCGGCCGACCTTCAGCACCACGCCGTTGCTGGAGCTGATGGGCTTCGCAATGCCGCGCATGGCGTAGGCCTGCAGGGCGAGGCGGACGCCGAGCAGTTGGGCGTCATTGGGGACCTGGAGGCTGGCCTGGAGGCTCGTTCCCGTTGAAGCGTAGCCGGCGAGGACGTCGAGGGTGGCCGGGTCTACATAGGAGATGGTGCCGGGCATGATCGAGCGCGGCCGGGTGGCAGCTGCGCCAAAGACCAGGGCGACGGTGGAGCGCGCCTTGATATTGCGCAGCTGCAGGTGGCTCTTGCTGCCGAGGATGGGCTCAGTGCCGGAGAGCCGCAGTTGCATCGGGCCGCTCGCCTCGCCTATCGAGTAGGCGCTGGCGCCTGGATCGAGAGCGAAGGGTTCTTCGCCGAACTGCATGCTGAAGATGCTCAGGAAGAGTTGACCGCTTGCCACGAGCCGAGGCATTGGCGACGAGCCCGTTGTGCCGGGCGTTAGGTCAGTGACCATTTTTGTGCCCTTGGCGGAGCCGTCCGTGACCCAGAGCTCTGTGCCATGAGCTGCGGTCTTCCCCGCGAACCAGGCGCGATGCTGCCCTGTCGCAACGATCAAGTTGCCGAGCCAGTGGATGCCCGACGCCGCGCCAGCGCCGATGTCGAGGAGGATTCTCGTGCCGGCCTGCGTGCCGTCGGTCGACCAGATCTCCCTTCCCTGTGCTTGCGTGGTAGCGGTGAACCACATACGGCCCTGCCACTGCGTCAATACCTGAGGCCAGGAACCCCGAGGGCCTTTCTCGATGTCGGCTAGGAGCCCGGTGCTGGAGATCGTGCCTGCCGTCGAGAACAGCTCCCATCCGCTCTTGCCGTTGTCCGCGCGGAAGTAGAGTCGGTCGAGCGCCATTCCCTGGGAAGCGGCAAAACCCGT
>PDWJ01002066.1_pt1 | contig 22381 bp, 22 predicted proteins | sample 1430881 | NCBI WGS metagenome assembly PDWJ01 (sample SAMN01162460, study PRJNA174530) | Oral metagenome, whole genome shotgun sequencing project. | biome: Marine environment; feature: Marine mammal; material: Swab sample of the gingival sulcus; isolation source: swab sample of gingival sulcus... | reverse complement strand
CACAATATCGTGGCAGCCTGTGCGGTGACCGGATTGATGGGACGGGAAGGACTCATTCTCCGGCGTACGTTCTGGCCGTTCCTGCTCTACGGCATCGTTGTTGGCATTGCCACGATGCTGCTGACCATGTTCTTTTTCCCTGGTCTTTACTAATTGTAGGTTGCCGCGTTGGATTGTGCGGTAAACGGCTAACTTATTACAATCATTGATAAAAATGCTATTTTTCAAGACCGCAATCGGTTTTTCTTTCAGATCATCGTTTGGTGCAAGGGTCTCGCCAAGAATCTTTGAGATGTGGCACGGATCATTTTTATTGTTGCTGATTTCACAAGTGGATGTGACCGCCTTGAACCATACACCCATTAACGGGCAATGCATGGAAGATGATGGGCCATTGAATGGCATTGGTTTGCGTGTAACCTTACCTGCCGGTCCAGGCGGCTTTGGCGGCCCTGCCCGCCGCCTCCAGTATGGCTTGATACAAGGACAAGGTGATGCCGATGATAAACAAGGCGACCAGGATTTTGGCCAGGTCGCTCTGGTAGAGTGCGATGCGGATGCTGTAGCCGATGCCCGCATTGGCGGCGATGAACTCCGCCACGATGGTGCCGGCCATGGCCAGCGTAGCACTGCCGGCCACCACGGTGGTGAGCTTGTGCAGGTTTTCAAAGGCCCTGATTTTGACTTCCAACTGCCAGCGCATGCGCCCCGTCACCCGGTAAAAATGCTCCACATCGGTTACCGGTTCGCTCATGATGCCGATTACCGACAGCAGCAATGGAAAATAGCAGATCATGGCGGCGATGCACAGCCGGGTCAGGAATCCGTCGCCCAGCAGGATGAACAGGATGGGTGCGATGGCCACAATGGGATAGGCCTGTACGTTGTAAGCCGCGACCTTAATGAAAGACCCCAGCCAGGTGGCGCGGCGGCAGGTGATCCCCACGGCCAGCGCCATGAAGATGGAAAGCACCTGGCCGATGACGGCCACGACAAAGGTGTCCAGCACATCGCCCAGGTAGCGGGCAGCGGTCTGCTCCCCGGTATGCCAGACACCTGAAGGACTCGGAATGACGTAATCGGAAAGATTCAGGGCCAGCTTGATGCCAAACAGCAGGCCGATGCCCAAAAGGTACACGACAAGGAATTGGAAGATACGCCTAACCATGTATGATCTCCAGCATGGATGTCTCCAGCGCCTCCCCATCCAGCGGCCGGCCGCTGTGGTGATTCTGACCATTGACCAGCCGGGCCGCTGGTGCATGACCGCCACCGCCAAAAACCACAATTTGATCGCAGAACCGGGCCACCTCCACGAGGTTGTGGGAAATGTAGAGGAAGCCGGCTTGTGGAAACCGCTCCTTGATTGCATACAGGATCCTGTGTCGAGCGGCCTCGTCCACATTGGCCAGGCTTTCGTCCATGATCAGCAGACCGAAATCCTGAAGCAGGTAGCGCAGCAGGTTGACCCGGTTGCATTGCCCCATGGAGAGTTGGGCAAAACGTTTGTGCATGAGGTCGGCCAGGCCGAACACCTCGATCAGTTCCGCCATCAGATCGCGGCGGTTGGGCGGGGTGGTCTTTTCGAAATGCCTGCCCACGGAAGACCAGCCGGGCAGACGCTCATGGTTGTGGGTGTACAGGCAGGGCGCGTCCCCGGCTCTTTTCACCGATCCGGACAGGGGCTGAATGTCCCCGGAGATGATTTTGGCCAGGGAGGTCTTGCCGACGCCGGACGGCCCGAACAGGGCGTGAAAGCCCGCATGCTGAATCTTCACATCGAGTTCTGTAAAGAGCGTCGTCTCGGCACCCGGATATTCGAATGTGATATTAATGCATTCGATCATATCGTTTTTAGGTGTTACATCGCATCAGCCAAGGTGCGTTTTTGTTTGACACGAGCATATCTGTTTAATATCATTTGGAAAAAAAATTTTCCAGCCTTAATTTAAAGACCTTTGGCAAACACGGATCGATTCATACATGGACAACGATTCCTCCAGACCAAACAGGTGGCCGGTCCGTGTGCTTCTTGCGCTCGCCGCCATGGCCCTGCTGGCATGCCTGTGCGTTTATTTGTTTTTACCGGAATTGGCTACCGGGTTCCTTTCTGGTGAACAGATCCGGCAAATGGGGTTTGCGGATTTTCACGGCCGCATTACCCGTATTGGCCCATTTCAGGCCGCAGGCGGTCCTTTCTTGTTCGGACATGCCGACCACCCTGCTGTTTCGGTACATTCTGTTGAGATCGACTACACCCCAGGCGGGCTGATGCGCAGGCACATCGGCTGTCTGCGCCTTTCCGACCTGACGGTCAATGGCCGGCTGCAGTCCGGCCGTCTGGTCTTGCCGGGGTTGCAATGGTCCCGGTCGAACCGGCCCGCACCTGCCGAGCCAATGGCTAACCGTATCCCCGGAACCATCGGAAAAATCGAAATCCGCAGTGCCAGGTTATTTCTGGAATGGGAAAACGAGATATTTCGCATCCCCTTTGACGCCGATATCCGGCCCCGGAATGGGGACCTGACAAGACTGGACGTACGGGTTGGCCTGTACCTCGGTGATCAGCGCCTTTCCATCACAGCCTGCCTGGACCTGGAAAAAGACCGGGGCGATCTGGCCATGGATGGCGCCGCCATCCGTCTGGACGGCTATGCCGGTCTGTTTCACCGGCTTTCCGGGACGAACCTCAGCGGTTTGTTTGATTTGAATGTTAGCGCCGATTTCCGGATGAATCCCCCGGCCCTCTCCGATGCCCGCATCAAGGTCGTCTGGCATCGCGGCAGTTTGTCATGGGGGGCGCTTTCGATCTTTCCGCAAGGCACGGAAACGGGAGCGGTTTTCTCCGCGGTGTCCGCCGATGGCATCAAATGGCAGGTCGAAGCCGGCGGTTTGCACATGCCGGCGCCGGTACCGGTTGCGGTGACCGCCATCCGGGGCACCATGGATTTGGGCGGTGAAGGGCCCGTGCTCGACGGGCAGGTGGATTTATCGATCCTGCCGTTTTTCCGGCGTTGTCCGCTGGCTGCGGCATTGTCAACCGAACTGCCGCTGTCTCTGACCTTCGGCATGCACGGTGAACCTTCGGGCAGATGGACGGCCAATTGCCAAACCATTGCCGACAATTCATCTGCATTGCCACCAGCGGAGCTGACCGTTGAAGGGGCACGGATTGCCTGCCATGCACCGCGCCTCCAACTGGATATAGATGCGGAGAATCAGCGGGTCGAAGGCCGCTGGCAGATGGAGATCGGTCCCATGGACGCAGCTCTGTCCGGCATGCAGGCCAGCCTGTCAGCCATGCAGGGCAGTGGCACGGTGCGATTCGGGACGCAGGGCGCGGAGGCATTCAGAAGCGGTGAGGCCCGCCTTTCCTTCCCGGAGGCGAGGGTTTCCGGAAACGGCCTGTCCGGTGGGTCGGGGGCGGTATCATTGTCTGCCCGGTTTCACCAGGAAGCCGGCCGGTTGACTGGGTTGTCGGGACGATTGCAGGTAAACGACGGCCGGTTGCGCCATAACTCCAGCCGCGTCGACCTGTCCGGTATCCGTCTGGACCTGCCCTATGCGTCCGATCCCGAAACCAACCGGAAGCCGGGGCTTTTCTCCATTAGCCGCATCGGTCAAGGTCATCTCAATTTGGGAGGACTTGTGGGGCGCATCATCCCCGGGCAGGATTCCCTCGTGCTATCCGCCGGCTACCACAGTGCGCTGTTGCCAAAAATGACGGCGGCCATCCGGGGACGCCTGAAGCTTGCCGGGGAAACGTTTCCGGACGCCTCCCTTGAGATCGATCTGCCGGACTACGACCTGCCGGAATGCTTCGATCCGGGACACCTACTGCCGGATCTGGAGGGCGTCTGCCTCTCCGGTACGGTGGCGGCCCAGGGCCGGGTATCGTTTTCCGCAAACAGGCTGAATGGCAGGCTCGATCTCGATTGTAAAGGCGGGCGGCTCGACATGGCGGACAGGGGGTTGACGGTGGAGGGGATCGACGGGGCCCTGCACTTTCCGCAATTACCTTCTTTCCGCAGTGGTCCGGCACAGACCTTGGCCTTCCGCCGGGCGAAACTGGGCCAGATCGTTGTCGATGGCGGCCGTTTTGATTTCCAGGTAGAATCGCCCGATACCGTATTTGTCGAAAAAGGGCGTCTGCAATGGTGCGGCGGTATCGTAGATGCCCAGTCTCTTCGCCTGACGGCGGGAAGACAGACATACGCGTTGAGCCTGTATTGCCAGCGACTGAGCCTGTCCCGGATTCTGGAACAACTGGGCGCCGTCAATGCCCGTGGCAGCGGTACGGTCAATGGCAGGATCCCTGTTACATACAACAAGGGGCGCATCCGTTTCGATGATGGGTTTCTATTTTCCACACCCGGTGAACCCGGTAAAATCCGACTCACCAACACCGATATCCTCACCCGGGGGATTCTGGCCGGCACACCCCAGTTCGCCCAGGTGGACCTGGCCCGGGAAGCGCTCAAGGACTATGACTACCAATGGGCCAAGCTGGGCATAAACACCGAAGACGAGACCTTGGTCATGCGCCTGCAGTTCGACGGCAAACCGGCCGGGGCCCTGCCATTTGTCTTCCAGCGGGAAATCGGCAGCTTCGCCAGGGTGACAGCCGGCGAGCAGGGATCGATCTTTCAGGGCATCGCTCTGGACGTGAACCTCAGGCTTCCTTTGGATCGGCTTTTGGAGTATAAAGGGGTCGTGGATATGCTTGATTAGTTTGCATGTAACCAGACCGTCAAAGAGAGATTCATCATGCTCAAGAACTTATGTATGTCGGCCTTGGTAATCCTCTGGGCCATATGGGGCCTCGGGGCCTGTGCCACCCGACACGAGGTGGAAGTCAAACCGCTAGAGATCAAACCCATCCACATCACCATTGATGTGAACGTAAAGGTGGACCGGGCGTTGGACGATTTTTTCGGCGACATTGATGAAACCGCCGAGACGATCCAGTAATCTGAAGAATCCCCAACGGTGCATAAAAAAATTATCGTTATTCTTTGAAAGAATGAACAACATACATGATCACATGCTAAGTCCTGGAATTCACCAAACCGGGGCAATTCCGATTTTTTTAGGTGCGAAAGGATGACTGACATGCAACGCAAACGCTATCTGGCCTTAGTGGCGCTAATGGCAAGCGCCGCCGTTTTTCTCATTGCTGCAACCGCATCTGCCCAGGGCACCAAGGCGCGGATGAAAAACCGGCTTCCGGAGATTGTCCGGCTCAAGGCTGACGGTATTATCGGCGAGACCCGAAACGGTTTTCTGGCCTTCGTGGGCAGTCAAAAGATATCAACGGACCTGGTGGAAGCGGAAAACCGGGATCGGCGTCAAGTATACGAGGCCATTGCCAAACAGCAGGGCACCACACCGGACCTGGTGGGCCGCCGCCGGGCGTTGCAGATCGCCGGCAAAGCCAAACCCCGCGATTGGCTGCAGGACGAAACCGGCAAGTGGTATCGAAAATAGGGCCACAGCGGCGGTTCGGCGTTTATGTGGAGGAAGGCCGCCTGGAAGCCGTGTGGATCGGATCCGGTCAGGACAACGCCCCCACGATGACATTTCTTCATGAAGGGCTTGGGTGCACGGACCTGTGGCGCGATGTCCCCGCCCGGCTGGTGGAGATGACCGGGTGCGGTGCCCTGGTACTCAGCAGTTTGGGATACAGCCGTTCCGATCCCTGCCGGCTCCCGCGACCCGACCGATCGACTTCATGTACCACGAGGAGATCAGGGTGCTCCCCCGGGTGATAAGGATTGCCGGGTTTGTGGCCGATTGCATGCCGGTCGCCGTGGGATCGTGATCTGAAATCGATTCGAATAGGTGAATTGTTTGGAAACATTGAAAAACTTCTGGCTGCTGGTGGTGGATGTTTGGAATCGTGGCTTTTGGGATAGCAGTCTCGGGCGTATTTTCGTGGCCTTGGGCATCCTGCTGGTGGCCATGCTGGTGCGCAAGCTTTCCGTGCGCATTGTGGTCGGGCGGCTCAAGACCTTGACCGACAAGACCCAGACCCGCTTCGGCGAAGCGGCCCTGGATGTCCTGGAACGGCCGTTGACCTTTGTTCCCGTGGTGGTGGGTGTTTATTTTGCCGTAGACTACCTGGAACTGACGGGTGGACTGAAGATGTTCGCCGACCGTGTTGTGCGTTCCCTGATCGTCTTGGTGATTTTCTGGTCTTTCAAGAATCTGGTGGCGCCTTTGTCGATCGTCCTGCACCGGTTGGAGCGGGTTTTAACCGTATCCATGGTGGCATGGCTGATCAATGCCATTCATGTGGCCTTGATTTTCATCGGTGCGGCCACGATTCTGGAGATTTGGGGAATCAAGATCGGTCCCATCATCGCCGGGCTGGGGCTGTTCGGTGTGGCAGTGGCCTTGGGGGCGCAGGACCTGTTCAAGAATCTCATTTCGGGAATTTTAATCATCGCCGAAAAGCGATTCAATCCCGGAGACTGGATCAAGGTCCCGGGTGTGGTGGAAGGGACCGTGGCGTCTATCGGATTCCGTTCCACGCGAATCCGGCAATTCGACAAGGCGCCGGTCTATGTGCCCAACACCAAGCTGTCCGACAATATACTGATCAATTACAGCCTCATGACCCACCGGCGCATCTATTGGTCCATCGGCGTGGAATACCGCACGACCGTGGACCAGTTGCGCCGCATCCGTGACGGCATTGAGGCGTATATTCACGGCTCCGATGCTTTCGACACCACAGCGGCCGTGTCCACCTTCGTTCACATCGACCGTTTCAGCGAATCGTCCATCGACATTTTGGTTTATTGTTTTACGCGGACCACCGCCTGGGGTGAATGGCTTGAAATCAAGGAAACGCTGGCCTATGAAATCAAGCGCATTGTCGAAGATGCCGGAACGTCCATGGCCTTTCCGAGCCGGACCGTTTATCTGGAGATGCCTGCCGATTCTCCGGAAAAGGGCTAAGGCGGGAAACCCACAACCCATAAAGGACGAAGTGCTAAGTGCTGAGGCAGGAAACCCGCAATCCATGTACCTGCACCTGCAGCCTATGCTCCTGTTTTTTTTAAAACAGACAAATCAGGATTAAAATCGACAGAATTCATTATTCAAAATTCGATGTTCGACATTCTCAGGTTTCTTGTTTTTTTTGACAGAAACTGAGGTGTAAGGCACCAATGGGCTTCAGGCACTGCCGGGAAGCCGTTCAACGATGCTGCCCTCCGCATCTATGACGAATACCATGAAACCGTTTTCAAGGGCATGCCGGGCCAGGTCTTCGTAAATGATGGCCTGGATTTCGTATTTGCCTTTTTTTTCCAGGTGGAGGTGAAACATGCCCTGCTGGGCATCGTCCTTGTTGAGAAAGGCGGGGATGAAATCGACATCGTGCTCACCGTCGGTTTGCCCCACGATCCGTTCGATGTTGCCTGATTTCTGGATGGCCACATAAAGCCAGGTTGTCGCTTCGATGGTCATTGGCTGTCTCCTTTTGGGTTCAGAATCCCATATCGGCATTGATCAGTACAATCTTCACGCGGCCTTTGGGGAAGCATTTTTCCGTGATTGTCCAGGTGTTACAGATACGTTCCGGACTGCTGCAATCTTCACATCGGCAGGTTTTCGCACAGGGGTTTTTCTTTTCCAGGCGCATGACATTCACCGGCGCGACATAATTTTTGATCCGTTGCCTGGCGGCATCCAGATCGTGAACGATTTTGTTTCGTCCGATGAACAAAAGGACGTTTTTGGGCCCAAAGGTCAACGCTGCGATACGGTTCCCGACCATGTCAAGGTTGACCAGTTGCCCATTGGCGGTGACCGCATTGGTGCCGGTGATGAACAGGTCCACCATCAGGGCTTTACGGCGCCGCTGCACACTTTGTTCCGGAGAAGGGCTTTTGTCAAAAGTGTCCAGCACATCATAGCGCGGGTCGTTTCTCAAGGCTTCATAGAGCCGTGTGTCAACGAAGGTCATGGATCCGCCCCAGGAAATGGTTTTGGGAGCCATGGCCGGAATGATGGTATCCAAAGCGATTTTTTTGGCCAGATCCTTGTTGTCGGCGATGTGAACGTCGAAATTATTGGCTTCGAGGGCTTTTTTGGCCTTTTGGAGTCGAAGGCTCCAGTAGTGCCCAATGGGGGTGTCCATGGATGCATCCTTATGGTTGGGGCATGGCGCGGTATGCCGTTGTAATGATTCCTGATTCTATACCTCCGGACCGGTTGTGGCAAGACGGGCAAAGACCTTACCCTGTAAACTGGCGCTGGATCCGATCCAGGTAATCATCGAGTTCCCGCATACACGAAAAGACCTGTTGTGAAGGCAGTGCCTTGATGATGTCGAACACTTTTTGGATCTGTGGCTGCATGTTGAGCAGGACCACCTTGCCGTCATACGCTTTCATCGATTTTTGGGCCTTGGCGATGACCCTTACACCCATACTGGAGATGTAGTCGAGCGTTTCCATGTTGAATACCAGTGTGTGCGGTTTTTCATGAAGAACGATATCCACCCGCTCTTCCAGTATCGTATACGTACCGGTATCCAGACGACCACTTGCAGACAGGATATACACACCGTCCATCTTCTGTTTGGAAGTCACAATCAGGCTCATCGGATTCTCCTTGTCGGTTACTGGTAGCGTTTTTCCATGCGCAGGATGTTTTTTCCGCGTTCGCGGCGGTACGTCATGCGGTCCATGAGTTTTTTGGCCAGGATAATTCCCATGCCCCCCTTGTCGCGCTCTTCCAACGGCTTGTCACGCCTTCCCAGGTGCACGTTGAGGGGGTTGAAGGGAATGCCTTCGTCTTGCAGGGTCATCACCAGAGCGTCGCCTTCGATGACAACATGCAAGGTGATGGTATGGTCCATATCGTCTCCGAAGCCGTAGAAAACAATATTGGAGAATATTTCTTCGATGGCCAGGGTGATATCGTGAACCACGATCGGCGGGCAGGAGATGGCGTCGGTGACATCAGTGATGCCATCAATGATACGGCTCATTTCGCGGATGTCGTTTTTCAGGACAATCGTTTTAAGGTTATCGTTGAGCCGGTCCGGCGAGAAATAGGTCAAGGCCAGCAGGGTCATGTCATCGTCCGGGGGGTTGTCTCCGCAAAATTCACTGATGCGCGATACGATGGCGTCGATGCGTTCCGCAGGTGTCAGGCCGGCCGTCAGCGAAACGGTGTTCATCAACGATTCCTGGGTAAACTGGCGGTTTTTGATGTCATGTGCCTCGGTGACACCGTCGGTGAACAGCAACAGGCCCTCCCGATGGCGCATGTTGACCGTGGCCTGCCGGTATTTGAAGGCGTCATCCAGCCCGATGGCCGGGCATTGGGCATCGCTCAACAACACCGAATTGCCTTTGCTGCCGATGAACAGCGGCGGGTTGTGACCGGCACAGGTGTAGGTCAGGGCACCCGTATTCAGGTTGAGAACACCCAGAAAAACTGTCACGAAGGTCATGGACGGGTTGTTTCGGGAAATTTCACGGTTCACGTCAGCCAGAATGTACTCCGGTTCCACCAGCATCCGGGCGGCGGATTTGATCATGGCCTTGGTCATGGCCATGAACAGGGCTGCCGGAACCCCCTTGCCGGATACGTCGCCGATCACTACGCACAGAGAATTGCGGTCGATGAAAAAATAATCGTAAAAATCACCTCCGACTTCTCTGGCCGGATCCAAACGGGCGCACAGGTCGAACTCCTTGCGGTTGATCGAGGCGGGAGAGCGTTCCGGAACCAGTTGGAGTTGAATTTCCCTGGCAACGGCCAACTCACTTTCTATTTTTTCTTTCTCGGCAATGGTGGCTTTCAGCGCTTCCGTATGCGTTTTGAACTGTTTGCGCAAAAAGACAATACCCGCAATGATCAATCCCATCACCCCGGCGGCAAACCCGATGATCCACAACGGGTGCAACCTCTGGGGATGGGTTGTCTTGCGATTTTTCTGAAGCCATAAATCACGTTTCCGGGAATCCGACTTCACCACGGCGACGTCCTTGCCGTCAAAATCGAGAATGTCGTCAAACGGTGCGTCGGCGGGGGTATACAACTGTCCCCGGTGGGTTGCCATGGATTCCGTTTCGAAGGAGAACGCCGTTTCCAGCCGTGGCGTCGCGGCGATGCCCTTTGCCCGATCGTCGACACCGGTGAAAATCAGGGGGGTGTTTTCATAATCGCCCACGGTGATACGCTCTGCGGCAAAAGCAGCGCCGGCGTGAATACAAACCGCCATAAGAATGAGCACAATGGACTTGCACATGGGGGTCACCTGCTGATTCGGTTGCAGCGGCAGGGTATTCCGTGTAAATGTTTCCTCCATGGTTGCATAAAAAAATGCGAAAGTTATCGTTGATGGTCTCGTAAAAAGGCACCAGGCATGTTGTTTCCGCCTGGGGAGAGTTTATAACTATTTGATAATAATTTATATTTTCCCAAGCAGGAACGACTAAAAACGATCATTCCCGACTTTTTACGGGTTTGCCATCGTTAATACGCGGCCTGCCGGCCCGCAACCGGACATGGGCCGTGTCAGATGGCGCCCGAGTCGCCGGAATCGGAATCCAAAGGCTTCATGGTTTTTCCGCATTTGGGACAAAAAATGGTGGCCATGTTGTTTTTATCCATGACCGCCTCCCCGGGCAGGTCAATGAAGAACAGGCCGTTTTCAGGGCTTCCGCATGATTCGGTATAGCAGTAAAATCGGTTGTTGGCCGGTTTTTCGGAATCGGTCGGCAGCGGTTTCATGGTTTTGCCGCACCGGGGGCAAAAAATAGTGGCCATGTTGTTTCCGTCCATGACCGCTTCCTGAGCCAGTTCCAGAACGAACGGCCCCTTGTCCGTGTGGATGCAGTCCTCGCTGTTGCAGTAGAATTTGGTTGTCATGGTAGTGCTCCTTCAGCCCATACGGCGCTTGATTGCGTGGCCGTCACGATAGACGGTATTGTTTTTTCGGATGGCGTTTACTTTACATGGTTTTATGCACATCGGGCAATAGCTTAATGCGTCCGGCAGCTTAATTTCGTCATACACGACCCGATCTTTATATATCCTGAGTTGAGCTATGAACCGTTCGCTTTTAGCAATTAGCAAAATGATTCCGGTTTGTTAACGAGTGTCTGCCCAGAAATAGGCAAATTGGGTCGATTTTTTGTACCTGTTCACGGGGTAGAAGCAGCCAATACCTGTAAAGCACAGCCGGTAAGCGTTTACAGGGCGAACGTAAATGCGCGGCTTCGGGTACGCAGACGTATGGGGTATACTTCAAGTGCCCGGTAACAAAGCAGATGCGTTCACCCTGCGAACGCTTACGATTTTTTTGTTTCCCAAGAACCTAAACGGAGAGACTGGCAATGGCTTATTTTAAAACCCGGGACGGGTGCAGCCTGTATTACGAAACCGTCGGCGTCGACATCACCAGACCCCTGGTCATTTTTTTCAACGGTACGCTGCAGACCACCATGTACTGGAAACTGATCGCCAAAAGTCTCCAGCCGGCATTCCGCTGCCTGTTGTACGATGCCAGGGGGCAGGGCGAGAGTGAGCTGGGGGATCTGCCCCTGTCTCTCGATCTGCATGTTGCGGACGCCATGAACCTGATCGGGCATCTCGATCCCGGTCGCGTACATCTGGTCGGCCTGAGTCATGGTGCTCTGCTGGCCTGCGCCTTGGCCAACCAGAGGCCCCGGACCGTGAATCGCCTGCTCCTGTGTTCATTCGGTATCCGGACCTCCCTGCGCTCCCGACTGATCGTGCGCTCATGGCAGACCATCCTTCAAAAGGGCGGACTGGAGGCCATGGTGACTGCGGCCATGCCGCATGTATTCGGCGAACGGTATCTGAATGAACATGCCAAACACCTTGATCGTGTCGTCAAGACCATCGTCCGCCGCAACCGGAAGGACTCGGTGGCGGCACACCTGTCGGCCATGGGTGCATATCCCGGGCGGCGGTCGATACTGAGGCGGATGAACCGGCCTTCCCTGGTCCTGTGCGGGGCGGACGACCCCCTGGTAAACATTCATGGCGCCATTGAGCTGGCCGAGATGATCGGTGGCCGGCATCGGGTAATCGAGGATGCCGGGCATTCAATTCCAGCGGAGGTGCCGCGGGAATTTATCCGCATCATGTCCCGGTTTCTATCCGACCGATGGACGGATATGCCCGAAGCGATTTGATGGCAAGGTGGCGCACCTGTTCATGGGGTTAAAATGACGAACGCATTGTGAGGAACGGAAAACGGCTTGACAAGCTGCCCATGACCTCTTTATGGAGTAGAAATTCAGTCATTGCTTACGGGTTGAAGCAGCCAATACAATGCAACAGTGGTACCCACCACACAGGAGTCTATTGTCATGGTCAGTGTCGGTATTGTCGGATGGCGGGGGATGGTCGGGTCGGTACTGGTGGATCGAATGATCGCGGAGGGTGATTTCTCAGACATTACCCCGTTTTTTTTCTCCACTTCCCAGGCTGGAAAAGACGGTCCCGACATTGGCGGCGGGCCACAACCGGTCCTGGACGCCAACGATCTGGACGCCCTGGCCGACATGGCGGTGATCGTCACCTGCCAGGGCGGGGGCTACACCGAAGGTGTTCATCCCGCACTTCGAAAACGGGGCTGGGACGGTTTCTGGATCGATGCCGCCTCCACGCTGAGGATGGCCGATAACAGTATCATCGTTCTGGATCCGGTCAACCGACATGTGATCGACCGGGCACTCAATCAAGGTGTCAAAGATTACATCGGCGGCAACTGCACGGTTTCCCTGATGCTCATGGCCGCCGGGGGCCTGTTTGCCAACAACTGGATTGAATGGATGACATCCATGACCTATCAGAGCGCTTCGGGCGCCGGTGCGGCGGCCATGCGCGAATTGGTGACACAGATGGGCCTTGTCGGCAATGCGGCAAGCGCACAAATGCACGACCCGGCGGCATCCGTGATTGACATCGACCGCCGAATCACGGACACGCTCGGCGACGACGGCTTCCCCCGGGCGTGTTTCGGTGCGCCGCTGGCGGCCAGCCTGATTCCATGGATTGATCGCGCCCTGGACAACGGGCAGACGCGCGAAGAGTGGAAAGGGATGGTTGAAACCAACAAGATACTGGGGCGCAAAGAGGATTCCATCCCCATTGACGGCCAGTGCGTGCGGGTGGGGGCCATGCGTTGCCACAGCCAGGCCCTGACGATCAAGCTGACCCAAGATATTGCCCTGGATGAGATCGAGGCGGTCATTGCGTCCTCCAACCCGTGGGTCTCGGTGGTTCCAAACGCCAAAGCGGACACATTGGAAAAACTCACACCGGCGGCGGTTTCCGGCACGCTGGCCATTCCCGTGGGGCGCATCCGAAAGTTGATCATGGGGCCACAATATCTGACCCTTTTCACCGTGGGCGACCAGTTGCTGTGGGGGGCGGCCGAACCGCTGCGCAGGATGTTGCGGATCGTCGTGGGAAAAATCTGACCAGCCATTTCGATTGGTAAATCCATGACCGACAAACAACAAGCGGAATCCATGGTTGATCGAACCGGCGATGCGTTGTTCCAATTTGCCATCGACCGCAACGACATGCACGCCATCCTGGACGCACTGCCCCCAACCGCTGCCGACAAGCGGTCGCAGTTGGAATACGAGATCCAATTGCTGCGCATTGTCGCGGTGGGCTGGGCGATCACCTATTATCTTGCCGATCATGCGGTCAAGACGACACTGGGTCAATATTACTGGGAGGCCGTGCGCAGCCTGTCGGCCACTTTGTCCACTTCGGCCTCCACAGCGGCGGGTGCCGAGGTGGATTATTTCGACATCATCAGACAGCGGATGGATCACTATGTGAAAGCCCTGGACGCTGCAGGTCAAATCACCGATCCAACCCTGGCCATCGGACCGGCATTTGCCGAAGCGAGCGGGGATCGGGACGATGCCTGTGCCATGTTGGCCGGCAGCAAGATGTTCGCCCATACCATCCGCAGTGTAAGGGATCATCTGGATACGGCTGTGGCCCGGCAGGACAACGTCTGATGCCGCATCTTTCCAAATGGCGGCCTGCCGTGGCCAGCGGCTTGCTGATATCCGTTGCCTTCCCTAAAATCGGGTTGTCGGGACTGGCCTGGATCGCTCTTGTTCCATTGCTCGCGGGGCTGCGCGGTGTCTCCGGCGGTCAGGCCTTCAGGCTCGGCGTAATGACCGGCCTGGCGCACTACCTCAGCCTGCTTTACTGGGTGGTCATTACCATGCGTACTTACGGGTACTTGCCATGGTGGCAATGCATCTCGCTGTTGGTGCTGCTGGCCGCCTATCTATCCTTGTATCCGGGTATTTTTGCCTTTGTGCTGACCCGTTATTGCCGGCGGCCGGTTCATCTGTTGTGGCTCGCACCGGTTTTCTGGGTGGCCCTGGAGTATCTTCGCAGTTTCATGCTGACCGGATTCCCGTGGGGCATCCTCGGGTATTCGCAGGTCAATCGGTTGCATATCATTCAGATCTCGGATATGTTCGGCGTGTATGGCGTCTCCTTCGTGGTGATTCTGACCAATGCCGCCGTGTACCTGGTATTGCTTTATGCCAACCGAAAATCGTGGCAGGGCGAACAGCTTGACAAACGACAGATCATGGCGACCATACTGCTGGCCCTGACGGTCATTGCCGGCGTGCTGGCCTACGGCAACATCCGTATGCGTACCATCGACGCCGCTCTGAAAGGAGCCGAATCGGTTCGTGTGGCGCTGGTGCAGGGCAATATCGACCAGGCACATAAATGGGATCCGGCATACCAAATAGGTTCGACCAAAAAATATCTGGAACTGACACGCGCTGCCGCCGGCCATGAGCCGGAGCTGGTGGTCTGGCCGGAAACGGCGACACCGTTTTACTTCGACCAAAGCCCCAAACTTACCCGACTGGTGAAAGATACGGTCCGGCAAGCCGGCGTAAACCTGCTTGTGGGCAGTCCCAGCATCCATGGCGCACCGGACGATTACGCGTATTACAACAGTGCCTTTATGGTCTCTTCCGGAGGCGTTACCACTAGTCGCTACGATAAGGTTCACCTGGTGCCGTTCGGCGAGTATGTACCACTTAAACGGCTGCTCTTTTTCGTGGGCAAGATGGTGGCCCAGGTCGGTGACTTTTCGCCCGGAGAAAAAGGGCGTACCCTGTCATGGGATTCGTCAGCCCCCCTTGTCGGGGTTCAAATCTGTTTCGAGATTATTTTTCCGGGGCTTTCACGCAGTCTGGTGCAAAACGGGGCCGGCATTCTGGTTAATCTGACCAACGATGCCTGGTTCAAAAGAAGCGGTGCCGCCTACCAGCATTTTCAAATGGCGGTGTTCAGGGCCGTCGAGAACCGGCGCAGCCTGGTGCGCTGCGCCAATACAGGGATCAGTGGTTTCGTGGACCCCTCCGGACGCGTTATCACCAGGTCCGAACTGTTCGAGGATGCCGTCATCGTTCAAACGGTTCCCGTGTTGGAAAGATTGCCGTTGTACACGCGCATGGGCGATATCATGCCCCTGATATGCCTGCTGCTGATGATCGGTGCACTGTTGCGTGACAACGCATATGTAAGAAAAATGACCAATAGAGGGCCGATGACGGCGGTCATGCGCAATATCAAACAAACCGTCGGTCGAATGGCCGACAAAAGGAGATAAACGATGAGTTCCGAGGCCAAACAGACATTGAAGGAACACCGGATGAAACTGAATCAGTTAAAGGAGTATCTTTGACCTGGCCAACCAGGAAAAACGTCTGCAGGAAATAGAAGCGGAGATCGCCCGTGACGGATTTTGGGACAACCCCGATGCCACGACGGCCATCTTAAAGGAGCGCACCATACTGGGGCAGCGCATCGACGCATTTCATGAACTGGATAAAGATATCGAGGAAGCCGGTATCCTGATCGACCTGGGGGTCGAAGAGGGCGATACGGAAACAGTGGCGGAAGCATCCGAACAAATCCGGGACATCGGAAAACGCATGCATCAGTTTTCGCTGGCCATGATGCTGGACGGCGATGACGATCAAAACAACGCCATCATCTCCATCAATGCCGGCGCCGGTGGCACCGAAGCCCAGGATTGGGCCGAGATGCTGTTTCGGATGTACCTGCGATGGGTTGAAAGCAAAGGGTTTAAGTCCAGTATCATCGATTTCCAGCCGGGAGACGAGGCCGGTATCAAAAGCGTCACCTTTACCGCCACCGGCACCTATGCCTTCGGATATCTGCGTTCGGAAAGCGGGGTCCACCGCCTGGTAAGAATATCACCCTTCAATGCCAGCGGCAAACGGCATACGTCCTTCGCCTCGGTCTTCGTGTACCCGGAACTGGATCAATCCATCGAGATTGATGTGGAAGACAAAGATTTGCGCATTGATGTGTTCCGTGCCAGCGGCGCCGGTGGTCAGCATGTCAACAAAACCAGCAGTGCCGTGCGCATCACCCACCTGCCCACCGGCATCGTGGTCCAGTGCCAGCAGGAAAAATCCCAGCACCGCAACAAGGACATGGCCATGAAGGTGCTCAAAGCCAGGCTCTACGAAGCGGAAAAGCGTAAACAGGATGCACGCATGCAGGAGATTCACGACGGCAAGGAAGAGATCGCCTGGGGCAGCCAGATCCGTTCCTATGTGCTGCATCCATACCAGATGGTCAAGGATCATCGCATCGGACTGGATGTGGGCAATGTGAATGCGGTTTTGGATGGTGGGATCGATATGTTTATCGAGGGCGTGCTGTTGTCTTCCAAAGAATAATCTTACCTCTCCAAAAATGGCCAATTTGTCCGATATCTGCGTTATACGAACATTTTTATCCTCGGAATATCAACCATATGCCGGCGGTAAAACGAAGGAGGGAACATGAATCCAGAACAAATTCGTGACGCCCTGCGCTTTTACTTCATTACTGACGATGGGGTAAAAGGTTTTTGTGCGACGGATCAGGTGCGCGTGGCCATTGATGCCGGGGCCACGCTGGTCCAATACCGCAACAAGCACTTTTCCCTGGATGCCTATGACGAGGTCGATGCCATCGCCCGCCTTTGCCGTGGCGCCGGCATCCCTTTTGTCGTCAACGATCACGTTCTGCTCGCACGATCGGTGGGCGCTGACGGGGTCCATGTGGGGCAAGACGACACCTCTCCCCGGTTGGCCCGGCGGATCATGGGGCCCGACGCTATCGTTGGTGTTTCGGTTTCCACCATGAACGAATTGGAGCGTACCGATCTGGTATCCTGCGACTATATCGGAACCGGCCCCACCTTTCCCACCGGAACCAAGCGTGACGCCAAGCCCGTGCAAGGATTGGGCGGGTTGCGAAATATCGTTGACCTGTCTCCCATTCCGGCCGTGGCCATCGGCGGCATCGACCCGCTTCACGCCCCGGACTGCTTCGCTCACGGCGCCGCCGGTGTGGCCGTGATCAGTTGCATTAGCCGGGCCGACGATCCCGCCGCAGCAGCAGCAGCCATTGCGGCAGCTTGCGGCCTGAGGCCTGGCGGTTCGTTCACTTCATAACCGCATAACCGACCAGCCAGCGATTTCATTACAGGAGGCTTTTTAGTTCAATCAAATGGTAGATGTGGGCGCTGGCGGTCAGGGCCGGGTTGCGGTAGGCGATAAATGGAACCCCGGCTGCGACTGCGGCCATTTCGTCCACTTTGGAATCGCCCACGTAGAGCATCTCTTGGGGAGAGACCGAAAAGTAATTGATCACCTTTTTGAGGCAGGCAGGATGCGGTTTTGGAAAGGCCACATCCATCGCGCACACCACCAGATCGAAGAGGTGCTCGATATGATTGTCCGACAATACCTGTGCCATGGTATCGGTGCGATTTGTGGCAACCGCCGTTTTGTACCGGGGACGCAACGCTTCCAGCAACGATACCAGCCCCGGCTCCATCACCATGAAGCGCAGGAACGACCGGTAGCCCAGGCTCAGACGATATTCGTCGGCCCTTTTGCGCACGATCGGGTCCGGGAACAGGTGGTCCAGTGATTCACCGACCGTGTGCATGTGGACATAGGCCATCTGGGAGGATGACAGTGCCGGCAGGCCGAAGCGTTCCAGCAGGTGGTTGTAGTAGGCCCGGTTGGCTTCCCGGGAGTCGAACATGACGCCGTCGCAATCAAAGGAGACGACTTTCAAAGTGTGATTTTCGGGCAGCATGGTATCGGGAACGAATCACCCTTTGCTGGATGCCTTGTCTTTGGCCGTTGGGTTTTGTTTGGACTTTGGTGCGAGGATCTGTCCATACACCGGGACGGTGATTTTGGGTTTGACCTTGCTGTCCGTGCTCAAAATAATTTTGTCCGAATACCTGCCGGGAGTTTTTTTAATGTTTTCGATGGTCAGGACGTAACCGTTGCCCTTATCGTTGCTGAACTCGTCCATGGAGATGTGGATATCTTTGCTTTTTCTGGCTTTGGCATCCAGGACCTTAAAGGGGTACGCTTTTTCGCGGGTGATGGTCACCGTGCGTTTGATGTCCGTGCCGGAAGTACCCACCAGCCGGACATAGGCCGGCTCCAGTTTGGCAAACCGCAGCACTTTGCCGGAGATACCCAAGGTGGTCCTGGTGGATTTCGGATCATCGGTAAATACGTCTATGCTTTTTTTCAGGGTTCTGCCCCCGTAGCCGCTGGTATTGACCCGGATGGAGATGATTCCCTCGCCGCCGGCGGGGATTTGCCTCGAATAAGAGGCGACCGAGCACCCTCAGCCAGTTTTGACGTTGCGGATGGCCAATGGGCCATCCCCGGTATTTTTAACGACGAAATCATGGGTCACGCTGGCACCATCCACAACCGGCTCGAAGATGAACCCGCGCTCGGGGAATTGGGCTTTGGGCGCCGCCGGGTCGACGGTTTCGGCCGCTTTTACGGCGGCTTCACCGCTGGTGGACGGGTCCGCAGCATAAGTGGTGGCGGCAGCGGCACCGAGAATGAGCGCTGCCGCCGCGACGGCAAGAATCCGAAGCTTCATTTTGAAAATCTCCTTTTAATTGTTTTGCGATGAAAAACGCGACATCGTGGTCCGTCTTTCAAAAGTATACTTTTTAAGCCCCAGCGCCGCTCCTGTCAAGCTACATCAGATAAATCGGATCGACGTCGATTCGTATTCTGATTCCCCGCCTGCCCGCTGGTGATCCGGCGGCGCATGACCACTCCCGGGTAAAGCGATGGAGCATGATCGCATCCGGACTTTTAAGCAGAATCTGCCAGCGGTAACGGTCGGCGATTCGGGGGACCGGCGCCTCGATGGGCCCCAGGACATGGATACACGCGCCATAGGTATGGTTGGCGGCGATCAGGGACCGGCAGGTGGCGTTTATTTGCCGGGCTGCCTCCGCCGTCTGTCCCATGGAGGGGCCGGAAATGTGAATCCCCACCATGCGGGTGAACGGCGGATAGCCCAAGGCTTTCCGAAAATTGATCTCCCGGCGGAAAAAGGCCTCGAAATCCTGATTTTTAGCCGCAAGGATGCTGAAGTGCCCTGGATTGAACGTCTGGAGAATGACCCGGCCGGGATGGTCGCCCCGGCCGGCCCGGCCGGCCACCTGGGCCAGCAACTGGAAGGTGCGTTCGCCGGAACGGAAGTCGGGAAAATTAAGGCTCTGGTCGGCGCAGACCACACCTACCAGGGTGATGCCGGGAAAGTCGTGTCCCTTGGCCACCATCTGCGTACCCACCAGGATATCGATCCGGCGTTCTCTCAAGTTCTTCAGCAGGCGGATGATGGACCCTTTGCGGGCCATGCTGTCCCGATCCATGCGGGCGACCCGGGCCTGGGGAAACAGGGACTGTAAAGCCTCCTGGATCTTTTCGGTGCCCACACCCAGCAGCCGGATCGCATCGGCACCGCAGGCGCTGCAAGTGGTCTGAAATGCTTTGCTGAAGCCGCAATAGTGGCAGCGCAGGGCGTTGGCATATTTATGCAGGGTCAGGGAGATATCGCAATGGTTGCACCGAACGGCCTGGCCGCACTGGGAGCAGGTCGGAAAAGCGGCAAACCCCCGGCGGTTGAGGAATATCAGGGCCTGTTGGCCGTCGTCCAGGGTATCACCGATGGCCTGGCGCAGTTCAGGGGAAATATACCGGTGAATGCCTTGTTTGTCGCGGCTGGCGGAAAGGTCCACGGTCCGAATGGTGGGCAACGGATGGGCCTTTACCCGCCGGGTCAGGCGAATGGACCGGTATTTGCCGATGGTGACATTGTGCCAGGACTGAACCGAGGGTGTCGCCGAGCCCAATATGGCCAGGGCGCGGTTTTCGCGGGCACGCACGATGGCCAGATCCCGGGCATTGTAGTTCAGGCCGCCATCCTGTTTGTAGGAGACATCGTGTTCCTCATCCACGATGATCAACCCCACCTGTTCGAATGGGGCAAAAATACACGAACGGGCGCCGATGGCGATGTCGGCTTTGCCATCGGCGATGCGCAACCATTGATCGAGGCGTTCACCCCGGGAAAGACCGCTGTGAAGCACGGCCACGGTATCCCCGAATCGCGCTCGAAACCGGTGTTCGGTCTGGGTGATCAGGGCGATTTCCGGCACCAGGACCAGGACTTTTAGGCCCCTGTCCAGGGCTGCCCGGGCCAACTGCAGGTAAATTTCGGTTTTGCCGCTGCCGGTAACTCCGAAAAGCAGAGCGGTGTGGTATCCCCGGTCCAGAAGGGGCGTCAGGTGATCCACCGCCCGGGACTGCTCTGCGGTGAGCACGGGGGGGGTATCCGTATCGATGGGCTCTCCGAAGGGGTTCCGGTAGGTGCGTTTGGTATAAATACGAACAAGGCCGGCCGCCTGCATGGCCCGGGTCATGGCCGGTGCCGAGGGAAATTGCCGGGTCAGTTTTCCCAGTCGCTGGTCCCCTCGCTCATTGAGCTGTGCCAGGATTTGGCGGCGCTGGGGGGACAGTCTTTCGCTGCCGGGATCCTTTGGGGTCGCCGCCACCCATCGCTCGGTTTGTGGGCGTGTCGATCCGGCGGCGATTTTTCGGTCGATGCGGATATGCCCCTGCTTGCTCAATCGATCCAATAGCGACCAGGAAACCGGCCGGCCGACGGTCTTGCGCAGCTTTTTAACACTTACCGGCCCGGCCGCCAGTACGGAAAGAATTTGTTTTTCCAATGGGGTGGTGGGCAGCATTTTGTCCGGAATATGGTCTTTGGCACTGACCATGGCGATGTCATACAGGTTCAGGCCGGCCGGCAGGGCGGTGGTGATGACCTGTCCCAAAGGGTGCAGATAATATGAGGCGATCCATTGAAAGAAACCGATCATGGAGGCGGGAAACAGCGGCGTTTCATCCAGAATTTCCACGACAGGTTTGATTTCTTTGGGTGCGGCTTCATTGCTGTCGGCCGGACCGAGCAGATAACCGGTGACGGTTCGGTTGCCGAAAGGCACCAGGACCCGTTTGCCCACATGGGCGTCGGCTGTCAGATGGTCAGGTATGCGGTAGCTGTAAGTGGCCTCGACCGGCAGGGCAATGGCTACGGTCATCTGGATATTATCGGACTGCGGGACCTGTTGCCCGTTTGATTGAAGTGTCGAATTTTTTAATAAATTCATAATGTTGATTTTGATCGCAGGGTTTATCGATGACCGCTTCCACCATTATAACCGCCCAAAAAATCGGTTTCAACCATATCATCCGTTGCATGCTTGGGCGATACCTGCTAATATCATTAGATTCAATAGCTTATCAGTTTCTTGAAGACGGCACGCACGATTTGCCGAACGCCGTCATGTACCCATCAGCAAAGGAGGAATGGTATGAACGGATTTTTAAAACGAATGGTCGTCTTACTGACCGTGTTGGCACTGGTCGCGGTTCCCTGCCTGACCTGTTATGCCCAAGGGCTTGAAGAAGATCGTGACATCATGAGCGGCAAGATGGCCGGGGATGCCCTGGTGGTGCGGCCGCTGTCGTTTTGCGCAATGGTTCTGGGAGGCACGGTGTTTATCGTATCCTTGCCATTTTCCGCCCTGGGGGGCAACGCCAAGCCGGCATATGATCGCTTGGTGGCCGACCCGTTCATGTTTACGTTCAATCGCCCCCTGGGAGATTTTTAATGTCCCATTCAGTAAACGGCTAAGGCGGGAAGCCCGCACCCCATGCACCCCACCCATGGCCGCAGCGACCTGCCGTTATCAAACGAATGCAGGTAAATGTACTGGTGCCTGAGGGTCCACCATAACCACTCCACAAAGACGTTGTCCTGGCACCGGCCATCCATGCCGATGGCCACCTGGTTGTCCTTGAGAACCTGGGTAAACGCATTGCTGGTGAACTGGGCTCCCTGGTCGGTATTGAATGTTTCGGGAGGGCCAAAACGGCTTATGGCTTCCTCCAGGGCG
>PDWJ01002064.1_pt1 | contig 22384 bp, 17 predicted proteins | sample 1430881 | NCBI WGS metagenome assembly PDWJ01 (sample SAMN01162460, study PRJNA174530) | Oral metagenome, whole genome shotgun sequencing project. | biome: Marine environment; feature: Marine mammal; material: Swab sample of the gingival sulcus; isolation source: swab sample of gingival sulcus... | reverse complement strand
GAAGGGCGCCTGCTGGTAGCAAGCAACCGACGAGCGACAACCGCTGTGATTTCGCAGACCAGCGCGGCGACGGGAGGTAAGTTGGTCAGCGCTCTAGCGGCGGCCGATGCCGTAGTACTCGAAGCCGAGCTCACGGACGACCTTCGGCGCCCAGATGTTTCGGCCGTCGAAGAGCACCTTGCCTCGCATCAGCTCCTTCACCCGACGGAAGTCCGGACGGCGGTAGGTGGGCCACTCGGTGACGAGGCAGAGGGCGTCGGCGCCCTCGACGGCCTCGTAGTTGTTGTCCCAGTAGGTCACGCCATCGCGCGGCGGGAGCTGCTCGGAGAAGGTCTCGCGAGCGACCGGATCGTGGAGGCGCAACGTCGCGCCAGCCTCGAGCAGCGTGTTGGCGATGGTCAGCGCTGGAGCCTCGCGGACGTCGTCGGTGCGTGGCTTGAAGGCCAGGCCCCAGAGCGCCACGACCTTGCCCTTCACGTCACCGCCGAAGTGCTCGATCACGTAGTCAGCGAGCAGCTTCTTCTGGCGCTCGTTGACGTCTTCGACCGACTCGAGGATCGACAGCGCCACGCCGTGATCGCGAGCGGTCGAGATGATCGCCTTGACGTCTTTGGGGAAGCAGGAGCCGCCATAGCCGACGCCAGGGAAGAGAAAACGCGAGCCGATGCGCTCATCCCAGCCCATCCCGAGGCGCACATCCTGGACGTTGGCGCCGACCCGATCGCAGAGCTTGGCCATCTCGTTCATGAACGAGATCCGCGTCGCGAGCATCGCGTTGCAGGCGTATTTAGTGACCTCGGCGCTGCGAGCGTCCATCACCTGGATCCGCTCGCGGGTGCGAACGAAGGGCGCGTATAGATAACGCATCATCTCCTGGGCGCGCTCGTCGTCGGTGCCGATCACGACCCGAGAGGGCTTCATGAAGTCGTTGATCGCGTCGCCCTCCTTCAGAAACTCTGGGTTGGAGACGACGGCGAAGTCTTTGCCCGGACCGGTCTCTCTCAAGATCGCCATCACGCGATCGGCGGTGCCCACGGGCACCGTGCTCTTGTCGACGACGATGGTGAAGCCGGTGGCGTGCTGACCGACCGTGCGGGCGACGTCCCAGACATAGGAGAGATCGGCGGAGCCGTCCGCCTTGGGTGGCGTGCCGACGGCGACGAAGACCACGTCGACGTCGGAGACCGCCTCGCCGACGTTGGTGGTAAAATGGAGGCGCTTCTCGGCGACGTTGCGCTCGACGAGAGGCTCGAGGCCCGGCTCGTAGATGGGGATCTCGCCGGCATGGAGCCGCTCGATCTTACTCGCGTCGATATCGGCGCAGACGACGTCGTTGCCAAACTCGGCAAAGCCGGCGCCCGCGACGAGGCCTACATATCCCGTTCCGACCACGCAGATTCGCATTGGCTACTCCTTGCTCCCCACCAATGGGCCGACAGTAGCGGCTCGCTGGCGCGCTGACAATGCATCGGATCACGCCATAAGCCGCGTGAAACGAGGGCCTTGGGGTCAGGCAGACGCGCGCCCGAGCATCGTCACACGATACCAATCGACGAAGCGTGAGAGCCCCTCGGCGAGGGCGACCTTCGGCCGGTAGTCGAGTTCGGCTTCGGCGCGGGAGACGTCGGCGCTGGTGATCGGCACGTCGCCAGCCTGCCAGGGCTGCTGATCGATCTGCACCGTGCGCCCCGTAGCCTCACCGATCCCGTCGATCAGCTCGCGCAGCGTCACGGGCTGCGCGCCGCCGAGGTTGTAGAGGCGCAGGCCACCATCTTGCCGATCGAGAGCCGCGAGGGTGCCGTCGACGATATCCTCGATATAGGTGTAGTCGCGTCCCGAGGCGCCATCGCCGAACATCGGGATCGGCTCGCTCGCGAAGACGCGCCGCACGAACTTGTGGATGGCCATCTCAGGCCGCTGCCGTGGACCATAGACGGTGAAGTAACGCAGGCAGGTGATGCCGAGGCCGAAGAGGTGGTGATAGGTCGCGCAGACGTGCTCGGTGGCGCGCTTGCTCGCCGCGTAGGGCGAGGCCGGACGGTCGCAAGGGTCGTCTTCTCGGAACGGCACCTCGGAGCGCACCCCGTAGACCGAGGAGGAGGAGGCGACGACCACCTTCGAGAGCCCTGCCCGACGACAGGCCTCGAGGACCTCGGTGGTGCCCTCGACGTTGACGCGCATGTAGCGGCCCGGCTCGACGATCGAGGGGCGAACCCCGGCGAGGGCGGCGAGGTGCACGACGGCGTCGGCGCCGTTGAGAAGCACGTCGAGCTTCGGCGCCTCGAGCACATCGCCGACATCGAAGCTGAAGCCGGGGCGACGGCTGAGCTCGCGCAGGTTGCGCTCCTTATGCTCTCGCGCATAGAAGGGGTCGAGGTTGTCGAGGCCCACGACCTCGTCACCGCGGGCGAGGAGCGCCTCGGCGACAGACGAGCCAATGAACCCAGCGACGCCGGTGAGCAACACTCGCATCAACACTCAGCTCCTCTCGCCAGGGGTGGTCAACAACACGAGGTATTCGACGTTACCCTTGGGTCCGGGCACGGTCGAGTCCACGCCATCTTCCACCGTGTATGCCGCCTCGCGAGCCCAGTCCAGCACTTTGTCTATCGCCGCTCTGCGCCGCTCTGGGTCGCGCACCACGCCCCCTTTGCCGAGGTCGGCGCGCCCGGCCTCGAACTGAGGCTTGACCAGGGCGATGACCGAGGAAGACGGCGCGAGGAGCGTCTCGACGGCAGGGAGCACCTTGGTCAGCGAGATGAAGGAGACGTCGATCACAGCCAGCGTCGGCGGCCAACGCGGGGGGACGATGAGCTCGGCGGGCAGCCGATCGCGGAGCGCCGCCGCTGTGAGGTGTCGCGCGTTGGTCCGCTCGAGGTTGCTCACGCGCAGATCTTGGCGCAGCTTCCACGCTAGCTGGCCGTAGCCAACGTCGACGCAGATCACATGGCTGGCCCCACGCTGCAGCAGGCAGTCGGTGAAGCCGCCGGTGGAGGCGCCGATGTCGAGGGCGAGGCGATCGCTGACGTCGAAGGCGAAGCGATCGAGGGCGCCGGCGAGCTTGCCGCCGCCGCGGGAGACATAGGGCAGCGGCTGCCCCTTGAGCTCGACGGTGGCGCGGGTGGGGATGCGCGTGCCGGCCTTGCTCGAGACCTGGCCGTCGACGAGCACCTGACCGGCGAGGATCAGGGCGCGGGCGCGCTCGCGGCTCTCGGCGAGGCCGGCTTCGACACAGCGCAGATCGAGACGTTCTTTGGCGACCTTGCTCACGAGGCCGGGGTCTCGGCGGGCTTGGGGTTCTCGTCTGGTCGCCGTCGCGACTTCGCCTCGCCGCTCGAAGCCTTGGGTGGACGTGGGCGCGCCCAGGGATCGGCGCAGGGGGGCACCTCGACCGTCCGCTCCGGGGTGACGATCGCGCGTCGTAGCTCGGCGTTGGATGAGACGGTGGCGGCAGGCCAGACGATCGTCTCGCGCAGCTTCGCGCCCGCGAAAACGACGGCGCGAGCGCCGACGACCACGTTGGGGCCGACCTCCGCGCCGGCCTCGACCCTCGCGCCAGCGGCGACGAGCACGGGATCGACGAGCGTGGCGTCGGGATCGACGCGGGCGTCGGGGTGGACGCCGACGAGCGGCCCTGGAGCGGCGGGCAGCGCGATGCTGTCGGCGAGCAGGTTGAGGTTGCCCTGTAGGTAGCGCTCGGGCGTGCTGTGCTCATAGAAGTAGCCGCCGTGGACGTGGGCGTAGATCGGAGCGCCGTGGAGGAACGCGGGCATGTAGCCGTCTCGGAGGACACAGCAGGGGCCGTCTTCGGGCAGCAGCTCGAGGAGGGCCGGCTCGATCACGTGGACGCCGGTGAACATATGCTCGGCGAGCGTCGGGTCGCGGACCGAGCGAGCGTCGGGCGGTCTGCTCCTCGGCGCGCGACCGAGCATGGAGGCGACGCGCCCATCCCCGCCGACGCCGATGGCGCCCCAGGCGCGAGCGTTCTGATGAGGCGCGAGGACGAGGGTCGCCAAGGCCTCGCGGCGACGGTGCTCGGCCACGATGGCGGGGAGGTCGAGGTTGGCGACGATCTTGCCATTGGCGACGACGATCGTCTTGCCTCGGGCGTCGGGGTGGCGAGCCATCTCACGGATCCCGCCGCCGGTGCCAAGGATCTCGCCCTCGACGGAGTAGGCGACGGTAGCGGAGCGCGGTTGGCCATCGTGATCGACCTTGATCGCGTCTCCGACCGCGGCGCGGAGGCGCTCGCCGAGGTGATGGAGGTTGACGCCGAGGTGTTCGATACCGGCGTGAACGAGCAGCTCCGCGACCCAGCGCACCAGCGGCACATCGCAGACGGGGAGCAGGGGTTTGGGGCGCTCGTCGGAGAGCTCGCCAAGGCGCGTGCCGAAGCCAGCCGCGAGGACCATGCCATAGACGTCGCGTAGGGGTGTATTCATCGAGCCTAAGGTAGCAGCTGAGGCAGCTCGGCGACACAAACCGGCGTTCGGATCCGTGTTCGCTTTGACCAGAGCAGAAGCGGAGTGCTATCAACAAGATGGAAGTACTTGCGCGCGGAGGATCGCGTGGGCAACAAGCGCCCCGATCAAACGATACGGATCGACAGCGACGAGGTCGCGCGCTACGCGAGCGGCCCGAAGCGCCACGGCTCGCTGCTGGTGATCGCCGGAGACGTCGCCGACATCGGCACGCACCTGGTGGTTGAGCGGCGTGTCGTCATCGGGCGAGATCCAGGTGAAGCTGGCGATGGGGGCGAGATCCCGCTCAAGCTCTGCGATGGGCGGAGCTCCCGACGGCACGCCGCGGTAGATCCGCGTGACGGTGGTTATGTCTTACGCGACCTGGGCTCGACCAACGGCACGCTGCTGCACGGCGAGCCGGTCAGCGGCGAGCGTACGCTCCGCGACGGCGACAAGATCACGATCGGGCGCTCGCTGGTCAAGTTCACGCTGGTCGATGACACCGAGGCGGCGTACCTGGAGCGCATCGAGCGCCTCGCTGGCACCGACGAGCTGACGGGGCTCTTGGCCAAGCATCGCTTCGACGCGCTGCTCCTCGACGCCGTGTACAACGCCCACGCCAATCAGTTGGCGCTCTCGGTGCTGATGATGGACATGGACGGCCTTAAGGCGATCAACGATCGACACGGCCATCATATGGGCGCCCACACGATCAGCGAGGTCGGACGCATACTCGGCGAGATCGTCTCTGGGCGCGGCGAGGCCTGTCGCTTCGGCGGCGATGAGTTCTGCGCGTTCCTCCCCGGCCTCGTCCTCGACCGCGCCAAGCTCGTCGGCGAGCGGATCCGCCGCGCCGTCGAAGACACGACCTTCACCCACAGCCAATCCTCCACACGAGCCACTATCAGCGTCGGGGTCGCCGTGCTCACCGATGACGTCCTCACCGGCGAGCAGCTGCTCGAGCGCGCTGACCTCGCGCTCTATCGCGCTAAAGCCAAAGGGCGCAACCAGGTCTCGAGCTAACAGCCTGGTGATCTAGCAGCCCGTTGATCTAGCCCTCCTGTCGTGACCCGCCCTTCGAACCGACCCCTTTGTCGTTCAAACTCGCCGTAGCACCACGATGGCTGTGTCTTCGATCCGCGATCTCGGCTCGAATGGCGTCGCCTCGCCCGGTCTGGCCTAAGAGCACCCCTACACTCCTCCCGTCGCCGGGCACAACCCTGCTGGCGACGGGAGGAATGCGTAGGGGTGCTCCGGAGTGTCGCGGTCTCGGTCGCTAGCGATCGCGCTCGTCTCCATCACCACGATCACCGTCACGATCGCCGTCGCGATCACGACGCCGACTTCGCCTCGCCTTGGGCGAGAGCTGGCCGGCGAGAGCCGCGCGGACCTTGCGACGCAGCAGCGGGGCCTGGGCCGGCTGATAGGTGCCATGGGAATAGACGATGCGGCCGTCGGCGTCGAAGATATGCAGCATCGGGGCTTGACGCTTGGGGTTGTAGAGCGCCACCGCTCGGCTCTCGCGATCGAGCAGCACCGGGAAGCGATAGCCGTTCTGCTTGATGAAGGGACGCACCCGCGACATCGTCTCCGGCCCGTCGAGAGAGATCGCGAGGATCTCAAGCCCGCCATCTCTATGGTTGTCGTAGAGCGCCTGAAGCACGGAGAGCTCTTGCCTGCAGGGCATACACCAGGTGGCCCAGAAGGTCATCACCACGGCTCTCTTCCGGCCGACGACGTCGGAGAGATAGATCCGCTTGCCGTTGGTGTCCTCCAGCGGCAGGTCCGGGATATTGGCGCGACCACCGCTGGCGGTCGTCGCGCAAGCGCCAAGCGCTAGCGCCAGCGTCACCGCGCAGCCCAGCGCTTTGGCGGTACGGCGAGCGTTCTGAGGCCTAGAAAGCGGCCGGAAGGGCTGTGCCCCGCGACGGGAGGCGTTTGTAGGGGTGCTCTTAGGGTGGAGAGGACCTCGTCGGCAATCTGTCATTGGCTCTTCTCCTCGGCGTCGCGTCGCGATACGGAGATATCCGGTATCTCGGAGACGATTCAGAACTGGAAGACGACCTCCGTGCGTGCGCCGACAAAGGGCGGCACGGTGCGGCAGAAGCCGTCGAGACAGCGCAGCCCCCCGCGGGTCGTGCCCACGAAGATCCGCGCATAGCTGGTTGGGGTGAAGTTGACCGTGCCCTGACCGCTAACGAAGTGCTCGCGCGCGGCGACGCCCTCCGGGAGGTCGATCTTGGAGAACTCGTTGGAGTAGCTGTAGCTCAGGCCGACCGCCCAGAAGCGGTTGGGCCGATAGCTCACGCCGAAGAGCATATCCCAGTACTCGCTGCCAACCTTCTGCAGCTTGCGGTACTCGCCTTGCACCTCGACGTTATGGCTTCCCCTGATCGGCACACTTATCTCGCCTTCTAGGTAGAGTTGGCTGTAGTCGGTCTGGCCGGTCTCCTTCAGCGTGTCGAAGCGGTAGCCACCCTGGATCTCCATATTGCCCCCGAGGATCGGCGACTGGATCCCACCATAGACATCCACCACGCGGACGGCAGAGTCAAAAAACGAGTCCTCAGCGGAAGGCGTCGCGCGCCAGAACATGCCGCCGCTGAGAAAGAAGATCGCGCGCCCAATCCGCAGGTCGACGCGGAGCCGCGGACCGAGCACGCGGCTGTTGTTGATGATCTCTTGCTTGGGCCGCGTTAGCGTCGGCGCCCGCGAGTAGATATACACATCGCGCGCGCTGGTCTCTCCCTGCCGCTGAAAGTCGTTCTTGATCTGAAAATCGTTGTAGTGGCGAAACTCGAGAAGAAAGGCCCAGCGCCCAAGGTTCAGCGTACCGGAGAAGTAGACGGCGGTGCCGCTACCCAGAGAGAGCCCCTCCACGGCGTTGAGGTAGTTGAACTCGGTGTAGAGCGTGAGCACATCGGCGAGGTTGGGGAACTCAAAGGTCAGGCCTAGGACGTGGGACGCATCTCGGCCGCCATCGACGTTCTGCATGCCGTAACCGACATAGTGGGCGCCAAGGCGTACGTTGCGATGGGGCGCGACCTCGAGCCGACCACCGCCGACAAGATCGGCGGGGACGCGCCGCCGCAGGTCTGTGTCGTTGTCGACCTCGAGCGGGTTGATCCAGCCACCGAAGGCGAGCACCCGCACGACGCCAACGCGAAGCTCGATGCGGCCGCCGCGGACCGTCGTGTCTTGCGTGAGTTCATCGAGCTTGGTGATGTCGATGGCGATGCCGCGACCGATGCGGATATAGAAGTCTCCCGCCGTAACGTCGAACGCGCGCTGGATACTCGAAAGCGTCACCTTCTCGACGGAGGTCGTTGACGACGGCCGCGCCAGGGGATCACCGTTGGGCCCGGGCAAGGGCGTCCCCGAGCCGTCGACGATGGTGTCGGCGCCGACATACCAGTTGCCGTCGATGCGCAGGGTGAAGCTTGTCGTCCCATGCATCACCACCAGCGTGCTTCGGTTCTTCAGCCCGAAGAAGTTGTCGCCGGGGTTTCCCGTGAGGTTGTCGATATCGAGGTGATAGTCGCCTATCAACGACTGCGTGACGCCGACGCGCAGCGTAGCCGAGGTGCTCGGAAGGCGTAGCTCCACAGCCTCCGCCGTAACGGCATAGAGCAACACCAGCGCGCTCAGCGCCCAGGCCAGAGCTTTGCTGTAGAGACCCCGTCGCGATCGCCGTGGCAGGAGGTGCATTGGTGCCGCGTCAGGTCTGGAGTTGGCAGCTCGTTGCTTCTTCAATCCAAACCATCGCATCGGCACAGACTGCTATCACAAACCGTCGCATCGGAACAGGCTGCTATCACCCTTGCCAGTGCTATCACCCTTGCCAGTGCTATCACCCTTGCCAGTGCTATCACCCTTGCCAGTGCTATCACCCTTGCCAGTGCTATCACCCTTACCCGCTACTTCAGCCCGGCGATAGCGCTCAGCACGCCCTTCTTTCCCGAGCTGGTGTCGACGCGTCCGCGGAAGACGATCTTCAGCTGACGGTCGAGAACCAGGATGTCGTAGGGGCTCATCTTCAGCGCGCCGCCGATACCCTGCGCGCCCCCTTTGTCGCGGAGCAGGGTGTGGACGAGGTTGTTGGTCGACCACCAGTTCGAGCAGGTGCTCGTGCTCACGGAATAACCCATCACCGTGGCGAGCGCCTCGAGGACCTGTGTCTGCGGGTATTGTGCTTTGACTGAGGTGTCCAGCCACCGGCTGTACGATGCGCAGGGGCCTCACGAAGGTTTGTTCAGCAACAACACGAGCGCAGGTTGCTTGTTGAAGAACCCATGGAGGTCATACGGCTTGCCACTGCAGTCGGGCAAGCCGATGAAGTTGGCCGCTGTCATCCCCACCAGCGATCCGAAGGGAGGCTGTGGCCCGGTAGGCCCCGTATCGGGTGTCGGCGGCCGATAGCTATCCGGCGCGGGCGTCACCCCTTGGTCCGGCGTGGACACCGACCCGCTGTCTACCTTGGGGAGATCACCGATATCCTGCTGACGACCCGCCCCGTCAAGGAGGGTCAGCTTCGGCCCGTCGCCGGCGCGCTGGGCGTCACGCTTGGGGCGCTCCACCCACCCGCTCCCTGGCACACAGCCGATCGCAAAGAGGCCGATAGTGACCGCCCCCAACCCTTGATGCCAACACCATCTCATCTTCAACCGGCTCCCTCTCGCCTGGTGGCGCTCTCAGACCTCGTAGGTGAGCATCAAACCCGCCGTGAGCAACGTGTCTTGTAACTCGAGCTCAGACGCGTTCGCGCCGAGGGGCTCGAGGGTGCCACGCACGCGCTCGTAGCCAAAGCGCGCCAGGTAGCCCAGCCCATCAAGGATCCGTCCGCGGAGCGAGACCTCCACACGGAAGCCTATCGCCGCGCCGACAGAGACGCGGTGGGCGTCGAGCTGCTCCGACGACGCGCCAACCAGGGCGCGAAGCCCGCCTCCGAGGCGAACCCGGACGAAGCGGTGAAAGGGGATCAGCACCGAACCTCCGACCGCCAGCTCGTTGACCATGAAGTCCTTGATGTCGGCCTGCTCGAGCAATGAGAAGTCGTTGAGCGCGAGCCCCAGGTAGAGTGAAAAGAGCGGCGCATAGGAGCCGCCCCAGCGAGGCAGACGCGCGACCAGGCCAGCCCAATAGCAGCTGATGCTGGTGCCGATCTCGCGCCTTTGGTTGGCGTCGGCAGGATCGGCGGTCTGCGTCGACAGACCCGCAGAGTGGCCGAAGCGCAGCCTCAGACCTAGCCAGTGGAGCCCTCGCACATCGGTGAGACGAAAGGGGAAGACCTCGGCTGCCATCAGGAACTGTGAGTGGGCGTGGGATTTGTAGCGTGTGGCCTCGTCAGCACCCACCAGCTGATGAGCCTTCCACGCCAACGCGAGCCCAACGCCAACATCGAGCAGCGGATCCACTGCAGGGGTGCGGTAGCGGCGGCGACGGAGACGGCCAGGGCGAGGCGGCCGGTCGTCGAGGCGACGACGCTGGCGACGAGCGACCTCCTCATGAGGTCTCGGATCGGCGGTGCGTCGCGCGTCTTTTCCCCCTGAGACGTGGAAGCCGAGGTCACCGGTGTTCTTCGGCCTGGGCGTGGGTATCGCAGCCGGCGCCGATGACGCTGGGGCTGGAGCCGGAGTAGGCGCAGGAGCCGGCGCGGGCTTCGCGACGCGCACCAGGTGCTGTCGTCGCGCTCGCCGCTGTCGTCGGTGGCGCTTCCCACGCCGTCGCGACGCACGCGGCTTCGAGCCCAAGACACGCGCGACCTTGCGCGCAAAAGCAGCCGCGGCGCCCGCGCTCAGACGCCCATGGCGAGCGCGAAGCACCACGCTGAGCGCGAGCCGCTTTCTCGCGCTCTTGTAGACCTTGATCGCGATTGGCCAGCGCCCCGAACGCCGTGAAACCTTGACCAGCACCGTCACGCGCCCGACACCGGCTTTCCGTAGAGCGGCGCGGAGTATGGAGCTCACGCGACCGGATCGGGGCCCCGCCCCTATGACCCGCAGCGCCTCAGCGGGAAGGGGGAAGGCAAGGAGCAACGCGATCGGTAGTAGAACCCTCATCTACGACCGGCTTTTGCAAATCGTGCGCCGGCTAGCATAGCACTGGAATCCTATTACAATTAGCCGGGCTCTCTCCAGGTATCATCGGAGACGGCCAGCCCTATTGGGGGTGTTGACACCCTATCTGTGGCCACCTGGCCGCGTCGTCGCCCCCCTCGACGAGAGCGACCTCACGGTGAGCGTGGAGGTCGCGGTGAAGCCCTTATAGCTCGCCTTTAGCGTGACCGCCCCCGGGTGTTGGGTCGTAAGCTTGCCATCCTTGGGGTCGATCGTAACTGCTCCGGCGGGGCTCGCTTGTACCGACGCGGGCTGCAGCGTGTCGGCGTAGACCTTCGTCATCACAGGACCGTTGGCCAGCCGCACGTCGATCGAGACGTAGGTCTCCTCACCAACGCTCAAAGACGTGAGCGCAGAGCGCACGGCCTGCAGGCGCGTGATCGGCGGAGCCTCGCGGCGGAGCATGAAGTAGAGGATCTGCTTGATCCGCCGCGACCAGGCGGTCTCGTTATGCCCCTCGTCGGCCTCGAGGAAGCCCAGATCGTCGCCGTCGCGCCAACCCAGCGACGCGAGCTTCTCAGCAAAGCGCCGGTTGTCATCGACGTAGGACGTGCGGCCCGTGGGCAGCGAGGTGCCCTCCTTGAAGCCCCCGTCGATCCAGTAGCGCACGTTCTTCTTGCCGCCGGTGTAGGCGAGAAGGTCGGTCAGCATCGTGGTGCCAGCGCACTTGAAGGCCGTCGAGACGCAGACCGCGGATCCGAAGACGTCCGGGTTATTCCACGACAAGTAATGCGAAATGATGCCGCCGAAGGACGAGCCCATGGTCAGCGTGAACTCGGCCTCTGGGCGCGTGCGGTAGTGGTGGTCGATGTAGGGCTTGAGGCTGTGGATCACCCAGGCTGCGTAGGGCGCCTTGGCGTCGCCGACGCCGCAGCCGCCGACGTACTCCTTGGTGCGGTCTGCGCTGCTCCAGATCCCGACGAAGATCGCCGGATGGATCAGCCCTTCGGCGATCAGCTCATCATAGTGCTCGTCGACCATCCACTCCTGGCCGTAGCTCGCCTCCTGCGGCTGAAAGAGGTTCTGGCCGTCGTGGAAGTAGACCACGCGGTAGCGCCGGTGCGGCTTGCTCTGATAGCCCGCCGGCAGGTAGATCGTCACGTCGCGGGCGAGCAAGCCTTGATCATTGTTGAAGCCCTTCAAGTAGATCCAGCGGCCGCTCTGGGAGCGGCTCACGGGTTTGTTTTTCGGCTTCCAGGCCTCGATTGTGCTCGCGGGGCGCTTGGTGAAGACGAAGCTGCGGCTGCTCGCGCCAGAGGCGGTCTGGGCGTAGAGTCGCAGGGTCACGCTCTGACCGGTGACAAGGTTCTGCCCCAAGGTGATCGTCGCGCCGTGGGTGAAGGCGGTGCCGCTCTGGGCGGGGTCGGAGCCATCTATGCTGTAGCGCCGTGCGCTCACTGACGAGCCCTCCGCGCCGATCTCGACGACCACCGAGGGGCCATAGAAGTTGCCGCCAGCTGGGTAGGCTGTGAGGCGCGGGTGTCGGTCGGGGTCTTCGTCGCTCCAGCGCCCGACGAGCTTTCTGGCCACCGACTGCCCCGTGGCGTCCTTGCCCACGGTCTGCGCCGTGGGCTCGAAGTAGCCGGCGCCGACGCGAAAGAGATCGATGGTCTGCTCGCTCTCGCCGCCGTCATTGAAGACGATCGCCGCGCTCTGCTCGCCGCCGAGGTCGAAGCTGTACCAGCCGCCGCCGACTGCGCTCATCTGAGGTCCGGGCCAGCTCGATTGCTTATCCGAAGGCCAGGTCTGCCAAAAGTGAAGGTGGGCTGCCGACCAGTTCGGGGGTTTCTTGAAGTAGATCGTCATCGCTGGTGGTCCGCTGTCTGGTGGTCCGCTGTCTGGTGGTCCGCTGTCTGGTGGTTCGCTGTCGACGGTGGGGCGAGGCTCGTCCGCTGTCTGGTGGTCCGCTGTCTGGTGGTTCGCTGTCGACGGTGGGGCGAGGCTCGTTCGTTGTCTGGTGGTTCGCTGTCGCCCTATCCGCCAGCGGCGCGCCATCAGGCGGTCGCGTGTTACGAGCGTCAGCGGCTCGCTCCTCGGCCGCGTCGTGAGTCAGCGGACCATCGAGGGCGTCGCTTGCCACACCGCCGCTGGCGCTACAGGCCACGCCGAGCGAGGCCAACGCCAACAGCAGCAGAGCAGGCGAGAGTCGCCAAGAGACCAGCCGCGAGACCTGGTCACGAGCGCGTCGAACGCGGACATCTCGATCGGGCATCACAAGAATCGTTCGAACGACCCAGCTGCCACCAGCTGGTGGCCGACCAGGGGCCAGCCTCTTAGGAGCTTCCCCACACATTCGGGACCGAGCCGGGTGCTGAGCTGCCGCGCCGATTTCGTAGCCGAAGAGACGAGCCCGATGGGTGGTCGGGCGAGCTCTCTGAGGCCTAGCAGCCGGCAGGGCTGTGCCCGGCGACGGGAGGAAGGTGTGGGGGTGCTCTTAGCTGACTAGCGGCATTTACAGAAGCTCGCCGGATTCGGGTTGCATTTGTTGATCTGGTCGGCGAGCGTCGAGGCCTGGTCGACACAGGGCACGCCATCCATCGTGTTGACCGCCTGCTGTCCCTGGCGCTTGGCGCTCGTGCATTGGGTCCGCTGCAGCGGGTCGACGTTGTTGCAGTTGAGCTGCTCTAGACAGGTCCGCATCTTCTCGACGGCCTCGTCGCAGGCGGCGTCGCTGCAACCGGTGGCCGCGCCGAGCAGCAGCGCGCCGAGGACCAGGGCGCTCACCAATGAGCGGATCACGTGCTTCACCGGCTCCTCCTCGGGCCACCGTCTTGATGGCGGCCAACACGAACGTTAGCATGCCGTTGGGTGTTGATCAGCGTGGCGGAGTTAACTGGTATGATCTGGGTCATGCGCTCCCTTGTCTTGCTGTTTCTGGTCGTCGGCGCGCTGGGCTGTCGAGTTCTGGCACCCTACAGGGCACCCAAAGACGCTGCTGCTGCGGACGTCGGCGGAGAGCTAACGGACGCGCTCGGCGATGGTCCCTCGCGTGATGCAGGACCAGACGCGCCAGACCTTCCCCCCTTGGACCTAGCGCCGGACAAGCCCCATGAAGACCTTCCCATCATGGACGCCGCATCGGATATCGAGCTAGACGCGTCGCCAGACGCCCCGTTCCTGGCAGACGCCTCCGTTGACAGCCTGGTCGCGCTCGACCTCCCTGTGCCCGACGGTTGGGCACCCCAGCCCTGCTCGAGCGGCGTGAAGGTCTTCGACTTCTCACCGACGATGGTCGTCTGCCAACACCCGACCCCGGTGACCCAATGTCAGGCAGCAGCGGTCTGCAACACAGCTGAAGGCTGGCACCTCTGCACCGGCACCCAATACCGAGCACGCGGCGGTCTCACGACAAAGCCTCCTTACGATTCTGGATGGATCGCCAGCTGCATTCGCTCGTTTGGCCAGCTCCAAGTGCCCGCTGATGGGATCTGCCCGAGCTGCCAGGAGCTGTTCACCGTGCCTAAGGCCGTGGCCTGGACGTGCAGCGACAAGACGCCATTTATCCGCTTGGACGCCCTGATCGGCGTCTCCATGCGCTCTGCGTGCCGTCTTGTGGGCAAGCTTCAGATCGCCACCGACGCGTACTGGACCTACGCCCCCTCGAACTCGCAGTTCAACCTCGCCGTCTGCTGCCTCTAACACCTTCAAAAAACTAGAAAAACGCGGCAACGAGGGGCTATTGACCAGCTCTCTGCTCCAAGCTACCGTCGCAAGACACGTCTCCACGACCCTAGACCTCTTTCGGAGAAAGAACGTGCGCCTCACCCTCTCGCTCTCGTTGACGACATTCGCTCTCGCCTCGCTGCTAGCCGCCCCTGTCGGCGCTCAGGCGCCAGGCAAGGGTCCCCAAAAGGTCCCCGCCGCCAGGGCGCCCACGACAGCGGAGGTTGCTGCGGCGACGAAGCTCCCCGAGACCCTCGATCGCGCCGTGGTGCAGAAGGTGGTGGTGGCCAACACAGCGACGATCAAGACCTGCGCCGCGAAGAGCCCCGGCCTCCGCGGCCAGGTCGTGCTTGCGCTGACCATCGCGCCCGTGGGCACGGTGAAGACAGCAGAGCTGTCAAGGTCGACGATCAAGGCCGCCGACGTCGAGCGCTGCATCCTCGACGCCGTGCGCGCCTGGCGTTTCCCAGCCGCGACGAAGCAGACCACGATCAGCTATCCGATCACGATCGAGGGCCCGAAGAAGGCCGCCGCACCCAAGATCGACCTGCGCGAAGACAAGGGCAAGGCCGGCAAGCCCGCCGACACCTCCAACGCCTCCAAGCCCGCCTACACCTCCGGCCCGGCGATCGTCAAGGCCAGGCACGTGAAACACGACGCGGCGCGCTCCGACACCAAGGGCCCTCTGCCCCGAGACCTCTCGGCCCACGTCGAGCTCGCCCGCCGCGGCGACTTCTCGCTCTTCATCGGCGGCATGCTGCAGGTGCAAGGCGCCTTCTACGCTGGCGACGCCGTCTCCCGCAGCTTCGGCGACCCCCTCGACAAGGCCGGCTTTCGGATCCGCCGCGCCCGCCTCTCCTTCTCCGGGCGGCTGGTCAAAGACTTCTCCTACTACCTCGCCCTCGATCTCAAAGACGCCGTCGGCGTCGCCGCCAACAGCCCCAGCAGCGACTCAGGCAACGAGATCTTGGACGCCCGCATCCTCTGGGATCACCTCCCCTGGTTGAACATCTCCGTCGGCGTCGACCGCGTCCCCTTCTCGATCTTCGCTCTCCAGTCCTCCGCGCGGCTGCCGCTGATCGAGCGCGCGCTGACCGTCAACATGGCGGAGATGGTGCCACAGCGCCGCGTGGGCATGACCCTATTGGGCAGCGTCGGTCACGTCAGCTGGGCTGCTGGCGTCTACAACGGCTCCGAGGGCATCACCACGGGCAACCAATTCGCCGGCCTCGGCGCGGCCGCCCGGGTCAGCGCCTCACTCTTCGATCGCCCCCGTGAGTTCGTGCCCAATGAGGTCCAGGTTACCGCCGCGGCGGCCTTCATGTACGACGACCAGGCGGCCGTCAACCTGCTCCGCGCCGCCGGCAGCCTCGAGGTCAGCGGCTTCCGTACCCGACTGACCGGTGAGTTTCTCTGGGTCCGCGCCAAGCCCGATGACCAGCCCGCTGGCACCCCCAACGCCGGCGAGGTCACCCGCTGGGCTGCCATCGGCGAGCTCTCGGTCTTCGTTTGGCGCGAACACGTCCAGCTCGCTGCGCGCTACGAGTACTTCAGAGACAACGACGAGCTGCCGACCTTCGGCAAGCAGCAGCTGATCGGCGGCGGCGTCAACGTCTACTTTTATCGCCACCGGATGAAGCTTCAGATCAACTACCTCCGGCGCGATGAGCTCGAAGGCCCCGAGGTCGAAAACGATATCGGCTTCGCCCAGCTGCAGGCGATGTTCTAATGACCCGAGAACGCATCTTCACCCACACTGCCGCGCTGACCTTTTTGGTCCTCTCGCTGGCTCTGGCGGCCTGCGACGAGCAGGAGGGCTACGCCAAGGTCTATGAGATGGAGACCATGGCCCAGGCCATCGGCGGCCCCGCCGCCGCGGCTCGGCCCGGCGACATCATGCTCGAAAACGACAAGCTGCGCGCCGTGATCCACGCGCGCCGGCATAAGCGCAGCACGTTCCCGATTGGCAACGGCAACCTCGTCGACCTCGACATCCAGCGCCCGCACCACCGCTTCGGCGTGGGCAAGGGCAAAGACGTGTTTTACGAGATCGGCCCGATGGTCAACCTCAAGGTCAGCTCCGCCCACGACATCAAGCATGGCCTCTGCGGTACCGTCGGCCCGAGCCCCTGCCCGTCACGGCCCTGCGAGGAGGGCGGCCAATGCCAAGGCAGCGCCAAAGCCGGCCCCGATCCCCGCTGCGCCCGCGTCAGCGTCACGGGCAAGGGCGACAACATCCTCGGCATCCTCGGGCTGCTGGACTTAGCGATCCGCAAGCCCTACCCCGCCGGCGACCTGCAGCTCGTCACCGACTACGACGTCTGCCCTGGCGAGAGCTTCGTGCGTGTAACCAGCCGAGCGCGCTTCTATGGCGCGACCGGTGAGCTGATCGACATGCCCGACCTCCCGGCCAAGACCTCGCTCTTCGACGCGCTGCTGGGCCAGCACGCGGGCATCGACTGCGCGCGCCAGGCCTGCCCCGCAGAGGCGCCGACCTGCTCCGATCTGCTCGAGCCGTTCACCGTCGGGTCATTCTCGACAGAGATGAAGCGCTGCCGCCGAGACACGGACAAGCTCGGCGGTGTGCTCGGCGGCGACTTCACCTTCTTCTCGGCCAAGGCCGGGGTCTTCATCCCTGGCAGCGGCTACGACCACGAGACGTTCATCCGTAGCATCTTCGACACCGGCGGCGACGTCTTCTCCAACCCGCTGGCTCTCGACTACGTCGCGGCGGTCTCCGACGACATCTCCTACGCCTACTTCAACGCTGGTGGCCAGGTGATGATCCCGCTCTTCTCGGAGTCGTTCACCGTCTCGATGACCAACAGCTTCGGCTGCACGCCGAAAGATCCAGACTGCTTCAAGGGCAAGGAGCTGGTCTTCCGACGCTTCATCTCCGTTGGCGACGGCAGCGTGGCCAGCGTGCTGGCGCCCTTCTACAAGCTCCGCGGCATCCCTACCGCCAAGGTCACAGGCCACGTGATCGACGAGCACAGCCGCCGCCCCGTCGGCGGCGTGGAGGTCTTCGTGCTGCGCCTGCCCGACGCCTGGCAGGCGCTCACCGACGCGCAGGTCGCACAAAAGACCTACGCCGAGCTGGTCGCCGCGGCGCGCGCCCAGACGCGCAGCAAGGACAACCCCCTCGGCGAGGTCGGGATGCTCTCCCATTTCGTCACCGACACCGGCCTCGACACCGTGCCTGACGGCAGCTTCAGCGGCGTCCTGCCGGTGCTCGACGCGACCAAGGGGCGGCTCGTGCTGGTGACCCGCGACGCGGGCAGCTGGGCCTCGGCCCTGGTGCCGCTGACCTTGAAGGCCGGCGGCAGCGCCCACGCCACGCTGGTACGTCCCTCGCGCGCCACGCTGGCCTACGAGGTCCGCGACGTCGGCGGCCGCGCGATCCCGACCAAGATCACCGTCGGCGTGTGTATGCCCGACTGCGGCAGCGACGCCGACTGCACGCTCAACGGCCGCGCCGCCGCGGGCTACACGAGCTGCGACCCGAAACGGCGGATCTGCGTCGCGCCCAACCCCTCCGAGGCCAAGGACTGCCGGCCAGACCAGCGCTGGGAAGACGGCAAGGGCTGCACCTGCCCGCTGACGGCGCGGCTGCCCCTGGAGCTCGGAGGCAAGCGCCGCGCCGACGGCAACGTACGCACCGATCTGTCGACCAACGGGCGCGGATCACTGCACCTGCCACCAGGGACCTACGAGGTGATCGCCTCGCGCGGCGTCGAATACGAGATCGAGCGCGCGTTCGTCAACCTCAAGGCCGGCGTCACCACCCGCTTCACCGCGGCGCTGCCGCGGGTCGTCGACACGAAGGGCTGGATCGCCGCCGACTTCCACATCCACGGCCCCAACAGCGTCGACTCAGGCCTCGACCACACCACGCGGGTGAAGTCCTACGTGGCTGAGGGCATCGAGTTCATGTCCTCGTCAGATCACGACTACCTGACCAACTACCAGCCGACGATCTTGCGGCTCGGCGTCTCGCCCTGGATCACGTCGCAGATCGGCGTGGAGTGCTCACCCCTCGACTATGGCCACTTTCTCGGCTTCCCGCTGCGCTTCGACGAGCGCCTCGAGCTCAACGGCGCCTTTCATTGGCGCGAGGGCCAGGGCTTTGGCGACCCGGACTGGAAGAACCTCGTGCCGGCGGAGATCTTCAATGGCCTGCGCGAGCGGGGCGAGTTCGGCGACGACACGATGGTCGTCATAGCCCACTTCTACGACCACTTCACCTTCTACGACCTGCACCCCGTGACCCTCGAGCCTCCGGGCTTCTTGATCACCTCGCTGTTCTCCAATGTCCTCAAGGGGATCAACTTCTCCGGCGCCTTCGACGGCCTCGAGGCGCTCTCGGGCAAGAATATGGATATCATCCGCCGCCCAACCTACAAGGAGATCCGCGACTACAACGTCGGCCTCACGGCGCTGCTCGCGCGCAAGGACCTCAGCTATGACGAGCTGCAAGACGAGTGGGCTCGACTCTCGGCCGACGCGCAGCGCAGCTTCCTCCATCGGACCAAGGAGGAGCAGGCCAAGGGGCTCTCGTATCGCAACGAGAGCTTTGAGTGTCGCTGCACCGCCGATGAGGACTGCGGCGCCAATTCGCTCTGTAACGAAGACACCGGCGCGTGTATCGCCGGCTGCGGCGACAAGGCCGACTGCGACGCTGTGCTGACGACGGAGGGTCGCGAGGACTGTCTGCCCAAGAACGCTGGCGACACCAGCCGCAAGACCTGCCAGCGGGTCGACAAGACCTGCACCGACGATGGCGACTGCACGCAGATCTGGGGTAAGGACACGAAGGAGACGTGCGTCGACATCCCGGGCGGCGGCGGCAAGCGCTGCGAGATCCCCTGCGAGCACGACAACGACTGCTCCAACGTGGACAAGATCCGCAGCGTCTGCGAGCCCACGCGGAAGGTCTGCGTGAAGCCGGTGATCGAGGCCGCCACCGACATCGACCCCTGCGTGACGGTCCGTGGGACCATCGACGACTGGTTCCAGATGCTCAACCGCGGTGTGCGGCGCTCGGTCTTCGGCAACTCCGACAGCCACGACATCTACAACATCGAGGGAGGGATCCCGCGCACCTATGTCCGCTCGCCGACCGACCAGCCGGCGGCGATCGATAAGCGCGAGCTCGCCTTGGCGCTCAAGAAGCTGCGCTCCTTCGCCACCTTCGGCCCCTTCATCGAGGTGCTGATCGACGGCAAGGGCTATGGGTCCATAGTCCAGCCCACCGACGGGAAGATCAAGCTCGCGATCCGCGTGCAGTCTCCGCGCTGGTTCGACGTCGATCGGCTGGAGATCTACCGCAACGGCGAGCTGATCCGCAGCGTCGAGGGGCGGCCAGACTGCCCGCCCGAGGCCAACGACTGCCTGCGGGTGCCCAACACCAAGGTCTTGAACTACGACGCTGTCGTCGAAGACAGCCCCGACGAGGACAGCTGGTACGTCGTGATCGCGCTCGGCCTCGACGGTAAATCCCTGGCACCGATCTACTCCTCGACACCGGTGGCGCGGCTGGGCATGTTCGAGCTGGTGCAGCGCCTGACGCCGCTGCTCCCGCCGCTGCGCTCGCTCCGCACACCGCTCTCGCCCTCGATCACCCGCGTGCGGCCCTACGCCGTAACCAACCCGATCTTCGTCGACGTCGACGGCGACGGGATCATCAAGGCCAAGCACCCGCTGCCAACCTGGGCCACCGACGCCGACCGCGCCGCGCAGCAAGGCGCCACGTCGAGCGCGCTGACGAGCACGGCGCCGCCGCGCGCGGCGAGCTCATCGGGGTCCAATGACAAACGCCTCGCCCCACCCAGCCACGACCACCGCATGGGCATCGGCCGCCTACGCCGTGAGACCCGCGCGCTGATGGACGCGATCAAGGGCGGTAAGCTCACACGCAAGGATCTACAGCGCGTCATCGGCAGCCTCCGCGGCATCGGCCACGGCCGCTGAGCCTCCGCCGCCGCCGAGCCTCCGCCGCCGCCGAGCTTCCGACGCCACCGAGCTTCCGCCACCGCCGAGCTTCCGACGCCGCCGCGCTTCCGACGCCTCTCAGCTAGAGCGCCAACCGCTCGGCGCGGGCGGCGCGCCGGGCCACATCGCGCGCCTCCCGCGCGGTGCCAGCGTAGTGGACGCGGGTGCCCATCAGCTCATCGAACCACGGCTTCGTCACGCACCAGTTGGCCTGCGACTGCGGACCCATGTGATGGTCGTAGTGCCAGGTCAGGTGCTCGCGGGCCCAGCCCGGCTCGAGGTGCGCGCGCTTGTGGACGCGATAGTAGTTCCAAGCGCTGTACCAGACGGCCCCGGTGAAGAAGGGCGCGATGGGAAAGAGCGGCGCGACCAACGCGGCGCCGCCGAGGAGCAGCGCCACCTCCTTGCTCTGCGGGTTCCATTCGTAGAGCGGCCGGTGGTAGGCCGGGTCCAGGTGATCGTTCTTGCGCGAGGCGGCGTGGTGTTCATGCCAATGAAATGACCAGAAGCTGCCCTTCTTCCGCCCCCGCGCGTGCAGAAGATGCTTGTGGATCAGCCACTCGCTCGCGTTGGCCGCCAGCAGACCCAATGGAATGCCCAACATCGTTCCTCCCGACGATCGCCTGAAATTGGATCGGCGATACATCAGGATAATTGGTCGGGCCAATTTGTCCAGCAGTTTTTGGTCCGACCAATCATGCGAAGGCACGGCCAGGTCCTGCCCATCTTTTGCAGTCCTTGAAAACCCTGTGTCCTCTGATGGGGTAGGATTAGACGCGATGCACAGACCATGGTTCATGACGTTTGGGCTCTTGCTGGCGATCACCACCGGCGGCGCCTGCGACGATGACGCGACCTCGACCCCGTCCGATAGCCGCTCGCCCGACACGCTGCAGCCCGACGGATCGACGAAGACGGACGGCGGCTCGCCAACCCGTCCCTTTCGACTCGGCATCACCCCCTTCCCTTATGACATCACAACGAGCGCCGTGGACGACGTCTACGCCAAGCTGCAAAAGGACGCCGACCTCTACGCCCACCACACGACCTCGGGCGTTCCCTGGGTCGAAGCCGCCCAAGGCCTCCCTTGGACGCACTACGGCCGGTCTTTGCGCGACGTCTGGACCCGGCACGCGGCGGAGCGTCGCCCCTCCCACAAGATCTACCTCGGGCTCACGCCGCTGAACGATGCACGAGCGGGGCTTGCGGACTATTGGGGCGCGAACGAGAACATGACTCTCCCCGCGCCTTGGAGTGGCTACGCTCTCGACGCGCCGCAGGTGCAGGCGGCTTACCTCTCGTTTTGCCGCGAGGCGATCGACCACTATCAGCCTGACTATCTGGCGATCGGGATCGAGGTCAACCTGCTGCTAAAGAACGCGCCCTCAGCGTGGCCGGCGTACGTGAAGCTGCACGAGGCGACCTACAGCGCGCTGAAGAGAGACCACCCCACGCTGCCGATCTTCGCCACCGTCACCGCGGTCGACCTGCTGCCCGGGTTTACCAGCGCCGACGAGAAGGTCCACCGCGCGGCGCTGGCTGAGCTGATGAAGCATAGCGACTACCTCGCGCTCTCCCTCTATCCCTTCATGAGTAGCTATCTCGCCAACCCGCTGCCTCAAACCTACCTCGATGACTTGATCGCGCTGGCGGACGGCAAGCCGGTGGTGATCGCCGAGTCGGGCTACCCAGCGCAGACGACCGAGCTGAAGAGCTTCGGGTTGGTCTTCGAGGGCACCGAGAGTAAGCAGCAGGCCTTCGTCCACGAGCTCTTGCAGAAGGCTCAAGCGGTGAAGATGCCCTTCGTGGTCAACTTCGTGCTGCAGGATTACGACGCGCTCTGGCAAAAGAGCGGCGGGAGTGACGCCGACGCCGTCTGGCGCGACACCGGGCTCTACGACGAGGACGGCAAGGCGCGCTCGGCGCTGACGACCTGGCGCACCGCGCTGGCGCGGCCCTACGCGCCGTAGGTCGAGCCGACTGCCGCCAGCGCTGGCGCTAGAGCGCCGATCAGCTTACCGGACCGAGCTGCGCGAAGGATGCGGAATCACGGCGTAGGAGCGAGGAGGGCGCCTGCTGGTAGCAAGCAACCGACGAGAAACAACCGCTGTGATTTCGCAGACCAGCGCAGCGACGGGAGGTCAGTTGGTC
>PDWJ01002063.1_pt1 | contig 22390 bp, 19 predicted proteins | sample 1430881 | NCBI WGS metagenome assembly PDWJ01 (sample SAMN01162460, study PRJNA174530) | Oral metagenome, whole genome shotgun sequencing project. | biome: Marine environment; feature: Marine mammal; material: Swab sample of the gingival sulcus; isolation source: swab sample of gingival sulcus... | reverse complement strand
CAGTTTCGTCTTGAGTCTCCAGTCTGTTGCATTAAAGATGACCGCTATGTGGTCCGGTCCTACTCACCGGTCAAAACCATTGGCGGCGGTGCCATCCTCAATCCAGCATCCCAAAAGCACAAACGCAACGATCCCATTGTGATCCAGGGGCTGTCCGACCTGCTCACCGAAGATCATGAGAAAATCATTTCCTATTTCCTATTTCAAAAAGGGGTAACAGGACTGTCATTAACAGCGCTTCGGGTCATGTCAAATATTGCGGACAAAAAATTGGCCGCCACCCTCCAAAAATTGCTGGCCCGCCAAGAGATTATTCAAACGGATAAAGAAAAGCAAATCTATGTTCATGGGGCTGTTTTTGACACGTTTAAAGAAAAATCTCTGGCACTGCTGAGCGCCTACCATGATGCCAATCCATTAAAGGAAGGCATGCCGACACAGGAATTGAAATCCAAATTCAAATATGTAGATGACAATCGGTTTTTCAACATCCTGTTTAATCGTCTGGAAAAAGAGAAGGCCATTGTACAGGATAAAAACCTGGTGAAACTGGCCGACTTCAAAGTGGCGCTCCAGGTAGATCAGCATGAGCTCAAAGAAAAGATCTTAGCCATCTACAGTACCTCAGGGCTGACCCCGCCATTTTTTCGCACCATTTGCCAGGATTTGGATATAGACCCCAAAACGGCCAAGGATGTGCTTCAAATGCTGATTGATGAAAAACAGGTGGTCAAAACCAAGGATGACCTCTTTTTCGGGGCCTCGGCCATTGCAGACCTTGAAACTAAACTCATTTCATTTTTAAAGGCCAACGAAAAAATTACAACACCGGAATTCAAGGAGATGACCGGTATTTCAAGGAAATTTGTTATTCCCCTGATTGAATATTTTGATTCCGTTCACCTGACCATCCGGGTCGGAGATCACCGACAGCTGAGACGTCAGATATAAACAGGGTGGGCTGCGTTTTTTGACAAGCCCATCTTAATATGTTGGCTGAATCACACTGGCCTGATATACGATTCATCGGGTAGTTCTTGAACAAAGCACGCCACGATACTATCCAGTCGCATCCACCCTTTTCGGGTTAAACTGAAAAATGCCCCATTTTCTGACAACCCTCCCAAACCGTTTTCAATTAATCGGGCCACCAACTTGCTGCAATCGTGATGAAACGATGCACCCTGGATTGAATCAAAGCCATGAATATCAATTCCTTGGGCTGTGCGAAGCCCCACCATAATATATTCCATCATTTGCTGCACTGGAGACAATACCTCACATTCTGCTATCGGCAGGCGGTGCATGTCAGCATCGGACAAATCAGATATATATGTTTCCAGGTGGGAAACATTCCATGACCGACAGTATTGAAGATTCCCCTTCCAATTTTTTTTAACGGTATAGGAATGGGCCGATGGCCCAAAACCCGTATAGGGCACCATGCGCCAATACGCAGAATTATGGCGTGACACCAGCGCGTCTTCCCTGGCAAAATTAGAGATCTCATACTGATCGTATCCGGCATTTGCAAGATATATGGCTGTCAGATTGAACAAATCCACCTGGGCCTCAGCCGTCATGGGAGCAAACTGCCCCGCCTTGCAGGCATGAAAAAGGGGCGTGCCCGGCTCAATGGTCAACATATAGCAGGACAGATGTGCCGGCCCAAACGAAAGGGCACGATCCAACTCCCGCTGCCAAGCCGTTTCAGTATCTCCGGGCAGCCCATATATCAAATCCAGTCCCAGGTTGTTGAATCCAGCAGCGCCAGCCTCTTCTATCGCGCGGGCCGCCTGATCTGCGCAGTGAATTCTTCCCAGCCATGCAAGTCTCTTGTCATCAAAGGCTTGAGCCCCCAAACTCAACCGATTGATTCCCAGATCCTGCAACCCGTTCAAGTAAGTTCGATCCAATGTTCCCGGATTGGCTTCAAGGGTAATCTCCACTGAGGGGGCCAGGGGATAGTGTTGATGCACCGCGGTTAAAATTTTTGCAATATCTGTATGTTGCAGCACTGACGGCGTTCCCCCGCCAAAATAAATCGTTTTGACAGGTATCTGGTCCGATGCGATCCTTTGTGGTGCTCTCAATTCAATTTCCCGCACAATAGCCGAGACATAGGCGGCCACCAGTGATAGATCCACCTCAGAGTAAAAATCACAATATCTACATTTTTTATAACAAAAGGGAACGTGGATATACAGATGCTCAGACACCGCTTTGTTTCCCCTGACACCGGACGACACTAACGCCCAAATGAGTGCTTTGGCCATGACACACAACACCCATGGCACATTTAATTTCTTCATTCAAAAAACGAGACAAGCCGCTTCAGTCCTTCCATGTTTTTTACAGATCAATCTCGATGAAAACCCCTGTCAACCCTTGGCCCTTATATGCATTGGATAACTGAAAGTCAATTAATTTGGATCTGCCTTGATCACATTGCCGAGAGTATGATATCTACGTTTACTTTTAAATGAAATCATCATGTCCCCTTTGGTCATTTGATGACATGTTGCGGGGCAACCCATGATGAAAAAATCGGCCAATCAATGGCCGGTATTACAATACCCATGAAACTGAAAGGCGTGCCGGATTGGTCTTAAACTCTTTCTATAAAATCGTTCATACATCCAGCCAGACCCGGTGGGGTGCGACGTCGGAAAGAATACTCAATGAAGCCCATTGGATGGCAGAAAAAGGTCACCAAATCATGGTTATCGCGCCATCCGACAGCCCCTTATTCATTCGCGCCAAAAAAAATGGATACCGGGTATACCCATTATCATTTAACCTGTTGGCTCGTTTTGGGGAATATGATCAGCTCAAAAAACTTTTTGCCGCAGAAACGCCCTTTGCTGTCAATTGTCATGGACGTGAAGATGCCCGTATCGTTCTCAAAGCCGCCTGGCAAACCGGCGTCCCTTGCAGGATACTGTCTCAGCACACCGATAATGAGATAAAAAAAATATGGCTCAGTAAACGAAAATACAATCAATACTGCCATTATACATTTACGGACAGCCCTCAGACCATTCCGTTGCTTCAAAAAAAATTTAACATCCATGACATCCGTATTTTTTGCATTCCTCAAGGTATCATAGCCCCACAGGAACTATTGTGTAACGCCGATGCTCGAAAAAAAATATCCTCAAAACTTGGATTGCCCCCGGCCACTCGGTTTATGGGACTCACGGGCCGAATGCCCTTGCCTATGATGGGTGAAAGAATATCGCAGCTGTTTAACACCATTCAGTCCCAGCCATCCCATCATATGGTGTGTATTTCAACTGATGCGCAACCCTTTCCAGAAGAATTTAAAACGGATATGTCAAGGTTGGCAAAAGGTAGAATTCATTTTATGGATATCGATGAAGATGCTTGGTCTTTATACCGTGCCTTGGATTGCATGGTGGTCCTGTCTGAAAGTGACCCTAATCAAACGTCCTGTGGTCTTTCCCGACATCTGTTAGAGATAATGTATGCAAAATGCCCTGTGATCGCATCTCACGACTTTGAAGTAACTCATTTTATCAACCGCACGTTGGGGATGCCCCAAGATTACAGTGGTCAGGATAAGCCCATAGAACAAATGATACGAGACGCTATTTCCACTGAAGAATCAAGGCAATTGGAGCGTACTGCGGCCATTGGAGAATACATCAAGCAACACCATACCATAGACACCATGGGGCGAGATATCCTTCGCATTTACCGATTGCGTCAGGTGCGCCAGGAACAACGCCACCGACGCTAACGCCCACCATTTTCTATTAACGGGACAGCATCACCCCTACCATTGAGCACCTATTTTGCGTGTCCCATGGTATTTCTATTAAAGCGCTTCCAGTCTTGCAGAAATCCATTGTTTCATGATATCTACCTGTTACCGGATCAACAAATTGTGATATCGCCCAGGAGATTGAGATGGCAGTGCCAGCAAATAAAACAGAACTACAGGCCGCAATTCAAAAAAATTACAAAAAATTGCGAGAAGATCTTGATACGATTCCACCAGAATTGACTGAAAAAAAGGAAATGGAAGGCCACGCCAAGGGCACGCAAATGAGTGTGTGCAACCTAATGGCCTATCTTGTTGGTTGGGGGAATCTGGTGCTTAAATGGCACGCCGTTTTTTCTAACGGCAAAATGCCTGACTTACCTGAAACTGGATTTAAAATGAATGAAATGGGTAGACTCGCCCAAAAATTTTATACCGATTACGAAAACGATAACTATGAATCCCTTCTCAATCAATACGATGAAGTTGTGGGCAAAATCCTTGAATTAGTGGAGCGCCTTGATAATTCATATCTTTACGAAACAGACTGGTATAAGAAATATCCTTTTGGCAGAATGATCCAGCTCAATACGGCGTCTCCTTATGCAAATGCCCGTTCAAGAATTCGTAAATGGAAAAAGTCCAAAGGCATTTTGTAACTCTAACAAAGGAACGTCTGTCACCATGAGCATTGCTGTAATACCATCACGGTTCGGTTCAAAACGTTTTGAAGGTAAACCCCTGGCCATGATAGCAGGCAAATCATTGATTCAAAGAGCATATGAGCAGGCAAGCAACGCAAAAAATATTGAGCGGGTCATTGTGGCAACCGATGATCAGCGGATATTAAAGCAGGTTAAAGAATTTGGCGGGGAGGCCGTCATGACCTCCGAGCGCTTGAGATCAGGTACAGACCGGGTTGCTGAAACAGCGAATCTGCTGAACCTTGGACCCGATGAAATCATTGTTAATATTCAAGGCGATCAGCCTCATTTCAACTGCGAGTGTCTTGATCAGCTGACCGCTCCCTTTGGCGTAAATCCTGAATTGTCCATGTCCACCCTTGCCATAAAACTTGACGATGCTGCTGCCGCTCTGGATCCAGGGAATGTGAAGGTAACATTTGACAAAAACGGATTTGCACTCTATTTTTCCCGATCCCAAATCCCTTTCATAAGAGACAAAGGTACCCGTGCAGACATTTACAAACACCTGGGATTTTATGCCTATAAAAAAGATTTTTTAGATCGAATCACCACCCTTTCCCACTCCGTTTTGGAATCTGCGGAAAAACTGGAACAGCTCAGGGTCCTTGAATATGGGTATCGTATTAAAGTGGTTCTCACTGAACATGATTCGCCGAGTGTTGACCGCCCCGAAGACATCCCGGCCATTGAAAAAATAATTCAGGCAAATTAGCCGTGGCAGCGATCCACAGATTGATCCACCATTCCTATGTGTTTGGATGTAAAAATCCTTTGAGCACCCGGAGCCTGGAATTACTAACGAATATTTTCAGTACTCCGCCGTCGAATGACACCGCCATGCTTGAAGGAAGGGCGGCCGTCCGGTTCACCACGTTGCCAGAGACCGGCCCAGTTGCCATAAAGGCCTACAAGCGGGGCGGCCTGATATCACGAATGAATAAAGACAAATACTTCAAACTCGGTCAACTCCGTTCTCAGCGCGAATTCGATTTTCTAATTGCCGCACAACGCGCCGGAGTCCGTGTCCCCGTTCCAGTGGCATACGCAGCAACGCGATCAGTGTTTTATAACGCATGGCTCATAACCGAAAAGATAAAAGGACACCAATCCTTTGCAGGGCTGTGCCAAAACAATCCAGAAAAAGCACTGACCTTTTTACCTGCGATATCTAGGAGTATCGCCTGTCTGATACGAAACAAAATACATCATATAGATCTGCATCCAGGCAATATTATTCTGGATGACACTGACACTGTTTTTGTCATCGATTTTGATAAAGCCAGCTGGTATAAAAAAAATGACGCGCAGCTGGCAGCGGCTTACCAGAACAGGTGGGCCCGAGCGGTTCATAAATACAATCTGCCCAGCCCTCTTAGCGTCCTTGAACTCACCTGACGGTGTTCAAATCGAAACAAAATCCAGGATACAACATGAAAATTTTACTAATAAAACTTGGCGCGTTGGGCGATGTCATCAATACCTTTCCCCTTGCCGTAAATTTAAAAACGCATTTTAACGCTGAAATTGACTGGCTGGTTGCCCCTTTAAGTTACCCCCTGGTTGCCAATCACCCTTGCGTGGATAACGCAATCCTGTTTGATAAGAAACAATTAAAAACCTCTCTTCCCTATGTACTCAGGGAAATCCGCAAAAAAAAATACGATGTCACATTGGATCTCCAACGCATTCTCAAATCATCACTTTTTACCATGGCGGCCAGAAGTGCCCGTCGAATTGGGTTCAATAAAGAAAGGTGTAAAGAGCAGACATGGTTGTTCCCTTTTGAAAGGATACCGCCTTCTGATCCTAAGGCCCATATGCTCCTTCAGTACTTTGAATTTTTGGCCTACATGGGCGTTCCCAACTCAGACGTGTCGTGGATGATCCCGCGAATGCAAAATACCCTACCATTCAGTCTGCCAAAGACTTACATCGTACTCAATATCGGTGCATCAAGGGCGGTTAAAGTATGGCCACCGGAGCATTTTGCAGCACTTGCAGACCGCATTGCCAACACGTTCAACTGCCAGTCGGTATTAACAGGCGGTCCAGGTGATCTTCACCTGGCTGAGACCATTCGTGGTAACGCCACCTGTAACATCATTGATCTTACCGGAAAAACATCTATCCCCCAATTGGTTGAGGTGATTGCGAATGCCAAATGTGTGATTACCGGAGATACTGGCGCCATGCATCTTGCCTCGGCCCTTGGTACAGATCTTGTGGCACTCTTTGGTCCCACCGATCCAAGGCGCACCGGCCCTTTTTACGGTAAGGTCATCCAAAAAACAGAACTGCCGTGTGTACCATGTAACCAACGAAGATGCGAAGCCCCCCAATGTATGAAAGCCATCACCCCCGACGATGTATGCTTTGAGCTTAAATCACTTCTAAAGGAATGCGTATAAATCAATGCCCAAAGTAACGTTCCCAAATAATTTTAAAAAGGTGTCACAACACCTGACTTGCCTTGGGATTCCTATGGCGATATCTTTAGGGATAAAACTAATTTTACTGTCGCTGCGTTACCAAAGTGCCGTTAATATGGACGGTACCTTGTATATAACTGCAGCCATGCATTTTGCCGAAGGCGACTGGACTTCAGGGCTTATGATATATAATAGACCAGCCTACTCCTTGCTGTTGGCCTTAACCCATACCATCATTCCAGACTGGCTCGGCGCGGCTTATTTTATTTCCATTGCCAGCATGGTCATCGCTACAATTCCACTATACCTTTTGACCAAAGAATTATTCGGCATAAAAGCAGCGTTCTGGGCGTGTATGATCTTTGCGATCCTGCCCAAAATAAACGAATGGTCATTTTATGTGAGTCGTGACGCAGTATTTTTAGCCATTGCCGCCTGGTTTGTTTACATTGCGCTAAAATCATACAAAAACAACAAGTTATTCCTATTTGGCAACGTTTTTTTTATAGCATGGGCCTCAATACTTTTTAGAACCGAAGGGATACTGCTCCTCATTTTCTATACGATACTGCTGATCCATCAGGCAATGACGACGCCGGATCACAAAGGCCATCATTATATAAAATTATTAATTTGGATCGGCGTTCCGCTATGTGCCGGTATGATTATCGTCGCGACGATGGGCATTAAGAGCTTTGAGGTAAACCGCTTTTATCAAATATATCAATGGGTTCGAGGATTATTTAACGGAGAGTTTTTATCTTCATATCATACGATATATAATTTTTTATCGGAAGCTGAAAAGCACCCGCCATTTTCTGGATATCATTATAGTTTTGCTGCAATTTCAAGGCATTACTTATTAGTCATATATATGCTGGGTATCATAGAGGCCATGCTGAAAATTATCTCTCCACTGTCATGCATTCCCCTTTTCATAGCACTCAAGCACCGCGCCCCTTTTCAGGGGAAGCGGATACTTATGCTTTGTGCCATGTTTATTGCCTTCGTTTATTACTCCCTAATACTTCGAGATTTTATTGCAACCCGTTTTTTATTAATCCCAGGATTCTTTCTACTCCCATGGGTTGGCGCCGGTCTAAAACAACTATGGGACAATGCGGTCAAGCCTCCCCATCTCCTCCGCACCAAAATTTTGTTGATATTAGTACCCTTGGTCCCCATGGTCATGACCTTGGGTCTGGTTCGAAACAATGATAATACCCTGTCCAAAGCAATTTCATGGTTGACGAAAAATAATACCGTTCAAAAGGTTATAATTGCAACCAACGCCACTAGAGCGCCGTTTTATGTAGCTTTAGAAACAGAGCAAAATCCTGACTGGACCGTATGCCTTTATACCAAAGAAAATCTAAAAGAGATCGAATCCTTTGCAATGAAACGAAACGCCACCTTTTTGATCCTTAAAGAAAAGCACAGGAAACCCAAAGAGAAACCCATCTTGATCAATTTTGAACATCTTACTGATTTTGTGACTAAATACGAAATAACAACCCTCTACACACGACGTCGCAATGAACCATAAAAACAGGGGAAACATGACAAAGACCCTCTATAATTGACTTACACTCAAAAGGCTGTCAAAGGCGTCATCCAGGCTACGCACCATTTTGGGATGGTAATATACCGAAGGACGGCTTATTTTTAGCCATTTACAGTCTTGAACAATACTGATCTGGGAATTGCTAAAATCAATCAACTGGTTACGTACCGATCTGTATAACGGCCGCGGGGCGCCCCTGGTCTATCGAATCCAGGTCTTGGCCTATGAAAAAATAAGAAGTTAATTCAGTTAATTCCTGAGACTTTTATATAAAAAGATAAGCTTTCCGGACAAAAAATCGTTTTCCACCTTTAAATTACCAATCTGGCGGTAAAGCTCATTTATTTTCGTATCCATCTCTTTTTTGATTTCGATTTTTATTGAATACAGCAGCGGCACTGTTAAGCAAATTTCGTTGCCAGGTGTCAATCATTATCGGGTGGATCTTATACCGTTTTACCTGTTCTGAGACTGTTTGATCATTTTTTAGGGTAGCCAAGATAACTTTTGCTTTAAATTCTGGTGAGTGCTGTTTCCATTTTGTCGGTCGTTATTATCAACCCCTTTCATGGTAATGAATCAGAGCATCGCACATTGTTCGGATTTCGGGGCCTACCGAAGCAACGACATTTATCGAGAATTCAATTTCGTAGGTCTATTTCCAGGGATTTTCTTTTCTCCATCGCTTTGGGCTTTTATAGCGCCTGCCCAGGGACCAGATACCGATCCGCTTTGCTTTGGCAGTTTTTTCAGCGCGTTTATAGCGTCCTTTGTTCAATCCTTGTGCGCTTTTTCCCCTGTAAACTTCAGCTAAACCTTGCTCAATCATTGTCAGGTTGATATTTTGATTATTGACGAAAAGTTCTGCTAATACACGGTTATAGCCGCCTGTTCCGTATTGTTTAATGCGGACTTTCTTGCCGCCGATCAATTTTTCAAGGACCTGCTTTGATTTTTGAGCAAACGGTTGCCCAGGTTGGCCTTTTCTGCCCTTTTCCGGTGCATCGATACCGACCAGGCGAACTTTAAATACAAGGTTTGCCCCTTTGGCCTGAATGGTATCTCCGTCAAATACGTTGATCACTTTAAAACGAGTGCCCGATGGAAGACGCTTTTGTTGTTTTTCTTCGATACGACGAACAGTTACAGCGGCAGGTGGAGAAATATTTGAATAATGACGAACCCCTTTTGCGTCAGTCCAGGTATAAAGTTCTGCCCTTGCCTGTTGCGCCGGCAGCAGGATTGTACATGACACAATTAAAACGGCCACCAACTGAATGATATCCCTGCACATAATTGCTTCCCTGTAGGTTGCGCTCCTAACATATTCCATCTGCCATGTTAAATCTCCGATATGCGTGTTGCGATACCCAATCTCTTAAAAGTGAAATGCCTAATTGGTTGTTTACTCGTACCTATGAGAGACACTTAAAAGACGGCCTCCTTTTAGACATGTCTTTATCCACCTTTGATTTGCGTTCTGGCAGTTACGGTATATTTTAATTTTTTAGAGCCGTTTCAGTTTTTTTACCCCCTGAAGCATATTCACCACCTGGCGAACATCTCCAATACATCATCTGCCTTTGGGGCTTGTTGAGTTACAACTACAATTCCCGTCTTTTTTTTCATTCAAGATCCGGTCCATAATTGTGGATTTACCATTTTCATGAAAGTCATTTCGAATATCGCCTACTGTATAGTTGAAGCAGTAACATATTTTTTCGTTGGTCATATGTTTCCTTGATTACGCGATTTTTACACATGAAAGAATTAAGCGAACCGGTTCGTTTTTTATGATTTGTTGTGGGCAAACCACGGTGAAGAACGGGGATTGCCCATGTCTACTGTTATTGTGCCGCAGCCACGCCTTTGTCAAATGCATCCATATTCATCGGAATAATCTGGGGTTTGGCTGCAAATTCATTCTTGATACATTTTTTCAGCAGGTCCAGGTCCACCAGTTGGCTTTTGGCAGCAAAGGAGGCCAGGGCCACAATATTCGCAGCTCTTGCAGAGCCGGCTTCAATGGCAATGTCATTTACCGGAACCACCAGCTCGGTAATGTCGGTCCGCTGACTTCTCACAGGAATCAAAGACGAATTGATGAACACAATGCCGCCGGGTTTGACGGTTTCATCAAATTTTTCCAGTGAGGGCCGGTTCATAGCCACCAGATGGGTGGGATTTTTGATGATAGGGGAGCCAATGAGTTTGTCACTGATTACAACAGTGCAATAGGCCGTACCGCCTCGCATTTCTGGCCCGTAGGAGGGAATCCAGGCCACCTGATCGCCCTGTTTCATTGCGGCATAGGCAAGGAGTTTGGCGCTGAGAAGGATGCCCTGGCCGCCAAATCCTGCAAATTTTATTTCTGTCTGCATAGCGTTCTCCAGTTTGGCCTGTTTTATACAAGCGTATCTTCAGGGGTTTTATAATCGCCCAACTCGTAGTAGGGGAGCAGGGTTTCTTCGGCCCATTTCAGTGCATCCAGCGGGGTCATTCCCCAGTTGGTGGGACAGGTGGAAATGACTTCTACAAAGCTGAAGCAGGTCCCGTCTACCTGATACTGAAAGGCTTTTTTAATTGCTTTTTGGGCTTTATTAACCTGCTGGGGTTTGAACACCGCCTGTCGGGTGACGTAAGCGGGCGTTACCAGTTGGCTCAGAATATTGGCCATCCGAAGCGGCATCCCGGTACCTGCAGCATCCCGACCTGCCGGCGCGGTGGTTGTCCGCTGTCCCGGCATGGTGGTGGGGGCCATCTGACCGCCAGTCATACCGTAAATGGCATTATTGATGAAAATGACAGTAATTTTTTCTCCTCGGTTGGCCGCATGCATGATTTCACCCATACCAATGGAGGCCAAATCGCCATCCCCTTGGTAAGTAAAAACGTTCAGGTCTGGGCGGACCCGCTTGATACCGGTAGCCATGGCCGGCGCTCGGCCATGGGCCGCTTCCTGAAAGTCACAGTTCAAATAGTTGTAGATCATCACTGCGCATCCCACCGGCGCGACACCGACAGTGTTGTCTTGAATGCCTAACTCGTCAATGGCTTCGGCCACCAATCTGTGAACGATACCATGGGTGCAACCCGGACAATAGTGGGTATAATTTTCGCTCATGGCGGACGGCCTGACAAATGTTTTTCCCATGATGGTCTCCTTATTGCTGCTGAATCAGCCCTTTAACGATTTCAATAATTTTTTCCGGGGCGGGGATCTCACCGCCGCACTCACCGTAAAATTCAACCGGTTTTTTACCCATAACACAGCGCTGTACGTCTTCCACCATCTGGCCCATGCTCATTTCAATGCTTATGACGGATTGACAACTTTCTTTGGCTGCTGCATCGAAAACTTGCTTTTCAGGGAAGGGAAAAAGGGTTTTGGGGCGGAACATTGCTACTTCTATACCCTTTTCTTTGAGGATGTCAATGGCAGTACGGCAGACCCGGCTCATGGTCCCGTAACTGGCGATAAGGACCTGGTAATCGGTATGGTCATTGTACATTTCGTATTGAACGTCTTCAGCCTTCATCTTCTCGTACTTGGCTTTGAGTACCATGTTGTTTTGGTTCAGGGCAGCGGGATCAAGAAAGAGAGATTTCACCAGATTTCGTTTTGTTGACCCCCTGGTCGCCATACCGTTTGAGGCCCAGTCATCTTTGTTGGAAGGTTCTGTTTTAAGATCGTCGGGGAATTCAACCGGTTCCATCATCTGGCCGATCATGCCATCTCCCAGAATCATGACAGGATTGCGATATTTTTCAGCCAGTGTAAAGGCCTGCATGGTCATTTCCACCGCCTCCTGGACACCATCTGGTGCCAGTACCAGCATGTGATAATCACCGTGGCCACCGCCCTTAGTAGCCTGAAAATAATCGCCCTGGGAAGGGAGAATACCGCCAAGACCAGGGCCACCGCGCATGATGTTGACGAATACGGCAGGGCATTGCGCCCCTGCAATATAGGAAATGGCTTCGCTCATCAGGCTGATCCCAGGAGAGGATGAGGTGGTCATTACCCGCTCCCCCGCCCCTGCGGCACCAAAAATCATATATCCCACGGCCACTTCACTTTCACCCTGAAGGAAACACCCGCCTTCTTCTGGAAGACGCTTGGCCAGATATTCAGCCACCTCGGACTGGGGGGTGATGGGATATGCAAAATAGTTTTTGCAGCCGGCTCTGATGGCGGCCTCACCGATTGCTTCATTGCCTTTCATTAGGACTTTAGCCATTATTATTTCCTTTTACTTGATTCAGTAATTAATTTTACAACATGATTGGATGGTTATTGATGCGTTAGGCCATTTGTTCCTCGACGATGCTGATGGCCACATCGGGACACATAACACAACAAATCTTACAATAGATACAATCTTCAGGACGGGCCTGGTGCACGGGAAAATGTCCTTTTGGATTTACTTTCCGGGTGATTTCCAGAACGTTTTTCGGGCAGAAATGAACGCAAAGTCCGCACCCTTTACATCGTTCAGAATCAATGATGTGTTTTAGGGCCATTGTTAAATTTACTCCTTATCAAGCGTGTGGTTTAAATGCGTTTCCATGGCGGGGCCAATTTTCTTTCAATGGGTAATACCGGACAGCCGATCCGATCCATATCAAGATGTGGCAGCAGGCTGGTTGACGCGGTGATAAATTTTATATCAAGGTTGGATGCTGCTGATACCTCACGGAGCAGATCCGCACCTTGGTAAATGATATCTGGGGTGGTATCGTCAATGAGGTTGGCATTGGACACCAGGCCTGTAATATTTAATTTCGAGGATGTCTGGATTTCCTGCTGTATTTTTAGACAGCCTGCGACAGTTTGAGTAAATGGTCGCATCGGATTGATCACCTGGAGCATCTGAATCTCCTGGGGGGAAATGACATCGGCCAGGGCCGCCAGGACAATGACACCCACATCGTCTCCACCGGCATCTATAATCGTAAGTTCGGCCGGATTCTGGATCATGTTGGCCACGGCTGGTGCCAGAATGGGCAAATCCGCATGCATATACTTTGCAGGGGGAAGGACAACGTTAACCCCTAACTCTTCCAAGGGTTGTCTGGCCTCACGGGTTCGAAAATAGGGATTGACCAGGTCCAGATCTGTAATTTTTACGGTTTTACCCTGATTAATACCCATTGCTGCCAAATTAACGGCAGTTTCACTTTTACCACTGCCATAATTACCTGCGATAATAACGATGCCACGCATATCAGGTGTATTGATTTGTGACAACTACCTGCCCCTCCCTGTGTTGACCTGTACCCCTCATCGTTCAAATTCCAAATTAAATCAGATCAGAGAGGGTTTTGCAAATGGTTTATTTGACGTCTCCTGCGTGAGATTTCCCCAGCTTGTGTTCAGAATCTTACCGTTTTTCCTTTCAGGCACGAGGGGCAAAAGGAATGCCATTGAAAACAGTTGAAAATGATCCAATGGTATGCCAAGGGCTTGATTAAAGAATTGGTGGTCATATATGACTCGGCTTTTCTAACGAAAAAAGTCAATGCAAGTTTTTTATTGACAAATGCGTGGATAAATGAGGTTTATTTTAGCCGCATTTCACGAAAAGAGACGTGACTCATGGTGTGGGCCATATCCAACGAAACGACTTGGGCAATTGAAATCCTTTAACCGGTCAGAAATTTGTGGACCGAGGGGATGGGTTGCAACTGTTGGCCGAGATGAGGTAATTATCCGGGCGTATACCTGCTTCTTGTAGAAAAACGGTTAAACGTTTCGCACAATCGGAGCTGTTCAAATACGTAAGGCAGGGCAGTTCGGCGATGCAAAAAAACGGATCGGTCGGATGGCATTGGATTGGAATATGTTAAGAAAGGAAAACCTGTGGTAACTGATATCCCCTTTGGAGAAATGATCCCCCGCTCCATAACCCGTTACAAAGACGCACGGTTGGCTTCAGAAGAGACCTTTGTGGCTGCAGAAATACCGCTGACGTTTATGGTGAACGGGTATGAAATAGCCACATTGATGTGTACCCCCTCACACTTAAAGGCGTTTACTTATGGTTTTTTGTTTACCTCTGGCATGATTCAATCGGCTAAAGATGTGCTGGACTGGGATTGCGATGAAAAAAAATGGAGGGTAGACGTGACAGTTAAGGAGTTTACAGATCCTGAACTGTTGGGTAAGCGGGTATATACATCGGGCTGCGGTAAAGGGGTGATGTATACTTCGGTAACAGAATTGTCCGCCCGGCGACCCATTGAGACCCATGCCCGTATCAGTGGCCAAATGATTATTAAAGCCATGGGATGGCTGGCTCAATGCTCACAACTTCATAAGAAAAGCGGCGGGGTCCATTCTGCGGCTGTCAGTATTGACAACGCCATGCCAGCATTTCATATCGACGATATCGGTCGCCACAATGCGGTTGACAAAATTATTGGTACCCTGCTGATGGACGAGATCGGGGTGGAAAACCTTATGCTTTTGACCACAGGGAGAATCTCATCTGAAATTCTGCATAAGGCCCGTCGGCTGTCCATACCGGTGCTGGCCTCCAGGGGGGCACCCACCCACCAGAGTGTCCTATTAGCTGAAGAGATGGGTGTGACCATTGCGGGATTTGTGCGGCCCTCCAACTTTGCGATTTTTACCCACCCGGATCGGATCGTTGCCCCGTAAGCCAAACCATTGTATATAATGTTTTATATGAAAGACCGATGTTCACCCATTCGGCTCTTTCTCTATTTGTTGTGGGCGAACCGAGGTGAAAAACCAGGTCAACCCATGGTTGTTATATGTTAACCCTGTATGCAGGAAAAGCAGGCCACCTTAGTGAGTAAACGAATCATCATCGCTTATGGTGCATCACCGCTTTTCCGCCAAGGAGCCTTATGCCACTTTCAGCAATGACACCCGATATGGTGATTGTCTTTGGTTTTCTCCTATTTGTGACCCTCCTCTTTATCCTGGATATTGTTCGTGTAGATATGGTGGGCCTGATTCTCATGGTACTACTGCCACTGTCCGGTGTCATCACACCCGCCCAGGCCATTTCCGGACTCAGTTCCAATGCTGTGGTGTCTATTATTGCTGTCATAATCATTGGTCATGGTCTGGATAAAACCGGTGTGATGAATCTGTTTGCCCAGGGCATTGTTAAATTTGCTGGAAAAAGCCGGACCCGTGTCATGGCACTCATTTCCGGGACGGTAGCGGTATTGTCCAGCTTTATGCAAAATATTGGTGCCGCCGCCTTGTTTCTTCCTGCCACCCATCGTATGTGTAAACAGCTCAATGTACCAGTGTCCCAGGTACTGATCCCCATGAGTTACTGTGCAGTGATCGGTGGCTGCATCACCCTAGTTGGGTCCAGTCCTTTAATTCTGCTTAACGATCTTGCGGCATCATGGTGGGCCAACAACAGTGATGTCATGTCCGGCCAGACATTTACGCCGTTTGGGCTCTTTTCTGTGGCACCCATTGGCATTGCCCTGGTGGTCTGTGCCATACTTTATTTTATTTTTTTAGGAAAATACGTTCTGCCCAAAGTGGACGACGCGGCGGGCAGCTACTGCCTTTTGGATAATGATTTGGAATGTACCTACGGACAGGAAGTCAGTTCAGTATTTGAACTTACGGTGCCGGATGATTTTTATACCCGACGACTGGAAGAACTTGAACTCCGAACCAGGTTCCATGCCACAGTGGTCTGCATTTCAAAGCGCAACGGACGATATAAAGTGCTTGTGCCGGGGCGGGCAGATGTCATAGAGCCTAAGGATACCGTTGGCATTGTTGCCAATGGGGACCATGCTGTCAGAATGGCTAAGGAATTTGGATGGAACTTGGCACCGGATTTAGATAAACTCAGCGGGATCTTGTCAGCCGATCGGTCCGGGATTATTGAATCCATTGTCCCTCCAAGATCGGAATTGGTGGGCAAAACCCTCCATCAGTATGGATTTAGAAAAAAATTATCATTGAATCCCCTGGCCATGTATCGCCAAGGGGAATTGATACTCGAAGATATTTCAGAAATCAAAATCCAACCCGGGGATGCATTTTTGCTGTTTGGAGAGTGGGAGAAGTTTCACCTGGCGAAACCCAAAAAGGCCCTTTCTTTCACTCAAGATCTCCAAGGAGAAGTGATGCATCCTGAAAAGGCCCTTACCGCGATTGCCTGTCTTGTCATTGCCCTGGTTCTTGCCCTTGGTTTTAACGTGCAATTATCCATCTCATTACTGGCGGGGGCTGTCTGCATGGTGCTCACCCGGGTGATGGATTTGGATGAAGCCTATCGGTCTGTGGACTGGATGACGGTATTTCTTCTTGCAGGGCTGATTCCCCTGGGTATCGCCTTTGAGGCGACAGGGGCTGCAGGATATCTGGCCGGTGCCATGGTGGGATTGACCGGCGGCGCACTAACGCCGGTATGGCTATTTTTGATTATCGGTGCGTTGACCTCCTTTTTCACCTTGGTAACGTCAAATATTGGGGCCACGGTACTGATGATTCCGTTATCCATGAATATGGCGGTTAAAAGTGGCGCAGACCCTGCCATGGCAGCCCTTTTGGTTGCAGTGGCCGCATCTAATACCTTTATCTTACCCACCCATCAGGTCAACGCTCTGGTGATGCGTCCCGGCGGATACAAAATTAAAGACTTCATCCGGGCGGGATCTGGTATGACCCTCATCTATATTACCGTCGTGATGATATTGATGGTTTTTTTCTATGGGATTACCGCAACGACCTAAAGGCGCACCCCAAAATCACACCAGCGCTGCAAAAAAGAATTTGAAACAGGTGAATTTTTAAGTGTCATATCCGATTTTAACAGGACACACAGCATACAGCCAAGCCGCCCAGGGCCGTTTCTTTATATCGGGTACCCATATCTTGACCGGTTTCCATCATCGTTTCCAACACCTCATCAAAGGAGACTTTCTGCCGGGCCGGATCACCTGTTTGTGCCAGGATGCATGCATTGACTGCCGTGACAGCACCGATGGCGTTTCGTTCGATACAGGGAATCTGCACATAGCCGCCCACCGGATCGCAGGTCATCCCTAATTGATGTTCCAGCGCAATTTCTGCCGCAATTTCAATGCGTTTAATATCAAATCCTTCTGCATGAGCCATGAATGCTGCAGCCATGGCAGATGCCACTCCCACTTCACCCTGGCATCCCACCTCAGCCCCTGAAATACTGGCATTCTTTTTGGCAATAAATGCAATGGCGGCTGCGGCAAAGAGTCCCCTTTGAAGTTGTCTTTGGCTGATTTGATGCTGGTGCTTTAGCATGTAAAGAACAGCGGGAATGACACCTGCAGCGCCGGACGTGGGTGCGGTGACCACCTGTTTCCCATCTGCATTTTCTTCAGATGCTGCCATAGCATATGCGTTTAGCATCCCAAGGAATCGTCCGTGTTCCCGATGCATTTTTAAGGCATTTCCCATCAGCACTTTTGCTTTGCGCAACAACCCAATGGGACCGGGCAGCAGTCCGTCGGCAGCCAACCCCCGTTCTACACAGCAGTACATGGCGTTTATAATGGCGTCGATACCTTGAAAAATTTGTTCTTTTGATGCCCCGGTGAGGGCCTGTTCATTTTCCAGGATGACCCGATCCAGAGTAAATCCGGTTTTACGCATCAGTTTACGCAAAGAATTCATATTCCAATAGGCATGGGGCGGCTGGGGCGGTGGCGGCGGTGCCTCATCCTTGCATTGGATAAATCCACCGCCAGTGGAATAATATTCCTGTTCAAATATCGTCTTGTGTTCTAAACACAACTTAAACCGCATGGTGTTGGCAAAGGGTAGATTCTGAATTGTTCTGTCTTCAAAGATGATATCAGTTTCCGTAAATGGAATCACACCATCCTTAAAAGGAATATCGTAGATTTCTCCATGCGTCTCAATCAGCCGGCCCAAGGCATCACAATCACAGGTCTCAGGGGCCCAGCCCAAAAGACCTCCCAATACTGCTCTATGGGTCCCATGGCCTTTCCCTGTGAGGCTTAAAGAGCCAAACAGATGGACCGTTATCCTTAATTCACCTGTCCGGTTCGAGGGGGAAAGATCCAGTTCATCAATGCGCTGTTTAAACATCCGTGCGGCTTTCATGGGGCCGATGGTGTGGGAACTGGACGGACCGGGGCCAGTTTTGAAAATGTCAAATATGGATGTGGTAATATATGTTGCAGGTGTCATCATTGTTTATGTTACCAGGCTGTTTGATGTGAAAGAACCGAACGGGTTTACATCACAGTCTTTCATATCCAGAACGCTATGACTGTCAACGACGCCGACGCCAAAGTCCCCAGAATTATTGAATTACATGCCTAGATAGGCTTTTTTAACATCCTCATCAGACAAAAGATTTTGACCGGTATCCGTCATGGTAATGACACCGGTTTCCATAACATATCCTCGGTCTGCGATTTTTAAAGCAAGGTTTGCGTTCTGTTCCACCAAAAAGATGGTAACCTTATCCTCCTGGTTGATTTTTCGGATAATGTTAAAAATCTGTTTCACAATAATAGGGGCAAGCCCCAGTGATGGCTCATCAAGGAGCAGCAGTTTCGGCCGGCCCATAATGGCACGGGAAATGGCCAGCATCTGCTGTTCCCCGCCGGACAAGGTCCCGCCTTGCTGATTGCGCCGTTCAGCAAGTCTTGGAAACAACTCAAACACATGGTCTATATCCCGTTTGATATTTTCTTTGTCCTTACGCAGAAAGGTGCCCATGTCCAAATTTTCCATGACTGAAAGATAGGGAAAAATCCTACGGCCTTCGGGCACCTGGCTGATGCCCAAGGCTGCGATTTTATCCGGTGCCATACCGGTGATCTCTTGCCCCTGGAATTCAATGGAACCAGATTTGGGCGGGGGAACACCGCACAAGGTCATCAAGGTGGTGGATTTCCCCGCCCCATTGGCACCAATTAGGGTGATGATCTCCCCTTCATTGACATCCATATTAATGTCTTTAAGTGCCTGGATGTTTCCGTAAAAGGTCTCTATATTTCTGAGTTTAAGCATCGATATCCTCTCCCAGATAGGCTTTGATGACCGTTGGATTATTTCTAACCGTTTCGGGTGTGCCTTCAGCGATTTTTTTGCCATAGTCCACAACAAAGATCCGGTCTGACAGACTCATTACCAGTTTCATATCATGTTCAATGAGCAAAATACTAATCTTCTCTTCATCCCGAAGGCGGATAATCAGCTCATCCAGTTCCAGGGTCTCTTTGGGGTTCATGCCTGCTGCAGGCTCGTCCAACAGCAAAAGAAACGGATCTGTTGCAAGGGCGCGTGCAATCTCCAGGCGACGTTGCGCACCATAGGGCAGATTAACAGCCAGTTCATCCACGTATTGCGCCAGGCCTATTTTTTTTAAAATTTCGTAGCTTTTGTCCACAATGAACTGTTCTTCATTCATGGTAGATTTTCCCCGGAACAAAGCTCCTAAAATGCCGGCACTGGTAATGGGATGGCAGCCGATCATCACGTTTTCCAGAATACATTGTCAGGTTATTTACTCCTAATATTGGTTTCATGTCCTTATTTGGTTTTATGTAGGTTTTTCGGACGTCTTCAATCATGCCGCCGAGTTTAAATACCATCATGAGTACCAGGACCGCACCAAAGCAGATCATTCGATCGTAGCCGAAGCACCGGATAGCCTATGATCAGGCCGAATATCGCGGATAACAATCCGCCCAGGGGCAGGGCCAGCCAAAAGGAGAGACCAAAATGGGCGTTGAGCAGGGCGTAGGAGTACGGCCCAACGGCAAAAAAGGCCACATAGCCCAGATCTCAAAGCCCTGCCAAACCGATAACGATGTTAAGTCCTAAACCCAGCATGACATAAATCAGCGCAGAGATCATAATGTTTGTCTGATACATGGAAAAGACATTATTATGATAAAAGATTTAAAGATAGATTTCATTTCTTTCTCCTCTTTTTCGGTGTTCACACCGAGTTAAAATTAAAAGCACAGCATAACTTACATATACAATTATGAGTGTCGGACACTATAAAAACACCCAGTTGTATAGTTAGGCAAAAAACGGGCCTTTGAGGGATGTAATGAAAAAGGATTGAGAAAGTGGTATAAAACATGTAATGGAATTCATAAAATTTAAGATAGGAGAATCCACAATATAATGGCATTGAATACAGACGAAAAATTAAGGGCGCTGAGAGCCGCCATGAAGGAAAATGGGGTGGATGCCGTGGTGATTCCCAGTGCGGATCCCCACCAAAGTGAATACACCGCAGCACATTGGCATGCCCGTCGCTGGTTGACCGGCTTTACCGGATCTGCCGGTACGGCAGTGGTGACAGCGTCAATGGCCGGCCTTTGGACTGATTTTAGATATTGGATCCAGGCCGGTGCTCAGATGGATGGGTTTGAATTGTTTCGGCAGGGCGCGGCAGATGTTCCTGAATTCCAGGTTTGGCTTGCAGATACCTTGAAAAAAGGCAGCCGGGTTGCCATTGACGGCAGGCTGGTGTCCATAGATCAGGCGAAAAAATACCGGGTGCTTTTGTCAAATAAAGGCATTGAGCTGGATACCTCCCTGGATCTAATCTCCGACATTTGGGTGGGACGGCCTGCCATGCCTTCAGGCCCCGTGTCTGTTCTGGACGTGGCTTATGCAGGAAAAACAAGGACCGAAAAGCTGAATGAGATTCGACAGCTGATGGGGCAACATGGTGCTGAATGCCATTTGATGACGGCCCTGGATGATATCGCCTGGACCTTTAATCTGCGCGGGGAGGATGCCCACACCAATCCGGTCAGCCTGGCATTTGCACTCGTGTCTCTGAATGAGACAACATTGTTTATCAATCCGGAGAAACTCTCCAGTCAGACCCGGTCTACCCTTGAGGGGGACGGTATCGCCCTTGCAGACTATGGGGCAGTGGATGCAGCCCTTGCTGATCTTGGGGGCGGCGATACATTGCTGCTGGACCCAGAAGTCGTCAGCGAGTATCTATACCGACAGGTGAATCCACGTGTGAAGGTGATTCACAAAAGGAATCCTGCGACCCAGCTAAAATGTATTAAAAATGAAGTGGAGATCGGACATATTCGCAACACCGCCGTCAAAGACGGCTGCGCAATGGTCAATTTCTTTTTTTGGTTGGACCAGGAAACCGGACCCTTGACGGAGATGTCCGTCGCTGAAAAACTGCTTGAATTTCGAAAAGAGCAAGCTGATTTTGTCAAGGTGTCCTTTGATTCGATCATGGCCTTCAGTGATCATTCGGCCATGTGCCATTACAAAGCAACAAAAAAAAATAATGCCCCATTGACCCGGGACGGGATATTTTTGACCGATTCCGGCGGCAACTATCTCACCGGCACCACAGATATCACCCGCACCGTTCATTTGGGTACCCCGAGTAAAGCGCAGATGAAAGATTATACCCTGGTGCTCAAGGGTCATATTGCCGTGGCCACCTCAAGGTTTCCTTCCGGGACCCGAGGGTATCAGATCGACACCCTGGCCCGGCAGTTCCTCTGGCAGCAGGGCTTGGACTTCGGCCATGGTACAGGGCATGGGGTAGGATTTTACCTTTGTGTCCATGAAGGACCAGCCCGGATCAGTCCGTTTCCTGTGGATGTGGCCTTAGCGCCGGGGATGTTACTCACCAATGAGCCCGGCCTTTATCGTGAGGGGGAATACGGCATTCGGCTGGAGAATATGATACTGGTGTCTCAAGATGAAACCACCGATTTCGGTCCGTTTTTTAAATTTGAGAATATCACCCTCTGCCATTTTGAGCGGAACCTGATGGATCAATCTTTAATGACAGACGCTGAAATCCAGTGGGTGAATGCGTATCACCACACTGTGTACGAAACACTTGCCCCAGCCCTGGCGCCTGACGTTCGGGAA
>PDWJ01002062.1_pt1 | contig 22393 bp, 20 predicted proteins | sample 1430881 | NCBI WGS metagenome assembly PDWJ01 (sample SAMN01162460, study PRJNA174530) | Oral metagenome, whole genome shotgun sequencing project. | biome: Marine environment; feature: Marine mammal; material: Swab sample of the gingival sulcus; isolation source: swab sample of gingival sulcus... | reverse complement strand
ATAATCCCAATTCATTTTGAAATTATTATAAAAACTATCAGCAAAACTGTTAACTTTTATTTTGGCAAAACAGTTAATATTTAAGATAGCATTAACATTGGGTCTTGATCCTGAAAGATATGTTCCTGTAATGATGATTGCAATCGGAAAATCAAACTATACCCCTCACGAAAGTATCCGACTTGATGCAAAAGAAGTTACAACCTTTAAATAGAAGAGTAGAGTTATGAATACAATAAAAAAATCTCATTTTTTAATCGATGGAACAATTTTCACGATATCAATAATTTTCGCAATGTTTAGTAATATCGTTGTAACAACAGGCGAAATTCCTTGGTTTTTGGTAGGTATTTATTTTTTCGGATTAACACAAGCCTTACTGCTTTATATTTTTGGCGAAAAAATATTTGCAAAAGGCACAATCAGTTCAGAGTCAAGTGCAATAATTTCTTATCATGCTTGGGCTTGTTTTGTTTTTGGTTTAATGCTGATTTTTAATACTGAAGAACTTCTACACTCTTCTACAGGTTTTGCTTCTGTTATTGGTAATAATAACGATAGAGTAGGGTTGCAACTGACACAAATTTGTGGAGCTTGGGTATTGGCGTATTCACTGTTTAGTTACGCTACAATCTTCTTTACAAAACACAATTTTAAAACGGTTTTATTACTACATATTTTCGCAATTTTTGCTCAATTTTCAGAAGTTCTAATTAAAGTAAACTCTGATGGAGGTGTTTTTGGTTTAGGGGCAAAAATAAATATACATCATGTAATTATTCAAGTAATAGGAATAGTATTTTTATTTGTTTCATATAAAAGGTTGAATAAAAACAAATAAGCACCCAAAAGATATGATTTTTATAATCCCTAGCTTTGATTATTATATAAAATAGCCTGCCAGCTTTAGCAAACTCAGGTTAAATAGAGCTAAGATTAGAAAAATATAATAAATAGGGAAATAAAAAAAGGATCTAAAACAAGATCCTCTCTAAATAGCGGGAACAGGATTTGAACCTGTGGCCTTCGGGTTATGAGCCCGACGAGCTACCAAACTGCTCCATCCCGCGATCAACTGAAAAGAATATACAATAAGATTTAGAGAAATGCAATCTTTATTTTAAAAATATTTCTATACTTTTTTTTACAATCCTTCTGTAGTTAAAAGAAGTAAAACAGAAGTTACGGGAAAGTAGTAGTGTCTAATACACCAAGATAATGGCTAAAAATATTTTTTAAGTTGGTTAATAGTTGTTATTTATCCTTTTTAAGGTGTTGTAAATAGTAATCTGGAAGAGAAAAGAGAGTTTTTGTCAGCTCCTCTTACACCTTTAAAATATATAGATTCACAACTATTTTCTATATCTTCATTTTTAGATCTGAACAACTCAACCTTATCCCCTAAAAATGTTTCATTCAAGAATTGAATATCAAACTCTTTTATAATTTTTTCTGTAAAACAATGGAAGGGAAGAGAGTTTAAAACCCATTTACAGTACTTTGTGTTATTTACATGCCCATTCATATCAAGATCACTATTGTAAACAGAGTATTCTCTTACAAAGCTCATATCATCGGGTAGTACCAACTTCTCTGTTGAAAAATCTAAATTAAAATCATCTCTGTAAGGGATATCTTTGTTTATATATTCTGCTCTTACAGGTTTTCTTGTTTTACCATCCAATATCAACCACTTTGTAGAACACTCTCCAACAACTCTATCCTCTATATAGAATTGATACTCTCTAAAAGCATAGAATTTTCTTATGGGTGTAGTCCATGTTTCAACTCTTAGTTTTTGATGCCAAGATGCCCAGTCGTAAATCTTTATCTTTTGTGCTGTCAGAACCCAGAAAAGAGAAAGTTTTTTCATATCTTCATAACCATAACCTAAATAAAAAGCATGACGGCTGGCAATATCTTGTAAAATACCCATTAAACTGTAAAGAGTAAGTTTCCTGTTTGAACCAATATTTATACTATTTATATCATATTTGCCGGTAAAAATCTTACTACCCATTATAGAGCCCTCTTATTTATTTTTTTCATTTTTGTTATAACCCTATTGAGAGTGTTTGCAAATTGAGATCTGTCTTTTTGTTTATATGGAGGAGTAGTAACGGTATTTATACCTATATTCCTGAGATCATCCATAAGGTCTCTTACTCCTAATCTTTCCCCTATGTTATTCTCATTAAGCTCCTCACCTCTTGAAGTTACAACTAATCCTCCTTTTTTTATAACTCTATCAGCTAAAGGAATATCTTCTGTTATAACCAAATCACCTTCGTTGATAAGCTCTACAATTTTATCATCGGCAACATCAGCTCCTTCTCCCACAACTATATACTCAACCAGAGGTTTTGATGGGTTTCTTCCAAAGCTGTTGGCAATAAAGATAAGTTCAATGGATTCCCTTTTTGATGTTTTGTACAATATCTCTTTTGCCATTTTGGGGCAAGCATCATTATCTATATAAATTTTCATATTTAACTTTCTAAACTCTATCCTACTCTATAATGATAAGAAAAAATCTTGAAAAAATCTACAGAGTTCCGATAAACTTCGCATTACTGCGTTATTACTTTTTTATATTCAAATCATCTAGGTTTACCGTTTACCAGGCTATGGATCAGATAAAAAAATAATTCCTTCTATTGCTCGCTTCTCGAAACTCTGACTTTTTATAACACTTCTTTTGTATCCAAAAAAGTTTTAAGATTTTTTTAAAAAAGCTTTTTATTTTACCCTTAATTTAAATACATTATTACGGTAGTTTTAACTTTTAGTAATCTTTGGCTTAGAATGGAAAAAGAAGTTATCAAAATAGAGAATCTGTGTAAGAGATATAGTCTTGGTTCTGAAACTGTAAATGCCTTGGATAGTATAAATCTTAGTGTTAGTAAGGGTGAATTTGTTGCTATTATGGGTAGTTCAGGTTCGGGGAAATCAACACTTATGAATATTTTAGGTTGTTTAGACTCTCCAACTTCAGGAAGTTACTGCCTTAACGGGTTGGATGTTTTTGGTACTAATGATGATGATTTGGCTGATATTAGAAACAGAGAGATTGGTTTTATTTTTCAGACTTTCAATCTTCTTTCAAGATATAATGCTATTAAAAATGTTGCTCTTCCTTTAATCTATTCCGGTGTTAGTGTTGATAAAAGAGAAGAGATGGCTATAAAGGCTTTAGAAAATGTAGGTCTAGGTTCCAGACTGGAGCATAAACCTATGGAGATGTCCGGTGGTCAGAGACAGCGTGTAGCAATTGCAAGAGCTTTGGTAAACTCACCTAGTTTAATTTTAGCAGATGAACCTACGGGTAATCTTGATACTAAAACAAGTAATGAAATTATGGAGCTTCTTACCTCATTAAACAGAAAAGGGAATACTATTGTTGTTGTAACCCATGAAGATGAGATATCCAATTATGCCAAGAGGGTTATATATCTAAAAGATGGTAGGATCTATAGAGAAAAGTTTAATAAATAGTTGTTGGCTTTCATAAAAAGTTTCCAAATTTAAGATTTTCTATTTTTAATCAATAAGCTTATTGCCCTTTCTCCATCTTTTTCAAACCAGAAGTTACCCATAGACTTTAGTTTTTGTATATTATTTTCATCAATATTGTCCATAGAATCATCGGGAGGTTCAATTAATCCCTCCTCTCTATTCATTCTACAATTAACTCTTAAATAGTTATCTTTTTCAAGTATAGTTCTTACTTGGTAATCTACTATCCTTTCATCTGATAAGACACCTAAAATTTGACCTTTTGAAAACCATTCTAATACACCCCAGCTTCTAGATTCACTTCCATCTATTTCTCTTGCTTTATAGCCGGTTCCAATAGAAAGGACTCTTAATTCATTTAGAGGCTCTTTCCAAACTTTTTTAGCTTCCACTATAGCACACATAGTTGGATTGTTTGCTGTTACTCCTCCATCAATAAGCCATAATTCTTCATTATTAATCTCCATTCTTTTTGTAGGAAAGTAAGTTGGAGCAGCACTAGAAGCATCTGCCACATCATAACTTTTTAGTTTAGTATGATTTGGATCTGTAGATTTAATCACCAGAGGTTTTCTCTCTTTGATTGAGTATGTTACAGCAAGAATATGTTTGTTTTCTTCTGTATCTCCAAAGTTAATATCTCCAAAAGTAGATTTTAACATATTTAGCTTACCTTCACTCTCATATTTTGGGGCATTTATTCCATCAATCTCAAACCAGCCTTTATTTTTTAAAAATATCTTTTTTGCGTTTTTAGGATTGTAGAGATTATTTATCTCATTCATGCTTAATTTAGTTGTAGCTAAAGCAATGGCTATTATACTGCCGGTACTTGTCCCTGCATAGAAATCAACACAATCTCTTATTGAAAGCTTGTACTCTTTTTTCAATTTTTCTTCAATACGGTATAAAAACTGTGTTGTGGCGGCTCCCCGTATTCCACCGCCATCCAATGATAAGATAAGTTTACCCATTATGGTTCTCCCCGCAATATAAAGTAAAGCTAACTTTTATTGCATCTCTTTTCTCTTCTATATTAACTGTATGCTTTTGGATAGCTATCAATTAAACTCTTACACTTTATTTCAAAAACATCTATCTAAATTTTTCAATAAATAGAAACTAAGCTTTTTTCACTAGATCCTAAATGTGTAAATCCTACTCTTTTTAACCAGAGTTCTATTTGTCAGTTCTACAAACTTATCATTACGAATACCGGGTAGATCAAAATCTTTTATAATAAAAATATCATTTACTCCAGATATTCCACTTTAAGTTCGTTATCTCCAAAATAGTAACTGACCTTTATATTAAACTTGTTTTTCCCTATCTGCTCTCTAGCAATAACATGGGGGAGTCCATTTTTTCTAAACACCCTAACCATAAATTGATCAGAAAGATCCCTTTGAGTAAGACCTAACCTCAACATCTCCTCATTAGTTGTAAGATTCTCATTGCCCTCTTCCGCATCCGTAACCCATATGCCATGTATGCTTTTGTATGTTTTTATAAGCTCAACATTTAGCATAACCGCATTTTTTAATGTTGATATTGCTGAGTTTTTTATAATTGATCTATACCCTACTATTCCCGATATAGAGAGTATTGAAATAATTGTTACAACGGTTAATAGCTCTGTTAGTGTATAAGCTTTTTTTATTGTTTTGATCATAATTCTATTTCCGTAGGTTTATGATTAAGGGAAATCTGTAAAGATTTAGAAACCTTTTATATGTTAGAGTCATCAATTTATAGCCTATAATAATATATTAATAAATGATAGGTCTTTTTAAAATAGAAAAATTAATTAATATATTTGACTTCTTTCTCTGTTTTTGATCTTTGGCAGATATATATTGTAGAATTAGAGATGTTTTCAAAATTAATGTTATGAGGTTTCATGATTATCTATATTTTAATAACTCTTATATCTCTTATTGGATACAGCTCATACAGCCTCTGTTTGAGTTTTGGAGTTTCACTACCTTTATCTGTTTTAATCTCTCTTATAATACTGTTTGCTCCCCTATTTTCTACCATTTTTAGATATGCTATAATATCAAAGCCATTATTGATTTTAATAAATTGGATACTTTATGGAATCTTTGCCCTGTTTTCAACCTTTATAATTCTATCATTTTTTAGAGATATTTTTATACTATTGATCAATCTGGTAAACTTTTTAAGTGTAATCTTAGATTCCAATATAGTTGTTTCTGCTGAAATTTTTACAGATAGTTTTGCTATTACATTAATGGTTATTTTAACTATTGTAATATCTGCTTACGGAGTTTTTAAAGCCTTTAACCCTATAGTTAAATATGTTGATATTAAAAGTGATAGAATTAGCTCTAAACTTTCCGGTACTAAAATTATCCAGATATCCGATATACATATAAGCTATCTAATAGGAAAACGGTTTGTATTAAATATGGTAAATCTTATAGAGAAAGAGGAGCCCGATATTATTCTTCTGACGGGAGACCTTGCAGATGGTAATGTAGATCACTTTAAAGAGGAGATTGATCTTCTGAGAAAATTGAACCCTCGTTATGGAAAATATTTTGTTACGGGGAATCATGAATATTATAACAATATGAATAAGATTGTATCTATGGCAGAGAAGGTGGGGTTTATTGTTCTAAAAAATAGTGGTGTAAATATTGATAGTTTAGATCTCTACATTGGAGGTGTTAATGATTTTAGGGCATCATCTTTTAAGTTTCCTAAGAGTGATGTAAAAAACTCCTTGGAAAATTATAATGGTAAAGGGTATAAAATTTTGATGGCTCATCAACCAAAATCTTTTGAGGAGAGTTTAAAATCAGGTTATGATTTAACTGTGTCGGGGCATACTCATGGAGGTCAATTTTTCCCTTTTAATTTTTTTGTCTACTTAGATCAACCATATCTTAAAGGTTTGTATGAAAAAGAGGGGGCTAAACTCTATGTAAATCAGGGAACAGGTTTTTGGGGGCCACCTTTGAGGGTTGGAACTTTTGGAGAGATAACTGTTATCAAACTATTGTAGGTTGCCTTAAAAAGTCAGACCGGCTAGAAACGAGCAGTATAAGGAGTTGATTTTTTATGCGATCCATTGCCTAGAAATACTAGGTGATTTGAGTAGAAAAAATCGATGACGCAGTAATGGGAAGTTGGTAGGCAGTTTGAGGGGTATAAAAAATTTATACCCCTATTTATCAACTAATATAAAAAAGGACTAAACATCTGCTATTCTGGCATTTTCTCTAGCTTTTCTTAAAATATCCAGTCTCTTTTTCTCCTCTTTATCTATTTCTCCTTTATTTAGCTTGTCTATATCTATCATTTCAGAGAAAAATTGATCATCATCAAAATCAGTCATTACATTTTTATCAATAAAATCTTTTCTTTTTTCCATAATAACCTCCAATTGTAACTAGTAGAGAATATAATAATCTAAGTATTGTTAAGCTATGATAAAATATCATTAATGATTGATTAGGAGTTACCAATTATACCCTTAAAGATATTAAATCCATTTATAAAGCTTTCCTCATTTGGCGAGTATTTGGGGTTGTGTAGATTAAAGTTCTTTTTATCATCATCATAAGCCACTCCAAGCCAATAGATAGATCCAGAAACTTCGCTATTCATAAATCCAAAATCCTCTCCTGTCATTTCAGGAGCACAATCAATTACCTCAACACCCATAGATTTTGCTGACTTAATAATCTTTTCTGCTGTTTCCTTATTATTTATAAGTGGAACATACTCAGATACTATCTTAAGAGTTGATTCTAATCCATATGAGAGAGCGACACCTTCTGACATATCTTTAAGTTTCTGTTTTACCCTTTTTAAATCCTCTTTTGAGTAGGATCTCGCTGTTCCGTGGAGAGTAAATTTTTCAGGCATAACATTGGCAACAGACCCACCCTTTATACAACCTATAGAGATAACTTTTTCATGTATAGGATCCAAAAATCTAGATGTGATAGTGTTAAGGTTGAGAACCAATGTTGCTCCGGCTGTGTTTACATCATTTACAAGATGGGGGTAAGCTGCATGACCTCCAACCCCTTTAAGTTCAATAGAGAACTCAACTGTACCCGCAAACATTTTATTGTTATTTATACCAATAGATCCCGTTCTAAATTTAGGTGATGTATGAAGTGCATATATCTCCTCTATCTCTCTATCTCTAAAAAGACCCTCATCTATCATCCTTTTTGCTCCGGCATTACCCTCCTCTGCAGGCTGAAAAATTAGAGCTATATTTCTATTTGGTCTGCTCTCCTCTATATATTCAGCTACTCCAAGCATAATAGACATATGTACATCATGACCACATGCGTGCATAAATCCCTCGTGGGTAGATTTAAAACTTAGATCTGTCAACTCCTTTAGAGGTAGGGCATCAATATCGGTTCTGAATGCTACAAACTTATCATCATTAACCCTATATTCTGCAACCAATCCTGTTTTAGCATAGCTTGTTATAGAAAAACAACCCAATCTTTCAAGAACTGTTTTTATATATTTAGATGTTTTTATCTCGCTATATGCTATCTCCGGAATCTTGTGAAGATCTTCTCTGTACGATTTTATAATCTCTTTATAATTTTTCATTTTATCCCCAATTTTGTAATATTTTATAGTATAGTTTTTTATATACTCCTTGTCAAGATGAGGTTAGAAATTCCCAGTTTTGAGCATAAATCAACTACTAGGATTTAACTTTTCTCTCTTGATTAAAAAGCTTTTTTTTCATATCATCATAAACTATGAAGAAAAAAGAGAATATAAAAATAGCTTTAGTTAGAACATGGTCGCCGGGAAACATTGGTTCCGTAGCTAGAGCAGCGAAAAATTTTGGGTTTAAAAACCTTGTTGCTGTCAACCAAATCAATTTCAATATTGATGAGAGTAGAACAATGGCTGCCGGAGCAAAGGATCATATGGAATATTTTAGAAATAGCAACTCTTTATATGAAGAGGTAAAGAGTAGCAATGTTGTATATGCTTTCTCCAATAGAAAAAGGAAACATTATAAGGTTCTTTCTCCTGAACAGATGGCAAAAGAGATAGCTTCTCTACCGGAAGAGTCTAAAGTTACAATCCTATTTGGTAATGAGACAAATGGTCTCAATAATGATGAACTCGATCTAGCAGATAAACTTGTAACAATACCTACAGATCCAAACTACCCCTCTCTAAACCTTTCAATGGCTACTATGCTCTCTTTATATGAGATCCATAAACATATTGAAACCGTATCTACTACTAAAGATGATTCCTATATTGACAGTGAAGAGAAGAGAATTGCAAAAGATCAGATTGCTGAAATTATTGCTGAAAAGGTTTTGGAAAAGGATATACATAAGAAACAGGTCTTAGACAACATCAACATGCTTTTTAAACGAATGATGCTCAATAAGAAAGAGATCAACTTTATTAGAACTATTTTTAAGATTATAGAGAAGAAGCTTAAATAGGGTATAGAGAAAAAGGAAGATATCATTTATTTAGGAAGTTAATAGTTAGCTATAAATCGCAAGGCTTTTATTTTAATTATGAATTGTGAATTATGAATTGTAGAGACAGCATGCCCTTTCTACCTACAATGGTGAGTTGTCGTAATTTCGAATTTTTGTACTTTTTCAGTATACCCTAACATAGATATATAGAACTCATGCTAATTAATATTTATAATTATAGACATCAATAAGATTTTCAGCTGTGTTTAAGATATATATTTTCTCATTAGAGAAGTTGAATAATATTTCATCATTTTTGCTTGGAAAGATAAATTTTTTAATAAAAACACCTTTACTGTTAAAAATATCAAACTCAATATTTTTATTGAACAGCCCACTATTTCTTTCAACCCATATATAACCATTATCATCAATATGAAGATCATATAAAGAGATTTTATAATCATAAAATTTCTTAAAATATGGGTTATTGGGCTGATCTTTTTTGATTAAATCTAACTCTTGATTGCTATATTTACTCTTGAGGAAATTTTTAGAGATAACCTTTATCAACTCTCCTTTTAAATCATAACATTCTATTTTATATTCTGATTTACTTCTATGGCTTAAATAGATTATATCTTCACGAACTGAAAATATATTTTCTTTAAAGAAATCATTGTAAGGCATTGATTCATAAGAGTATTCTTCCTTAGAGATTGTTTTTTTCTCTTTGAAGTTATTGTTAAGGATCTTCAAATTATTTGATATATGTACTTTATTATCCTTCTTGTAAAAACTCTTATATGAAGCTAGGATAGTGGAGTCATTACATTGAATTATATTATCAAAGAGCAATCTACTTTCTAATGTTTTGGTATAGTAATACTCTCCATCGATTCCAAATTTTTTTATTTTCAAGAAGTTATCAATAATTTGTACGGTATCTTTATAGATATAAAATGTAATAAAGTTTTCATTTTCTGTAGGACCCTTACCCAATCTTGAAATACTATTTTGATATAACCCTTTATCATTGTAAACTTTTATTGTGCTATATTGTTTATCATAAATAAATAGATTACCCTTAGTATCTACTTTAAATAGGTAAGATGCAGTAAAATTACAGATTGATTCTCTCTTTTCATCATAGCCTGATATGGACTTAACCTTATTTACTTTTACAATATTATCATCATCTATACGACTATTTTTATTGATAATATACTCAACATTATTTTTACGAATAATTTTATAACTTTTCGACTCTTTCTGGCAACTTATTATGAACATTAACAGAACAGTTACAGCTGAAATAACTAATAAATATTTCATTTTCACCTCATTGTTTAAACTTATTGAAAAGAGTATAATTATATTCCCTTAATAAAATAGATCTGTTTTTCTATTTATCCAATTCTAAATCTTTTTCTGAGTACTTATTATCTCCAGAGATCGACTTCTTTAACTTCCAATATTTTATTGCATCTTTTTTTGTCATATTTGGATTGGCTTTCATAAAATCTCTAATGTAACTATTATACTCAAATTGTGGTGCAATCTCTTTTACAAAATTTGGGTCGCTTTTTAACTTTTGCTCATTATACCATTCATCAACAAGATCCCCATAAGTTTTCTTCCCGATATTTTGCTTAAAAAACTCCAATAAATGAATTGTGAAATGAAATTGTTTCCCAATAATAGACTGAAGGAACTCTTTCTTTTCTTTATAACTTCGATAATCAACTCCAATTATCGTTTCTAATGTCAGTAGTTTTGTTGGCTTTGGTAATTTCTTTTGTATTGTTGTTTTAGGTTTTCTAATTTTCCCTGTTTCAAGATATTCAATAATTCGATCTGTTATCTCAATTTTCCCACCAACATAACTGATTCCATTTTTTCTACAAAATTTTACCAATTCCTCTTTCAACCAATAGAAATCTTTAAAATCTTGAACATCTATTTTTTTATCTAAAATTGGTCTCTCTTTTTTCATAAACTCTTCTTTATTACTAATTTACACACAAAGATACATAATTTTATTAATAATTATAACAATCATATCTTTTAGGATCGTTATTTATAGATCAAGCTTTATAATAAATAATTTTTGTTTTTTGCAAAAAAGGACTCCTTGCATTACTCGTTTCTCGAAAGTATGACTTTTTCAATAATCTCAGTACCGATAATAGAAATATTGCCTACAATGGTTAATTTTGTCCAAAAAGTGAAGGATGTTAGTATGAAAAAAGTGTAACCGACAGGAAATTTATGCTGAAATATAGCCTTTAAAATAAAAAAAAGATTCTAATCATAGTGGAAAGAACTCTTTCCTACTTGCACTTTCTACTATAAACTCACTAAATTGTAATAAGGGAAAATAAAATGGAGGAAGTCATGGAAAAGATAATTTTGCTTATAGCTCTTTTTGTTACAAGCTTAAGTGCAGCCTACAACGTTGGGGATGTAGTGGAGGATTTGACTTGGGAAGATTCCAATCTTGATGCGGATGGGAATATTGTTGTGACCCAAAGATCTCTTCATGAGATTATTGACAGTGGAAAAGTTGTACTAATTGATTTTGGATTCACCGGTTGAGGTGCTTGTAATAACGACGCACCCGCAGTCGAAGAAGTCTGGCAGACTTATCAGGAAAACGCATACTTTGTAAACTCAATGTCTGATCTTTCAAACTGGGAAAGTTTAAATGGTTCGTCGTGGAGGACTAAGTTTAACCCTCCTTTAACATACAACTTAACATATGGGCAAATATTGGAGCAATATGCCAGTGATTTTGGTGTATTTGCATATCCTACAGCCGTTCTAATTGGTGTTGATTATAAAGTTAGACACTTAGATGCCGCATGGCCGGTTTCTGGTTTACCTGCAAACTTAGATGCAGCTATAGCTGAGATGAATACTGTAGGGATGATTGAAGAGGATGTTATATCAGGTTTCTCCTTAGAACAAAACTATCCAAACCCTTTTAATCCTACTACTACAATAACCTATAGCCTAGATAGAGATTCAAGGGTTAAACTTTTGGTGTATAATAGCAGTGGAAAAATTATAAGCGAGTTAGCAGACAATAATGAAAAAGCTGGAACTCATTCATCTATCTTTGATGCTTCTAACCTTAATTCAGGAATCTACTTCTACAAGCTTACTGTTAACGGAAAAAGCACAACTAAAAAGATGGTTCTAACTAAATAGGCTCATTAACTGTATAAATTAATAAAAAAGAGTGAGCTCAAAAGCTTGCTATAAGATTGTCGAAAAACCTCCATAAATTGGAGGTTTTTCCATTTTTTCAATTCCATAAAAGGCTATTCTTCCCTTTTATAAAAAATCCAAGAAAACTCTTAAAATTATAGTAAATTTTAATGGTGGATATATAACAAGTGATGGAGGATCTCCACTTTTAAATATTACAGATTCGAAAACAGGTTTATGTGATAAAATCTCAAAAAGTTTACAAAGTCACTACTATTGGATAAAGTTGAAAAATAACATGAAGAGGATGGTTAAAAGCATGTTATTTATGATGATCTTCAGTAATAGGAAAAATAAAAAACGGAATATACAGTTGTCAGATTAAATTCTAGATTTGTTGTAACCACATTAAAAGGAACTATCAAAGAGGTATATAAAGACCCCTATTGTTTAAGAGGTGATAATAACGGGAGCATTAGTGCTCCCGTTATTAATGAGGTTGTTGAAAAATTCAGACTGTCTAGAAGTGAGCAGTACAAGGATTCATTTTTTTATGCGATCCATTGCCTAGAACTACTAGGTGATTTGAGCAGAAAAAAATTAGGACGCAGTAATGTGAAGTTTATCGACAGTCTTAATGTATACTTATATTCTTATAATATAGGGTAAAAGATATCTTTTCATTTAGAAGTATTACTTCCGTTAATATAGTGGATATTGAAAACATTTAGCTCATTCTTTGATTTTGAATAATAGTAGAAACGACCATTATTTATGTAAAATTGCGTTCTGTTTCTTAATGGGTTAAAATCATCTTTATCAACTATAAAATTGTGACTATTTATATATATTCCATCTTTAAAAATATCAAATTTAACTAAATTTTTGTCTAGATTCATAATATTTTCAACCCATAGGTAATTACTTTTTTTATCAGTTATAATATCAATTATAGAAACTTTATAGTTATATTTAATATTAAAATAGGGATCATTATTATCTCTTTTTAAATAATTTAATTCACTATCTGTATATTTAATTTTACGGTAAAATTTATTTATTTCCTTTGTTTTTTTATAATTTAAATCAAAAACATCAATTTTATATTGATCTTTGCTACGATATGCAATATAAATATTTTCTTCATTTGAACAAAATTGATGATTGATAAAAAAACCACCATCTGTTTCAACTATAGTTTTAAAAGAAGCCTTAGATTTATTTAAAATACCTTTGTTTTGTATAAAATCATTATTTAGTAATGCGATATTCCGAACTAAGTATCTATCATTTAAAAAATCTTTTCCCTTGATTTCTGTTTCAGAAATATCAGATAAAATAGTAGAATAATTTATTACTTCTATTTCACCTATTTTCTTTCTTTTATCAAATTTTTTCTCACATATAAATTCTCCAGAAGATGAAAATTTAATAATTTTATTTAAATTGTCTATGGCAACAATTGTGTCATTTAATATTATAAAATTACTAAACAATGTAAATTCACCGGGACCCTGACCTTTTCCTCCGAAAGAAGTAATAAATTTACCATTGTAATTAAATTTTCTGATAGTCGCTGATTTTGAATCACTAATGTAAATATTATTATCTTTATCAATTTGTAATTGAGAAATATCTTCAAAATTTATTGAATCGTTATTTGTATACTTATCAAATCCTTTTATAGAAAATAGTTTTTCTAAACTTATTTTAAACTCAGGGTTTGAGGGTGTATTTTTATTTGAAATAATTGTTATTTCTTTTTTATTTATTATAGTATAATTTTTCTCTTTTTTAGAACAGCTAATTAAAAGGGTGATGCTAGATATTAGTATAAATAACTTCATAGTAAGCTCCTTCTATTATATTATTTCATAAATATCTTTGAATAATTTATTTGATATCTTCGAACTAAAATACATTTTTCTAAAAAATTGATTTATCGTCAAAATCTGTAACTCCCCTTTCAATTAGCTTAAAGTTATTTTGGATATTGGTTTTTGAAATATCGATGACGCAGTAATAGAAAGTTGGCAGGTAGTCTGATTATCTCAACCGTCTTCTTTCTAATCTCTCTTTTGCCTCAATTCCCTTCTATTGATTTTTGAGCATAAAAAAGTTTTGCTTCTTCTTTTTTTATAGGAAGTAATTCTACAAAATGGGACCAACTTAATTGTGTAGACAGTGTCGACACAATTTCAAGATCGGTAAATTGTTCGGCAAACTGCCTCATTCGCCTGAGGTTGCGTAACTCAAAATTATTGCCGTATTTTTGAGTTAAATATCTCGATACTGACGACATAATCTGTTTACCGTATTCAGCTCGATGATTCCCTAATATAAAATCGTTAATATCTTTACCAATTTGCCAAAACAACATAGTTAAAGTACTATTGGCTTGCGAAGATATTTTATATTCGCTCAGCTCTACCAGTTCTGATAACCGGTCGAGTAATCTTTGTTCATTGTTTTTTATAATATCGTTTGTCATTAAGCACCAGTTTTATATAATTATGTTTCTAACTCTTTTACTATCTCTAAATATTTTGCTTTGCTTCCTTGTGAGTTTTGCTACCATATTTAGGGTCTACTGAAAAAATCATAAGCAAAAAAGTTACGGAAAAAGTAACTCATTTATCTATGCCTGCCTGCTAACAGCAGAAGACAGGCAATTCATAATTAAAATAAAAACCTTGCATTTCATAGCTACTAATTAACTATTAACTTGCTAAATAAATAGTACTTCTCCTTTTTTCAGGAGATCCTATTTAAATCTTTCGGTCTTTCTATATCTCTCATCTTCGGTCTCAGAGCACGAAACACAATGACTATATATCATCATTGCTACTACCTCTTTCTTTAAATAAGATACAAGCTCTCTAAACCAATAACAACACAAAAGCTTATAGTTGACATCAGCCCCTCTCTAAAACACATAGATACAAACCTTAAAACCTATAAGTGAAACAATTTTATCCCCTCTCCTATAGTTATAACCTAATAAAATTATTATATTGAATGGATTATAAAAATTAAGTAGGATTCAATGCTCTACTACGCAGGTATAGATATAGGCTCAACAACAATAAAATTTATCGTAATAGATAAAGATTACAATATAGTTGATAAAACCTATGTGAGACATAAAGCCAAGCAGTGGAGTTGTCTAAAAGATATAGTAGGAAAAATTACCCAAAAGTATAAGATTGAGAGTTGGGGTATAACAGGTAGTGGTAGCAGAGAGATCTCCAATATCTTAAAGATAAACTATATTCAAGAGGTTGTTGCACTATCACTAGTTATAAAATCCAAATTTAGCAATATAAACTCTGTTGTTGACATTGGTGGTCAAGATGCAAAACTTATCCTATTTAGAAAAGGCTCTCTTTCCGATATGAGAATGAATGGATCTTGTGCCGGTGGAACAGGTGCTTTTTTGGATCAAATGAGTTCTCTTTTAAAGATCGATCTAGGAAATTTTGATACCATTGGAAGAGAAGCAAAAACAGTTCATCAAATATCTGGACGGTGTGGAGTATTTGCCAAGACTGATATCCAGCCTCTAATAAATCAAGGTGCAGATAAGAATGATATAGTTAAGAGTATCTTATATGCTGTTGTTTCCCAAATTGTTGCAGGATTAGCTCAAGGTATAAAGATAGAGGAGCCTCTTCTCTTGGCAGGTGGGCCTATAAAATATATACCATATTTCAAAGAGATCTTTAAGGAGAAACTAGGGATAGAGAGTGTAATCATTCCAGAATCTTGTGAATACCTACCTGCTTTTGGATCTGCTATCTACTCCGTAGACCATATAAAATCTATAGATATCTCCAACCTTTCCAAAATAGAGAGTATAAAATCCAAAAGAAAGACCCTCCCTCCATTCTTTAAGAGTATCTATGAGAAAGAAAGGTTTCTCTCTAGGTTTGAAACAGATCTAAAGGATCAAGATTTTACCGATGATCTATACCTCGGTATTGATGCAGGATCCACTACGACAAAATATGTTTTAATAGATGAAAACGGATCTATTTATAGAAGTGGTTACACCTCAAATATGGGTAAACCTCTTGAAAGTTTTCACTCTATTTTTAAGGAGAATATAGATCTATTACCAAGGATAAAATCCTCAGGGGTTACAGGGTATGGAGAGGATCTTTTTAAGAGTTGTTTCTCTATAGATTACTCAAATGTTGAAACCATTGCCCACACAAAGGGAGCTGTTTTTTACGATGAAGATCTCTCATTTATCTTGGATATTGGTGGTCAAGATATTAAGGGTATAAGGGTTGAGAAAGGTGTTGTTAAAGATATTGTTTTAAATGAGGCTTGTTCTGCCGGCTGTGGATCATTTCTCGAAAGTTTTGCCAAGAGTTTTGGTATTGAACTAAAGGATATTGAAAATATTGCTTTCAAAAGCAGTTCTCCGGCTGCTCTAGGTTCCAGATGTACAGTTTTTATGAACTCATCTGTTATAACCGAACAGAAAAATGGAGCAGAGATAGATGATATCATGGCAGGTCTGTGCTACTCAGTTGTCGAGAACATATTTACAAAGGTTATAAGGGATCACTCTGTTTCATATCTTGGAGAGAAGGTTATGGTTCAGGGGGGAACTCTCAAAAATAAAGCTGTTTTAAGAGCTATAGAGCTATACTTGGGGAAAGAGGTTTTAATATCTAAAAATCCTCATCTTATGGGTGCTGTAGGGATTGCCCTATTGGCAAAAGAGAATAAGAAGGAGAGATCTAGCTTTAAATTTGATCCTCAAAAGGTTAGTTATACCATTGAGAGAGGAAAGGTTTGTAAACTATGTTCTAATAGTTGTAAACTAGATATTATCAGCTTTGATGAGAAGAGAAAGTTTATAAGTGGCAATAGGTGTGAAAGACCTAAACTAGAACTATCGGATCTAAAAAAGAGAGCAAGGATTGATCTTGTTAAAACCTATAATAGAAACCTTTTAAACTACTACACCTCTATTGAAAACCCTCCAAAACGGGGTAAGATTGGAATACCTAAGGTATTAGATTTTTATAGATCCCTTCCATTTTGGAGAGGTCTATTTACATCTTTGGGTTTTGAAGTTGTGGTCTCCCCCTCCTCATCATCAAAAATCTTCTCTAAAGGTGAGATCTTTATCCCTTCGGATACTGCCTGTCTTCCAGCTAAGGTGGTTCATGGTCATATTGAATATCTACTAGACAAAGGGGTTGATTCTATATTTTTCCCTATGATGATTAGAAATATTAAGGAAAACCCTACGGCTACAAACAATTTTACCTGTTCAGTTTTTCATGGATATCCTCAAGTAATAGAGAACTCCCATAGCTTCAAAGGGGTAAAGTTTTTACGACCACCTTTCCATTGGTACAATGAGAAGAGTAAGGTTAATCAGATTATAGATTTCTTTAAAAACTATTTTAATGTACCACCAAAGGAGATAAAAAAAGCCTTAAAAGATGGTTATGAATCCCAAAAAAGGTTTTTTGATTCCCTTAAAGTTGAGGGTAAAAAAGAGGGTTCATCTTTTAAGATTGTCCTAAGTGGAAGACCTTACCACTACGATAGTTGGATAAGCCATGATATATCGAAAATATGCAATAGTTATGGTGTTGATATCATTATTCCTGAATCTTTGGAAGGTCTTGATAGTGTTGATCTAAAACCTTCAAAGATCGATCTCACTATGCCCAATAGCTCAAGGGTAGTAGCTTCAGCATTTATAGCTGCAAAGAGGGAGGATCTTGAGATTATTCAATTGGTAAGCTTTGGTTGTGGACATGATGCTGTTATCTCCGATGAGGTTGAACGGATAATGAGATCTGTAGGGAAATCTGCCCTTATTTTAAAGGTTGATGAAGGGGAGAATAGTGGACCTTTAAAGATAAGGATAAAATCGTTTATTGAATCTGTGAAACTCAAAAGATCAAAACGGATTAAAGAGAGAAAAGAGGAGAGTGTAGAATCTCCAAAGTTTACAAAGGCAGATAGGAAAAAGAGAACAATACTTATTCCAAACTTATCCCATTCATTCACAATTATAACCGAAGAGGTACTATCAAAACTTGGGTATAAAGTAAAATCCATACCTATAGCAGATAGAAAAGCTATAGATTATGGAAAGAGATTTGTTCACAATGATATCTGCTATCCTGCCCAAATAAATATTGGGGAGATTATTAGCCAGCTGAAGAAAGGGAGTGAAAATTGTGCTGTTGCCCTAGCAAATAATTGTGATGATTGTAGAGCCGGTCAATACTCGTACCTTGCGAGAAAAGCCCTAGACAGTGCAGGGTTTAAAAAGATCCCAATTGTTACAACAGGTAAGGATAAAAAGGGTGATTATCCGGGTTTTAAGCTTGGTATAAAGTTTCAGATTGCTATTCTATATGGAATAATCTTCTCTGATGGTTTGGAGTTTTGCTATAGAAGATTGAGAAATTATGAGAAAAATAGAGGTGAAGGGGAGAAGATCTTTAATCACTACCTCACTCTTATTGCAAAGGAGCTTACAGAAAATATTGATAAAGCTATAGAGATTTACTCAACAGCTATTGATAAATTTAATAACTTGGAATTGGAAAACTCTCCAAATAGAAGAGTAATAGGTATGGTTGGCGAGATCTTGATCAACCACCACGAAAGTGGTAATCTCAAACTTGAATCATTTTTAGAAGATCAAGGAATGGAGTGCTATCTCCCACCTATGATAAACTTTTTTTGGCGTGAAGTAGCAGTCCAAAAGCATAAGATAAGTAATAGATTAGCCAAGAATCCTATTTTAGATAGAGCAATGTCAGGGATTACCGATTCAATCTATAAAAAAGCGATTAAAAGGATAGATACTATAACAAGGAAGTTTAAATACTGTTTTAAACCATTTGATGTTTATGATATGATGAGGTTTACAAAGGATATTATGGAACCCTCTTTTATAGTTGGCGAAGGTTGGCAAATGGCAGGGGAGATTATCGGTATGTATAGAAATGGGATAAAAGATTTTGTAATAGTCCAACCTTTTGGGTGTATGCCAAACCATATTAGCGGAAGAGGTATCATTAAAGGCTTAAAAAAGTTATACCCCGATATAAATGTAGTATCTTTAGATTTTGACCCCGACACCTCCAAAGCAAATATTGAGAATAGATTGATGATGCTTATAAATAGGGATATTGTTTAAGATTGAGAGCTCTTTGTTAAAGTTATAATATTTTATAGGAATTGGTTTTATTAAATTCCTAATTCCTAAACTATATTTTATTGTCATCATTATAGATTAATTATTTACGAGTTTAAAATGAAAAAAGCTATCCTTTTAGATATTTCAAGATATAGAGTCCCTATTGTTTCACGAATGAAAGATATGATTACCAATTTAGCGAGTTATGGTTTTAATGAGATCTTTTTTAATATTGAAAATAGTTTAGAGATAAAATCTTTCCCTTTCATCGGTAGTGAGATGGACTCCTACACCCAAGATGAGATGAGGGATATAATAGATCACGCTAAAGGTTTTGGTGTTGAGATAGTTCCTATATATCAAAGTTGTGGGCATATGTTTCACTCTCTTAAATGGGATAGTTTATCATATTTAAGTGAAAGTGAGAGTTTGTGGAGTGTTGCTCCTAATATTGATAGCCTAGATTTTTTTGATAAGGTTTATAGTGAAATTGCAACTATTTTTGATTCGGAGTATATACATGTAGGTGGTGATGAGGTTTATGATTTTATGGAGGGTAGATCAAAAGATCTTTACCCAAATAGAGATAAGTATGAGGTTTATTTAGAGTATATACTAAAGCTCAGAGATATTTTAAAGAGTTATGGTAAAAAACTTATGATCTGGGGGGATATTATACAGAACCGTCCAGAGCTTATAAAGAGATTACCCAAAGATGTTATTGTTCTCTACTGGATGTATGATTTTGATGAGATTCCAAAGGTTTATAGTGAAATAGAGGGAAGGTTTTATATATCTCCGGGGTTACAAACTTGGAAGAGTGAATTTTTTAGATTCTCCTACATGAAAAAGAACCTAAAATTGAAATCTTTGGAGTGTAAAACCAATAATCCAATGGGTTTCTTACTAACGGATTGGGGAGATGGTGGACATATCCACTCTCCTGTTGTTACGGAGTTTTTAGCAAAGTATGCTCTTGAATATTTTATGGGAAATAGGATCAACTTATCTCCAAAACTCAAAGAGATTATCTCTCTTTTAGACTCTATTCACAATCCTGATTTTATGAATAGTAGCTTGCTTCTAGATAAAGATGAGTTTTTGACAAGGCTTCTCTATTTTGAATATCCAATTTCAGGAGAGGGGTATAGTACTCAGTCTATAGGTCAGTTAAATAGGTTTTTAGATATATCAGATTCTCTTGAAAATTTGGATCTTTCCGATTTTGAGGAGGAGCTTAGAAACTATTTTACTCTAGTAATATCAAGAACAGAGGTTATAAGAGCAAAAATAAAGATCCATTTAAAGTTTAGGCAAGGGGAGAGGATTACCGATCTTTATATTGCAGATCTTATAAGAGTGAGTAGGTTATCCCATCTAAATTTAACAAAGGAGTGGTTATCATCTTCAAAACCTATGGGGCTTTTCTACCATAACCATTTTCATAATGAGTTGGAGAAGGGGATTAGTGAAGATTTTAAATTTTATAAAGAGGGCAAGATTAAACCGAGATTTTTTTATGATAGAGAGGGGTGTTATAATCTCTTTAGTGTTGGGAATAGAGATGCTCTTCACGCTCTATGGGAAAGGTTTGTTTAAGGGAGAGCCTCATTAAACTTTTAGTTTAAAGATCAAGCAAGTGAAAGGTTAAAGTCGGAAGACGGGAGACCGAAGACGGAAGTTGAGAGAGGTATCGCTTTGCTCTTTTATTTGGATAAAATTCTAAATAATGTTGAAGAACTTAAAGCTTTCTATTCTGTTAGATTAAAATCTTTGTACCATATTCTGTAATAATAGAGAGGGATTGTAAAAAGAAGTTTATTTACCTAAAAAGGAATAATTAAGCACTTAAAAGTTAAAGCTTTCTTCATCATCTATAGATTTTTGTCTGTAGATTTTGAATAGATAGAAAATATCACAAAAACCACTTGACAAATAAACAGTTTTTTTTAATTATTGGGATAAATTAAGGATCTTAATAAAATCTAAAATTTCTATGTATACGGGGTTTTGTTTCAAATTTTAAATTAATTAGGAGTTAAAGCTGTGAAATTGAGTATAAGAGAATATATCCAACTACTACTATTTTCATCGTCAATCTGTTTTGCTACTATTATTTTTTTATATAAAGGAGATGGAACAATTATTGAGAAAGTATCTATTACCCTTATCCTTTCTATTTTATACTCAACCTTTTTATATGGATTGGATAAGATGCAGAGAAGATGGGCTATTAGTAGTAGCGATAAAGATATTAAAATCACTACTGAGAATCTTTCAGCAGAAGCAGAAATAGATAGTTTTAAAACAGAATCTGAGATAAAAGATATACTTACAAACTCAGGGTGGAAATATAAGGAAAAGAGGGGAGATGAGCTTATATTTTTATCTCTTTGGGATTTTAGTTTATTCTTTGGTACAAAACTAACAATCAAATTTATAGGGAAAAATAAGGTTCTTGTTTCCAGTAAGAAATCATTGAGTTTTCTTCCATTGGATTTTGGTAAAAATATTAAAAACATTAATAAAGTCGTATCATTAGTTAGGTAAGAATTGCTGATAATACATTGAGAGTGTTTTATTCAGAAATCTTTAACTATTACAAGCTTTTTTCTTTTGTGCTAAAATTCTTAATATACTTTTCTCCAAACATCTTGACATTATTTATATCTGTTATTAGATTTGATTTATATGAGCTAAATTAAACAATAGGTGTCAGAATGAAAAGATTATTCCTATCCCTTTTGCTGATCTCAGCTATCTCAATGGCAGATCTAAATGTTCCTAATGATTATCCTACAATTCAGGAAGCTGTAAATAGTTGTGCTTCGGGTGATACAATCATCGTTTCAAACGGAACTTATAATGAAGGAAATATAGAGTTTCCTGAAAATAAAGCTATAACTCTAGCTTCTGAATTTAGGTTCTTTCTATAATATTGTGAAAAAAATATCTTGACAGACACAAGAGGCTTCCTAGTTTTATAAAAAAATACACCTAATCTTATAAAGCTAAGGAA
>PDWJ01002059.1_pt1 | contig 22400 bp, 19 predicted proteins | sample 1430881 | NCBI WGS metagenome assembly PDWJ01 (sample SAMN01162460, study PRJNA174530) | Oral metagenome, whole genome shotgun sequencing project. | biome: Marine environment; feature: Marine mammal; material: Swab sample of the gingival sulcus; isolation source: swab sample of gingival sulcus... | reverse complement strand
TAGTCTATAAACGAGCCTGTTCAGGGGTTCTGGGGTGAATCTTTTGCGGGTGGCCGCAGGCTTTTACCGTTGTATATAAACTCAAAAGCACTATTATTGATAACATCTTGTTTAATCTGAGTTCAATGCTGGTTGCTTATGGCACTACTTCCCGAAAATCTCTATAGCGTTGCGCAGACCCGCGAGTTGGACAGGTTGGCGATTGAGGCGGGTACGCCCGCGATTGAGTTGATGCAGCGCGCCGGTCATGCGCTGCTGCGCTTGATTCAGGAAAAATACCCGGGTGCCCAGCGCTTGCTGGTGGTGTGTGGCGGCGGCAATAATGGCGGCGATGGCTATGTGCTGGCGCGGCTGGCGCTGCAACAGGGTTTGCTGGCGCATGTGTTGCCGCTGGTCGCTGCCAAGGATTTGCGGGGCGAGGCGGCTGAGGCCTGCCGGCAGTGGCAGGGCGTGCCGGGAGCTGAGTCGGTGGACAGGCAGGCTTTTGCCGAGCCGGGCTACGATGTAGTGGTGGATGCCATGCTGGGCACGGGCATTTCGCGGGATTTGGAGGGTGAGGTGGCCGAGCTGGTTGCGGCCATTAATGCCTATCCCGCCAAGGTGGTAGCGGCGGATTTGCCCACCGGAGTCAATGCCGACACGGGTGCCATTCATGGCTGCGCGGTCAAGGCGCAGATGACTTTGTCCTTTGTCGGCTTAAAGCAGGGCTTGCTGACGGGCAGCGCCCCGGACTATACCGGCGAGGTGTATTTTAATGACCTGGGCATTCCCCGTGCGGTCAGCGAGGCGCTGGCACCTGCCGGGCAATGCGTGCAGCAGCCGTGGGTCAATGCGCGTTTGGTGCCGCGCCCGCGCTCTACGCACAAGGGGCGGTGTGGTCATGTGCTGATTATTGGTGGCAACCGCGGCATGTCCGGCGCGGCGCTGATGGCCGGGCAGAGTGCCTTGCGCGCCGGTGCCGGTCTGGTCAGTATTGCTACTCGCCAGGGGCATGCGGCATCGCTCAACCTGACCCAGCCCGAGCTGATGTGTCACGGCGTGTCCGAGCTAAAACCCCTGCAGGCATTGATTGAACAGGCCACGGTAATTGCGATTGGCCCAGGCTTGGGGCAGGACACTTGGGCGCAGGAGCTATTCAAAGCGGCCATGGCCAGCCAAAAGCCCCTGGTCGTCGATGCGGATGCGCTGAACCTGCTCGCGCAGGAATATCTCAACAGGGGGCAGTGGGTGCTCACCCCGCACCCCGGCGAGGCCGCGCGCCTGGCCGGGCAGAGCACGGGCATGGTGCAGCGCAGCCGCTTTCAGTCTGCCCAGGCCCTGGCTGAGCATTACAATGCCACGGTCGTATTAAAGGGTGTGGGCAGCATTATCGCCCACCCCGGCCAGCCCTTTTTGTTGAGTGATCGCGGCAATCCGGGTATGGCATCGGGGGGCATGGGGGATTGTCTGACCGGCATCGTGGCAGGTTTGATTGCCCAGGGTCTATCGCTGCGCGATGCGGCAGCCTGTGCTTGCTATCTGCATGGCCAGGCGGCGGATCGAGTGGCCAAAGTGTATGGTGAGCGCGGCATGGCTGCGACCGATTTGCTCGAACCGCTGCGCAAACTGGTTAATCCTTGATCCAGCTAACCGCCAATACGGACAAGGACATGGAGGCGCTGGGTGCAGCGCTGGCCACCCAGGTGCAAGCACCGGCCACCATCCATTTACACGGCAATCTGGGCGCGGGCAAGACCACGCTGGCGCGTGGCTTTCTAAGGGGTCTGGGTCATTTGGGTGCCGTCAAAAGCCCCACCTACACCATTGTCGAGCCATACAGCCTGACCCCATCGGAGTGTTATCACTTTGACCTCTACCGCCTGTCTGACCCCGAAGAACTGGAAGCGATGGGTATTCGCGATTATCTGCACGACAGAGCCATCTGCTTGATTGAGTGGCCAGCGCAGGGGCAGGGGGTGTTGCCAGAGCCGGATCTGGAAATTGAGATAGACATCCTGCCTGAGGGGCGGCGCTTGACACTGCACCCGCACCGGCAGGCGCTGGATATTGCCGCGCTCAATGCGCCGATCTGAATCCTTTTTCTTAGCAGTATCGCCTATCTTATTAAAAACATTAGAAAAACCCCTCGGAAATGCTTGCAAACTTTGCCCGCTCGTAACACACTAGCATGCACTGGCTACTAATGACTGTGAACCATGTTGAACGCACTTGGCAAAACCGCACAAAACCTACTCCTGGCAGGGCTGTTGAGCTTGTTCAGCCTCGCAGTGTGGGCGGCTGACCAGGCCTCCATCACCGACGTGCGCATTTCCAGTAATCCCGAGTTTACCCGCATAGTACTGGATCTGGATGGCGCGGTTCATCATTCCCTGTTTACCCTCAGTGATCCGGAGCGCGTGGTTCTGGATGTCAAAGCGGCCAAGCTGCTCAAGCTGCCGGATCAGAAAGCACTGAAAAAATCCGGCAGCCTGGTGGGGTTGCGCAGTGCCACGCGCAACCAGACTGACCTGCGCATGGTGCTGGATATGCAGCATCGGGTGCGCCCCAAAAGTTTTATGCTCAAGCCCAGTGGCAAGCAGGGGTATCGTTTGGTGCTGGACCTTTACGATGCGCGCATCAGCCAGGCTCGCCCCGTGCTGAAAACCGTGCCCAAGCCGGACAAGCTGCGCGATGTGGTCGTGGCGATTGATGCCGGGCACGGCGGCAAGGATCCGGGGGCGCTCGGGCACAAGGGGCTGCGTGAAAAAGATGTGACCCTGTCGATTGCCCGCAAGCTGGCCAGTCATATCAATGCCCAGAAGGGCATGCGTGCAGTGCTGATTCGCGATGATGATTCCTTTATTCCCCTGCGCAAGCGCATTATCAAGGCGCGCAAGTACAAGGCAGATATGTTTATCTCTGTCCATGCCGATTCCTTTAGCAGTCGCAAGGCATCCGGCTCCTCGGTGTATGCCCTGTCGCTCAATGGCGCATCCTCAGAGGCCGCCAAATGGCTGGCAGACCGTGAGAATGCCGCCGACTTGATGGGCGGTGTCAGCCTGGATGACAAGGATGACCTGCTCGCCTCGGTGCTGCTGGATTTGTCCCAGACCGCGACGATTCAATCCAGCCTGGAAGTGGGCGAGGCAATATTGGCTCAACTGGGGCGGATTAAAAAATTGCACAAAAAGACCGTGCAGCAAGCGGGTTTTATGGTGTTGAAATCCCCCGATATTCCCTCGGTACTGGTTGAAACCGCCTTTATCACCAACCCCTCCGAGGCGAGCAAATTAAAAAACCGCCGCGAGCAGGACAAGATGGCGCGCGCCATTGTGCGCGGCGTACGTCGCTACTTCGCCAAAAAAGCCCCGCCCGATACCTGGCTGGCCGACAGCAACCGCAAGCAGAACCACAGTGATACGTTGGCGCTGCGCTGAGCAGAGCGCTGAATAGAACGCTGGGTAGAGCATTGGCAGGGCAATGCGGATAGCCTGCGGCTGCCCCGGGAAGTACTTGCCGATTGACAGGTTTGGAGCGAACTTGGTATAAAGTCGCTTGAGTTTTTGTACTGCCCACTGCTGCTGCGTTCGCAAAAGCGTTGCAAACGGCTTGTTTTTGGACTATCCGCATAGCGCCTGCATATCAGTGCCCGGGCGCGAAGGTTTGCAAAAAACTCAGCAAAGGGCTTTCTTTTTATTGGACAATCTGTATCCTTCCTGCTCTGACTTTTTACTGCACCCATGGGTGGGTGTGTTTTTACTCAATGAAATCTTAGGACATAAAACATGAAAAAAACTGAATTTGTTGAAGCTGTTGCTGCTGCTGCCGACCTTTCCAAGACCGATGCCGCAGCTGCGGTTGAAGCCGTGCTGTCTGTAGTGACAGACACTCTGAAAGCGGGCGAGCAAGTGACCCTGACCGGCTTCGGTTCCTTCCTCGTGCGCGAGCGCGATGCCCGCACAGGCCGCAACCCTCGCACGGGTGAAGAAATTCAGATTGCCGCCTCCAAGGTTCCCTCATTTAAGGCTGGCAAAGCCCTGAAGGATGCTTTAAACTAGCGCGCCTTAATGGATAGGCCTGCTGGTTTATCCGTTTGGTTGCTTAGCTCAGCTGGGAGAGCATCGCCCTTACAAGGCGAGGGTCGCAGGTTCGAGCCCTGCAGCAACCACCATATGGAGCGGTAGTTCAGTTGGTTAGAATACCGGCCTGTCACGCCGGGGGTCGCGGGTTCGAGTCCCGTCCGCTCCGCCAATTTGCAGAAAGCCTCGCTGTTATCAGCGGGGCTTTTTGTTTTCCAGGGAAGCCCTGAATCAAGTGCCTTTGCAGACTATCCGCATTGATTTTTCGCTATGCGGATAGGCTGTAAATGCAGTGATTCTGCGTCTCCACAAGAAAAGTAAAAAAGGGCTTGCACGGCCGGGGGAGATTGGATAAAGTTCGCGCCCTCAACGGAATGAGACAGGCGTTAAGCCTGTACGGTTGCTTAGCTCAGCTGGGAGAGCATCGCCCTTACAAGGCGAGGGTCGCAGGTTCGAGCCCTGCAGCAACCACCATGTGGAGCGGTAGTTCAGTTGGTTAGAATACCGGCCTGTCACGCCGGGGGTCGCGGGTTCGAGTCCCGTCCGCTCCGCCACCATCCAAAAGGTCGCTATTGTTTATGCAGTAGCGGCCTTTTTTATTTCCCTGAAAAACAAGCTGATTTTTGGTGCATTTTGCGTATACTCTACGGCTTTATTCACTTCCCTAACGGTTTTAAGGCTGAGTATGCTCCTACTGGCTATTCGAGAGAAAGTAACTGGCGTGGTTGCGCTGGTATTTGTTGGTGTTATCGCACTGTTTATGATTGTTCCCATGCTGTATCAATACGTCGCCGGCTTTGGCAGTAATGATGCGCTGGACGTCAATGGTGAATCTGTCAGTCTGCCACTGTTTAATGCGCGCCTGGCCAATAATCGCCAGCGCCTGGAACAGGCTTTTGGCGGCAATATCCCCGAGTACTTCAACCAAAACCAGTTTCTGGTCAAGCAAACGGTTGACAGCATCGTACAGGACAAACTGCTCAACCAGGCCACGCTGGAAGACGGCTACCGCGTATCTCGCGAAGATGTTGCCGCGCTGATCAAGGAAATTCCCGAATTCCAAAAAGATGGCGAGTTTGACCGCGATACCTACCACCGCGAGCTGCAGTCGCGCGGCTATAACGAAGCGCTGTTTGAAAGTGACTTTGCCCGCCAATACCTGCACGGCCAGTTGCAGGAGGGTTTGGTAAAATCCGCCTTTGTCGATCCGGCGCAGCTGCAAGCCGCCGCCGCATTGCAGAATCAGTCCCGCGATTTTGCCTATGTTCGCCTGCTGGCTGAAGAGTACCGCAAGCAGCAGTCGGTGACGGATGACGAGTTGGCCGCCTACCACGCCGAGAACGCCGCACAGTTCCAGCACCCCGAGAAGGCCAGCCTGGACTTTGTGCGCATCAGCCTGGATGACTACAAGCAGAACATTGACCTGGACGAGGCCGACATCAAGGCCGAGTACGAGGCCGGCATCGAAGCGGGTCGCTATACCACGCCCGAGACGCGCAAGGCGCGCCATATACTGATTAAGGTCGCCCAGGATGCGAGCGATGAAGCGCTGGAAGAAAAGCGTCAGGAAGCCTTGGCGCTGATTGAACGCCTCAAGGCCGGCGAGGACTTTGCAACGCTGGCGAAGGAGCACTCTGCCGATCCCGGTTCTGCGGCCAACGGCGGGGATTTGGGCGAAGTCCAGCGCGGGGTTATGGTGCCCGCATTTGAAGAAGCGGTATACGCTCAGGCGCTGAACGAAATTGGCGAGCCGGTCAAAACCCGTTTCGGCTTTCATATTATCCGCGTCGATGCAATTAACGCCGCCGTCCAGCAACCGTTTGCCGAGGTCGAGCAGGCCATCCGCGATGAGCTGCTGACCAACCAGGCGCGTGAAGAATTTGCCGCGGTCTCTGACGAGGCGGCAAATCTGGCTTTCGAAAACCCCGATTCGCTACAGCCGGTGGTGGACGAGCTGAACCTGAAGCTGGAGAACACGGGCTGGTTTACCCGCAGCGCAGGTACGGGCATTGCCGCTGAAGCGGTGGTACGCGATGCCGCCTTCCATGACGAAGTATTGATAGACGGCAACAACTCCGGCGCTCTGGCGCTGCCCGATGGCGATGTGGTGATTGTGCGGATTAAGCAGCACGAAGACGCCCACGACAAGAGCCTGGCCGAAGCCAAAGCGGATATCGAAGCCATTTTGCTGGATGAAAAGACTGAACAAGCGCTGGATGCAGCGGCGGATGCTCTGGAAGCCGCGCTGCTTGAAGGCCGTGACTTTGCCGAGCTGGCCGCAGAGCAGCAGCTCAGCCTGGAAAAGGTCGAAGCAGTGACCCGTCAGCAACGTCAGGGGCTGGATAACCAGCTGGTGCAGGCCGTCTTCCGCCTCGGCAGACCCGCTGCCGACAAGCCGGCGATTGGCCGCGCCAAGCTCGGTGCCGACCGCGCCGTGCTGTCACTGACTGCGGTAGCACCGGGTGACTATGAGGCGCTGGAACAGGCTGAAAAAGATCGCCTGAGCGAGCAACTGCTGGGTGCACAGGGCAATGCTGACTATCAGGGGCTGCTGCAAGACCTGCGCGCCAAGGCCGATGTGGTCATTAACCCGCAACTCACAGCGGACGAGTCCATGTAGCCAGCCGCTACCTTGGCTAAATCCGAAAGCTCCCCTCAGCCGCGCGCTCAGGGGAGCTTTTTTTTACTGTGTGCGGAAGCTATGCGGATAGGCTGTCAGCCTCCAGCCAACGCCACCTTGGTATTTTTCGGCAGCTGCCACCTCTTCGGATTGTAGCCACCCCTGGCAGCCGGGTGAGCACTGTTTGCAGATAAGCACAAGAAGAGTGCCTCCTCATCCTTTGGAAGGCTCCAGGGGAGAGAGTAAGCACAGGACGTGCTGTAGTAGGGCAAGGTGCAATTGCTGAGGAGGCCAAAGCTGGTGGCTGCAGTGGGGAAGTAAAGCCAGGTTATGCGGATAGTCCAAAAACAGACTTGTTCAAAGCCTTTAATACGGATGAGCTCAGCGCAGCACCCAACCAGGCGAGTCGACAAGAGTACCAGCTTATTGTCTGCGCTGCTTACCCCAGATTTTCTCCAGGTATTGGTCGCGCCCCGAGTTAAAGCGGTAGAAGTGATAGCGCAGGGGGTTCTTCTTGTAATAGTCCTGATGGTAATCCTCAGCGGGCCAGAAGGTGCTGGCCTGTGTGATTTCCAGCTTGAAAGGCTTGCCGTGCAGCCCCAGTGCTGCGGTGGCGGCTTTGGATTGTTCTGCGGCGAGGCGCTGTTGCTCGGTGTGATAAAAAATCCCCGGGCGGTACTGCCGCCCCCGGTCGACAAACTGGCGGTCGTCCACGGTGGGGTCGATTTGCCGCCAGAATACGTTGAGCAATTCAGCATAGCTAATCTGCTCGGGGTCGTAGGTGATTTGTACCGCTTCGGTGTGCCCGGTTTCTCCTCGCGCCACTTGCTGGTAGTTGGGGTTTGGCTCGCTGCCGCCGGTATAGCCGGAGATGACCGAATGCACGCCCTTGAGCTTTTCAAACGGCGCTTCCATACACCAGAAGCAGCCACCGGCGAAAGTTGCCGCGTGGTGCTCGGCGGCGCTGGCGGGGGCGCTAAAGATCAGGCTGGTGAGTATCAGGCGAGTCAGGAGAGACATACTGGTATCTGGCGGTAGCTATCAGATAGCTAAAGACACGGTGAACGCGAGGAAGTTCATAGCCGTGTGCCTGCTTTAGCCTGCCAGCAGCGCGAGTATATCCACCACGCCCAGCGCGACAAGGGCGAGTATGCACACCCCAAAGGACAGGGAGCGCAGCAGGGCTTTGTGCCAATAGTAAAACAGCATGTGCGCCACGCGGCTGGCGACATACAAGCCGGTGGCAGTGTTCAACCACAGGCTATCCGCATGCGCCAGCAGGCCAACACTGGCGAGCAGAATAAAGCTGGCCACGCTTTCGTTGGTATTGGCATGGGCGCGCGCTGCGCGAAATACAAACTGCTCCGGCTTGGGTGCCAGCGGCGTGCCGGGAGTATGTCGTATCCTGATGGCGCTGACATCGGCAACCAATAATTGCCCAATCATCAGCAGGGCAATGCTCAGCATGCCCCACAGGGTGGGCAGGTATTGTGGGTCGATACTCATGCCAGAGTCTTTAGCTTACCCGTATCTCGGCCCAGATTGCTCTGGATATATTCATCCAGATGGCGGGTAAAGACGCGTGGGCACTCAAAGGGCAGGGCGTGACCGACGCCATCAAACTCAATCATGGTGGTATCTTCCACCAGTTGGGTGAACAGGCGCTGTCCTTCAATCGGATACAGGCGGGACTGGGTGGCGGCAAACACCCACAGGGGGATATCGTACCCGGCAAAGTTGTTGCGGAAGTCGATATCCAGCTGGGTGTAGGCCTGCATGCAGTGCAAATAGGCCGGCCAGTTGCGCTGGTTAATCATCAGGCGCGTGAGCTTTAAGCGGGTGAGGGTGTTGATAATGGCTATGCCCACCGGGCTGTCGAAGGTGCTGTCGATAAAGAAACTCTTGCTTTGGTATATCTGGGTTCGCAGCTCGCGCGGCAGGGAGCGCCAGTTGTCTGGCTCGGGCTGCTCGTCAATGGCGGCAAACATTTTGTCGAAGTGGCTAAATTTTTCCGCCTGGTGTTTGCCGTACAGTCCCCAGGGGAAGTCCGCATCATTGTGAATAACGGGTGCCTGATCAATCAGCAGGCAGGAACGCAGGCGCTGTGTGCCGTACAGTCGTTGATACATCATGGCCGTTGTGCCGCCCATGGAATAGCCGCCCAGGGCGACATTGGATATATCCAGGGTGGTCATCAGGTCTTCCAAATCATGGGCAAACTGCTCAAAGATATTGGCGTCGATATGAGAGGCATCCACGCTGCCGGCAAAGCCGCGAAAATCCGGAAGAATAAAGCGATACTTGCGTGACAGCGGCAGTACAAACGGCAGCCATAATTTGGCCTGCATACCAAAGCCATGCAGCAGCAGACAGACGGGGCCCTTGCCCACATCCAGATAGTGTAGTTGTTGGCCGTCTCGGCTGGTGTACTTTGGCATAGGGTTCTCTTTTTAGTGCGCGCTTTGTGTAAAGTGCTCACATTGAACCATAAACCAGCAGACAGGGGAAGGCACTGTCCGAGGAGCCAAGATTGCAGTAATGTGCTGCTAAAACAGGCGTGTTGAAACTATCCGCATTGCAAGGAGCAAATGCGGACAAGCCACACGGCCGCGAGCGCTCCTTGCGCTCTTGCGGCATTTCCCACATCCCTGTGGGTCAGACGTGGCGGGTTTCCGCATTGCAAGGAGCAAATGCGGATAGTCTGTGGCAGCACTTGTTCAGCGCTTTCCTATGAGCGCCGCCACTTGTGCAGCTTCTCCAGCTTGTTCAGGGTGGATTCCTTGGTGATGGCTTTTTTCCATTCGCCGGCGGCGTATTTGTTGGCTTCCGCCAGTGTCGGGTAGATGTGAATGGTATTGAGGATTTTGTTCAAGCCAAGGTCGTGTTTCATGGCCAGCACATATTCGGCAATCAAGTCGCCAGCGTGTTCGCCCATAATCGTAACGCCGAGGATTTTGTCGCTGCCGGGTTTGGTCAGCACTTTGACAAAGCCGTGGGCGACCTCGTCGGCAATGGCGCGGTCGAGGTCGTCGATGCCGTACACGGTGCGCTCATAGGCGATGCCTTGCGCCTTGGCCTCCTGCTCGTTGAGGCCAACGCGGGCGACTTCCGGGTCGGTGAAGGTGGCCCAGGGGATGACGGAGTAGTCCACCTTGAACTTTTTCATAAAGCCGAACAGGGCGTTGACCGAGGTATACCAGGCCATGTGCGCGGCGGTGTGGGTGAACTGGTAGGGGCCGGCGACATCGCCGGCGGCGTAGATGTTGGGGTAGTTGGTTTGCAGGTAGTCGTTGACCGCCACCGTGCGCTGCGCGGTGGTGTCGATGCCCAGCGCTTCGAGGCCAAAGCCGCTAATCCGCGGTGCGCGGCCAACGGCGACCAGCACGGCATCAAATTCAATGCGGATAGTCTCGCCGTTGTGCTCGCAGGTCAGTACGCGCTGCTCGCCGTTCATACTAAAGGCCTTGGCCTTGTGCCCGGTCAGCACCTTGACGCCCTCGCTGGTGAATTTGGCCTTGATGGCGGCAGAGACTTCTTCGTCCTCGCGCGTCATCAGGCGGTCGAGCATTTCCACCTGGGTGACCTGCGCGCCGAGGCGGTTAAAGCTCTGGGTCAGCTCGCAGCCGATGGGGCCGCCGCCGAGTACGACCATGCGCCTTGGCAGCTCGCGCAGCCCCCAGAGGGTGTCGGAGGTGTAGTAGCCGACATCTTCCAGACCGGGAATCGGCGGCACAAAGGGCGCAGCGCCGGTGGCGATAATGATGTTCATGGTGGTGATAACGCGGCCATTCACTTCCACCTCCCAGGGGGAGATAATTTGTGCATCGCCCTGCACGCACTCCACCCCCAGGCTTTCGTAGCGCTCCATGGAATCGTGGGGTTCGATGGCCTCAATAATCCGCTGTACGCGATCCATTACGTCGGAGAATTTATACTCGACGTCGATGCGCTTAAAGCCAAACTCCTCGCCACGGCGGTTGTGCTGTAAAAACTTGGCCGAGCGTATCAAGGCCTTGGAGGGCACGCAGCCGTAGTTCGGGCAGTCGCCACCCATTTTGTGCTTTTCAATCAGAATCACCTTGGCTTTGACCGCAGCGGCAATATAGGCGTTGACCAGCCCGGCGGCGCCGCCGCCGATGACGACCATATTGGCTTCAAAGGATTTGGGTTTAGTGTATTTGTTGTGCGGATTGGCGCCGGGCATTGACGAACTCCATGATTTTTTTGACGATAAACGGGAACAGTCCCAGTAAGATAAACGAGCCTAACAGGGCGGGGGACAAAATGCCGCTTAAACTCTCCAGCTGCGCCAGCTGGGTACCGGCGTTGACATACACCAGCGTCCCCGCGAGCATGCCGATTTGACTGACCGCGTAAAACACGCCGGTGCGGATCGGGGTCAGCCCCATCAGCAGGTTGACGATAAAGAAGGGAAATATCGGCAGCAGGCGCAGGCTGAACAGGTAAAAGGCGCCGTCCTTTTCGACTCCTTGATTGATGGCCTTCAGTCTGTCGGCAAAGCGGTTTTGCACCCAGTCGCGGAGCAAAAAGCGCGAGCAGAGAAAGGCCAGCGTCGCGCCAATGCTGGAGGCAAAGGAGACCAGCAGCGTGCCCACCCAGATGCCGAACAGCGCCCCGGCCAGCAGCGTCAGCAGAGCCGCGCCGGGCAGGGACAGGGCGGTGACAGCAATATAAACCAAGGCGAAGGCGGCGATGGCGACAAGCGGCTGCTGGGTGTAATGCTGATGCAGCGCCGCCTGGTGGCTTTTTAGCGCTTGCAGATGCAGGTACTGCCCGGCATCAGCGGCGATGAAGGCAGCCAGCAGTGCGCCGAGCAGGAGCAGTAAAATCACTTTGCGTGTGTGCATGTCTTTTTTGTACGGCGTTTTGCAGGGGGTGGGCATGTACATGGCATGGGGCGTGGTACAGATAAACCATTCTGTTTTTCAAGCTATCCGCATAGCGTCAACAATTGACACTAATCAACACTGGGGCAACAGCGTTTACTCCGCTGTCGCCTCCAGGTCGATAGTGACGATGGCACTGTCCAGCATGGCCGGTATCAACAGCTGACGGCCGTCGGCGCTGAGGCTGAAATCAGCGGGGCCGGCAATCGCTTGCTGGCTGAGTTGGCGGTTTCACCGCTGCTCAGCTTATAGCTGTAGAGATGCCCCGACTTGGCAAAGTCCACCCAGTCCGAGTAAATCAGCTGGTCGCCGATTTTAACCAAGCCATCGAGATGCCCCGAGTGCTCGCCCAGACGCGTGTACTTGTGCGGTGCCGGTGAGTTCAAATCGACCACGCCGAGCTCGCCGTTGTTCTGGTTATCGGTTCCCCAGCCAGCAATGTAGAGCTGATTATTATTGGCATCGTAAGCCAGACCGTTGGGGCCTTTCAGCGCGGTATCAATATCCAGCTTGAAAATCGCCGGGACAAAGTCGTTAACAATCCGGTACAGGGTGTTGGTGTCGGTGGCCGAGACAAAGAACGAGCGCTGGTTCTCGGCGACAATATCATTGAGAAAGCGGGGCTGTGGCTCGTCGGGGTGTTGCAGACCAGGCTCCACGGCGAACAGCAGTGAGTGGTCGTTCAAGTCAAAGCCGTAAACCTTGTTAACATCGGTCAGATACAACGCGTTATTCCAGACCATCAGCCCCTTGGGGGCGTGCAATGGCGCCTCTACCTCAAAACGTCGGGCATGGCTGGTGTCACCGTCACCGCTGGCGACAAGGATATAGCCATCGCCATCCTGTTCGGTGGGTGTCAGCTGGGCACCGAGATTGGAGACATACAACTTGCCAGCGTGAGGGGCGACACTTTCCGGGTGACTGTAACCCGCCAGGGGAGCGGCTGGCTCGGCAGGCGCTGGCGTTTCGGTAGTTGGGGCTGGCTCTGCTTGTACTTCTGTCAAGGCGGCAGGTGGTGGCGTTGCCACTGCTGTTTCGGTAGCTGGCTGGGTTGCTTGTGGCTCTGCTGCTGCCTCGCCACGGTCTTCGGCGCAAGCACTCAAGCCTGCCGCCAGTGCAGAAAACAGTATCACAGACAGTATGGATGCGAGAGTAGACCGGTTCATTGTTGCTTATTCATCGTATATATAGGGATATACAGTGAGACTAAACGGATTTAGCGCGTTACGCAATAAACGCCATCATAATTATGGTTGTCACTATTAAAAATGATAAGAATTTTGCATTGGCAGTGCAGAAGAGCTTCCTAAATCCTCTATTTATTCTATACTGGCTGAGAATTTTTAATGAGGAAAAATAATGAAAGATAAAGTAATGAACTTTTTTAGTGATGGCAACTGGATTGAAGTCCTGCTGCCCATAGCCACTAATCTGCTGATTGCCATTGCCATTTATGTGGTCGGTAAATGGGTCGCCAAGCGCATTGTCGTCCTGGTCGGAAAACTGATGGAGAAGCGCGGGCTGGATGAAGCCTTGCGCCACTTTATCACCAGCATTTTGTCGGTGCTGTTGAGCTTTGTTGTTGTCCTGGTTGCCCTGGAGCAGCTGGGTGTCGACACCACCTCACTGCTGGCATTGTTAGGTGCTGCCGGTTTGGCAGTCGGCCTGGCACTGAAGGACTCGCTGTCCAACTTTGCCGCTGGCGTGATGTTGATTCTGTTCAAGCCCTTCAAAATTGGCGACCTGGTTGAAGCCGGTGGCATCATGGGCGTGGTTGAAGTTATCAGCGTGTTCAGTACCCAGTTCAAAACGGGCGACAACAAGCAGATTATCGTACCCAACTCACATATCTATGGCGGTGTCATCACCAATATTTCCGCCAAGCCTACACGCCGTATTGATATGGTTGTGGGCGTGGGTTATGACGATGACCTGAAAAAAGCCCGCGAGCTGATTTTGCAGGTGCTCAATGCCGACGCTCGCATCTTGCAAGAACCCGCACCGGTGGTGGCCGTCTCCGAGCTGGCAGACAGCAGTGTCAACTTTGTTGTGCGCCCCTGGGTGAATACGGCCGATTACTGGGTGGTACGCTGGGACTTCCTGCAAAAAATTAAGGAAACCTTCGATGCCAACGGTATCAGTATTCCCTATCCACAGCAGGATATGCATATGCACAACGCGGCGTAAATAATCACCGCACGTAAAAAAGGCCAGCTTATGCTGGCCTTTTTTTATACCTGTAACAGATGCTCAGAGCGGCAGCGGGTGCTATGCGGATAGTCTGGATCACACCCCTCTACTGGACTATCCGCATAAGTCTCCCTGTTATGCGGAAACTAGCTACATCCATGTAGCATGTCCGCATAAGTCTCCCTGTTATGCGGAAACTAGCTACATCCATGTAGCATGTCCGCATAAGTCTCCCTGTTATGCGGAAACCCGCCACTTCTGCGTAGCTTGTCCGCATTGCTAAGTTGTTGATTTCCTTCCCTCACCCCAACCCTCTCCCAGAGGGAGAGGGGGCTTAATCAGAGATTCCATAAGTCTCCCTGTTATGCGCAAGCCCCTTCTATCTGTGGAGAACATCCTTTACTCACACTGCGGATGCTTGCCCTGTGCTTGCGCCTGCTGGTACAGCGTCAGGGCGCGTGGCATGTGTTGGTTTAAATCCTTGATGCGTGTGCCGTGCGCGGGGTGGGTGGACATAAACTCGGGCGGTGCGCCTGTGCTGGCCTTGGCCATGTTCTGCCACAGTTGCACACTGGCGCGCGGGTCAAAGCCGGCCTTGGCCATCAGCTCCAGGCCGATGATGTCGGCCTCGGTTTCGTGCTTGCGGCTAAACGGCAGGGTTAGGCCAAATTGGGCGCCGAGGCCGAGCAGCCCCATCAGCTGTTGTTTTTGCGGGCTGGGTTCGCCAGCCAGGGTCTGTACGGCCTGCATGCCGGTCTTGACCAGGGTGTCGGTAGACAGGCGCTCGGCACTGTGGCGAGCCAGCACATGGCCGACCTCATGACCCATCACCGCAGCGAGCTGGTGCTGGTTTTTCGCCACGCTCAGCATGCCGGTGTTGACGCCGATTTTACCGCCGGGCAGGGCAAAGGCATTGGGCTCGGGGTTGTCAAAGACGTTGACTTCCCATTGGCTCTGCTCGTCCAGCACGCTGGTGATGGCGCGGGCAATGCAGCGCACATAGGCATTGCTCCGGGGATTGCTGGAGACGGCCTGCTGCGTTTTCATCTGTGCGTAGGCCTGTGCGCCCATCTGGTTCATCTGTCCATCGCCGACGAGGAGGATTTGCCGGCGCCCCGTGGGTGAGGTGGCGCAGGCGATCAAGGTGCTGACGAGCAGTGTCAGGATGGCGAATTTTTTTAGCGTGCTTAACATGGTGTGTCCTTGGCGGTGTCGGGGTGGGGCGTTAGCCATTGCAAAAATTGTCGGCGGGGCAGGGTTCTGGCACCGAGCGACTGGAGATGCGGGTTGAGTATCTGGCAATCAATCAGGGCATATTCCGGCTGCCGGGTAATATGAATCAACGCGACCTTGGAGGCGTTGCTCATGGCGCTGAACATGGATTCGCCACAGAATACCGAATTGACCCTGATGCCGTAAACCCCGCCGACCAGTTGCCCGTCGTGCCAGCACTCATAGCTGTGGGCGTGACCCAGCCGGTGCAGCTCGGTATAGGCGGCAATCATTTCCGGCAGTATCCAGGTATCTTGCTGCTGCGCGCGCGGCGCGGCACAGGCGGCCATGACCTGGGCAAAGGCGGTGTTGTGGCGTATCTCGAACACGCCCTGATTGAGGGTGCGCCGGGTGGAGCGGGAGATGTGGATCTCCTCGGCAAAAATTACCGCTCTGGGGTCGGGGCTCCACCACAGTATCGGCTCGCCTGTGCTGTACCAGGGGAAGATGCCGCGCTGGTAGGCTCGCCACAAACGCTGCGGTGCAAGGTCGCCCCCCGCGCACAGCAGGCCGTTGACATCCGGCTCGCGCAGCGCCGTGTCGGTATCGGGAAAGTCGACCCAGTGATCGGTGGGCAGGTAGGGGATCATGCAGGTTTGGCTCTAAATATTATTAATCAGCACTTCCAGGCGCAGGAATAATGCCGCTTCCGAGCGTGGCGTGTTATTGATTTGCGGGGCGACAAAGTAGGTGTGCATCGGCTCGACTTCGATAAACAGCCAGCTGCTGTGTATGCGTCGCCGCCAGCGCACGCTGGCGGTGTAGCGGTCAACATAGGGGTGCTGAATATCATCGCCCGCCACTCTCAGTTCATAGGTCATGGCATTATGCGAGTTGATGCGGTGCAGCAGGCCGGGGGTGTAGTTAAAGGCGTAGTACTGGTCGCTGTCAAAGTGGCGCAGCTGATTGCGCAGGTGGAAGGCCCAGTCCGGGCTAAAGCGTTTGAAATAGTTGATTTGAGTGGTGTTAATCAGGCGGCGGCGGGTGTAGTAGGCTACCGCGTGAGAAAAGGAGATATGGTGCTCGTCGCTGCCAAAGCGGCGCTGTATGCGGCCTTCCAAAAACAGCTCGGGCGAGCGGCTCCACTTTAGCCCCAGCTTGGCGGAGGACTTCCAGTTCAAAACACTGTCGGCAATGTACTGAAAGCCGGTAAAAAAGCCATTGCGCTGTTTGCTGTCTTCAAGCAGGGCTTCATTCAGGGGTGTGTCATCGTCCTCGCTGGAGGAGGCGATAAACTTCAAGTGTTGTTTGGTGTGGGGCAGGGTCAGGCGTATATCCAGACCAATATCAGCCTCTTGCCCCCTGCGCTCGGTCGAACCCACCTCAAACAGCATTCTGGCCTGGCTGTTGATATCCAGCTCGCTGTTGACAATGCTGTCACCAAACATCCGCTTCATAAAAAAGCCGTCCAAACCCTGGTTGGTCGCGTTGATTTTCTCCCCCAGCCACGCGCGGCTGCGCGCCAGGCGCGAGTACTTTTCCGGGTCAAAGATGCCCTCGGGCATGCCCGGTGGGGTATCCGCATGGCCGTATGCGGATAGGCTACAGAGCAGGCAAAACGCCAGCGCAACGGGCAGGCGGGTTTTGTTTGTGGGCTTCATCATATTGGCATTCCAAGCGTAGTTTGATTATGCAGTGTCCGGGGCGGGTTTAAAAAGTAATTTTTGCTGTGTTTGTTGCAGCTTGGGTTTACACTCCCGCCATGGCGCAAATCACCCCCTCGTCCACTGTCACAACGCCCCCTGCATCTTGCGATGTGCTGGTGCTCGGCGCGGGCGTGATTGGCGTCAGCACGGCCTACTGGCTGGCCAGGGCGGGGCTGGAGGTCTGCGTGGTTGAGCGCGAGGCGGAGCCGGGGCAGGGCACGTCCTTTGCCAATGGCGGGCAGATTTCCGTATGCCACGCCGAGCCCTGGGCCAACCCCAAAACCTTGCTCCAGGTGCTGTGCTGGCTGGTCGATCCGGCGGCACCGCTGCGCTTTTCTCCCCGCGCCGATGCCCGGCAGTGGCGCTGGCTGGCCGCCTGGCTGTATGAGTGCCTGCCCGGACGCGCCGCCCGCAATACCGAGGCGATCGTCAAACTGGCGCTGCACTCGCGGCACTGCCTGCAACAGCTGCGCGCAGAGCACGATTTGCAATACCAGCAGCGCAGCGAGGGGATTTTACACTTTTATCGCACCCCGGCGGCATTTCGCGCCGCCCAGCCGGTCAGTGCGCTGATGCAGCGCCTGGGCTGCGCGCGCGAAGTGATTTCTGCACAGCGAGTGCTGGATATTGAACCGGCACTGGCACCGATTGCCAGTGAGATTGTCGGCGGCACTTACACGGCAGAGGACGAATCCGGCAATGCCCGGCTCTACTGCACACAAATGCGCGCACTGTGCGAGCAGCAGGGCGTGCGCTTTCTCTTCAATACTCACACCGATCAGCAGCGTGTGCAGGGTGGTCGCCTGTCCTTGCAGCTGACGCGCCACGGCGAGCGCTTCTCCGTGGCGGCCAGGCATTACGCCGTGTGCCTGGGGCCGTGGTCAACAGCGTTTTTGCAGGGCCTGGGCGTGAGCATCAATATGTACCCGGCCAAGGGCTATTCGCTGACCATTCCCATTCACAACCCCGCCGCCGCCCCCGTCACCAGCTTGACCGATGACGAATACAAGCTGGTCATCAGCCGCCTCGGCGACCAGCTGCGTGTGGCGGGCACGGCGGAACTGAGCGGCTACTCGCTGGCGATAGACACGCCGCGCTGCGAGGCGATACGCCAGCGGGTGCAGGGCTTTTTTCCCGATATGGGCGGATTTGAGCAGGCCGAATATTGGGCGGGGCTGCGCCCGGCAACCCCCGGCAATGTGCCCATTATCGGCCAGACTGCGCTGGATAACGTCTGGCTCAACACCGGCCACGGCACCCTCGGCTGGACCATGGCCTGCGGCTCCGGGCAGCGCCTGGCTGAGCAGATCAGCGCCGCGCTGCAAGGCCGCTCTATATTAGAGGCTTCTCAAGGAAGCTCTGATTAAGCCCTTATCTGGACTATCCGCATAGCCAAGTATGGCTTGTATACCATGCGGACGACCCCCAGGGACGGGGGGAGTTTGCGCATTGCAAGGAGCATAATGCGGATAGGATGAAAACGGCTCTCAGAGATGATCGAGTATCTCGGCCACGCGGCTGATGGCGGTGACTTTTAAGCCGTCTACCTGTTGGCTTTTCGGCGCGTTGGCCTTGGGGATGATGGCGTGTTTAAAGCCGTGTTTGGCGGCGGTTTTCAGGCGCTCCTCGCCATTGGGCACGGGGCGCACTTCCCCGGCCAGCCCCAGTTCGCCAAATACCACCAAATCGCTCGGCAGGGGTTGGTTGCGCAGGCTGGACAGGGCGGCCATGACCACGGCCAGGTCGGCGGCGGTCTCTGTGACGCGCATGCCGCCGACGACATTGACAAACACATCCTGGTCAAACATGCCGATACCGCCGTGGCGATGCAGTACGGCGAGCAGCATGGCGAGGCGATTTTGCTCCAGCCCCAGGGTGACGCGGCGCGGGTTGCCGAGGTGGCTTTCGGCCACCAGTGCCTGCACTTCGACTAGCAGCGGGCGCGTGCCCTCGCGGGTGACCATGATGATGGAGCCGGAAACGGGTGCTTCGTGGCGGGAGAGAAAAATCGCCGAGGGGTTGTTGACGGCCTTGACGCCGTGCTCGCTCATCACAAACACACCCAGCTCATTAACCGCGCCAAAGCGGTTTTTGATCGCGCGAATCACGCGGTAGCGGCCGCCGGTGTCGCCCTCAAAGTACAGCACGGTGTCGACCATGTGTTCGAGCACGCGCGGCCCGGCGAGCTGCCCCTCTTTGGTAACGTGGCCGACCAGCAGCAGGGCGGTGTTGGACTGCTTGGCAAAGCGCACCAGCTGCGCCGCCGATTCGCGCACTTGGGCGACGCAGCCGGGGGCGGATTGCAGCAGCTCGGTGTGCATGGTCTGGATGGAGTCGATGACCATGACCTGGGGCTTTTCCTGCGCGGCCAGTTCGATAATGCGCTCGACACAGGTCTCGGCAACCAGCTTGAGCGTGGGCGCGTGCAAGCTCAGGCGCTGCGCGCGCATGGAAATCTGGTGCAGGGATTCCTCCCCGGAGACATACAGGCTGTTGGCCTGCTGGGTCAGCGCGGCCAGGGCTTGCAGCAACAGGGTGGATTTGCCGATGCCGGGGTCGCCGCCGAGCAGGATAACCGAGCCCTCGACCACGCCGCCGCCGAGCACCCGATCCAGCTCGCCAATCCCCGAGGGCAGGCGGCGCTCGCGCTGGTGGCCGATATTGTCCAGGGTGGTCACGCCGCTGGCACCGGCATAGTTGCGCACGCGCGGGTTGGGCGCGGCGGTGCTGCTGGCAATTACCTGCTCCTCCAGCGTATTCCAGGTATTGCAGCTGGTGCACTGACCCGCCCACTGTGCTGTGGTCGCACCGCAGGCGGTGCAGGCGTAGAGTTTTTTCGCTTTGGCCATACGGGAATACCTGTTGTAACGTGCGGCTTAAGCCAGCACGGGCATGCGGATAGTCTGGGGGAGCCTACTTTGCCGAGAACAGACGGGCAGTTTTGACCGCGTTGTTTTCAGCGATGACAATTTCTATGGTGTGTCCGTCGAGCTTCAGGCTGGTGCCGGATTCGGGAATCCGCTCCAGATATTCGGTAATCATCCCGTTGAGGGTTTTTGGCCCCTCGGTATCCAGCGCCCAGCCCAGGGTCTTGTTGATATCGCGGATATGCGTACCGCCATCGACGATATAGCTGCCATCGTGCTGGGGGTAGATATCCTTGCTCGCCGAGGGATCGGTGGTGAACTCGCCGACAATTTCTTCGAGGATGTCCTCCAGCGTAATCAAGCCCTGAATATCGCCGTACTCATCCACGACCAGACCGATGCGGCGCTTTTCCAGTTTAAAGGCCAGCAGTTGTTTGGTCAGGCTGGTGCCCTCGGGCACATAGTAGGACTCGCGAATCAGCGCCTCGAAGTTTTTGCGGTTCAGCTCGCCCTCGTGCATTAAAAACAACAGCTTGCGCAGATGCACAAAGCCGGTGATATGGTCCATGCTCTCGCGGTACACGGGCAGGCGGGTGTGCTCGCTGTTGGTGACTTGCTCGACAATCGTGCCCCACTTGTCATTCAGGTCGATGCCGACAATCTCGTTGCGCGGAATCATGATGTCATCCACGGTGGCCTTTTCCAAATCGAGGATATTGCCGAGCATTTCCTGATGGCTCTCGGGAATCAGGTTGCCCTCGTTGACGACCGACTTCAGCTCCTCGGTATTGAGGGCGAGCGAGGCCTGCTGCTGGGCATCGACACCGAACAGGCGCAGTATATTATTGGCCACCAGATTGACCAGCCAGGCAATCCAGGTGGCCGGGGAGAAGCGCCCCATCAGCGGGCGCAGAATATACGCAGCGGGGTAGGCCACTTTTTCTGCGTGCGCGGCGGCCAGGGTCTTGGGGGTCAGCTCGGCAAAAATCAGCAGGCTGACGGTCAGCGCACCAGTGGCAACCGCAACCCCCATCTCGCCGGAGAGGCGAAAGCCGATATATGACGCCAGCTGGGTGATAAAGATATTGGTCAGATTGTTGCCGAGCAGAATCACCCCAATCAGGCGATCGGGCTTGTTCAGCATGTTTTGGGTATAGCGGGCGGCGCGCTCGCCGCGCTCGGCGCGGTGGCGCAGGCGGTAGCGGTTGAGCGCCATCAGCGCCGTTTCAGAGCCGGAGAAAAAGGCCGAAAAGCAAAACAGTAGTGTCAGCAGGGCAAAAAAGCCCCATAAGGGTATGTCGTCCAAGATGTTCTTTTGTTTACCTCAAGTGTACCGAGCCAAAGGGCTCTGATTAAGTCCTTATCTGGACTATCCGCATTGAGCAAAATCAATCACTTAGGCTATGCGGATAGGCTAAAAACAGACCTGTTCAGCGCTTTCCTAATTGCCCAAAATCAATTCCAGAACCAGTTTACTGCCAAAAAAGGCCAGTATCAAAAAGCCACTGCCGCTGAGCACCAGACGAATCGCCTGGCGACCGCGCCAGCCGGCATGCCAGCGCCCCAGCAGCAGGGTGGCAAAAATCAGCCAGGCAATCAGCGAGAAGATAATCTTGTGGGTAAACCAGTGATCGACCACGGCAAAGCCGGTGAGCAGGGCGAGAGTCAGCAGGGTAAAGCCCACGCCAATAATGCGAAACATCAGGCGTTCCATGGTTTGCAGCGGGGGCAGGGAGCGCACAAAGCCGCCGGGCTTGTGGTGGTGAATCTGATGATCCTGCACGGCCAGGACAATGGCTTGCAGCGCCGCCAGAATCAGCAGGCTGTAGGCAAATACGGAGCAGAGGATATGCGCTTGCAGCAGCGGGCTCAGCGTATCGCTGGCGGGCTGGTCAACGTGCGCGTTAATCGCATAGCCCAAGGCGCAGATACCGGCAATCGGATACACCAGCACGCCCAGGCTGTGCAGCGGCCAGCGCAGCCTGCCGAGCATAAACAACGCCGTAATCACCCAGGCAAACAGCGCCAGGCTATTAAAAAACCCCAGGTGCAGACCAGTGTCGGTAAAAATTCCGACCAGCAGCGCGCTATGGGCGGCAAAGCCGGCCAGGGCAGGAATTTGCGTACCGGGATTGGTATTGTTGAATTTCACGCCCAGGGCGAGAAACAAGGTGGCGAAGCCATAGGCAAAAAATGCGGCAACGCCAAGCAAGGCTGTGTTCATGGTCAGTCTTTTTCTGTTATGCGGATAGCTTACTGTGGCTTGAATCATGGCACAATTTGCTGACAAATGCAGTAACTGCCATGCACCGGGTCAGCTGCGCTCGCAGTTGGTCAATTTACTGCAATGGCATAGAATGCTTGCCGCCTTGCCGCCCTGGCATGCTAGGATAGCGGCATAAAAACGTAGCGAGAGCTGGAACGACAAAATACCATGAAGCTGAGAGTACTGGGCTGTAGCGGCGGGGTTGCCGCCGGATTGGAGACGACCTCCTTTCTGATTGATGACGACATCCTGCTGGATGCCGGCACGGGAGTGGCGAGCTTGACCATGGACGAGTTGCTCAAGGTCAAGGACATCTTTATCACCCACTCCCACCTCGACCATGTGGCCGGCTTGCCCCTGATTGTCGATACACTGTTTGGCAACAACAGCGAGCCGCTGCGCGTACACGCCCACCCCGACACCTTGCAGGCACTCAAAAAACATATCTTTAACTGGGTGATCTGGCCGAACTTTGCCGAGATTGAATCTCAGGGAGTCAAGGCACTGGAATTTGTCAGCATGGAACACGCCGAGACGGTAGAGATTCGCGGGCGCACGATCGAGATGATTCCCG
>PDWJ01002058.1_pt1 | contig 22411 bp, 24 predicted proteins | sample 1430881 | NCBI WGS metagenome assembly PDWJ01 (sample SAMN01162460, study PRJNA174530) | Oral metagenome, whole genome shotgun sequencing project. | biome: Marine environment; feature: Marine mammal; material: Swab sample of the gingival sulcus; isolation source: swab sample of gingival sulcus... | reverse complement strand
GTCAGAAGCAAAGACTTGCTCTTGCTAGAGCATTAGTTGCAAATACTCCTGTTTATATATTTGATGAAGCTACATCAAATATAGATTCTGAGAGTGAGAAAATAATAATTGACTTGATAAAAGAGTTATCATCAGAGAAGCTTATAATCCTTATTTCTCATAAACTATATAATACTAAACCATCAGACGAGATATTTGTGCTTAAGGATTCAAATTTAGTTGATAGTGGAACTCACGATGAGCTCATGGAACATAAGAAGGATTATTATAATTATTATAATTCTCAGATGGAACTTATAAATATAGGAGGTTCAAATGTCTAATGTGAAAATAATGAAAAGATTAGTTGTGCTTGTAAAACCTCTTATTTTATATATGATCCTTGCAATTACACTTGGAGTATTAGGATTCCTAGCATCTACATTTATTACCGTACTTGCTGGATATATTCTACTAGATATCATTTCGCTTAAAGTCGGAGTATTTGTTTTAATACTACTTGGTATAACAAGGGGATTCTTAAGATATGGTGAGCAGGCGAGCAACCATTATATAGCGTTTAAATTACTTGCGCTTATTAGAGATAAAATATTTGCTGTGCTAAGAAAGTTAGCTCCAGCTAAACTTGAAGTAAAGGATAAGGGTAACCTTATATCAATTATTACATCTGATATAGAGTTGCTTGAGGTATTCTATGCTCATACTATTTCACCTATTGCTATCGCAATAATTATGAGTATAATAATGACTCTATTTATTGCATCGTTTAATGCGCTACTAGGTATAGTTGCTCTAGTTGCATATGTAAGCGTTGGATATTTACTTCCTGTATATATTTCTAAAAAGAGTGCAAATTATGGTAAGGAATTCAGAGACCAATCGGGTGAACTAAGTAGTTTTGTGCTTGATTCACTTAGAGGAATAAATGAGATTATCCAATTTGGTAAAGGTGAAGTTAGAACTGATGAGATAGTAAAGCAGACTGAAGAACTATCTGAAAAAGAAAAGAAACTAAAAGAAGTAATGTCAATTAATCTCGCTACATCAAATCTACTAGTAATTAGTTTTTCGGTATTAATGGCTATAGTTTCATCATCACTATATCTATCTGGAATGATAGGTTTTGATGGAGTTGTAATACCAACAATTGCTATGTTTAGTTCATTTGGTCCAGTTATTGCACTAGCAAACCTTGGAAGTACACTACAAGTTACATTTGCAGCCGGTGAGAGGGTGCTTAACATTTTAGATGAAGAGCCTCTTGTAAAAGACATTACAGGAAAAACAGAAATTAATGCAAATGAGATAAATGCAAAAGGTATTACATTTAGTTATGATAAAGATGAAATACTTCAGAATGTAGATTTAAATGTAACAAAGAATAAGATTACAGGTATAGTTGGTAAAAGTGGATCTGGAAAAAGTACTCTATTAAAACTATTTATGAGATTCTGGGAAATAGATGAAGGTAAGATAGATTTTGATAATACTAACATAAATGATGTCAATACAGATAATTTGCGTGATATGGAGTCTTTCGTAACTCAGAGCACAGTACTATTTAACGATTCTATAAAGAATAATATAAAAATATCTAAACTTAATGCAACTGATGAAGAGGTAATAGAAGCTGCAAAAAAAGCATCTATACACGACTTTATAGTTACTCTAAAGGATGGATATGATACAAATATTGGCGAACTTGGAGACCTACTATCTAGTGGCGAAAAGCAAAGAATTGGACTTGCTAGAACTTTCTTACATGATAGTAACTTTATATTCCTTGATGAGCCAACAAGCAATCTAGATACACTGAACGAAGCAATAGTTCTTAAGTCAGTAAAAGAGGAAGCAAAAGATAAGTCTGTAGTAATTGTTACTCATAGAGATTCAACTTTATCTATTGCTGATAGTGTTTATAAAATGGATGAAGGAAGGGTTAGTTAATGAGAATAATAAACCTAATTCTTGGACTAATATTTTTAGCACTTGGAACTGTAGGTGTGTTTTTACCTATTCTTCCAACAGTCCCCCTATATTTAGCGGCAGCATTTTTCTTAGCTAATAGCAATGAGAAGTTGCATAATAAACTTGTTAATAGCAAGTTCTATATAGAAAACGTTGAACCGTTTAAAAAGAAAGGTAAATTACCTAAAAAGGTTAAAATACAAACTCTTGTTACAGTTACAATTATTATAGGAATTGCGTACTACTTTATGGGGAAAACACCAGTTGGTAGAGTAATACTTATAATAGTCTGGCTTGCACATATGTACTTTATAGGTTATAAGAAATAGTTGTCATAAAGAATGCTATTGAAGATAAAGACAGAACTGTTGTAATTGTTACTAGATGGATGAAAGAAAGGCCAGTTAATGAGAATATTGAATCTAACTCTTGGGATACTATCTTTTGTACTGGGTACAGTAGGCATAATACTTCCGGTACTTCCCACAGTGCCTTTTTACCTGCTAGCAGCATTCTTTTTTGCAAATAGTGACGAGAAGTTTCATAGTAAGCTTGTTAATAGTAAGTTTTATAAGGAAAATGTTGAACCGTTTGGTAATGGTAAGAAGATTCCTTTAAAGATCAAAATAAGAGCCATTGTTACAGTGACTATTATGCTTGGAATTTCGTTTTACCTTACGGCAAATTGGCCAATAATTAGGATTATCATTGTAATCATTTGGCTAGTTCACTTTTATATAATTGGTTATAGGAAGTAGTTATGATAAAGATAGCTTATGTATGTGTTCATAATTCATGTAGGAGTCAGATAGCTGAAGCGCTGACAAAGAAATATAAATCCAGTAATATAGAGGTCTATTCAGCTGGTACAAAGCTAAAGGATAGGATTAATCAGGATGCTGTAAGGATGATGAAAGAGGTCCATAATATAGATATGGAGCTTACTCAAAAACCTAAACTAATTACTGATATACCTGCTGTTGACTATATAATTACAATGGGTTGCAACGTGGTGTGCCCAGTATTACCATATAAGTATGAAACAGAGGACTGGGGGCTAGACGATCCAACAGGCAAGGGTGATGGAGAATTTATAAAAACAATAAATATAATAGATAGCAAAGTAAAAGAATTGCTTGAAAGATTAGGGAGGTAGCTTTGGCTATCTCTTTTTTAGTAAGAAAAGATAAATAGTTTATGGAATTAAAAATATAATTGTATTCTAGAAGTCAGAGACACCTAATTGTAACAAAATTATAACTCACATTGAAGCAATTAGAAAAATATGTTATAATAATGTAACTAAAAAGGGAGGGGTTATGAGCTATATTATTTCGCAAAGAATTAAAGAATTTAGAATAGAACGAGGTTTAAGCCAAGAATATGTTGCAAATAAGTTAAATATGACACGCCAAAGATTTGCACGCATTGAGTCAAACCAAGCACAAATTACTTATAAAATTATTGAACAAATTGCTGCTGTATTCGGAGTTTCAATTATTGAGATTACTAAGCCTTATGAAGAAAAGAAACCTCTTAAAGTTTTATTTAGAGAAAGTAATAATGAAGAAGCATCGAGTGAAGCTATAGAAAAAGTCCAAACGATTTTAGAGTATATGAGTGCTCATGAGAAGTTGTATTATAAAATGAAGGAAAGGGAGAGAAATGCAGATTCGTAGTTTAGACATAGAGCGCAGTGCTCATAATTTGAGAAATGAGTATAATATTGAATCATATGGCATTAAAGACATTTTTTCATTAGTAGATAAAATGGACATTTATCTTATAAGAATACCACTGGGAAAAGATACTATATGTGGGTTTTCAACAATTTATGAAGGCAAAAAAGTTATTGTATCAAATAGTTCTGAAATTTTATCAAGAGAGATTTTTACGATAGCTCATGAAATTGCACATTGTATATTTGATCTTAATGTTGACGAGCAACGCTTAATCATAGATAAAAATACAAATGATAATAATCAAGATTATATTGAAAAACGAGCAGATTATTTTGCTGCGGTATTATTAATGCCAGAAGAGAAGATTAGAGAGTTTATAAAGTACGAATTAAAAAAAGAATTTGGTGAAATTAAGGCGCGTGATATTATAAGGATTCAGATTGAGTTTAACGTTAGTTATGCTTCGGTAGTAATACGTTTATTTGAATTAGGTTTTATCAATTCAACAACTAAGAAAGAATTGTTCGATAAAAGGGATAGTAACACATCAAATATGTTATTTAATGTTATGAATTTAAATAATGATTTAATAAAACCAGCAGACATCTTAAAAGTTCCGAACAGTTATTATGAGTATGTGTTTAGTAATTATGAAAAGGGTTATATTGTTTTTGATAAGCTAAAAGAGGCTTTAGAATTAGTAGGCTTTAATACTAATGAAATAACTGAACATACAACTAGTGATGATAAAGATATTGATTTTGATGAATTGCTTGAAGGATTTTAATTATGGATGTGTCAGTAGATACCAACATACTAATACATTTGTATAAAGCTTCTTCAAAAGAGTTATTGTTATCATCATTTGATAAGATTTATGTACATGAATACATTGTAGATACTGAGCTTAAGAGAAATTCAAAAGATATATATCGTGAAGTGTTAGAAGATATAAAATCTGGAAAGATAATCATAGTACGCAATTCTGAATTAGCATCAAAAGGAATTAAAGGTTTGTTTGAAGAGTATTATATAGAATGTTTCAGATTATTTGCTGAAGATAGAGGAGAATCGTACGCGATTGCTCTTGCTAGCGTAATTGGCATTGAAGCGTTTGTTTCTGATGATACAAAAGATGGTGGCCCTCATGAAGCGTTAGTTAAGGAATATATTGAGGATGTCATTCCATTTACTTTTTACGAATTACTCTTCTTAAAATACTTAAAATCAGAAATTGATTGTAATGAGTTTAAATCGAAGTTCGACAAGATTTCTATTCATATGACAAGGCCAATGGAATTCAAGTCTAGAGTTAAGAAAGTTTTAAATAGATACCATAGAGATAGGAGTTCCGATCGTGATTATTATTGGTTGAAGGATTATTGTGAAAAACATGATATTGATATACGCTCTAAAATAAGTAAATTATTAGACTTCGTAAGAAAATAATTGTAAACAAATATAGATAACTTTTGAGTTATATCTATAACGATGCAACAAAGTAATGTTGCTAAAAAGCTACAGAATATTAAAAGAGGAATAGTACTATTCCTCTTTTATCGCTTTTTCTAGCCGTTTCATTGCTTCTTCAATAACACTTTTAGGGCATGCTACATTCAATCTCATATATCCATCACCTTCATCACCAAACCAGTGACCGCTATTAAGTGCCAGTCTTGCTTTATCTACAAACAATCTATCAAGTTCTTCTATTGATAAACCAAGTTTTCTACAGTCAAGGAGCATTAAATATGTTCCCTCAATTTTTATCGGAGTTATATTCTTTATATTAGTTTTAAGATAATCATTTACGTACTTAATATTTGATTCTAAATGGTTTAGTAATGAATCAACCCACTTATGACCTTTTGTGTAGACACACTCTGTAACCAATGGTGCAAAAACATTAGAGCTATATAAACTCGATTTACTCAATTTTTTTCTAAAATCATTTATGATATCAGTGTTTTTACTGACCACATACGCACTGTGTAGACCAGCTAGGTTAAATGTTTTACTAGGAGAGGTGCAAATAACTGATTTTTTAGCAATGCTATCTGAAACATTTGCAATCGTTGTGTGTTTATATGCTTTGTAAACCAAGTCAAAATGAATTTCATCGGATATGATAAAGACATTGTTTTCAACGCATATTTTTCCTAATCTTTCGAGTTCCTGAGCTGTCCAGACTCTACCAACAGGGTTATGAGGTGAGCATAAGATCATCAGAGAGCATTCTGGGTCTTTTGCTTTGTCCTCTAGATCATCAAAGTCCATAATGAATGTATCACCAGTTCTTATAAGAGGACTTCTTAAAACTCTTCTTTTTGCGTTTTCTATTACAAAGTAAAAAGGAGAGTAGATAGGAGTCTGTATTATAACTTTATCATTTACTTTGCTAAGTTGCTCTATTAATATCTTAATTGATATGAGCACGTTAGGAGAATACTCGATATTATCTTTTCTAATATATAAGTTATGTCTTTTCTCTAACCATTTTACTATAGAATCGTAGTAAGCTTCGCTTCTTCCAGTGTAACCAAATAAGCCCTTTTTAGCTCTATCAATTATGCAATCAGTAATAAAACTAGGAGTATTAATGTCCATGTCTGCAATCCAAAGAGCTAATAGGTCATTTCTACCAAAATTTTTCTCTAGTTTGTCATACTTAATAGAATTAGTACTTTTTCTTGAAACTTTTTTATTAAAATCATACATAATAATCAATCCTCTCATAAATATTCTAACAAATAAGCCTGATATGTTTCAAGGAGTTATAAACTCTATTTTTGTAAAAAATTAATTAGATAGAAAAATAAAAGGAAATAGTCGCAATAATGCGATAAGGGTTTTATTTAAAAAGTATTTATGCTATATTTTTAATTGAGGTGAAAAAATGAAAAAGATATTATTTGTTTGTCATGGGAATATCTGTAGAAGTCCCATGGCAGAGTTTATTATGAAGGACATATTAAAGCGAAATGAATTAGATGGTATGTTTCATATTGAGTCTGCAGCAACTAGTACAGAAGAATTGGGTAACGACATTTACTACTTGGCTAAAGAAAAGCTTAGAGAAAAAAAGATTCCATTTACTAAAAGAGGAGCTAGACAGATAAGAAAAGAAGACTATGATAACTATGACTATATAGTTGGCATGGATGAAGCTAATAGAAGAAACATGTTAAGAATTATGGGAGGTGATCCTGATAATAAAGTGAGTTTACTTTTGGATTACACTGATAGGCCAAAGTCAATATCTGACCCTTGGTATAACAGAGATTTTGAAACTACATATAGAGAAATTGTAAAAGGCATAGAAGCGTTTTTGAAAAGAATAAGTAAAAACAATTAGTATTGTATATTGTTTAATCTATAAGAGCGATTTTGTTATTTACTCTAGCATACAAATATTTCTGTTTAGCTTGACAAAACTTGTGATATTTAAATGATTTGATTTTGATTAGTTATTTATTCAATATGGCATATTTTGGGGGAATTATTTGTCTATATTTGCTCTATTAATATATAAACAATTTAAAAAGCATAAATGTAATTATTTCGAGTAAAAAAGGTAGAAATAACGGGGTAAAATATTGTATAATTTATATAGTATTATATCCTTTGGAGGAGCTATGAGCTTAAAAACAAAAAGGCTTTTATTTATACTAGTTTTTATATTCTTATCGCTATCATGTTTTGTTTTAGGAAATGATAAAAAAGATGCTGATAAGAAAGAAATAAAGCCAGTTTTAAAAGTTAAGTCTACTGAAAAGAAAAAGATTAATATAGAAGAAAAAAAGGTTGAATCTAAACCAAAGAGAAAACCTGTTGATTATAAAAAATACAAGGTAAATGAGCAGGGTCATATAATGGTTGTCATGTATCATGGAATACTGGATAAACCTCCTTATCATAGAACAAAAGAACAATTCGTGAACGACCTTCAAAAAATGTATGATCTAGGTTATAGGCTAATTAGTTTTGAGGATTATTTAAGCGGTAATATAAACGTAGAAGTTGGAAAAACTCCAATCCATCTTACATTCGATGATGGACTTGAGAGCACGTTTTCACTTAAAGAGACAGAAAATGGATATGAAGTTGATGAAAATACGGCCATTGGTATATTAGAAGAATTTGCCAAAACACATCCAGATTTTGGTAAGACTGCATCATTATATTTTCACGATAGGAAGACAAATTTCGGTGAGGTTGGAACAGATAAGGATAGGTTTGACTGGTTAATAAAACATGGCTATGAACTCGGCAATCACACTGCTACACACAATAATTTAGGCAAACTCAGCGAAGAAAAAGTAATTGAAGAGATAGGTAGGGTAGAAAAGTACTTTAAAAGCATTTATCCAAATAGGAAACTATGCACTATTACATATCCATTTGGAGTGTGCCCAAAAGAAGAATACATAGAATCTGCATTTAATGGCGAGTATGAAGGCATAACATATAGCTATCCTATTGGTTTTAGAGAGGGACCAAGCGGATCATTTGTTCCAATTACTCATAAAGGTTTCCAAAAATACAACGCACCAAGAGTTAGAGGTTCAGATGGTGAGACTGCTGATTTATATTGGTACTTGGACTACTATGAGAAAAACACACAACTAAAATACATATCAGATGGATACAGTGACACCATAGTAATAAAAAAGGGAACTAGTGACACTTTAACTGATTATGCGAAAGAAAAATTTGATGTAATAGAGTATGAAGCAAATGATTAATCATTTGCTTTTATATTTTTGCTTAAATAAGGACCACAGCATCTTGACAGGAATCTGTTAGAATGATATAGTTAGTTAGACAATCTAACTAGAAAGGTGAATATTATGGATGATTTTTCAAATAAGTTAAATGATTTGTTGACAAATACATTCAACTCTATATTGAAAATTGAAGAAACAGCACTTAAAACAATAGGCCCAAAAAACTTGTCTATAAGCGAATTACATATGCTAGAAGCGGTAGGTAAAAATCCTAAAGATGGTATGACTATTGGAGATCTGGCAGATGATCAATCTATTACAAGGCCATCGGTCACAGTAGCTATAAATAAGCTCGAAAAAAAAGGATATGTAACAAAAGAAAAATGTGCTCAAGATGGTAGAAAAATATTTGTTAAGCTCACTGAGTGGGGCCGAAAAATGAATGCAGGGCATCAGTATTTTCATGAAGAGATGATTAGAAATGTAGCTGAGGATATGACAGAAGAGGAAAAGAGAATACTTGTTGAAGGCATGATTAAATTGAACAATTTTTTTCAAAAAAAAATAGACAAAATTGATGTGGCGTTAAATAAGGATAATGAAAAAATGTTTTCTGAAAACAAATATATGAGAAAGGTTGAGGAAATATGAGTTTTTCAATCTTAGGTGTAGGTAGTGGAAATCCGACTATAACAAAAAATAATGATGATCTTTCTAAAATAATGGATACAGACCATGAATGGATATTTTCTAGGACTGGTATAGAAGAGAGAAGGCTTTGTGGCGAAGAAATGCTAATTGATATAGCATTTGAAGCTAGTGAGAATGCTTTACTAGATGCTAATGTCAAAGTAGAAGATATAGATATGATTATATGTGCAACTTGTACACCAGACTTTGCTGTACCATCTATGGCTTGTTTACTTCAAGAAAGACTTAAGTCTACAGCGGTTTCTTTTGATGTAAATGCAGCGTGTAGTGGATTCATATATGCGTTAGATATTGCTAATGGGTATTTCTTAAGGAATCCTAATATGAAAATTCTAGTAGTTGGCGCAGATGCAATTTCTAAATTGGTGGATTGGACAGACAGATCTGTAAGCTCAATATTTGCAGATGGTGCTGGAGCAGTAGTTTTAGGAGAGGGTAATGATTTGCTTTCAATTAAGTTAACTACAAAGGGAAACAAAGAAGTATTAGAGTCTAGATACAACTCAGGGAATTGTCCTTTTAGAGAAAACAATGAGCGCATAGGGCTTAAAATGAAAGGTCAAGAGGTATTTAAATTTGCTGTTAGCTCTATGAGTAGAGATGTGGAAGATGTTATTAAAAAGGCGGGAATTGAAAAATCAAATGTTGATTACATATTGCCACACCAGGCTAATCAAAGAATATTAGATACAGCCATGGTTAAGTTAAAAATGCAAAAGGATAAATGTCTTTCTAATATTAGGTTTAAAGGTAATACATCTGCCGCTGCAATTCCTGTTTTACTAGATGAAGAGTATAGAAAAAAAAGGTTTAAAAAAGGTGATATATTAGTATTCACTGCCTTCGGAGCAGGATTAACTACTGGAGCCTGTGTAATTAGGTGGAATAAATAAAGTTGGTAACTAAACTTAGCTAAATCTTATAGCTTAGTTTGTTATATATTATGACTGGATACTTAATGACATATATTTTTTAGTTTAATTATTAGATAGCCTAACTAAATCTAATTTATTGTCTTATGTAGAAAGTTAAAAGAAGTCAAAATAAGGAGATTAGAAGAAAGAGGTATATTATGACAACATACGATAAAGTAGTAAAGATTTTGGTAGAAGCAAAGGATTTTGAGGCTGATAAAGTAACAATGGAGAGTACTTGGCAAGAATTAGAGCTTGATTCTCTGGATACAGTAGAACTAATTATGTCTATTGAAGATGAATTTGGAATCAGTATTGAGATGAATGAAAATTTAAAAACAATAGGAGATGTAGTGGCGGAAATTGATTCTAAACTTTAATGGAAATGCAAAGGAACTCAAATGATAAATACTGAAATTTGTAATATTTTAAATATAAAATATCCTATTTTTCAAGGTGGTATGGCTTGGATAGCAGATAGTTCTTTAGCTTCGGCTGTATCAAATGCAGGAGGGCTTGGAACGGTATCTGCGATGAATAAGGATGGAGAATGGCTTAGGAAAGAAATACGTAAAACCAAGGAGTTAACAGATAAACCTTTTGCTGTAAATATTATGTTAATGAGTCCATATGCAGATGAAGTTGCTGAAATTGTTATTGAGGAAGAAGTTCCTGTAGTAGTTACTGGTGCTGGTAACCCAGGTAAGTATATGAAGAGGTGGATCGAAGCAGGTATAAAAGTTATACCTGTAGTTCCATCTACAGCGTTTGCTAAACTGGCAGCTAGAAACGGTGCAACTGCAATTATAGCAGAAGGTGGCGAATCAGGTGGACATGTAGGTGATATTTCTACTATGGCATTAGTACCTCAGGTATGTGATGTTGTAGACATACCAGTTATAGCAGCTGGAGGAATAGCTGATGGCAGAGGAGTTGCAGCAGCTATGATGTTAGGTGCTTGTGGTGTTCAATTAGGTACTAAATTCTTGGTTGCAAAAGAATGCACTGTGCATGATGTCTATAAGAAGAAAGTAATAAAAGCAAAGGACATAGATACTACTACATCGGGAAGAAGATTAGGCCATCCAGTTAGAGCTTTAAAAACACCCTTTATTAAGGAAATGATCAAACTGGAATACGATAGTAGTGTATCAAATGAAGAAATAGAAGAAAAAGGCAGAGGATCTTTAAGACTTGCAGCTGTAGAAGGAGAAGAGAAAAAGGGTTCTTTTATGATGGGTCAGATTGCAGGGATGATAAAAGAAGAGTCTACTTGCAAAGATATTATAGAGGGATTATTAACTGAGGCTGAACAGGTTTTAAAGCTATCGGAAAAATATTTAGTCGATAAGAATTAGGAGTGAAGATATTTATGGGTAAGATTGCATTTCTTCTTTCAGGTCAAGGCGCTCAGAAGCAGGGCATGGCTCTTGATTTTTACAAAGCGAACAAAAAGGTTAGGGAAGAACTTGATACAATAGAAAGAATGCGTAGTGGCACGTTAGATCAGATGTTTTATGGAAGTAAGGAAGTGTTGGATAAAACAAGAAACACTCAACCATGTCTATTTGCAACAGATTATGCAGTTGCAACTGCTCTGATTGATAGTGGAATTAAGCCAGACGCATTAGCGGGATTTTCTCTTGGAGAAATTCCTACGTTAGCAATATCAGGTGCTTTAAACTTGAGCGATGCTTTCCAATTGGTTGTAGTTAGAGCTAAGTTTACTGATGAAGCTGCTAAAGACACATCAAAAATGGTTGCTGTAGTAAGACTTGAAAGCGAAAAGGTAGAAAGTATCTGTGAAGAATTTGAGGAGATGTATCCGGCGAATTATAACACTAAATATCAAACTGTTGTTTCTGGTAAAAATGAAGAGATTAAGGACTTTATCGCAAAAGTAAGAGCAAATAGAGGTATGGCAATACCTTTAAGTGTTAGCGGTGGTTTTCACTCTAAATTTATGTCAGAAGCAAGTTTAAAACTGAAAGACTATTTAAAGAATTTAGAATTTGCAAAGCCAAATTGTAAGGTCTATTCAAATGTCACAGCAAAACCTTATCAAAACAAACAGTTTAAGGAGTTGCTTTATAGACAGATTGTAGAACCAGTTTTGTGGAGACAAACAATTATAAAAATGATTGAAGATGGAATCGACATCTTTATAGAAGCGGGCGTTGGTAATGTTCTTTGTAACATGGTAAAAAAGATTATAAAAGAAGAAAAACTAGAAGATAAAAATATATACGTAGATTATGTTGAAAATACTAATGATTTAGAAAGAGTAATTGAAAATGTTAAAAGATAAAAATGTATTAGTCACAGGAGCTACAAGAGGTATAGGTAAAGCAATAGCTTTAAAAATGGCAAAAGAAGGTGCCAATGTGGGTATTGTAAGTAGTTCTTCTTTAAAAAATGCAGAAGCTGTTTGTGATGAAATCAAAGAGTTAGGAGTTAATGCTAAGCCATATGTATGTGATGTATCAAATTTTGAAGAAACTGAAAAATTGGCAAAAGACTTTCTAGCTGATTTTGATAAGTTGGATATTATTGTTAACAATGCAGGAATTACAAGAGATGGACTTTTACTCACTATGAAAGAGGAGGATTTTGATAAGGTTATAGGCGTAAACCTCAAAGGGAACTATAATGTAGTTAAATCCTTTATAAAGCATATGCTTGCTAATAGAAGTGGAAGTATAGTTAATATTTCATCTGTATCAGGAATGATGGGTAATGCGGGACAGACTAATTACTCTGCATCAAAGGCTGGGGTAATTGGACTTACTAAAACTTGGGCGAAAGAGTTTGCTGCTAGGAACATAAGAGTGAATGCTGTTGCACCTGGATTTATAGAAACCGATATGACTAAGGATATTGCTAAGAAATCAGGAGATAAGCTAACTCAAACAATTCCGCTTAAGCGTTTAGGAAAACCAGATGACATTGCTGAAACTGTAGTTTTCTTAGCGAGTGATAAAGCAAGTTATATCACTGGTGAAGTAATAAAAGTTGATGGTGGATTATATGTTTAATTGGAAAGGAAGAGGTTTGACTTTTGGTGAACTAAAAGTTGAATCTCCAATTGTTCAAGGAGGCATGGGCGTTGGAGTATCTGCAAACAAACTTGCTACAGCAGTTGCTAATGCAGGTGGTGTTGGAGTTATATCAGCTGTTGGTCTAGGTTATATAAGATCTGGCAAAAGTAAAGCAAATGATAATGTTGATGCTATCTTTAATACAAAAGAAGAATATGGTGACGAAGAAGAGAGCAATAATATTAAAGGCTTAAGAGAAGAAATAAGAATAGCTAGAAAAAACACTAATGGAGTACTAGGTGTAAATATAATGGTCGCCATTTCTGAATTCGAAGCAACAGTTAAAGCTGCTATACAAGAAGGAATTGATATTATATTTGCGGGTGCTGGCTTACCTTTGAATTTACCGGCTTTTAAAAAAGAAGGTGATAAAACGAAGTTGATTCCAATTGTTTCATCTGCTAAAGCTGCGAAACTTATATCTATGAAGTGGCAAAGAAAATATGATTATCTACCTGATGGTTTTGTAGTTGAAGGACCTAAAGCAGGTGGACACTTAGGTTTTAAAGTGGAAGATATAGAAAAAGAAGAATTTGCTTTAGAGAATCTAGTGAAAGAGGTTTGCGAGGTAACTAAGTCGCTAGCGAATGAATATGGTAAGAAGATTCCTGTTATAGCTGGTGGTGGAATTTACACGGGTGCTGACATTTTCAATATAATGAAGTTAGGAGCTTCAGGGGTACAAATGGCAACTAGATTTGTTGCTACTGAAGAGTGTGATGCAAGCCCTGAGTTTAAACAAGCTTATATTGACTGTACTAAAGAGGATATTGGGATAATAAAAAGTCCTGTTGGTCTTCCTGGAAGAGCAATAATAGGAGACTTTTTAAAAAGCGTTGAGCTTGGTAATGAAAGACCAAAGAATTGTCCTTGGGAGTGTATAAAAACGTGTAAAAAAACTGAAAGCCCTTACTGCATTTCTAAAGCTTTAATAAATGCGCTTAAAGGCAATTTGAATAGAGGGTTTGCATTTATTGGTGCAAATGGTTACAGGGTGAAAAAAATTGTAAAGGTAAAAGAACTGTTTAAAGAGCTTCACGAGGGTTTTTTTGAAGCTGAAAAAATAGGAAAGGATGGTCTGATTTGAGAAGAGTAGTGGTAACTGGGATGGGGATTATATCTCCTATCGGAAATAATATAAAAGACTTTTGGACATCATTAGAAAATGGCAAAAGTGGAATTGGATATATCACAAAATTTGATACGACAGATTATAAAGTAAAAATAGCAGCTGAAGTGAAAGATTTTGATCCTTTAAAATATATGGATAAAAATGAAGCAAGAAGACAGGATCTTTTCTCTCAATACGCATTATCTGCAGCTGTACAAGCTATGGAAGATAGTGGGTTAAAACCTGTTGAAAACTTAGATGATGATAGTGATGAAAATAGCATAGAAAGTTATAGATTTGGTGTATATATTGGCAGTGGTACTGGTGGAATGAAAACTTTTTCAAGGGAATACGATAAGTTGATAGAAAAAGGCCCTAACCGTATATCACCGTTTTTGATACCAATGATGATATCAAATATGGCTACTGGTAATGTGGCAAGAATATTTAATGCCAAAGGTTCAAATTTACCTATTGTTACTGCTTGTGCTACTTCTACTAATGCAATAGGCGAAGCGTATAGGGTGATAAAACATGGATACGCAGATGCTATTATAACAGGTGGCGCAGAGGCTGCGATAGTACCTCTTGCTGTAGCTGGTTTTACAAGTGCTATGGCATTAAGTAAAAATCCTGATCCTGAGACTATTTGTAGACCTTTTGATAAGAATAGAGATGGTTTTGTTATGGGAGAAGGTAGTGGAATTCTAATACTTGAAGAATATGAAAGGGCAAAAAAGAGAGGTGCTAAAATATATGCAGAGATATGTGGGTACGGAAATACTAATGATGCTCATCATATGACTGCTCCTGATAGCGAAGCAAAGGCTTCAAGCAGAGCAATTAAAGAAGCTGTGAGTGAGGCAATGGGCGATGAAGTGGCTGCAGATAAAATTTACATAAATGCTCATGGAACAAGTACACCTTTAAATGATAAAACAGAAACGCTCGCTATAAAAAAAGCATTTGGTAATAAAGCTAAGGATATAAGTATAAGTTCAACAAAATCCATGACAGGTCATATGCTTGGAAGTGCTGGAGCTGTAGAAGCAATAGCAACTGTACTTGCTATTAAAAATAGTCTTGTACCTCCAACTATAGGATACAAAGAAAAAGATGAAGAATGTGATCTAAACTATACTCCAAACAAAGCAGTAAAAAAAGAGCTTGATTTAGGTGTATCTATAAGTCTAGGTTTTGGTGGACATAACAGTGTAGTTGTATTTAAAAAAATTGATGAATAAAACTACAAACGATTAAAGTGGTGTAAAAATGAAAATAGAAAAGATAAAGAAAATAATAAAATTGCTTGAAGAATCATCTTTAACAACTTTAGAAATAACTGAGAACACAGATACCCTTAGATTATCAAAGGGGACTGGTGTAAATGAAATACAACATTGCGAAGGTAAAGAGATTCCAACTATTATTAACAATGTAAGTGATGATGTAGCTTCGAAAACTAGTGAAGAAAAAGAACCAGAAGGCTTTCCTATTACATCACCAATGGTAGGTGTGTTTTACCAAGCTCCAAGTCCTAATGCAGAGCCATTTGTACAAGTTGGAGATAGAGTAGAAAAGGGACAAGTTGTTTGTATAGTTGAGGCTATGAAGTTGATGAATGAAATACAAGCTAATAAAAGCGGTGAGATTGTAGAAATATGTGTTAAAGATGGGGAGCCTGTAGAGTATGGGCAACACTTGTTTTATGTTAAATGATTAAAATAGGGAATAAATTTATGAATAGAGAAGATATTAAAAAGATAATACCTCATAGGGATAATATGCTTCTTGTAGATGAGGCATATATTAGTGAAGATGGAGAGGCTAAAGGTACATATTTAGTTAAAGGAGATGAGTTTTTCTTAAAAGGTCATTTTCCAGGTAATCCTGTAGTGCCAGGAGTAATATTATGTGAAATAATGGCACAAACTTGTGCGGTATTATTAAGTGAAGAAAATTCAGAAAACGAGAAAATGAAGACACCTTACTTTACAGGGCTTGATAAAGTTAAGTTTAGAAATCCTGTAAAACCAAATGATAAATTGGAACTAGTATGTTCTATTAGTAAAAAGAAACCACCTTTTTACTTTGCTAAGGGAAAAGGTTATGTAGACGGTAAACTTTGTGTTAGTGGAGAATTTTCGTTTGCTCTCGTAGAATAGAGGTTCGTATGTTTCAAAAGATTTTAATTGCAAATAGAGGAGAAGTTGCTGTTAGAATAATCAGAGCTTGTAAAGAAATGGGAATTAAGACGGTTGCAGTATACTCAGACGCAGATAAGGAAGCGATGCATACATATCTAGCCGATGAGAGTGTTTGTATAGGCCCTGCACCAGTCAAAAATAGCTATTTAAACATGCAAGCAATTATAACTGCTGCTGTAAATACAGATGCAGAAGCAATACATCCAGGGTATGGATTGTTATCAGAGAATCCTACTTTTGCAAAACTTTGTGAGGAATGTAATATAACCTTTATTGGACCATCTTCAGAAATAATTAGTCAAATGGGAGACAAAGATCAAGCTAGAAAAACTATGAAAGAGGCAGGTGTCCCTATAATAGAAGGTTCTAACTTGTTAAAGGATGCCGCTGAAGCAAGGGAAGTAGCTAGAAAAATAGGTTTTCCACTTTTGATTAAAGCAAAAGCAGGTGGCGGCGGTAGAGGTATAAGAAAAGTAGAATGCATCGATGATGTTGAAAGTGCTTTTGCTACAGCCTCTGGAGAAGCGCTATCAGTATTTGGAGATGGTGGAGTATATATGGAAAAGTTTGTATCTCCAGCAAAGCATATCGAAGTACAAATACTTGGCGATAATTATGGAAATGTTATTGCGCTAGGAGAGCGTGAATGTTCAGTGCAGAGAAACAACCAAAAAATACTTGAGGAAAGTCCTTCTCCAGCAATTGATGAAAAAATAAGAAAAAAACTTCAAGATGTTTCAAGAAAAGCGGGAGAGAGTGTCAACTACGTAGGTCTTGGTACGATAGAATTTATAATGGATAGAGATAAAAATTTCTACTTTATGGAAATGAATACTAGACTTCAAGTTGAACACACTGTGACAGAAGAAGTAACTGGCATAGATTTAGTAAAATGGCAGATAAGAATTGCCAGTGGATCTAAGCTAGATATAAAGCAAGATGACGTTAAAATAAATGGTGTGGCTATCGAGTGTAGGATAAATACTGAAGATCCATACAATAATTTTCTTGCTCAAACCGGTAAAATTACATTACTTCACATTCCTGGAGGGCCAAAGGTGAGGTTTGATACATCGGTTTACCAAGGCTATGAGATTCCTCCATTTTATGATTCAATGATTGGAAAACTAATAGTACATGGGAAAAATAGAGAAGAAACTATAAGAAAAATGAAAGCTGCTCTCTGTGAAATGGTCATAGTTGGAGTTGTTGTAAATACAGAGTTACAACTAGAAGTACTAGACTACGATGATTTTGTAAAAGGTGATTATAGTACATTCATGCTAGATAAACTTTTAAAAGAGAGAGAACAAAGAATACAGGATAATGAATAGATAAGATAAGGGATAAAAATGTTTAATTTTAAAAAGCCTAAAATATCATTAGAAAGACCAAAGGGAAAAGGTTTAATAAATAAGAAAAGAAAAGGTAAAAAACCTACTATTCCAGACAATATTTGTATAGTGTGTCCAGGCTGTAAAGGTACGCTCATTAATGAAGAAAAAGAGAAAAACTTTGGAGTTTGTAAAAAATGTGGGCATCATTTTTCGCTTAGCCCAATGGAAAGAATAGAATTAATACTAGATGAAGGATCTTTTGTTGAAACAGATAGCACTTTAGTTAGTAATAATCCTATAGATTTTCCAGACTATGAAAACAAATATATAATTGTTCAGAAAAAAACTAAAGCTAGAGAAAGTGTTGTCACTGGATATGGAAGCATTGAAGGAATAAAAGTAGGAATCTTTATTATGAACCCTAGTTTTATGATGGGAAGTATGGGTGTTGCTACTGGAGAAAAGATAACTAGGCTCTTTGAAGAATCGTTAGAAAAAGGACTCCCTGTTATAGGCTTTACAGCTTCCGGAGGTGCCAGAATGCAAGAAGGATTATTTTCTCTTATGCAGATGGCTAAAACAAGTGGTGCTGTAAAAAGGCATAGTGACGCAGGAAACCTATATATAACATTTTTGACAAACCCAACTACCGGTGGAGTAACTGCGAGTTTTGGTATGGAGGGTGATATAATCCTTTCTGAACCCAAAGCGCTTATTGGATTTGCAGGTCCTAGAGTAATAGCTCAGACCATAGGTCAAATGCTACCTAAAGATTTTCAAAAAGCTGAAAAACTTTTAGAATTAGGCTTTGTAGATGATATTGTAGAAAGAAGCAATCAAAAAGCTTATTTAGCCAAAATACTAAGGATTCACAGTTAATAGGAGATGAGTATGAAACCTTATAAAAGAGTTCAGCTCTCACGAGCAAAGAATAGATTTACCGCTAAAGACTTTATAAACAATTTAATAACAGATTTTACTGAATTTCATGGAGATAGAAAATTTGGTGATGATACAGCTGTTATAGGTGGTATTGGTATGATAAAGAATATGCCTGTTACTGTTATAGGAATTGAAAAAGGTAAAGGTACAAAAGATAAAATCTATAGAAATTTTGGTTCTGCCAATCCCGAGGGCTATAGAAAAGCACTCAGACTAATGAAACAGGCTGAAAAATTCAAGAGGCCAGTCTTATGCTTTGTTGATACTGCCGGTGCATATTGTGGTATTGGAGCAGAGGAACGTGGTCAAGCTATGGCAATAGCTGAAAACCTTATGGAGATGATGACTTTAAAAACACCTATTTTATCAATCTTTATTGGAGAAGGTGGAAGTGGTGGCGCACTAGGTCTCGCTGTTTCAGACGAGGTTTGGTTACTAGAGAACGCTTGGTACTCAGTTATTTCTCCAGAAGGGTGTGCTAGTATACTTTGGAAAGACTCTTCTAAAAGAGAGGCTGCTGCTGAGTCACTAAAACTGACAGCAGAAGACTTATTAAATCTTGGATTAATTGAAAAGGTAATATATGAAGACAATGTTAAGAATCATAGTAATCTTTATTATCAGTTAGAAGGATTAATCTTTGATAAGTTAAAAGAGAAAAAAGACTTAGAAACCGAAGAGTTATTAAATCAAAGATATGATAGATTCAGACATATAGATGAAAAGTATATAAATGAGAAAAAGTAGATTTAGACCTACAGAATTAATTATTAGTTTTGCTAGGTCTTTTTAAATGTAAAATGCTAAAGCAAATGAGTAAAATCATTTGTTTTTTTGTGCAAACTTGCTTTTAGGTGCAGAAAAGGTCAAAACAAACTTGCTTTTAGGTGCAGGTGATATATAATTATATTTGGTAACATTTCTCTTTAACTATCAAGAATTAATATGATATAAAGATAACATAATATAAATATTATTATATGAAAGGGTGTTTTTGTAAATAAGATGCATGAATAGTTCACCTAAATAATATATGTTAATAACTAAAGAAAGGTATTATTATGAACAAACAGCAATTGGCAAGTAAAATATGGGAATCAGCAAATAAGATGAGGTCAAAAATAGAAGCGAATGAATATAAAGATTATATTTTAGGCTTCATTTTTTATAAATACCTGTCTGATAAAGAGTTACAATTTATGAAAACTCAGTGTGAAAACGAAGAAGAAATAAAACAGATATTATCTGAAGAAGATAGAGCAGATATAAAGCATATACAATCAAATATTGGCTACTTCATTTCATATGATAACTTGTTCTCAACATGGCTAAATATTGGAAAAGATTTTAATGTTTCTAATGTAACTGATGCATTATCAGCATTTGATCGCCATATAGATAGGAATTATAAGAAAGTTTTTGATGGAATTTTTGATACGCTTGACCAAGGTTTATCTAAACTTGGAGAAACTGCTGGTAAACAGACTAAGGCAATTAGTGACCTTATTCACCTTATTAGAGATATTCCTATGGATGGGAAACAAGGTTACGATGTTTTGGGTTATATTTATGAATATCTCATATCAAATTTTGCTGCTAATGCTGGAAAGAAGGCTGGAGAGTTCTATACCCCGCATGAAGTTTCTCTTCTTATGTCTGAAATAATTGTTGACCATTTAAAAGAGAAGAAAGAAATTAAAATATATGACCCAACAAGTGGTAGTGGAAGTCTTTTGATTAATATTGGGCATAGTTTTTCTAAACAAAGTGATGAAAAAAATAATATAAAGTATTATGCACAAGAGTTAAAAAGCAATACCTATAATCTAACTAGAATGAATCTGGTTATGCGTGGAATAATACCATCAAATATTATTACTAGAAATGGAGATACACTTGAAGAAGACTGGCCGTATTTTGATGAAAACGATCCAGTAGGAACATATAACCCTTTATATGTAGATGCTGTTGTATCTAATCCACCTTATTCACAAAAATGGGATCCTAAAAACAAAGAGACAGATCCTAGATATTCAAGGTTTGGTTTAGCCCCAAAAAGTAAGGCGGACTATGCTTTTCTTCTTCACGATTTATATCATATAAAACCAGATGGAATTATGACAATTGTTTTGCCTCACGGGGTTCTTTTTAGAGGGGGAGAAGAAGGAAATATACGAAAAAATTTAATTGAATATAACAATATAGATACTATTATAGGCTTGCCCGCAAATATATTTTTTGGTACGGGGATACCAACTATTATAATGGTCTTAAAACAAAAAAGAGAAAATAATGACGTTCTAATTATAGATGCATCAAAGGGTTTTGTGAAAGAGGGAAAAAACAATGTGCTACAGGCATCTGATATTAAGAAAATTGCTGATACAGTAAGACTTAGGAAAAATATAGATAAGTACTCTAGAGTAGTGAGCATTGAAGAAATACGAAGAAACGAATATAACCTAAACATTCCAAGATATGTGGATTCATCTGAAGAGTCAGAGAGTTGGGATATAAAGTCGATTATGTTTGGTGGAATACCTAAGAAAGAGTTAAAAGCTCTTGATCCTTATTGGAACGCTTTTCCAAGTCTTTTTAATGACTTATTTATAGATGATGGAAGTGAGTATGTACAAATAAAGGACAATAATATAAAAGACATAATTAGGGAACACAAAGATGTAAAGAAGTTTATCAATAATTATAAAAATAAATTTGATGGGTTTGATTCATTATTGTCTCAGAGTTTACTTAATGGAATGAATGATATAAATGTTTCAAAAGAAGAAAATGTAATAGCTGAAGATGTCTTTAAAAGGCTTTCAAGTATTAACTTAATAGATGAGTATAATGCATATCAAGTTTTGGATAACGAATGGACTAAAATATCTTCAGATATAGAAATAATTCAAACTGAAAGTTTTGATAGCATTAGAAAAGTAGATCCTAATCTAGTTATTAAGAAAAAGAACAATAAGGATGTTGAGGTACAAGAAGGTTGGAAAGGTAGAATTATACCTTTTGAATTAGTTCACAGTACCATACTATCTAAAGAGGCAACTAGTCTTAAAGATCAAGAAGATTTTTTAAATCAAGTGGTTATGGAAAAACAAGAAATAATTGATTCTTTAACAGAGGATGAAAAACAAGACTGTAGTGACCTATTAAATGATGATAATACCAAGTTTCTAGCTGGACCTTTAAACAAAGCTGTAAAAGGAATGTTAAAAGATAATACAGCTGATGATTACGATAAGGATGGTATTGAAGTAAAACTTATATCAATAAAGAGTCTTTCGGATCAAGAAAAAGCGGTAAAAAAAGATATAAAACAAGAATCTGAAAAACTAGTATCTTTAACGAAGAAAACAATAGAGAATTTAAGCAATGAAGATATATATATGTTACTAGAAAAAAAATGGATAAAACCTATTTTAGATGGTTTATATAAACTTCCTATGGATGTAGTAAACCATTTATCATCAAAAATATCCCATCTATCTGAAAAGTATGAAACTACATTCTTTGAGTTAGAAAAAGAGATAAAAGAAGCTGAGGCAAAACTAGTCTCTTATTTAGATCAATTAGTTGGTAATGAAGATGACATGCAAGGTCTTGCTGAACTAAGATCTTTACTGGGAGGTGATTAATTTGTCTAATGAAAGAAAAACACCTCAAATAAGGTTCAAAGGCTTCACTGACGATTGGGAACAG